>ENA-OQEB01000023-OQEB01000023.1-human-gut-metagenome-genome-assembly--contig:-NODE-23-length-57129-cov-6.716308_pt1 | contig 57129 bp, 61 predicted proteins | sample MGYA00242787_ERZ504619 | MGnify/ENA primary metagenome ERZ504619 (study PRJEB26092, sample SAMD00036317) | human gut metagenome | host: Homo sapiens | study: EMG produced TPA metagenomics assembly of... | reverse complement strand
CGCCTGCAGTGGCTGCAACAATGTATGTCTGTTCCGGCGGAGCAGCTGGTTTTTCTGTAAAAAAAAGTGCGCCTGGAGAGCGACCCGAAAAGGATCCCAGTGATGGGAGTGATGGTGCATTCGTCTTTGCGGCGCAGATGATTAATTTTACCATTCCAGGCACGGGTTCGAGCGGCCATCTCTGCGGCGGTATGATGCTGACGGCACTGCTTGGACCGTACGCCGCATTCCTGACGATGATAGGTGTGCTGCTGATTCAGTGTCTGCTGTTCGCGGATGGCGGACTTCTGGCACTCGGGTGCAATATCTGGAACATGGCGTTTTACGGGTGTTTTCTTGGATATTTCCTGTTCTGGCGTCCAATGATGAAAAAGGGAATGTCACGGGGAAAAATTGCCGGCGCTTCGATTCTCGGCTGTGTGGTGACCCTGCAGCTTGGCGCTTTCAGTGTGGCGCTGGAAACGCTCGCATCCGGTATCACAGACCTGCCATTCACCGTATTTGTGGCAACGATGCAGCCGATCCATCTGGCAATTGGGCTGGTAGAAGGTCTGATTACAGCGGCTGTTCTGCTGTTTGTTTATGAAGCGCGCCCGGAAATGCTTTCCTGCAGCGAAGCAAGAAAGGAGAGCCGCTTCTCCTTCCGGAAAACACTCGTGATTTTAGGAATTGCAGCGCTGGTGATCGGCGGGGCTGTTTCTCTTGCAGCGTCATCCAACCGGACGGCCTTGAGTGGTCCATGGAGCGTCTGACCGGCTCGACGGAGCTGGAAAACGATGGTACCGGCGCACATGCGGCGGCGGAAAACATTCAGGAAAAAACAGCACTTCTGCCGGACTATGGATTTAAAAATTCCGATTCCACACTGGGAACCAGCTTTTCCGGAGTTGCAGGTTCCGCAGCCGTTCTCGTTGTCTGTGTCGGCGCATGCTATGCATTTCGATTTTTCAAAAAGAAAAAAGCGTGAGCAGCATGGAACAGGAGAAAAAATGAACAAACTTGGCAATGCATTATATGAAATCCATCATATGGACATGCTTGCAGCGAAGGACCAGTGGGTGAACAAGATTCATCCACTGGTTAAACTTATTTTGACGATCGCTTTTCTGACTGTAACCATGTCCTTTCCCAAATACGATCTGACCGGCTTGCTGCGTATGGGAATTTACCCGATTGTGCTCTTTATTGTCGGTGAAATTTCCTTCCGCGACAGTATTCACCGGCTTCGGATTGTCCTTCCGCTCATCTGCTTTGTGGGGCTGTTCAATCCGATCTTTGACCGTCAGGTAATCGGGCATATTGGTACTGCTCCGCTGACAGCAGGGATGCTTTCCATGGTGACGCTGATGATCAAAGGTATTTACAGCGTACTGGCGGCGTATCTTCTGATTGCGACAACATCCATCGAGAAAATCTGTTATGCACTGCGTCTGGTTCATATCCCTGCCATTCTGGTGACACAGGTGCTGCTGACGTACCGCTATGTCACGGTGCTTCTTGAAGAGGCAAACCGTATGACCCAGGCGTACAGTCTGCGCGCGCCGAATCAGAAGGGTGTTCATTTCAAGGTATGGGGAACACTGGCCGGCAGCTGCTTCTGCGCAGCATGGACCGCGCAAATGAGGTGTATGAAAGCATGACTTTGCGTGGCTATCAGGGAGAATTTTACTATACAGCGAAGGAGCCGTGCAAAGCGAAGGACTGGCTGTATATGGGTGTGTGGCTTGTACTTTTTGCCGTACTGAAAGTAACGGGATGAAGCGCTGCGTGGGAAGACATCTATTTGCAACAAGTCGGAAGAAGTAGAAAAGCAACCTGGTGCAGTTGCCTGCACGCGGGAAGAGAAAAGAATTGTCGGGAGATATCAAAAATGAGCCATATTCACATCAATTTTGAACATGTTAATTATTCTTACGAAAAATCAGTCCCGATTCTACAGGACATCACATTTACTGCACACGAAAATGACAGCATCGGACTGATCGGCGCGAACGGTGTTGGAAAATCGACGCTGCTGAAACTTCTGGTGGGACTGAATCTGGACTACGAAGGCAGCATCCGTGTGGAGGAAATGCCGGTTGTAAAAGAGATGCTTCCCAAAGTGCGCGAAAAAATCGGCTATGTCTTCCAGGATTCCGACAGTCAGCTTTTCATGTCGACGGTATTTGAGGATGTTGCATTTGCTCCGCGAAATTACGGGCTGCCGGAGGAAGAGGTGGAAAAACGTGTAAACCATGCACTGAAACAGATTCACATCGAGCATCTGCGGGACAAACAAATTTACAAAATGTCGGGCGGAGAAAAAAAGATGGCATCGATCGCGACGATTCTCGCTATGACACCGGATATTATCCTGATGGACGAGCCATCGATTGCACTCGATCCCAGAAACCGCAGATCACTGATCCACATTCTGAACGATTTTGAACATCTGAAAATCATCGCATCGCACGATCTCGACATGATTCTGGAAACGTGCAGTCGCGTGATTCTGATGTCCGGCGGGTGCATTGTCTGCGATGGAGATGCAAAAGAAATTTTGACGAACCAGGAACTTCTCGAGGAAAATGGACTGGAACTGCCGTTCTGCCTGCAGAAGCCGGTGTGGTAGAAAAGGCTGAAAAAAACAAAAGAAAACAACAACCCGGGGATATCTGAAATCAAAAAATCAGATATTCCCGGTTGTTGTTTTTAAAAAGAATCCGAAGGTCGAATCGGGATTCGGATTTCTGTTACAAATTTTTCTGGATCGCTTGTCATTCCGTTGTCAATTAAGGTGATTTCCTGCGATCGTCTGTCATAAAGATATCTCCAAAGAAAATTTATACAGCAGTACGAATCGGTTTCTTCTTTAAGTACCGAAACACCAGCAGGCAGATGATAATAGAGGTCAGAGATCCACATGCCGTTGTAATGCCCATCGGGAACAGCGTGTCCGGGAACCAGATGGAAGTCAGATACACACCGGGGATTCTAACAAGCAGAATGGCAATGATATTGTGCAGGAAGGAAAATTCCGACCGTCCGCAGGCACAGAAATAGCCGCTGAAGGTGAAGTGGACTCCAGCAAAAATGCAGTCCCAGATATAACCGCGGATATACTGACCGCCGAGGCGTGCAACCTCCGCATCTGTTGTGAAAAGACCGACCACAGGAACGGAAATAAACTGAATCGTAATAGCGACGATCAGTCCGAAAACGACAGCAATCAGTGCAGCACACCACATGGTCTGTTCGGCACGCTTCTGCTTTCCAGCACCGATGTTCTGCGCGCCGAGCGCCGAAACAGTGGAAAGCATGGAAGATGGAATCAGGAACAGGAAGCTGATGATTTTCTCTACAATACCGACTGCAGCCGCTGCTTCCAGACCGCGCCGGTTAGCGATGATGGTAATGATGATAAAGGCGATCTGAATAAAACCATCCTGCAGGGCGATCGGAACACCGATTTTAAGAATCTGTCCCATCACAGCTGTCTGAGGGGAGAGATCCGACCGGGTAAGACGGATGCCGGTATCACGTTTGCGGATCGCAATCAGTGCCAGAATGACGCTGAGTGTCTGGGAAAGCGTGGTTCCAAGCGCGGCACCGGATGGACCAAGATGCAGGCGCCCATAAAGAGATAGTCGAGTGCGATATTGGCCGCACATGCGACTGCGATGAAGTACATCGGGCTTTTCGAATCACCAAGTCCACGGAAGATGGAACTGATGATATTATACGCGGTGATGAATGGAATACCAATGAAACAGATCGTCAGATAAGCGACGGTGCCGGAAACGGCTTCGGATGGTGTGGACATCACAAGTACGATCGACTTTACCAGAAGAAGCAGGATTACCATCAGCACGACGGAAACACCGAGAAATAAAGTGATGGTATTTCCTGTGCAGCGTGATGCCTGCTTTTTATCTTTTGCGCCGACGGCCTGCGCGATGCTGACAGTCGTTCCCATGGCAAGTCCCACGATGATAACGGTAATCATATGCATAACCTGACTGCCGATGGAAACGGCTGTTGTACCGGCCGCGCCTTCAAACTGTCCGATGATGAAAAGATCTGCCATGCCGTAGAGCGTCTGCAGAAAATACGATAAGAGATAAGGCAGCGAAAAATAGAAAATATTTTTCCAGATACTGCCGGTTGTTAAGTTTCGTTCCATGATAGGGAAACCTCCTGTTGTAGAATGTTACGATTATAGTAAAGCCTACAATGATTATAGAGTCAAGAATATAATTTTCTGCACTTTATAAAAATACTTTAGATTTATAAGTTCGAACGTTTTCCGTGTGCACTCCTTGACAAATGTTCAAAAAAGAACTATTATACAAAAAAGTTCAAAATAGAACAAATAAGAATATCAAGTTAAAAAAGAAGGTGAAAAAGTATGTTTGATGAACAATGGCAATTTGCAGTGGAGGTAGAACGAAAATACGCCAAGTACCGAAAAAAGGTCATGGTGCGTTATGATCTGTCAGCTGCGGAAGTGGATGTTCTGCTGTTTCTTGCGAATAACAGCCAGTTTGATCTTGCAGTGGATATTGTGCGTGTGCGGAAAATGCAGAAATCGCATGTTTCACTGGCAGTGAACAAGCTGTGTGAAAAAGGATACATTCAAAAAGAAACAGATGCGGCGGATCGCAAGAAAGTGCATTTGAAGCTAGAAGAAAGTGCATCAGAAATTATCCGCTTTGGACAGGATTGCCAGAGAGCGTTTGGAGAATCGTTGTTTTCCGGAATTTCCAGAGAAGACAGGGAAGAATTTCTCAGATTATGCGAGCTGATTCGGAGGAACGTGACGGAAAAATAAAAACGCTGAAAGCCAGAGAGAAGAACATAATAGAAAAATAAGACAAAACAAAAACAGAAAGAGGAGGAAAACAGTCATCTGCCCCCAAATGGCAAAGTACAGGAAAAGTGCAACGGATCTAAGCGGATGACAGAAAAACTATGACAATAACACAACTTATCGTATGTATTGTGGCTGGTCTTGGCGCCGGCTTGGCACGGGACTTGCGGGACTCTCCGCAGCGGCCGTTGTTTCACCGATGCTGATTACCTTTTTACACATGCCGGCTTATCAGGCGATTGGCATTGCGCTGGCATCGGATGTGCTGGCATCAGGAGTAAGTGCCTGGACTTATAAAAAGAATAAAAACATTGATATCCGCCATGGCGTGATTATGCTGATATCTGTTCTGATTTTTACACTAGTCGGCAGCTTCGTATCTTCGCTTGTGCCAAATGGAACCATGGCGGATTTTCGAAAGTGATGACACTGTTTGTCGGACTGAAATTTATCATCCGTCCGATCATGACGACGAAAGAAGTACAGGCAAACAAATCAGAAAAACAGAAAATCCAGCAGTCGATTCTCTGCGGTGTTGTGATTGGATTTATCTGTGGATTTGTCGGAGCAGGCGGTGGCATGATGCTGCTTCTGGTGCTGACCAGCGTGCTCGGATATGAGCTGAAAACAGCAGTTGGAACGAGCGTCTTTATTATGACCTTTACAGCTCTGACCGGTGCGATCTCCCATTTTTATATCGGCGGCGCGCCGGACATTCCAATTCTGATTGCCTGTGTCATCAGTACCCTGGTCTTTGCACAGATTGGAGCGAAATGGGCCAACGGGGCAAATGTGAAAATGCTGAACCGCGTGACGGGAATTTTGCTCTGTGCGCTGGGGCTGGTGATGCTGTTTTTCTAACTACGTCGACTGACACTTTAGAAGTTTCCAAATATGATTTAACCAAATCAAGGAAGTCCCTTGCTTCCATGGTGAAAAACAATAAGCAGCGAATCGGATTGAGAATATCTGCTGCTATATAGGAAAAAATCCTGTGGGACATGAACGGCCTCCCAATCTTCAAAATGAAAAGCGGAAGGTTGAGAGATAGTTTAACGTCTTGCAGGATTTTTCCTATTATAAAACTATAGATTTTACGTAGATAACCTCAAAATCAGAAAATGGTGTACAACTGGATGAAAAATAAATCAGGATCTCATCGCACCATCCACGGAAAGAATTTCTCCGGTTACATACGAAGCCATATCGCTTGCCAGGAAGAGGAATGCGTTTGCAATGTCTTCTGCCTCACCAATTCTTCGAAGAGGAATGCGGTTGATGAGTGGATCAATCATTTCTTTTGGAAGTGCGGCAACCATATCGGTACGGGTGATGCCAGGTGCAACCGCGTTTACACGGATATGGAAAGGACCAAGTTCCCGTGCGAGGGACCAGGTCAGACCGTTGACCGCATATTTACTGGATGGATAGCAACGCCGCCCGGCTGGCCGCAGATGCTGACCATTGAGCTGGTATTTAAAATACAGCCGCCGCCCTGTTCTTTCATAATAGCAACGGTTGGAAGGATGCCGTTCATCATGGCGTTGACATTTAGATCCATGACACTGGCAAAGCGCTCTGCGGTATACTTGTCAATTGGCGTACTGTCTGAGACACCGGCGTTGTTCACAAGAATATCGATTTTGCCGTATTTTTCTTTGACTTTGTTGATCTCATCTACCATGGCAGCTGCATCGGTTAGCTTTGGCCATGCACCGGAAACTTCCCAGTCCGGGTTTTCTTCTTTTAAAGATGCAACCGCTTTTGCAACGGTCTCTTCCCGGGATCCGAACAGGACGACTTTCGCGCCGTTCTGCAGAAATTTGTGCACAATGGCATAGCCGATTCCTCTGGTTCCGCCGGTAACAATTGCAACTTTATCTTTTAACATCATACCATTCACCCGATCCCGTTTTTTCGTATCAATGAAAACTGATTATGCAGGCTGTAGTTTTTATTTTTTTAACGATTCGGAGAAAAATGAATTTTGCATGAAAAATCATTTGACTCTGAATGACGATTCGTTTTGGAGAATACAAAAAACGGGATATTTCCTTTCTCTTAAATTTTGTTGCAAATCTTTTCCTTTATTATACGGGATATCGTTGGTGGACAGTCAATGCAAATTTTTTCAGAAATAAACAGCATTCTTTTCTCAAAAGCAGAAGATTTCTATGGAAAAAGAGAATTGTTACGTGGCTTTTTGAGGGAAAACAGGATATAATAGGAAACAAAAGTATACACCAGGTGTATGCTTTTATAAAATCAAAACGAAAAAAGCGGAAAAACAGAAAGAAAAAGAGTGAAAAAAAAGAGAAACAGTCAGAATGCGGGGGAATGACTGGACAAAAGGAAAAACGGGGTGCAACAATGAGAATTCAGGAAGTAATCAAAAAAACAGGATTGTCCAGGAGGACGGTTTATTATTATATCGATCAGAAGATGATCTCGCCTGTTGTTGATGAACATAACGGTTACCATGATTTTTCAGAAGCAGATATTCAAAAACTTTTTATCATCCGCAAGCTGCGCGAGGCAGGACTTTCACTGGCGGATATCCGCGCGATTCTTCACAAGCCGCGCACAACACCATTTTATCTGCATAAACAGCTGAATGCACTCCAGTCGCAGATGCTTACCATTCAGCAGACGATCAGCGAAATGGATCGTCTGAGCGGACAGCTCCTGTGTGCCAGTCGCTTGAACAGCTTGCGGGGATGCTTGCAGATACCGATTTTTGCCCGGAGGATCCTACCCGGAATCAGATGGAATCCCGGGATGCCCGGCTGCTGGCACAGTATTTGTGATGGCATATCTGGATACGCCGGTTACGGAATATCAGCAGTTTTTGTGGCAGAAAATCACACAGCATACGATTGAGCACGCAGGTACGGATTTGAAAATGATGTCCCGTTATTTACAGTACATTTCTCCGGAGCAGATTGATGCGACGAATATCAACCAGTATCTGCGCAATCAGAAAATTATCTCTCTGACGGAGGAAGATTATCCGGGTTTTATGGAAGAGCTGAAAGTTTCTTTGCTTGCGTTTGCGGTAGATCCAGTACAGCAGGAAAAATGGCGTCTTCTTTATCAGCCGGTGATCCATCCGACGGCGTTGTTCTGTGTATCCGTGAGCGGATGGATGCGGGAATTTCATCCGGCATACCGCCGCTATTATGAAAACACGCACACCTGCTGCCGGATGCTGAAAGATTTTATGGACAGTGATGAGGGAGCAGCGCTGAATGCGACACTGCGGGAGGCGTTCCAGGGAAATTGTGATGTGCGTACAGGATATTACGGAGAACTGGAAGTGGCGGCAACATTCCATAAAAGTATTTATGCATTGCTGCCGCCAGAGAAGATCCGAAAATTTCTGGAAGAAAATTCAGATGAAAAATGATCTGGTTTTAGGATTCTGTTTTTATCATTCGAAGCGAGGATGCCCGGGGAACAAGTGTCACCGGCAGTACAATTTTTTCCGGTTCCGCCGCAGGGTTTTCCAGTGTGGAAAGGAGAATCCGGCTGGCTTCCCGTCCGATGCTTTCAAAGTCCTGATGAATAGAGGTAATTTCAAGACTCCGGCTGAGACTCGTGTCATCAAAACCACAGAGCAGAGATCTTCCGGAATCCTAAGGCCAATGGTACGGCAGGCGAGAAAGATGAGTTCGGCAACCTGATCATTTTCTGCGAGAAGTGCAGTAATTCCATTTTGCCGCAGGGTAAGGAGCTGCTGTTGAAAAGGTGTGATTTCTGTTGAAAGGGCATCTTCTGTAGAAAGTGCATGTGGCCAGGTGATAAGCTGCCGGGAATCGGGCATGATTCCGGCGGCTTTTATTTCGTGCAAAAATCCGCCGAAACGATCACGGACCGACGAGGTTTCGGAAAGGGGAGCTGTTGTGAAAAAGGCGATGTTGCGATGCCCTTGTTCCAGAAGGTGGCGGGTGAGCTGCCGTCCGCCATCGTAATTGTCGCAGACAACATTGTTTAAATACGGACAGTCGGTCTGCTTGTCGATGATGACAACCGGGCGGTTTGCAAACAGGAAATCGTTTAACTGTTCCAGGTGGATATTGTCACGCTTGGATAGTAGACAAGTCCGGCGATATTCTGAGAACGGAGCAGTTCCAGTGTGGCACGTTCCTTCGGAGAGGAAGAGCCGGTGATATGAATGCTTAAAAAGTATCCTTTTTCCGCCAGTGCGGCACTTAAGGAACCAATCGTTTCCGAAATGTTTCCCTGTGTTGTGGCAAAGGGAAGCAGCAGGGAAACCATTTTTGATTTGCTGTCGGTTTCTGATGCGGAGGAGGAAACCGGTGGGATTTTCTGCGAGACAAAGCTTCCAACGCCGCGTTTTCGATACAGGATTCCCTGCTGTTCCAGATCTTCAATCGCCCGCTTTGCTGTGATGCGGCTTACCTCATATTGCTCCGAGAGCATTTTTTCCGTGCAGAACACGGCATCGGAAGAAAACTGTCCGGTGCGGATGCGCTCTAAAAGAGCTTCTTTGATGATTTCATATTTGGGTTTCGTTATTCTTTTATTTCTATCCATGTCTATAAAATTCCTCAAATAGTATGATTGGTGACAACTGTATTTGTAAAAGTGTGATATCGACTTGCTTTGTATTATAATCTCGGGAAAAAGATAAGTCAAACTAAAAATAATATATCAAATAAAAAGAAAATGATATAAAATCATGGAAAAACGTAGAAATACTTGACAGAAGCATTGCGTTTTTTTATGATATGATATATCAAATCAACACGGCAATACAGGAACAAGACTTAATATAGAAAGAGTTTTAAGTTTGAAAATCATTTTTATAACAGGAGGAAACACATCATGAAAACAACTGTTCATATTATTTCCCATTCCCACTGGGACAGAGAGTGGTATCAGTCTTTTGAAAAACACAGAATGAAACTGATTGAGCTGGTAGACAATATTTTGGAAAAAGCAGAGAACGATCCGGAATTTGGCGGATTTTTCCTGGATGGACAGACGATTGCCCTGGACGATTACCTGGAAGTGCGCCCGGAAAAACGCGAGCAGGTGGAAAAATGCGTCCGTGAAGGAAAAATCCAGACTGGCCCGTGGTACATTCTGCAGGATGAGTTTCTGACCAGCGGTGAGGCATGTGTCCGCAATCTTCAGGTCGGCATGCAGGAAGCAGCGCGTTACGGAGCGATCGGAAATGTCGGTTATTTCCCGGATGCATTCGGAAATGCGGGACAGATGCCGCAGGTGCTGAAGCAGGCGGGCATGGATGCGGTTGTGTTCGGACGCGGCGTAAAACCGATCGGACCGAATAATGAGGTAACCGGAGGACAGTATGAGTCCACGTATTCCGAAATGATGTGGGCATCCCCGGACGGAACGAAACTGCCGGGTATTCTGTTTGCAAACTGGTATAACAACGGAGTGGAGATTCCGGTGGATGAGGTAGAAGCAAAAGTTTACTGGGACAAAAAACTGGCCGATGCGAGAAAATTTGCGGCAACACATCAGCTTCTGATGATGAACGGATGCGACCATCAGCCATTGCAGAAGGACATTACCGAGGCAATCCGTGTCGCACGGAAACTGTACCCGGACATTGAATTTATTCATTCGGATTTCAAAACCTATGTAAAGGCAATGGAAAAAGAAATTTCCGAGAATTTCTCTACGGTAAAGGGCGAGCTGACAAGCCAGGAAACAGACGGAAGATGGACCTGCAAACACCGCTTCTTCCTGGATGGGACTGAAAGTGGACAACCGTGCCGGCGAAACAGCGCTGGAGCGGAAAGCAGAACCGGCGGCAGCCATGGCAGAGGTGCTTGGCAAAGCATACCCGGAAGACCAGATGATTTACAGCTGGAAAAAGCTGATGCAGAATCATCCGCATGACAGCATCTGCGGCTGCAGCGTCGATGAAGTAAATGAAGAAATGAAAACCCGCTTTGCGAAGAGCAGACAGGTGCGGATGCGATTTACGATGAGAGTGTAGAATATCTGACCGATCAGGTGAATACCGCGGCACTTCCTGGAAACAGTGAAAAGATTCCATTCGTTGTATGGAATACTTCCGGGAATGCGAAAAAACAGGTCATTGCAAAAGAACTGCACCTGTTCCGCGATTACAATCTGTTTGTATGGGATGGTTATGAGGCGGCCGAGGCGGTAGAAATGCCAAATCTGGTGCTTCGCGATGCAAACGGAAATGCAGTTCCGGCAAAAATCGAAAATGCAGGAATTTCCTTCGGATATGATCTGCCGGATGACCGGTTCCGTCAGCCATATATGGCAAAGAAGGTGCTGGTAACGTTTGAGGCAGAAGTTCCGGCGATGGGATATGCAACATATTATCTGGAGCAGGCAGAGCCGGATCAGAACCAGGAAACCTCTGCAGATTTTGCGAATGAGCGCGTTCTGGAAAATGAAAACCTGAAAGTTACGGTCAATGAGGACGGTTCCTACCAGATTTTGAATAAGGAAACCGGAAGAACGTATGAAAATCTGGGATTCTATGAAGATACCGGAGATATGGGAAATGAATATATTTATATTCAGGACTCTGGAAAACAGACAGTCACAACGAAAGGCATGAAAGCTGAGATTCGCTGTGTGGAGAAAAATGCATTCCGCACGGTAGTTGAGATCTGTCACGAAATGATGATTCCGTCCGGTATGGGAGAGGAACTGCAGAGACAGCGTGAGATGTGTATTGACCCATATACGCGTGTGGCAAACCGTTCGAAGGAACTGGTTCCGATGGAAGTAAAGACGGTTCTGACACTGGAAAAATCGGGAAAAGGTCTGCGTGTCGCAACGACGATCTGCAATCAGGCAAAGGATCACAGAGTCCGCGTTGTAATGCCGACGGGTCTGAATACGTCTACGCATCTGGCAGATTCTGCCTTTGAGGTTGTAAAGAGAAATAACCGTCATAATGATACCTGGACGAATCCCTGCGGATGTGAAAGACAGCAGTGTTTTGCTGCAATGGAAGATGAGACAAATGGTCTTCTTGTGGCAAACCGCGGATTGTATGAATATGAGGTTCTGGCGGATGAGGAGAATGCGATTGCGGTAACGCTGCTTCGCTCCGTTGCGGAGATGGGTGACTGGGGTTATTTCCCGACGCCAAAGGCGCAGCAAATCGGAACGTTTACCCTGGAGTTTGAAGTTGTGCCGTATGCAGCCGGTAAGACGGGCGAGGCATTTACCGAGGGTTACGCATTCCAGCAGGATCTGACAGCAGCACAGGCCGGTCTTTCGAAAGCATGGCTCAGAAAGCCGGGTCAGGTAAAACCGGAACTCGTATCGGGCGAGATGCCGCTGGAAATGAGCTTCCTCCGCTTTGAAGGGGAAGGAATTCATCTGACGGCGTTTAAGAAGGGACTTGCAAAGGACGATCTGTTTGTGCGGTTTGTGAACAATATGCCGCAGGATGAGGTGCTTTCCTTCCGAAAGGAGAGCTGGATGAAAGAGGTTTACCGCAGTAATGTAGTGGAAGAGAAGGGTGAGGTACTTTGCCGGATGAGAACGGGGTGTATCATGTGACACTCCGGGAGTTTGAGATTGCGACGTTTGGGGTTGTGAAATAACGGCTGGCGCGTGAGCTGGGAGTGAGAACGGGAGGAAAGTCTGGATCCGCCTGAAGGGCGGATCGGCGCAAGATGGTTGAAAAGAATAGGATGGAAAAAGCAAGAATGTGCTGGACTTTAAAGGGGACAAGTTATATGCTGGAAATATGAGAAAAATTTCCAAAGGAGGGTTTTTAAGATGCAGAAATGGACGAGCAGGATTGAGACCCCGATCAAGGCAGAGCTGATTTGTTATGATGTGAATGGAATTCATATTGTGTTTGGGGTGACGGAAGAGAATCAGCTGAAGCTGTTTCATTTTTCACATGCACCGTTTGACGCGGAGAATCTTTGCCGGAAGCCGGATGGAGTGTGGATGATGGAAGGAATGCGGGAAGCTCAGATTAAGGAGAGCTTCCAGCTGGTGCAGGTGAATTTTTCGGGGTATAACCGGCCGTATGAGAAGCATGGAAATAAGTATATTGTGACGGCTCCGGGATTTATGCTGAAGTTTGATTCCATTTCCGAGGAGAGAAATGAGAAGGGTGATGTGCTGCGGATTGTGCAGTCGGACGATGTGACAGGTGCGAAGGTGGAGTCTGTGATGCAGTTTTTTGATGGGATTCCGGTTGCGAGAATGTACAATACAGTGACGAACGAAGGAAAGGAAGACCAGACACTGGAGTACATTTCGAGTTTTAGTTACTGGGGTATTGAGAAGGAACAGAAAGAGGGAATTCCGAAGTTTGTCAGCTCGGATGACAAGATGTCGATGGTTGTGGTTCACAATGGATGGCAGAAGGAGCTGACGGTGAAGAAGTACCGGTTTGCAGATCTTGGCATGGCGCAGACGCAGCCGCATAATTATCAGAGAACTTCGAAGACGATTGAGATTACGAATACGGGCAACTGGTCGGCGAAGGAATATGTGCCGATGGGATATATTGGAAACAGTGCGGCAGATTCGAGTCTGTTTTTTGAAATTGACCACAGTGGTTCCTGGCATTATGAGATCGGAGATCAGAACTGCCATTTTTATCTGGCGGTGAGCGGTCCGACAGAGATTCAGTCACACTGGTCGAAGAATCTGAAGCCGGGAGATTCCTTTACAACGGTTCCGGTGGCTGTCGGCGTGGGTCATGATGATTTCGAGGAAGCGATTGGTACTTTGACGAAGTACCGCAGAAAGATCCGCCGTCCGAACAAAGATAATGAAAATCTGCCGGTTATTTTCAATGATTATATGAATTGTCTGTTTGGAGATCCGACCACAGAAAAAGAGTTCCCACTGGTGGATGCGGCAGAGAAGGCCGGATGTGAGTATTTTGTCATTGATGCCGGCTGGTATGCGGACGGCAACTGGTGGGACAGTGTCGGTGAGTGGCAGGAGAGTAAAAAGCGCTTTCCGAATGGAGTGCGTGAGGTGACGGATTATATTCGTTCGAAGGGCATGATTCCTGGTGTCTGGCTGGAGCTGGAGGTTATGGGTATCAACTGTAAGAAGGCTTCCATTCTGCCGGATGAGTGCTTCTTCCTGCGCCACGGCAAGCGTGTGTATGACAGAAGCCGTTATCAGCTGGATTTCCGTCATCCGCTTGTGATTGAGCATGTGACCGAAGTCATCGACCGTGTGGTACGGGACTACGGTGTCGGCTATATCAAGATGGACTACAATATTGAGCCTGGTATTGGTACGGAAGTGGATGCAGACAGTTTTGGAGACGGTCTTCTGGAGCATGAGAGAGCGTATCTGGCATGGCTGGATGGCATCTACAAAAAGTATCCGGATCTTGTCATTGAGAACTGCTCGAGCGGCGGTCTTCGGATGGACTATGCGATGCTGGCGCGAAACAGCATTCAGTCGACGAGCGATCAGGAGGATTACCGCAATTATGCGACGATCTCGGCGAATGCAGCCATCGGCGTGACGCCGGAGCAGGCGGCGATCTGGTCATATCCGCTGCGGGACGGCACAAAAGAGGAAGTTATTTTCAATATGGTTAATGCGCTGCTGCTTCGTATTCACCAAAGCGGCCATCTCGCAGAAATTTCGCCGGAGCGGTTTGAACTTGTAAAAGAGGGAATTGACTGCTACAAAGAGATCCGCAGCGGCATCAAGGACGGCGTTCCGTTCTGGCCGATGGGATGGGCAGACAATGAAGAAAAACACCTCGCAGCCGGAATCCGTGTGCCGGGAGATGTAATTTATCTTGGTGTGTGGAGACGCGGCGGAGAGGCCGGTTTTGAGGTTCCGCTTGACCGTGCATTCCCGGGAAAAGAGCTGGAGGTTTCCTGCATTTACCCGAAAGCATGCGGTGATGTGTTCCATTACGATGACTACAGCAAGACGCTGCAGATTCACTTCCCGGAGACGTATATGGCGCGTCTGTTTCAGATTAAAGTGAAATAAAATTACATAAATCCCCGCCCGCGGAATAAATTGTATCGGAGTGTATCTGATAGGATTTTTCCGGGGAGGGGATTTTTTTGCGTATTCTTTCGGCACTTTCGGATCTGATGGTTCCCGTGCTGATTTTTTATGTGGTCGGACTGGGGCTTTTGATGAAACAGGATGTGTTCGGCGATTTTCTGAACGGGGCGAAGGACGGCATGCGGACGGTGATCGGAATTGTGCCGACCTTAATCGGGCTGATGGCGGCGGTCGGTGTGCTGCGGTCATCGGGATTTCTGGAGGATTTTGGAAAACTGTTCGGAACGGTGCTGGAACCGGCGGGGATTCCATCTGCCTGGTGCCGCTCGGGGTTGTGCGTCTCTTTTCCAACAGTGCGGCGGTGAGTTTGCTGCTGGATCTCTACAAAGAGGCGGGGTGTGATTCCTTCGCCGGACGGGCAGCTTCGATTATGATGTCGTGTACGGAGACGGTTTTTTATACGATGGCGGTCTATTTCGGAGCGGTCCACATCAAAAAAACGCGGTACACACTGGCGGGTGCATTGCTTTCTTCCCTAGTCGGAATGGCGGTCAGTATTGCGCTTGCAGGTCTGCTCTAACCATCTTTTCTGATCATATCAGTGAAATGTGTTGACATTTTAAAACGATTGGAATAAGATGGAAACAACTTAAAACATACAAACTCAATAGGAAATAGGGAAATAGAGAAAAAGCGAGCAAAAGTAAGGAGGAAATCAACGATGGCAAAGGTATATGACAGCATTCTGGATCTTGTAGGAAAAACTCCGCTGGTAGAACTGAAACGAATTGAAGAAAAAGAAGGACTGCAGGCGAAACTGATCGCAAAAGTAGAATCCTTCAATCCGGCAGGAAGCGTCAAAGACCGTATCGCAAAAGCGATGATCGAGGATGCTGAGGCAAAGGGCCTCTTAAAAGAAGGTTCCGTTATCATCGAGCCGACTTCCGGAAACACCGGAATCGGACTGGCAGCGGCAGCTACCGTAAAAGGGTATCGTATGATCCTTACGATGCCGGAAACCATGAGCGTAGAGCGCCGCAACATTGTAAAAGCATACGGCGCAGAGGTTGTTCTGACCGATGGAACAAAGGGTATGAAGGGTGCGATCGAGAAAGCCGATGAGCTTGCAAAAGAGATCCCTAACAGCTTCATCGCAGGCCAGTTCGTGAACCCGGCAAACCCGGCAACCCACAAAAAGACAACAGGTCCGGAGATCTGGGAAGATACCGACGGAGAGGTTGACATCTTCGTTGCAGGTGTCGGCACCGGCGGAACGATCACCGGAACGGGTGAGTATTTAAAAGAGAAAAAACCGGAAGTAAAAATTGTAGCAGTAGAGCCGGCATCCTCACCGGTACTGTCTGAGGGTGTTTCCGGACCGCATAAAATCCAGGGAATCGGCGCAGGTTTCGTGCCGGAGACTCTGAATACCAGCATTTACGATGAAATCATCAAGGTAGAAAATGAGGATGCTTTCGAGACCGGAAAATATCTGGCAGCCGAGGAAGCGATTCTCGCAGGAATTTCCTCCGGAGCAGCTCTGTATGCAGCAATCCAGCTTGCAAAACGAGAGGAAAATAAAGGCAAAACCATCGTTGTGCTCCTGCCGGATAACGGAGACAGATACTATTCCACAGCCCTGTTTGCCAAATAAAAGGGAACAGCTTCAGATTTTAAAATAATAGATATCAGCGAACACTGCCATCCGCGGCATTTTCTCTCCACCGCGAATGGCAGTTTCGCATATTAATTTATACCAGAAAGGGAACTTTACTTATGACACTACAACAGCTTCGCTACGTAATTCAGGCCGCAGACTCCAGATCCATGAATGAGGCGGCAAAGGCACTCTATATTTCACAGCCGAGTCTCTCTGAAGCAATCAAGGAGCTGGAAAAAGAGATCGGAATTGAGCTGTTCAAGCGCAGCAGCCACGGAACAGTACTGACCCCGGAGGGAGAGGAGTTTCTGGGTTACGCACGTCAGGTCACAGACCAGTATCAGCTTCTCGAAAACCGCTATATTTATCGCACCAAGGGAAAGAAAAAATTCAGCGTGTCGATGCAGCATTACAGTTTTGCCGTAAAGGCGTTTGTGGAGCTAGTGAAGCAGTTTGGTATGGATGAGTACGAGTTTGCGGTTTATGAGACGAGAACGTATGATGTGCTGATGGATGTAAAGAACTTCAAGAGCGAGCTTGGGATCTTATATCGGAATGACTTTAATGCGAAGGTGCTGAACAAGCTGCTGAAGGACAATAACCTTGAGTTCCACGACCTGTTTTCCTGTGGAACGTACGTCTATCTCTGGAAGGATCATCCGCTTGCAGATCAGGCAGAGATCACTATGGAGGAGCTAAAGGAATATCCGTGCCTGTCCTTTGATCAGGGAAGCAACAATTCGTTCTTCCTGGCAGAGGAAGTGCTTTCGACGTATGAATATAAGAGAATCATTAAGGCAAATGACCGTGCGACCATGCTGAATCTGATGGTCGGACTGAATGGCTATACGCTCTGCTCCGGCATTATCTGTGAGGAATTAAACGGCAGTGACTACCGCGCTGTGCCGCTTCACGCGGAGGAAAACATGATGATCGGTTATATTTCCAGGAAGGGTATGTCGATCAGCGCACTGGGACAGCAGTATTTGGAAGAAATTCGGAAATATAAGGAGCTTGTGCTGTAAAAAAGGAGAAACAAGAAGACTTTGATCTTCGGAGTGTGTTTGAAAAAGGCTTTTCGCAAGCTGCGAGTCCCATCTTGTGGGAGATGAATTGCATTTGTTATCTTGTTTTATGCAGCATGATTGGATATAGAAATTTCAGAAGAAAAAATATTGGCGATAAAGAATAGCTATAGGAAAACCCTATAACCAGCCATCAATTTTCTATATTGGACAAAGCAGAAGACTGTCGCTATAATAATCCTTGTAAACAGATAGGAAATATCACCAAAACGAGAGGAAGCGAAGTGAATGAGAGCAGTTTTCGCAGAGAATCGAATTGTGATCTATGATGTCATGTGTTGCAGTGTAAGCAGATAAAACCGAAAGAAAACGGAGCCGCATTGCAGCATGGACAAAACAAGATGGCAACCGGTTCCGATAAATAATAGAAAATCGAACATGAAAAGAAATAGAAAAACGAAAAACAGAACAGGAGAATAAAATCATGAGCAAAAAAACAAGAGCAGAAAGAAATCTTAAATTTGAAACCTTACAGCTTCACGTAGGACAGGAAAATCCGGATCCGGCAACCGGAGCAAGAGCAGTGCCGATTTATCAGACATCTTCTTTCGTATTCAATAACTCCGATCACGCAGCAGCAAGATTCGGACTCCAGGATGCAGGAAACATCTACGGCCGTCTGACCAACCCGACCGAGGACGTTTTCGAGCAGAGAATGGCAGCACTGGAGGGCGGCGTTGCAGCACTTGCAGTAGCTTCCGGAGCAGCAGCCATCAACTACACCATCATCAACCTGGCGCAGAAGGGCGACCACATCGTATCTGCAAAGAACATCTACGGCGGTTCCTACAACCTGCTGGCACATACCCTTCCGCAGTACGGCATCAGCACCACATTTGTTGATGTATTCGATCTGGATGAGGTCCGCGCAGCCGTTCAGGAGAACACAAAAGCCATCTACATCGAGACCCTCGGAAATCCGAACTCTGATGTTGTCGATATCGAAGCACTTGCAAAAATTGCACATGAGAACAAAATTCCGCTGGTTGTCGATAATACCTTCGCAACTCCATACCTCGTTCGTCCGATCGAGTATGGCGCAGACATCGTTGTTCATTCCGCAACCAAATTCATCGGCGGCCATGGAACTACTCTTGGCGGTGTGATCGTAGACAGCGGTAAATTTGACTGGGAGGGATCCGGCAAATTCGCATCTCTGACTGAGCCAAACCCGAGCTACCACGGCATCAGCTTCACAAAAGCAGTTGGACCTGCTGCGTTTGTTACAAAAGTACGTGCGATCCTTCTTCGTGATACCGGAGCTACGCTTTCTCCGTTCAACTCCTTCCTGCTTCTGCAGGGACTTGAGACCCTGTCTCTCCGTGTAGAACGTCATGTTGAGAATGCGCTGAAGGTTGTAAAATATCTGGAGAGCCAGCCACAGGTTGAGAAAGTACATCATCCGTCTGTATCCGACGATCCAAAGCAGCAGGCACTGTACGCAAAATACTTCCCGAACGGCGGCGGTTCTATCTTCACCTTCGAAATCAAAGGCGATGCACAGAAAGCAAAAGATTTCATCGACAATCTGGAACTGTTCTCCCTGCTGGCTAACGTTGCCGATGTAAAATCTCTGGTAATCCATCCGGCAACCACCACTCACAGCCAGTGCACCGAGGAAGAACTGCTGGATCAGGGAATCAAACCAAACACCATCCGTCTTTCCATCGGTACCGAAAATGTCGATGATATTATCGAGGATCTGGATGAGGCATTTAAGGCAGTTCAGTAATTGGAAAACAGGTTATAGTAAATAAAACGTACGCCTCTGGCACAGTTCAAAGTGTCAGGGGCGTATTTTTCGCGTGCAATGAGGAAAAGTCCGTGCTTGCATGAGACCTTGACGAATGCCGCGATAACGAGTGAAGCGAGTTTTGGTTATGTGGGATCTTGAATGAAAGAGGAAAAAGATTTTAATGCTGGTTTTTTCATTGTTTCCGTTCGGAGCGGATACGCTGCACCGATTACAAGCGGTGGTGCGTCGAGAAGAGGAACGGCGGTGACATTTGGATGGCGGAAAAGTTCAAAGTTGCTCTCGGCAAAGAGACTGAAAGCCTCGCCGATTTCCACAGAGCTGATCGTGGATTCCAGGCGGGCCGTGCGCAGGATCTGCGGTTTTACACCTGCCTTTTCAAATAGCTGCATGCAGAGCTGATAAATCGAGGTATAGGGGTGCATGAGAATCAGCGGTTCGGCGGCAAGATCAGCGATGGTAAGAGCAGGCTTTTCGGCAAGTGGATGATCGATGGGCAGCATCACGCAGAGGCGGTCTTCTGTGATGGGTTCGAAGTGGTATTTCTGCAGTGAAATCATGGAATCCCGCGCGATCACAAGGTCAAAATGGCCTGATTGCAGGCCGTCCATCAGCTCAGTCTCTTCGCATTCTTCCAGAGTCAGCTCAATTTCCAGATGCGCGTGCGTGAAGGCACGGATGCGGGAAGTGAGATGATACTGCGTCAGAAACGGAAGAGAGCCAACGCGGAGCGGCTGGCGCGTGGTTTCCTGGAAGTGATGCATTTTTTGCAGCATCTGGTGATACTGGAGGGAGAGCTCCGCGGCTTCCTGCAGAAATAGTTCGCCTGCCGGAGTCAGTACGGCCTGGCGGCGGGTGCGGTCGAAGAGGGGAAGATTCAATTCAGTCTCGAGCTTCTGGATCTGTTTCGAGAGCGTGGACTGTGCGATATGAAGATTTTCCGCGGCCTCTAAAAAGGTGTCGCATCGAACGGCCATCAGAAAAAAGTCGATCTGTTCCAGAGTCATAAGGGGAGCCTCCTTTTTGTTTGATTCATTCCATTCTGGAAACAATTGTACCACAAATCGAATTGATTCCACAAAGGTTTCTTTTTACAATAAGGGTAGAAAATGAGGATGAAAAGGCATCCTTCGGGGCGCCGTCGATAGAATAAAAGGAGAAGAACTATGGCTGAAAAAGTAAGAGATCTGCGTAGTGCGCTGGAACGATTGAGAAATATGCCGGGACAGCTTGCCGAGACAGACGTTGAGGTTGATCCGATGGCGGAGCTTGCCGGTGTTTACCGTTACGTCGGTGCGGGCGGGACCGTAAAGCGTCCGACGAAAGAAGGCCCGGCGATGATTTTTCGCAACGTAAAAGGGCACCCGGACGCCAGCGTTGCGATTGGTGTTCTGGCAAGCCGAAAACGCGTGGCTGCCCTGCTGGACTGCGAGCCGGAGAGTCTTGGAAAAATGCTGTATCACAGCGTAGAAGAGCCGATTGCACCGGTTGAATTTCAGGGCGCGCCGCCATGCCAGGAAGTGGTACATCTGGCGACCGATCCCCGATTTTGATCTGAACCGTCTCGTCCCGGCGCCGACGAATACGCCGGATGATGCCGGCCCGTACATCACGCTCGGCATGTGCTACGCCTCCCATCCGGACACCGGACTGCATGATGTGACGATTCACCGTCTCTGCATTCAGGGAAAAGACGAGCTTTCGATTTTCTTCACCCCGGGCGCACGCCACATCGGCGCAATGGCAGACCGCGCGGAGGAACTGGGACAGACACTTCCGATTTCCATCAGTATCGGTGTTGATCCTGCGATTGAGATCGGTTCCTGTTTCGAGCCGCCGACAACACCGCTCGGTTACGATGAGCTTTCCGTTGCGGGTGCACTGCGGAAAGAGCCGGTAGAACTGTGCCGCTGCGTTTCCGTGAAGGAGATGGCGATTGCAAATGCAGAGTACGTCATCGAGGGCGAGGTCATCCCGGGTGTGCGTGTGCAGGAGGACCAGAACAGCCACACTGGCTATGCGATGCCGGAGTTCCCGGGCTACACCGGCCCGGCAAGTGATCAGTGCCGTCTGATTAAAGTAAAAGCCGTGACACACCGCCGCAGTCCGATTATGCAGACCTGCATCGGACCAAGTGAAGAGCACGTTTCGATGGCTGGTATTCCGACCGAGGCGAGCATCTACGGCATGGTAGAAAAAGCGATGCCGGGACGGCTCCAGAATGTGTACTGCGGTTCCGCAGGCGGCGGAAAGTATATGGCGGTTCTCCAGTTCAAAAAACTGAGTCCCAGCGACGAGGGAAGACAGCGTCAGGCAGCATTGCTGGCATTTTCGGCGTTCAGTGAGCTGAAACACGTTTTTCTGGTGGACGAGGATGTGGACTGCTTTGATATGAACGATGTGATTTGGGCAATGAATACGAGATTCCAGGGTGACGCGGACATCATCACAATTCCAGGCGTGCGGTGCCATCCGCTCGATCCGTCGAACGATCCGACGTGTTCACCGTCGATCCGCGATCACGGGATTGCATGCAAGACGATTTTCGACTGTACGGTGCCGTACGATCAAAAAGAACGGTTTGTGCGGGCGAGATTTATGGAAGTCGATCCGAAGCATTGGCTGGATGAGGAATAAAGAATACGTTTTTGGGAAAGGGAGAGCATTGTGATATGCTGAAATTTAAGAAAAATCATTATACCATAGAAGAAGTAACACTGTGTGGGGAGACGGTCCGGTTTCGGGCGTTCCGTGACCTGGTTTATGTGGAAAAACCGGTCAATGTGGAGTTTCAGAAAATGAATCTCTTTGTGCCGGAGAGTTATTATGAGGGAACGTCCATCAACGGTTACGATTTACTGAGCGCGCCGGTTTTCATGCCGAATACTGTTGGCGGCTATATGCCGGGTCCGGCGGACGAGCCGGGAGCGAATCCGTTTTTACAGGGAAAACCGAATACGATTTTCCGCGCCTTACAGCACGGCTATGTCGTAGCATCTCCAGCGATCCGCGGCAGAGTGCAGAAGGGTGAGGACGGTCATTATAATGGGAAAGCACCTGCGTGCGTAGTGGATTATAAAGCGGCTGTGCGGTATCTTCACTTTTTGGCGGATGAGCTGCCTGGCGATGAAAATAAAATCATCACCAACGGAACGAGTGCCGGCGGCGCACTGTCATCCCTGATGGGAAGCACGGGAAACCACCCTGACTACGAGCCGTATCTGCAGGCGCTCGGCGCAGCGGATGCTGGGGATGATGTGTTTGCGGCCTCCTGTTACTGCCCGATCATCAATCTGGAGCACGCGGACATGGCGTATGAGTGGGAGTTCTGCGGTGTGAACGATTTCCACCGCGCCAACATGAAAATGGACGAGGCGCCGCCCGGTTTTCACACCGGTGGACGGCGAGATGACGGAAGAGCAGATTCGCGTATCTGTTGAGGAAAAAGCCCTGTTTCCGGCGTATGTGAACAGCCTTGGATTAAAAGACGAAAACGGAGCTCCGCTGACGCTCGATGCGGACGGCGAAGGTTCTTTGAAAGAGTATGTCAAACACATTGTGATGGAATCCGCACAGAGAGCGCTTGACGGCGGCGTGAATTTAGCGGATAAAACGTGGCTGACCATCGAAAACGGCAAAGTGCAGAGCATGGATTTTGCGGCGTATGTCAAAGACATCACCCGCATGAAAACCGCACCGGCCTTCGATGCGCTGGATCTGGAAAGCCCGGAGAATGATCTGTTTGGAAATGAGATGACGAACTGCCGTCATTTCACGGAATACAGTGCGGCCAACACCAAAGTGCAGGGTGAGCGCGCAGAAAAAAAGATCGTGAAAATGCTGAATCCAATGGAATATGTCATGGATGAAATGGCGCAAAAGGCACACCATTTCCGCATCCGCCACGGCGAGTGCGACCGCGACACCTCTCTGGTGATTTCGGCAATGCTGACGGCAAAACTGCGCGAGGCGGGCTGTGAGGTTGATTATCATTCCCCATGGAATACACCGCATGCGGGCGACTACGATCTCGACGAGTTATTCGCATGGATCGATGGAATCTGTGGATAAAAGGAAGGAACGAGACGGATGGCTGTGGAAAAACGGATTGTAGTTGGCGCTTCCGGGGCGAGTGGAATGCCGCTGCTGATGAAGTGCCTTGAAATTCTGCGGGATAGTGAGGAATACCGTTCCCTTCTGGTGATGAGCCGCAGTGCAAAGCTGACGCTGGAACAGGAGACAGACTGGAGTGTTTCGCAGGTGGAAGCGCTGGCAGATGAAGTGCTCGAGCAGGACAACATCGGTGCAGGCCCGGCGAGCGGGTCGTACCGGACAGAAGGCATGGTGATTGTGCCGTGCAGCATGAAAACAGCGGCAGGAATTGTAAGCGGATACACCGACAATCTGCTGCTGCGTGCGGCGGATGTGACGATCAAGGAGAAACGCCCGCTTGTACTGGCAGCACGGGAGACACCGATGAGTGAAATTCATCTGCGGAATCTGTACGAACTGTCGAGATTGTCAAATGTATGGATTGTTCCGCCGATGATGACCTTTTATCAGAAACCGGAGTCCATCGACGATATGGTGACACATCTTGCGGCCAAACTGCTTTCGCCGTTCGGCGTGGAAGTAAAGGAGTACCGGAGATGGAAAGAATGCTGACAAAAAAGGCAACAGCCGCAGGATGCACGATGGAAGTGACGGTAATGAAGCTCGGTGAGGACTTTCAGATCTGTCTCGCCGGAGGAGAAAAGCCGCATATCGGCTGTGTGGTGCAGGCCGTACCACGAGAATCGCTGACCGGAGACGGGAGCTGGAGTGCGACTTCCTCGGTGTGGAACCGCACCGGACATAAAGATGAGGTACTGTGCCGGATGCTGGCGGAAAAAATCTGTTGTGCCTGCCGTACCGTGACCGTCTGCACCGGTGGCGTGCATATCGATGAAATTACCGGAGAGCAGATCCGGGAGATTGTGGATGCGGTAGAGAAGATGGGAGAAGAGATTGCGCAGGATTTGAGATGATAAGTAAGCATGGAAAGCGGATAAAAAGTCATTGCATTTTTCGGACATGCTTTGGGTTTGTGTTATATTTCCTATTGAATATGTAGAGAATATGGAATAAAATAAAAGAAGGTATTTTTATCATGACATATATTCGGAGGAAATAAAATGAAAGTTTCGACAAGAGGACGGTATGCGCTTCGTCTGATGCTGGATCTGGCACTCAACAATACCGGCGAACCGGTGCGTTTGAAAGATGTGGCAAAGCGGCAGGAGATTTCGGAAAAATATCTGGAACAGATCATCTCGATTTTGAATAAAGCTGGTTTCGTAAAAAGTGTGCGCGGCCCGGCGGGCGGTTATTCCCTGAAACGAAAGCCGGAAGAATATACCGTGGGCATGATCCTGCGTCTGACCGAGGGCAGCCTTGCGCCGGTGGACTGTGTAGAAGACGGCGCCGACTGCGGCAGGGAAGATCAGTGCGTTACGGTGATGCTCTGGAAAAACTGAACGATGCCATCAACAGTGTGGTGGACAATATTACGCTGGCAGATCTGGTGGAATGGCAGATGCAGAAGTCGAATGAGTATGTGATCTGACGGCAGACAGAATAAGCGATAACGTCCAATGAGGGAACAGAAGAGGGAAAATGGTGAAAACATCATTTTCCTTTTTTTACCGGTAAAAATCTGGGAGCACGGCATTTACAAGCAAAAAAAAATTTGTTAAGATAAAAAATAAGGCGCATTTGGAGAAGAAAAAAATCAGGATGCGCAAAAGTGAAGAAAATAAAAGATAAGGAGTTTCCCCTTATGAAAAAACAACAGGAAAGCCTTAAAAATATGGTATATCAGGCCATTTTGAACGGCATTTTTACCGATGAATATAAACCTAATCAAATTATCAACGAGCAGGAGCTGGTACAGAAATTCGGCTGCAGCAAGACACCGATCCGTGAAGCCCTTGTGACGCTCTGCAATGAGGGAATCCTCCGCAGCTTCCCGCGCTTCGGCTACCAGGTTGTCAGCGTGTCCCGCGAAGAGGCACAGAATATTCTGGATTTCCGCCTTGTTCTCGAGGGCGGATATCTTCGTCAGTCGATCGGACATATCACCGAAGAAAATCTGGCGGAGCTTGCCGAGATTGATGAGAGATGCAAACAGAGCACCGACAGCGTATGGGATCACTGGGAGGCGAATACGGCATTTCATCTGAAATTAATCTCCTTCTCCGGAAATGCTTATGCATATCAGGAACTCGAGCGAACCATGAACGTCTTAAAACGTGCTTATGCTCAGTTTTACTGGCAGACATGGTCCAACGTGAATCCGGCATTGGATATTGCACATCATACCGATATCATGCAGAGTATTCGGGAAAAAGATCTGGAGAAAACGCTGAATTATCTGAAAGAGGATCTGGCGGATTTTTGCGGGTGAGAAAACGTAATTACATAGAAAAACAGTCGTCGGCTATGATATAGCTTGGACGACTGTTTTTGTATATAGACTATTTCTTTTGCAAATTTCCAGTGTTTCTTTGTTTGGAATAAATACTTCCCGTGTCTTTTTATCATAAGCGAGATACCCAAGGTGAACGAACAGCGTCAGCACATCATCCTTGCTTTTTAAAGAGGTCATGTCATTTTGAAATTATGAGGTATAATTCCGAATGGAATAGCGGAAGAGTAAAATAAAACAGGATAAAGACAAAAGATCTAAAAAAGAACGAAAAAACGTCAGAAGTCAAGATTCTATTATATACCAATGATATCTGGAAAAATAGAATTGTACTTTTGACGTTTTTGATAGAGACCTGTGCATGCTGTAAAGAAAACTTTTCTGCGGGAGAAGAGATCTTTCACAGTACCTTTTTTACCAGACAGCGTTTCTTAAAAAATGAAATTCCATAACAGAAAATCTGATCGTAGTCATCCTCGTATTCCTTTGCGTACATCTTCTCGTTCATCTGCTGTAAGGCGCTGTCGCATGCGGAACTCAGATTTTCCAGAGCCTTCGTATATTTTGCTTCAAAAACTGCCACCCGGCCGTTAATGGAATCATACAAAACGACATCGCTGCGGCCTTCGCCGTGTTCTTTGTTAGAATCTACCATGTAACCGGCCCCGGTAAAGATTCCGGCAAGAAATGCATGGTAAAAGTCTTCCCGATAGTCGTGATAACTGATCGTTCTTCGAAGAAGAGCCGTCAGTTCTTGCGTAATACGATCGCAGTCACCACTCCAGATGGCATCAAACAGTGTTTTCCGGTTCCAGGTTTTTGCACTTTCATCAAACCAGCGGACCACTGTTGTCTCAAAGATTTCTTTGATTTCAGCATTCGGAATTTTCAGCTCCATCATTCCTGGAGGCAGTTCATTTGTATCAATCGTAGTTTGGGCTTTTGTAAGATATCCTGTCAGATACAGCAGACTCCAGAGGTTATCTTCAGAGGAATGTAGATAATCATACGTTAGATTTTCATCTACACGCTGCACAATGGATCCGGCAGCCATTAAAGTTTCGAGTTTTTTTGTAATACTGCTTCCGGCGTAGTCAATGAAAGACCGGATGATGGCATTGTCACTCGTGTTTTTCCAGTAGCTGACAGGACTTGCCTGGGGATTTCGCTGCAATTCCAGAAGATAATTCATCACATCCCAGGGGCAGTAAACATCGAAAGTACCAAAATGATAGCCGTCATACCACTCCTTCATGGCAGATGCTTTATCTGTAAAATCTGCAGAAAGGAGAAGCTGGTCGACTTCATGCTGAACAAAGCCAAAATATTCATTCAGTCGGGAATTGGTAATTGTATCCGAGACAAAGTTATTTGTTCCTGTAAAGATACTTTCTTTTGCAATTTTCAGACATCCTGTGATAACAGCAAAGTGAAGAGATGGATTATCTTTTAATGCCTGCATCAATCCCTTTATAACATCCATCATTTCATTATAGTATCCGTGACTGTTCGCCTTGGCGATTGGCACATCATACTCATCAATCAGCAGGATCACTTTTTTTCCATAATGCTGTTCCAACAGCGCGTAAGAAACTGGAGGGAACGCATAATATCCGTTTTTCCGGCTTGTCGTTCCTGCAGCTGTTTAAAAAGAAACTTATCCCGATCACTTAAAGCTGTACTTTTCAAAAGGTTATCATGCTTGCTGATAAAGAAGGGAAATTTCATAGACCAGCTGTTGGTAAGCATCTGAAAAATGAATACCGTCAACATTTTTGAGCGATAAAAACACAACAGGCCATTGATTCATCCATTTCTCACATAAATTCTTTTGGTGTGAAATTTCGAGGCCATCGAATAGTTTTTTTGAGTCTTTGCGGATGTCAAAAAAACTCTCCAGCATGCTCATGCCAAGCGTTTTTCCGAAACGTCGGGGTCGTGTAATTAATGTCACTTCTGCTGATGATCTCACAAGTTCTGCAATCAGACCTGTTTTGTCAATGTAGTAAAATCCACCATTACGGATTTTTCGAAATTTGAGATGCCAACGGGAATACTTAATTTGCTCATTTCGGTCATTCCTTTCTTGTCAAACACGCGCCAGAGACTATGCATGCTGGCTTTTTAGACATAGTATCAAAACTTATGTATATGTTACCATAAAACAAGGCATGTATCAATTGAGCAAAATCAGTTATTCTTTTATTAGCAGACCTCGTTCACATCCACCCGGTCAATCATAATATTCAGAATTTCCGTATCGGTATCTTTCATGCCGACTCTTCCGATATATCCCATACTTTTAATCGTATCTTCCACATCTTCCCGAACAATACCTTCGCCCGGCTGAAAACTTCTGTGATGCTGGCCCATGTAGTGGGCGAGAATAGCAGCGTCAACAGCGGATGCAATTTTCGCCGCACAGGAGGATTTTGCTCCGTCGCAGACAATACCGCCGACGTTTCCAATGGTATTGACGATCGTCAGGCTAACATCCTCATAGGATCCGCCGGAAAGATAGGTAATGGCGGCGCCGGCTCCACAGCCTGCGCTGACGGCGCCACAGTAAGCGGAAAGACTTCCAATATATTTTTTCTGATGAACCGCGATCAGGTTGCTGACAACGAGTGCGCGGTACAGTTTTTCCTGGGAAACGTTCCATTCTTTTGCAAACTCGATGACAGGAAGGGAAACGGTCATGCCCTGGTTTCCGCTGCCGGAATTGATGACGACCGGAAGAGAGCAGCCGCTCATACGGGCATCGGATCCGGCTGCTGCATGGGCGCGGGCGCGGATTTTTACGTCATCGCCGTACTCATTCAGCAGAGTGCGGCCGACCTGTGCACCGTAAGCGTGGCGGAGACCTTCGTCAGAAATCGCAGAGTTCATGGTGATCTGGCGGTCGAGGATTTCTTTGACATCTTCGATCTTCACAGTATCGGCGAATTCGAGAATATCCTTGACGTTCAGCACACTTTTATCAACGTATTCAGGGGAATCTTCATGAGCCGCAATTTGATAAAGTATCTCACCATCTTTTACGATGCGTGAAATCAGGGTATGACGGTTTGCAATCGTTACCTCCGCGCTGTGCTCTCCGGCAATGACTTTTGCAACAATGTAAAGATTCTCTACGCCTTCTTTTAAAGTACAGGTACAGAATCCCTGCTGTACCAGTTCTTTTGTCTTTTCAATATCTGCCTCGGTCACATCTTCAAGTACTTCAAGCTCGCGTTCGGCACAGCCTCCGACGACGCCAAGCGTTGCCGCAACATCAATGCCCTTCAGACCGTTGGAATTTGGAACTTTAACACCCTTTACGTTTTTGATGATGTTTCCACTGCAGCAAAGCTCAATCGATTCTGGCATCTCTCCGAGCACTTCGCGTGCTTTGGCTGCCGCATAGGCGATGGCAATCGGCTCTGTACAGCCAAGCGCCGGAACAAGCTCGTTCTTTAAAATCTTTACATAACTGTCATATAATTTCTGATCCATGAAAATTCTCCTGTGTAGTTTTTTCTATTGTTCGTAAGTGGTAAATCTTGTATCTGCTCTGATTATACTATTGATATATCACTGATAATATTAGATGTCAAGCAGAGAATTGCAATATGTAGAGAAATACCGTGAAAAACAGGAATCCATAAGACTTTTCTCAGATTAAATTGTATTTCCTTTCAAAGTGTCCTATACTGAAAAGTAGCAAAAATACACATCACGCTTTCATTTGGAGGATTTTTATGCAGAAGATTACGTTTCGAAAATTAGCTGGAGAAAAATATATTTACCCGGAACTGCAGGGACACTTTATCGAGTTTCTTGGCTCCTGTATTTATGATGGAATCTGGGTTGGAGAGGATTCGGAAATTCCGAATTATCATGGAATCCGAAAAGACCTTGTGGATGCATTTCAGAAGCTGCACCCGCCGGTGATCCGCTGGCCGGGCGGATGCTTTGCGGATGTGTATCACTGGCGGAATGGTATTGGCCCGCGGGAGCAGCGGCCGGTTACATACAATGAAAACTTCGGTACTTTCGAGACGGATCCCAATCAGTTCGGTACACACGAGATGATGGAATTTTGCGAGATGATCGGCGCGAAGCCATGGTTTAATATCAATATGATGACCGGCTCTCCATCCGAGATGCGAGAGTGGATGGAGTACTGTAACCGCAAAGAGCCGACGGCACTTTCGCAGGAACGAAAAACAAACGGCCATGAAAAACCGTTCGAGATTGAATACTGGGGTATCGGAAATGAAGTATGGGACGGCGGTGGAAAAATGACGCCGCAGATGTATGCGAACGAATACCGGAAATTCAGTTCCTCCTGTCCGTCGTTTGGAGGCGGCGATCAGGCATTTTCCATGAAATGCATCGCCAGCGGCCCGGATGGAAATAAGCCGAAAGAACGTGCTGCGTGGACGAAAGACTTTTTTAAGGAGATGGGAAAATACCGTATGCCATCGCTTTACGGCTATGATCTCCATTTTTACAACTGGAATCTGAAACAGCTTCAGACAGAGAAAAAGTTTGATGAAAAACAGTGGTATGATGTGATCAATGGATGCAAAGAGCTGGAAAATGTCATTCACGAGCAGCGCCGCCTGATAGACGCTGGTCTTGAGGCACTTCCGAAACCGGAGGTCCGTTCCAGGCGGCACCGAGAAAATGTGAACTGATTGTCGGTGAGTGGGGCAACTGGCACAGCAGTGCATTTAATGCGCGCCCGGCGCTGTATCAGCAGTGTACGATGCGCGATGCCGTTACAACTGCACTGACGCTCGACATCTTCCACCGCAATACCGGGGATGTGCGCATGGCATGTGTAGCACAGTCTGTCAATGTCCTGAATTCCCTGTTCCTGACGGATGGTGAGCATTGTATTCTGACACCAAACTACGATGTGTTCGATATGTATCAGGTGCATCAGGGTGCGTATACGCTTGGCTTTGAGGAAAAGAACAAAGATCCTGAGGTCTGCATCTTTGCTTCGATCAAAAATGATGATATCTACGTCAACCTCGTAAATACAAGCTACAGCGAATCAAAGAAAATCGAATTGAAATTCAAACAGTATCCGGAATTTGTTGAGGCCAAAACACTGTACTCCAAAGATCCGCAGAACTACAACGATGCGAAACATCCGAACCGAGTCCGCTGCAAAGAAGGAAAAGCACCTGCACGGGAAAAAGACTCCTTCCAGATTGCACTGCCGGCGGCTTCGGTCAGCGTTTATCATTCAGAAAAACAGAAACAGAAAAGTAATACATACAAAACGGGCCGCCCCGGGGAAAAGGATTGTTCCCACAGGGCGGCTCATTTCTATTACAAAAATAATTCAATCACAAACACCACGGCACAGCATGCCACCGAAACCTGAAACAGGCTTGCACCGAACCATGCGGCTGCGATGCCGACGACAAGCGCGAGTGCGCCGGAAACAGGGCTCTGTGTTGCATGGACAATCGCCGGGAAGGTCATGACTGACAGCGTCACGTATGGAACGTAGTACAGAAACGACTGAATAAACTGATTTTTAATCGGCTTCCGAATCAGCGTCAGCGGCAGAATCCGGATTGTGTAGGAAACCAGAGCCATGACGGCGATATAGATATAATTATTGTACATCAGCATTTTCCTCCTCTGTCTTTACCGGGAACATGATAGCTCCGGCGCAGGAAATCAGAACGGTGAGCAGAATCGTTCTGGTTCCGTCGGAGAGAGTGGAGATGCCCGGGAGATAGCTGCAGATAAAGCTTAAGAAAAAGCTGACGGCAACAAGACCCGCTACCACACGGCTCTTTCTCGCCGGGGGAATGATGATCGCAAGGAACATGCCATACAGCGCCACACTTAAGGCACTGACAGCGCGCAGCGGCAGCAGATTTCCGGCAATAATGCCAAGAGCCGTGCCGATCGACCACGCGGGAGCAGCGACGAGAATGGCACCGTATGTATAATATGGATTCAGCCAGCCCGGGCGCGCGATTGTGATGCCAAACAGTTCATCCGTTACATCGTAACCAATGAGAAAACGGTGGAAAAACGGCGTGTCCGGTGAAAAACGCTGGGCAAGCGCACAGCTCATCAGAAGATACCGCGCATTGGCGATGAGCGTAATGATAGCGACCTGCAGATAGCCTGCGTTGGCGGCAATCAGTGTAAAGGCAGCGTATTCTCCGGCGGAAGCATTGTTGAAAAGACTGGCGAGAAAGCCTGAAAAGGACTAAGACCTGCCTTACGCGCTGCAATGCCGAGCGAAAACGAGACCGCAAAATAGCCAAGCCCGATCGGAATGCCATCGCGGATTCCGTTGACCAGAACCTGGCGGGAAAATGAATAAGATCTTTGTGAACTCATAAAAAGCTACTTCCTTTTCCTTCGCAGAAGCTAGAGCATGTCTGAAAAATCATTTCCGCAATCTGCAAGCCCCACTTTATGGTATATTTTGCCTCATTCGGTTGCCGTAGCCCGCTACGCCGCCTCATTCGGACAAAATCTCCCACAAACTGGGACTCGCAGCTTGCGAAAAGCCTTTTTCAGACACGCTCTAGAGCGTGTTTGAGAAAATTTTCCGTAATCTGAGATTCGCAGCTTACGAAAAGTTTTTTTCAGACATGCTCTGGCATCTGGCAAAAATGTTGGGGTCAAGAGATCAAAAATCCTCTTGCAAGCGAGCTTGCACCGGCTTTTTGATCTTTTGCCCTGATATCTGATGAAAATTATAGCAAGTTTCGACAGGTTCGTAAACTCTTATTTTGTTCTTGTTCGTTTCACGCAGCCACTGCTTACGCCTGCGTTTCTAAGTCTGTTGAACTGAATTGTATAAAATTATGTACAAAAACAGAAGATAACGCTTGAAAATAGAAGAAAAATCCATTAATATCTATGTATACAAAAAACATTACCGAAGGTGGTGCCTACGATGAAACTGCGTGCGCTTGCAAAAATAAATCTTGGTCTTGATGTGACCGGAAAAAGAGAGGATGGTTACCATGAAGTCCGCATGGTAATGCAGACGATCCAGATGTACGATCAGCTGGAAATAAAGGAGAGCAAAGAACCCGGAATAAGGCTTACAACCAATCTGCCGTTCCTTCCGTGTAATGACGGAAATCTCGTATACAAAGCGGCAAAGATTCTGATGGATGAATTCGATATCCGTCAGGGTGTCGATATGAACCTGACAAAATTTATCCCGGTAGCGGCCGGCATGGCGGGCGGAAGCTCGGATGCGGCAGCAGCACTGGTAGGAATTAACCGCATGTTTCAGCTTGGTCTGACAAAACGCCAGCTGATGGAGCGGGGTGTGCAGATCGGAGCGGATGTTCCGTACTGTGTGATGCGCGGTACGGCGCTGGCAGAAGGAATCGGCGAAAAGCTGACATCCCTTCCCGGCGTACCGATGTGCTACGTGCTGATCGGAAAACCGGGTATCAATGTTTCGACGAAATTTGTCTATGGAAACCTGCATCTTGACGAGGTGACGGAGCATCCGGATATCGACGGCATGGTAGAGGCGATCCGAAATCATGACCTGTACGGCATCACGGACCGCATGGGAAATGTGCTGGAATCCGTGACGTGTCCGGCGTATCCGGTGATCGATGAGATCAAGGCACAGATGATGAAAAACGGTGCGGTCAATGCGATGATGAGCGGCAGCGGCCCGACCGTATTCGGCATTTTCGACGATCCGGACAAGGCAGAATTTGCCCGCGCTCAGTTAAAAATAAGCGGACTGTCGAAACAGACATTCCTGACTACAGTATCAAAACCGGGAGGTACAAAGTATGGTAAAAAATGAGTTAGACCTGCAGATGGAGGATTATCAGTACCTTCCGCTCCGTGATGTCGTGTTCCGCACGCTGCGCCAGGCGATTCTGCGCGGGGAGTTAAAGCCGGGAGAGCGGCTTATGGAAATCCGGCTGGCAAATCAGCTTGGCGTTTCACGTACGCCGATCCGTGAAGCGATTCGCATGCTGGAATTGGATGGCCTTGTAATCATGGTGCCGCGAAAGGGTGCACAGGTGGCGCAGATCACGGAAAAAGATCTGAACGATGTGCTGGAGGTGCGGCTCGGACTCGAGGAGCTGGCGGTAAAACTGGCGTGTCAGCGGATTACAGAGAGCGAACTGCAGAAGCTTTATCAGGCATCGCGCAGCTTTGAACAAATGCTGGAGACAACAGAGACGGATGATCTGCAGAAGCTTGCACAGGCAGATGTGGCATTCCATGATGTGATTTATCAGGCGACGAACAACGAGCGCCTGATTCAGCTGCTGAACAATCTGCGGGAGCAAATGTACCGTTACCGGATTGAATATTTAAAGGATGTAAAATCCCGACGTTCCCTGGTCGAGGAGCACGATGCCCTCTATGAACGTATGAAAAATCGGGATCTTGCAGGCGCACAGAAGATGATCCGCGAGCATATCGAGCGACAGCAGGAGAGTATTATGCAGACCGTACATCACCAGAGCATGACGGGTGTAGAAGAAAAATAAAAGCGTATAAAATTTCGAAAAAGGAACATTCTGTTACAGAGTAAAAAAATCGTGACAGAATGTTTTTTTATGGAATTTTGCAGAGTATATTTCTCCAGATGGTTTTTCGGAAGCTTTCAAAAGGAGGAGAAGGAGGGACGCAGGCATGGAAAAAGAGAAGACGCAGATTTCACTCACACTGGCGGAAAATGAAAGCGTGATCCGTACATGGTGTGAAAATTGCGATGATATTCAGATCCGCCCGATGAAACTCGGCAAAACGGGCGGAACCGGTGCGCTGCTGATCTACGTAGAAGTGGCGGTGAGCTGCGTTATGTTGAAGGATTCCGTGATCGGGAAGCTGTTGAACCGTCTGATGGAGGTTCCCGAGGCAGATATCCCGGGGGTTCTCTCGGAAAATCAGCTCGGAATTTCGGACGCACTGGAATTTGACACTATGGAAGCTGCGTTCGCTTCCATGCTTGCGGGAAATGCAATTCTTTTTGTGGATCATTATGACCGTGCAGTCAAGATCGGATCGAAGGGTTATCCAAATTTAGGAGTGCAAAAAGCGGAGTCCGAAAAAGTGCTGCGCGGCTCTAACGAAGGTTTTTCCGACTCTGTCAAAACCAACACGGCACTCGTCCGCAAGCGTCTGCGGACCACCGATCTGAAAGTGGAGGAGATACATTTTGGTGCGCGTTCTGATACGGTTCTGGCTCTGGTGTATGAGAAAGAGCTGATTTATCCGAAATTTCTGGAAGAGGTAAAACAGCAGATTGCCGGCTGGGAGGTGGACGGCGTTTTTGACAGCGGCATGGTCGAGCAGCTCTGCGAACCGCAGTGGAAATCGCCGTTCCCGCGCTTCGAGACGACCGAACGGCCGGACCGCGCGGCGATGGAGATTCTGGACGGAAGAATCCTGCTTTTATGTGATAATTCCCCGGTCGGGATTCTCTTCCCGGCATCATTTGACAGCTTTTTAAAGGTCAGTGAGGACCGGTATCATCATTTTCTGATCGTCTCATTTGAGCGGCTGCTGCGGTATGCGGCGGTCTTTCTCGCCCTGTGGATTTCGGGCGGATACCTGGCTGTCACGGGCTTTCACACGCAGGTGCTTCCGACCAAACTCCTGCTGGCGTTCGCCGAAGCGCGGAAAGGCGTTCCGTTCCCCGGCATTCTGGAAATTCTTCTGATGGAATTTGCTTTTGAACTGATCCGCGAGGCCGGTGTGCGCATGCCGGGGCCGCTTGGCGGGACGATCGGAATTGTGGGCGGGCTGATCATCGGAGATGCAGCGGTTTCCGCCAATCTGGTAAGCCCGATGACCGTCGTTGTGGTTGCGGTTTCGGCGCTCTGTTCGCTGGCGATTCCGAACGAAGAGTTCGGTGCGCCGTTCCGGCTGCTGAAATTCGGCTTCATTTTGCTCGGCGGATGGCTCGGCATTTTCGGCATGGCGCTCGGCACGTTTCTTCTCGCGGGTCATCTCGCCGGGCTTACGAGTTTTGGCATTCCCTATCTGATGCCGTTCGTCGGGAAAGGACTTGCGGGCTACCATGCGCCGAAGGATTCCGTATGGCGGCCGCCGCTGCATCAGATGCGGGAGCGGCCGGTCTTTACAAAGCGCAATCAGAGAGTGCGGCTGCGGAAAAACAGAAAAGCTGCGGAGCCGGAAGAAAAACAGGAAAGGGGAGAGTGACGCATGTTTTCGGAAAATGACAGAATTTCACAGCGCCAGATGGAACGCCAGATCGTGCTCGTTCTGCTCTGCCCGGCGTTCTGGCAGCTCGCGGCGTACGGCGCATCGGACGGCCTGCCCGGTATGGCAGGGATTTTCGTTGGATATGGGCTGCTGGCGGTGTGGTGCATTTATCTCGTGCGCCTTGGCGGGCTTTACTGCCGCCTGGAAAGCGTGATGGGAAAGGCTGGGAAACTCCTTCTGGCAGTGATGCATCTGTGTTATCTGCTTTTTCTCGGCGGAACACTGCTTCGCAGAATGGCGGAGCTTGCCGCCGCGTATCTGACAGCGGGTGTACCGCAGGAGCTCTGCGGACTGTTTCTGCTCGCGGCGGCCGGGTTTGGTGTCGGCAGTGAAGTACAGAAAAGAGGACGGCTGGCGGAAGCACTCTATCCGTGGATTGTGGGCGGGATTTTGATTCTGCTTCTGCTGACGGTTCCGCAGATGCATTTTTCCTCGTTTGAGGATGCCTGGAAGACAGCAAAGTCTGTTGAAATTGTGGATAACGGAATACTTTTTGGGTGGAATGTGTGGAGAACACTGGAAAATGGAACACCGATTGCGCTGCTGCCGTTTTTACTGGGGCATGTGCAGAAAGAGCACAGGAGTGTCATTCTTCCGGTGACGCAGAGTATCTGGAAAACGGGGCTTCTTGTAATTGCAGGAAGCATGGCGCTGCTCGGCGTTTTCGGCCGGCGCGGCACGGCTGCGGCGCAGGACCCGCTCTTACTGTTAATGGCAGGAACGAGCCTGCCGGGTGGATTTCTGGAGCGGTTTGATATTCTGTGGATGGCATTTCTTTTGATGGGACTGCTGTTCACACTGGGAAGTCTGCTGTTTTACGTATCGCTGATCGGAGAGAAGACGGGACTGTGGAAACCGCAGAATCTCTATGTACGGATCGGTACAGTGTTTTTATATGGCTGCTGTCATGCGCGGAAAGCGGCTGGTCGGTCCGATACGGTTACTTTCCGTTTTTCCTTGCCATCACGGTGCTGCTCGGCTTCTGCCAGAAGCATATGAAAAAACTGCGGCTTGTGTGTCTGGCGCTGGGCAGTATGATTTTCCTGTCATCCTGCGGGGCAGTAGAGCCGGAAAAGCGGCTGTATCCACTGGCGGTTGCCTTTGATTATGTGTCGGAAGAGGCGACTGCGCCGGAAAACAGTGAAACTGGGGAAGAAACCGGGACGGCGGTCAGTGAGAGCGGCGGAGAAAAGGAGACGGCTGGCGGTAAATGGCGCGTCTGGTATGCGCCTGCGAATCTTGCGGTGGTGACCGGCCAGGGAAAGGATGAGCAGGAGGAGGGAACCGACGAGGACCCCGCATCGCTGTTCTTTGAAGCGGAGACGTTTGAGGAGATTGCGCAGCAATATGACAGCACAGAGGAATATGATCTCGACACCGGACACGTCCAGGCGATTGTATTTTCCGATGCACTGCTCAGTGACCGGGGACGGATGGAAGAACTGTTGAAGTACCTGGAACAGGACCGTGCGCTTGGGCACAGTGCCTATCTGTTTCACGCAGAAAAACCAGAAGATATCATGGAGCAGAACGGAAAACAGGTGGAGTCCGCCGGTGAGTACCTGTGCGGAATTTATGACAACCGGGTGAAAAGAAAAGAGGCGGTGACACTGGCGGACTTGTGCTATGCGTGGGAAAACGAAAGGAGCATTCTGTGGATTCCGAAAGCGCCGTAAAAGGTTTAAAGTGTATGGAATATCGGAGCGGGTAGTGAGTGTCTGTGTATAAAAGTTTTGAAATCCGGCAAAACTGGAAAAAACAGGAGGCAGCATATGAATGAGAAAAAAGTACAGAGCCGGAAACGGAATCAAAATCAGACACAGAAGAAATCCAGGGACAGGCAGGCGCGGCCCCGAAATACATTTGGGAACCAGCATAGAAGTCAATTCCAGGCGGCATTTCAAATTTTCTGCCGCCGCTGGCTCCCCGTCTGCATTGCGGCGCTGATCCTTTCCGGAACCGCCAATCTTCTCCGCGAGTCCCGTCTGCAGCAGGAAGTCGCTGCAAAGATCGTGCGCTTTCACGTAAGAGCCAACAGCGACTGCGCCTCCGACCAGCAGATCAAGCTTCAGGTACGCGATGCCGTTGCCGAAGAACTGCAGACGATCCTGCACGGAGCTGAAACAAAAGCAGAAACCGAAGAAATCCTGCGTGAAAACGAGCCTTCCATCCGTGCCGCCGCCCTTCAGACGCTGCGCGCAGGAGGCAGTACTGACGATATCACCGTAACGTACGGAAAAGCCAGTTTTGAGGAAAAAGAAACGGGCAATTATATTCTCCCCGCCGGAACGTACGACGCTCTTCAGATCAACATCGGCAGAGCCAAAGGGCACAACTGGTGGTGCATGCTGTACCCGTCCATCTGCTTTTCGGATGCCCTGCGCCCCGTAAACGAGGACGGCGAAAGTGCAGAAAAAGTCGAAAAAAGCCGGATTCCGCTGCAGAATCTGTTGAGTGACGCCGCCTACCGCGAAATCCTGAAAAGTGACTGGATTTCGTTCCGGTTTTTCTGGCGTTAAGCGGATTTTTCGAAAGACTTTCAAGAGAAATGATTGCAATATTCCTCCATTCGGGTTAAAATAATGTATCAGCGACCTATTTTAACCAGGGTCGTGAAATGAAAAAAGAAATGTAAAAATTCAGATATATTAAATATAGAAATGAACCCCATTCGGCATGACAGAAAAGTAATGCCGGATGAAAAATGGAGGAAAGTATGAAAGCAGACAGACAGGCGCCGATCGGCGTCTTTGATTCCGGTGTCGGCGGACTGACCGTAGTGCGTGAGATTATGCGAAACCTGCCCGACGAACGAATCGTATATTTTGGAGATACCGCGCGTGTGCCGTACGGTTCCAAATCGAAAAATACCGTCATCCGTTATTCCCGCCAGATCGTACACTTTCTGGAAACCCAGCAGGTCAAGGCAATCGTCATCGCCTGCAACACCGCAAGTGCGCTGGCACTCGATACGATCGAAAAAGAGATTGATCTCCCGATCATCGGCGTGGTAAAACCGGGCGCACAGATGGCCGTCGAGACGACGCAGAACAAGCGTGTCGGCGTCATCGCAACCGAGAGCACTATTCAGAGCGGCCTCTACCAGCAGCTTATTACCGAGGCAGATCCGGCGATCACCGTTTACGGAAAACCGTGTCCGCTGTTCGTGCCGCTCGTGGAAGAGGGCTGGACAAAAGATCCGATCACCGAGGAAGTGGCGCGCCGCTATCTGGCAGAGATTCTGGATAAAGACATCGACACGCTGATTATGGGATGCACCCACTATCCGCTGCTGCGTTCTCTGCTGCGGAAAGTAGTCGGAGAAAAAGTAACACTCGTCAACCCGGCATACGAAACCTCACAGGCACTGTGCAGACTGCTGCGGGAGCTGGATCTGGAGAATCCGGGAAACGATGAGCTGGGCCGTCAGAAATACCAGTTCTTCGCAAGCGACGGCGTGGAGCGGTTCAATGCCTTCGCACATTCCGTTCTGCCGGAGCAGATCAGCGATACGAAACAGGTACAGATTGAAAACTATTAAAAACGACATACAGAAAAGAGAGAGGAACACCAGAAAAGGATGGAAAAAGACGTACTCATCAGCATCCGCGGACTGCAGTATCTGATGGATGAGGAATCCGGCGAACAAGAACCGGTGGAGGTTATGACGACGGGTTCGTACTACAAGAAAAATGGCCATCACTTTCTGATCTACGACGAGGCAACCGAAGGCTTTGACATGATGACGCACAACATGATCAAATTTACGGAAAACGCCCTCGAGGTGCGCAAGCGCGGCCTCATTGATGTCCATATGATTTTTGAGGAGGATAAAAAGAACATTTCGTTTTATCACACGCCATATGGCATGATCAACATGGGAGTTGCGGCGACGAAGGTCAGAATGAAAGAGACGCCGGATCAGATTTTACTGAAGGCAGAATACGCGCTCGACATCAACGACAGCTACGTGGGGGACTGCGTAATCGATATCGAGGTAAGACGCGGGAAGGCGGAAAACTGAATTTATAAAAAAATACCCGGGAAGAATGAAAATCATTCAACTCGGGTATTTTCGCGAGCAACGAGCCAAAGTCCGGGCTTGCACGAGACCTTGGCGACTGCCGCGAAAGCAAAAAGAAACACGCAAAGCGTGTTTCTTTTTGCTTCAGATGAAATTTTATTTTTCCTCGCCGCGTGCCTTGCGGAGCATTTTCTGCCAGAAGCCGTTTTTCTTTGCCGGCTGCTCTAAAGAACCGCGGATGCCGCGAACTCCGGTGATATAGATACCGCTTACGGTAGCCTTGACTTCTTTTTTTACCGGGATCTGATCGAAGATAGCAGCGTCGCAGATCAGGGTCATGATTCTCGGACCGACTTTTGCTTTGACGATCGGCAGTTTTGCACGACGCATCATTTTCGGTGTCTGGTCGATGACCATCTGTGGAAGTCCGGAATCTTTCATGCGAAGCTTTTTCTTATCTATGATCAACATGGAGACAGTCTGTTTCATGGCCTCCATTTGTTCCTGCTGTGCGGCCTGTTTTGTCTGTGCTTTTTTACCGAAGTAATACAGCAGACCAAGGATGACAGCGATGACAGCTAATACGATTAATACGATAATCCAGGGTTTCATCCCTCTATTCCTCCTCTGCAAAAAATAATGTGGGCATCGGAACATACAATGCCAGTCTATGAACATTCTAACATTGATTTCGGCAAAACGCAAACACATTTTAGCGCAATCCAGGCGATTTTACGGTCGAAAATCATAAGAATTTCTAAAATCGGAGCCCCAGCCTTTTTTTTACCAGACAAGTATGGTAAAATGAGATTTACAACGCGCCGGGAACGGCGTAGTATGGAGGAAAATTCAAGAATGAAAAGAAAAGCAGCAGTCATGCTTCTGCTCATGACACTGGGAGCAGCCAGTGTGAGCGGATGTGGAAAAAACAATACAACAAGCAGCAGTTCCGTATCAAGCGCAAGCAGCACAAGCGCTTCCTCAGCATCCGATGCGTCGAGCGCAGGCAGCACATCGTCCGACAGCACAGCTTCTGAGGAATACGCTTCCCCGAGTGATGTAGACGGGATTCCGGTTGTCGATGAGGAAGTTGATCCGGCAGAGTGTGTAACGCTTGGAGATTACAAAAAGCTGACACTGGAAAAGAAAGTAGAGCAGGTAACGGATGATGACGTACAGACGGCCATTATGGCAGAGACAGCTGTCACCATGGACGATCCGGATGCCACCGTACAAAAAGGCGACACCGCCGATATTGCCTATGTTGGAAAAGTTGACGGCAAGGAGTTTGACGGCGGAAGCAGTGATTCCTACAATCTGGTGATTGGTTCCGGAACCTTCATCGATGGATTTGAAGATGGTGTCGTTGGAATGAAAACGGGGGAGACAAAGGATCTGAACCTGAAATTCCCGGACAGCTATCAGAGTACCGATCTGGCAGGAAAAGACGTTGTGTTTACCGTTACGGTAAATGCGTTTACCCGCCCGGCAGAAAACATTGACGGATGGGAGCTCGATGATGCATGGGTAGCAAAAAATACAGATTACAGTACTGTGGAGGAATACCGTGCCGGAAAACGCGCAGAGCTGGAGGCTGCAAATGAGACGACAGCGGAAAATAATCTGCAGAATGACGCGATGCAGCAGATGGCAGACGGCTGTACGTTTCACAAAATTCCGAAATCCTATATCACCCTTGGCGAAGAGGATTACGATAAACGGTATACCACTTATCTTCAGAATTACGGCATTTCCCTGGACGACTATCTGGAGCAGTATGCGGACAGAGCAACCTACAATCAGGAGAAAGCAACGTATGCAGGAACGATGGCAAAAAGTGCCCTTCTTCTGGATGCCGTAAAAGAGGCAGAAGGCTGGACTACAGATGACCAGGATTACCAGCAGATCTTAAACGACGAGGCAGCCAATGCCAATATGTCGCAGGAAGATTTCCTGAAAGCAGCCAATGACTATTACGGGGAAGATACGGTAGTGCGCAATATCATGATGGAGCGCATGATCAATATGGTTCTCGATAATGCAACGGTCAATACTGTGACTGTGGATGCAGACGGAAATACAGTAGAATAAAAAGAGAAATCACCCCGAAAACAGGATAAAAATTTCTGTTTTCCGGGTGATTTAACCGAATCAAGTAAGTCCCCTGCTTCCATTGCGAAAAGCAATAAGCAGTGGGTGGGGACTTGCTTGTATCAGGAGGAGTGCAAGCTCCTTCTGATAAACTGCGGAGCAGTTATTCAGTTATGAGCAAGTAGCGAAGCGGATTGCGAATATCCGCTTCGCATGTGGGAAACGAATTGTGTTCGTTACGCCATGATTTTGCGGAACAGATCCTTCAGATCTTCTACGCTTGCATCCTTCGGGTTGCCCGGTGCGCAGGCATCTGCGTGTGCGGAATCTGCAAGGAACTGCAGATCATCTTCTTTGACTGCCTCGAGAACAGATGGGATTCCAACGTCTGCGGACAGCTTCTTAACAGCATCAATCGCTGCTTTTCTATACTCTTCCTGAGACATTTCGTCTACACCTGTAACGCCCATGGCACGTGCGATTTCGCGGTATTTCTCACCGGTGCACTCCTGGTTGTATTCCATAACGATCGGAAGCATCATGGCACATGCAACACCGTGTGGGGTATCATAAACAGCACCAAGGGTGTGTGCCATGGAGTGAGCGATTCCAAGACCTACGTTGGAGAAGCCCATACCTGCGATGTACTGGCCAAGAGCCATTCCTTTGCGTCCCTCTTTGGTGTTTGCGACAGCACCGCGCAGAGATTTGGAGATGAGTTCGATGGCTTTGAGATGGAACATGTCAGTCATTTCCCATGCAGCTTTTGTGGTGTAACCCTCGATTGCGTGGGTCAGAGCGTCCATACCGGTAGAAGCGGTCAGTCCTTTTGGCATGGAGGACATCATATCCGGGTCAACAACTGCGATGATTGGCATATCGTGCGGGTCAACGCATACGAATTTACGTTTTCTTTCAACGTCTGTGATAACGTAGTTGATGGTAACCTCTGCAGCAGTACCGGCTGTGGTCGGAACAGCGATGATCGGTACACATGGGTTTTTGGTCGGTGCGGTGCCCTCAAGCTTCTGACGTCCTCAAACTCTGGGTTTGCGATGATGATACCGATGGCTTTGGAGGTATCCATAGAAGAGCCGCCGCCGATGGCGATCAGATAGTCAGCGCCGGATGCCTTGAAAGCTTCTACGCCGTGTTTTACGTTTTCGATGGTCGGGTTTGGCTTGATATCGCTGTAAAGCTCATAGTCGAGTCCGTTTGCGGTCAGAATATCGGTTACTTTGGAAGTAACGTTGAATTTAATCAGATCCGGGTCAGAGCATACGAATGCTTTTTTGAAGCCGTGTGCCTTTGCTTCATTTGCGATCTCGGCAATAGCGCCTGCTCCGTGATAAGAGGTTGCGTTTAAATTAATACGATTTGCCATGATTGAAAAACTCCCTTCTAAAATGAATAAATGGTTTTACTGAACTTGTTATTATATTAACAAATCCGGAAGGGAAAAAGAAAGTGACAGAAGAAGCGAAGTGTAACACTTTAAAAAAAATCGCCATTGTGACAAAAACAACAGAACAAAATTTGTGAAAAATAACCAGAGCGTGTCTGAAAAACCATTTCCGCAATCTGCAAGCCCCACTTTGACACGCGCTCTAAGAGAGCAGCTGCAGATTCCGGAACAGTTTTTTTAAGTCTTCCGGCATTGCCCGGACGAGAAGAGCTGCAAACTCGGAAGGTGTCAGATCCATGCCGGTAAGCACCCATTTTACGGTCATGGTGATGGAACCCTGACAGTACATTTCGAGAAGAAAATGCATTTCCGGTGAAACCGGACTGCCGCTTTTTTCGTGAATCAGATTTTCGTAGAACGCGAGAATCAGGTCAAAATCGTGCTCACGCAGAGAATTCTGCTTGTCGTAGCGGAAGGCAGCGGCGAAAAAAAGCTTTTTCTTTCTGAATATAGGTAAATTTCTTTTCCAGACTGTCAAAAACGGTTGTTCCGCGGCCCATATGTTCGAAGGATTTCGTCAGTAATTTATCAAAGTACCAGTTGATCAGATCGTATTTGTCGAGAAAATTACGATAGAAGGTCTGGCGGGTAACACCGCAGATTTCACAGATCTGGCGCACGGTGATCTCTTCGACAGGGGTTGATTTCATGCACTCCTTCATGGATTCGGCAAGACGGTATTTTGTTTTTTCTCCTTTGGGAGCAGATACGGTGGAATGGATCATCCGGGCAGTTTCCTTTCGTTTCGAAAATTATAACTATGCAGAGTTATGCATATATTATAACGCGAATCCGAAAAAATAAAAAGCCCTGAACATGTTCCGGAGATAAGATACAGGAACATATTCAGGACGATTTTGCCTATTTTCTTTTGTTTACGGCCTGTCCGACACAGTAGCATACAGCGGCAACAACCATGCCGTTGATGGAAGCGATGCCCCAGTGTAAGAGGTTCGCAACAATGGCACCGAGAATGACACCGGCAACCGCAAACCAGTCTACGGTTTTAAGCTTCGGCTGATCGGTTTCAAAGTCCTTTTTGTTCATGAAGTAGGCGAGCACCAGAATCATGCCGACCGGCGGCAGGGTACAATTCAGAATGTTGAGCCAGCCGCAGAAGTTGTAGTACAGCCATACGGAGGCAACCGTTCCGATGATACCGGAAAGGAGAACCATCGGTTTTTTCCTCTGATGGAAGATGTTGGCAAGACCAAGACCTGCGGTATACAGAGCGTTGTCGTTTGTAGTCCAGATATTAAGACCGAGAACGAGAACAGCCAGGTAGAACAGGTTCAGGCGGACCATAACCTCGAAGATATCGTTTCCGCCGACAAAGATCGAGGAAACGGCACCGAAGAAGAACATCAGGGAGTTTCCGATGAAGAAGGCCACAACCGTGGTGATGGCACCCGCTTTTCCGTCCTTTGCAAAACGTGCGAAGTTCGGGGTTGCGGTTCCGCCGGAAACGAAGGAGCCGATGACAAGACCGGCACCGCCGATGATAGTCAGAGATCCGCTGGATTTGGCAAACTGATCGATGATCGTTCCGTCGCCTCTCATTACGGCCATGACCATGGCGATCGTTCCGAGAATGGCAACACTTGGTACAGCGATATAGCTGACGATGGTCAGAGATTCAATACCAAAATAGGCAGAGGCGGTCATGCAGACGCCGGCAAGAATAACAAGTCCCCACTGTGCCGCAGTGCTTCCGCCGAGCAGCTCCTTGGAAACCGGAATTGCAAACATGGCAAGGCCGACACCAAACCATCCGATCTGCGTAAAGCTGGTCATGGCTGACGGCAGATAGGAACCTTTTTCGCCAAAGGCTCTCTGGGACAAAAGATCAAGTGACAGACCGGTTTTTGCACCGACGTAGCCGAGCAGACCGGTATAAATACCAAGAATGATTCCACCAAGGATCAGTGATCCCAAAAAGCCCCAGAAATCGAGGCCGTCAGCGAGCTGCTGGCCGACCCACATGCTTGCCGAGAAGAAGGTGAAGCCAAGCATGATCATAAACATGGTTACTACATTTTTCCGGGCAGAAGACGGAACCGCGCTGTCCGCGAAGTCAACATCTTTTACTTTCTTTTCTTTTTCCATAATATCTCCTGAAAACTGTGATTACGGTTCGCCGAAATTCAGCGAACCGTAAGAAATGGTTTTTTGTTACAGCATGTATTTGCGAAGTGCTGCGGTAAATTCTTCGATTCGTTCAGCCGCAATTTCTTTCAGGGTAGCATCGCCAAGGCTTGCAATGTAACCTTTTTCCTGGCGGTACAGCCATTTGGCCACGCGTTCATCGATTTCTTCGTAGTGATTGATGTGAATCCACTCTTCGTAGGATGCGTCAAGCGGGCAGCCGAGCTTCTCCTCGAGCAGTCTGGTAAAGTCGATCCGGTCGGCCCTCTCCAACATTTTATTCCAGAAGTCGAGAACCTCCTCGACATGCTCATGGATTTCATAGCGTCTTGCACCGCCGTCGTAGATGATGCATTTTTCAAACAGCGGATCACGCATGGAAAGAGTTTCTCTTCGGAACTCCGGTGCAATGATACCGTCTTTCCAGTAGAAATCGACATCCGGCAGATTGATTCCGGATACGCCCCTGTCCTGATAGGTGCTGAAGATTCCTTCGTAATATACTGTGATAAAGCCTTCAAACTCCGGCCAGAACTCACGGATTTCTTTGGTGAGACGTTCCAGAATCTTGATTCCGGTTGTGCCGCCGATCGTAAAGATGATAATGTTGCGAAGGGAAGCACCATGCTCACGATAGAAATCGGTTACGTAGCGCAGGCAGTGGATCAGCGTCTCACCCGTTGCGATGATATCGCCGATCAGAAGTGTGCTTCCCGGAACCATCGTCAGCTTGCTGTACTTGATTTCCAGTCCTGCGATTTCTTCCTCTTTAAAGACACGCTCACTTGACAGAAAGCTGATGTCATGTACACGAATGTGTTCGCGGTAGCAGCTTTCCTCCAGCGGATAATTCAAAGCACCGCGCAGGATGGAAAGGATGTTGGCTGCGGTTACTTTTCCCTGCTCTTTAAAATAATAAAGCATCTGTGAAGTGGACGGGATCAGGCAGTGATAAACCTCATACCCGACAACCTCCGGTGTGTTCAGAAGTTTTCTTGTCTCTGCTTCGGAAACGACATAGTATTCGTTTTCATAATCGCCGCCTGCGAGGCGGTAGCAGTCCACGCCCTGTTCCGAAAACTCCGGCACCAGTTTTACTTCATTCCATTTTTCCATTCAAAAGTTCCTCCCGGTTTTCCCTCTTTGGTAAACATCATATAGGTAGTTCATTCTGTTTGCTATAAACTTTTAACAGTGTAAGGTGTAGCAACCTGATTGTCAAGGGAAAAGGCGAATTTACATGATTTTCTTGCAGAAGAAGGGAATGCGCCGCGATAAAAAATTTTACCGGGTTTTGCCTTCCCCGGAAAAGTATTCCTTTGTAAGCTCCACAACCTTGCCCGAAAGCAGGAAGAGCGCAATCAGGTTTGGGATCGCCATGAGACCGTTGAAGGTCTCGGCAATGCTCCACATCAGACCGAGATTTGCGGTGGCGCCAAGGATGGCAACCAGCGCATAGGCGGCCATAAAATATTTTGTGATTCTTTCGGAGAATAAAAACTCGATGCAGCGTGCACCGTAAAGTCCCCATCCGAGAATCGTGGAAAAGGCAAAGCAGCACATCGCGAACGCGGTGAGCAGCGAAACCCAGTTTCCGTATGTAAGGGTAAAACCGCTGATGGTCAGCTCTGCGCCGGCAGCCTGTCCGTAGGTGATGGAAGTACCGCTGCAGAGAATAACAAGTGCAGTTAAGGTACAAATCACGATCGTATCAGTAAATACCTCAAAGATACCGAACATACCCTGTTTGACCGGCTTTTTTGTGTCGGCACAGGCGTGCGCGATCGAACCGGTACCAAGACCTGCCTCGTTTGAGAAAATACCGCGGGACACACCTTTTTTTACACTCATGAGCATGCTTCCGACGATACCGCCTGTAACAGCAGAGGGACGGAAGGCGCCCTCAAGGATCGATACGAAAACAGACGGAATCCGGTTGAGATTCAGCAAAATTACACCGATGGCAAGGACAATATAAAACAGAGCCATAAACGGAACGAGCTTTTCTGTTACCTGTGCGATTCGTTTGACACCGCCGAGCAGGATCAGCGCTACGAGTGCCGCAATGATGATACCCTGAATCAGGTTGGAGGTAGGGATCGCGTCCTTTGAGATCACATGGTAATTCATCAGTGCGGAGTTGACTGCGGTTGTGATGGTGTTGACCTGCGTTGCATTTCCGGTTCCGAACACAGTCAGTACACCGAAAGCAGCGAAAAGATAGGCCAGAAAATGCCATTTTTTCTGAGACCGTTTTTGATGTAATACATCGGTCCGCCGACGAGTTCTCCGTTGGCGTTTTTCTCGTGATAGAAAACAGCCAGTGTTACCTCGGCAAATTTCGTACACATGCCGAGCAGGGCGGAAACCCACATCCAGAACACGGCGCCGGGTCCGCCGATAGCGATAGCGCCGGCGACACCGGCAATATTACCGGTACCGACCGTGGCGGCAAGTGCTGTACAGACCGCCTGGAACGGTGTAATTGCGCCATCGGAAGCATCTCGTTTGCGGAACATTCTTCCGAGCGTTGTGCGGATCGCATACGGGAATTTTCGAATCTGGAGAAAACGGGTGCGCAGACTCAGGTAAAGACCGACACCGAAAATACAGATCATAGCCGGAACACCCCAGATAAAATTGTTCACGGCATTGTTGATGGTTTCAATCAGTTGGAGCATAGATACCTCTTTCTTTTTCATAAGCAGAAGCACTTTTTTGGAAGATCAGTGCTTTCATAAAGTAACACAATGCAAAAAGTATATCATCTCAGACGAGATTTGCAAGTTTTTTTCGAGAACGCGGAACCCCCAAATTTTTTGCGATTCCGGAAAGATATATTTTCTCTAGCCTTATGGGTTTACCATGAGCCAGGCGGTTTTTTACGTTTTCTTCCAGTTTTTGTGAAGGAATGCAGCGAAATATGATAGAATAGAGAAAAAACAGAAAAGAGGATTATTGCCATGTTTCAGGTAATTGATATGCACTGCGACACCATCCCGGCGCTGCAGTGGAAGGAAAAACAGGAGCATCTTGCGGATGCGGATCTTCAGATCAATCTGGATAAGCTGGAAAAGGGCGGCAGCCTCTGCCAGTGCTTTTCTTTGTTTACGTTCCTGAAGGGACTGAAAGACGAAACGCCGTTTGAGCATGTGAGAAAGCTGGCTGATCTGTGGAAATCAGAGGTGGAACGGTATCCGGACCGCATTTGTCAGATCAAAACGTATGCGGATCTGATGCAGGTACAGAAGGAAGGAAAAATAGGTGCGGTGATGACCGTCGAAGAGGGTGGTGTTTACGAAGGCAGTATCGAAAAACTGCACACACTGTACGATCTCGGTGTGCGGATTTCCACGCTGACCTGGAACTTTCCGAATGAGCTTGGATTCCCGAACCCGGCGCAGGAAGAGGGAAAGCCATATCTTCCGGATCTTGAAAACGGGCTGACACCGACCGGTATTACCTTTGTCGAGGAGATGGAGCGGCTCGGCATAGTGATCGATTTATCACACTTAAATGATGCCGGAATCCGCGATGTTTTTGCACATACGAGAGGTCCGGTCATTGCATCCCATTCCAATGCGCGCGGTGCGTGCTTCCATCTGCGAAACCTTTCAGATGAAATGATTCGTCAGCTCGCAGAGCGTGGCGGCGTCACCGGTATCAATTTCTGTCCGTCGTTTCTGCGCGAGGAGGAGCCGGCAACGAAAAAGGCATCGACGATGGATATGGTACGCCATATGAAATATCTGCGCAACGTCGGCGGTATCGATATCATCGGCCTTGGAACCGATTTTGACGGTTTCAGCGGTGAAACGGATGTGCCGGACACCGCGCATATGCAGCATCTCGCAGATGTGATGAGCCACGACGGTTTCACCGATGAGGAGATCGAGAAGGTCTTTTCCAAGAATGTACTTCGGGTGTTTAGAGAATGCTGGAAATAAAACTACAGCTCCGGTGATGCCGCCAGAAGCTCCTTTGTATAATCATTCTGCGGATGCGCAAACAGTTCTTCCGTCTCCGCGTTCTCCACAATCCGGCCTTCTTTCATCACGAGAACCCGGTCGCACATCTGATAGATCACGTTGAGGTCATGCGAGATAAAGAGAATCGAGAGCTGAAGCTCCTCCTGAAGCTGAACCATCAGCTCCATGATCTGCTTCTGAATCGTCACATCGAGAGCGGAAACCGGTTCGTCGGCAAGGATCAGGCGTGAGCCCTGGATCAGTGCGGCCGCGATGCTGACTCTCTGGCGCTGGCCGCCGGAGAGCTCATGCGGGCGGCGTTTCAGGTGCTCTGCGGAGAGACCGACTCTTTCAGCCATCGCAAGAACCCGTTTTTTTCGTTCTTCTTTCGGAACCTTCTGCATCCGAAGCGGTTCTTCTAAAATCCAGGAGATTTTCTTCGCCGGATTCAGGGAGGAAAACGGGTCCTGGAAAATCATCTGCGGATGGTCGACCTGCGAAATTATTTCGCCCTCATCTGGGCGGATAAATCCTAAGATCACTTTGGAGAGTGTCGATTTTCCGCATCCGCTCTCTCCGACGAGACCGAGAATTTCATTTTCATGAAGCTCGAAAGAGATATCATGAAGCACCGTTTTTCTCTGCTTTCCCTCCTGATAGGAGGCAGAAATATGGCTGACTTTCAGAATGTTGTTTGGACTGATTTCTTCCATGGGTTATTCCTCCTTTTCCGCAGGCGGAGCAGCTTTTTTGTCAGAGCCTGTCGGCCATTGAGCTGTTGGAGCGATTTTGATTCGCTTTCGCAGCGATGTTCGTCGGTTCGGAATTGCATCGAGCAGGCGGCGGGTGTAGTCTTCCTTCGGGTGGAAAAAGACATCGTCCACACTGCCGGATTCCACAATCGTCCCATGATTCATGACGATGACCCGGTCACAGAGCGAACGGATGACGCCGAGGTCGTGTGAGATAAAAAGAATCGCCGTGTGATGGCGTTCATTGATTTTTTTCAGCAGCTTTAAGATCTGCGACTGAATCGTCACATCAAGAGCTGTTGTCGGCTCGTCTGCAATCAGAAGCTTCGGTTCTGTAATAAGCGCCGCAGCGATCATCACCCTCTGGCGCTGACCGCCGGAGAGCTGGTGCGGGTATTTTTTGCAAAGCTTTTCCGGGTCGGGAAGCTCGACCTCATGCATTATAGCAAGAACCTTTTCATGACGTTCTGCCGGTGTGCAGCTCTCATGAATCAGCAGTCCCTCTGCAATCTGTTCTTCGATGGCCAGAACCGGATTTAAAGAGGTCATCGGCTCCTGAAAAATCATACTGATTTCTTTTCCGCGGATGCGCTGCAGATCCTGGCTGGAAGCGTGTGTAACGGAAGAACCTTCGTAAAGAATTTCTCCGCCGGATACGGCGGAATTTTCCTTTAAAAGCTGCAGAATGGAGAGTGCTGTCTGCGTTTTGCCGGAACCGGATTCCCCGACAATGCCAAGCGTCTCACCTTCTTCTAAGGAAAAGGAGATGCCTTTTACCACTTCGGTCGGTGGCGTGGTATCGTAAAATGCAATTTTTAAGTCACGTACATCGAGAAGTGCCATATCAGTTACCGCCTTTCTTCTGTAATCCGTCGCCGAGGAGCGATACGCCAAGCGCCAGTAAAATGACGGCAAGACCGGGGAAAACAGAGCCCCAGGGAGCAGTCATCAGATACGTCTGGGATTCTGAGAGCATCCGTCCAAGCGAGGCATCGGGCGGCTGGACACCGATGCCGAGAAAGCTCATGCCGGCCTCGGAGAGAACGGCGTTGTTGAAACCGATTGCTGCCATCGAAAGAAGGGACGGGACCGTATTTGGCAGGATATGTACAAATATGATCCGAAGATGGGAAACACCCATCAGACGGGCACTTTTGACATAGTCCATATCTTTGCGTGCGAGAAATTCGCTTCTGGTGATACGTGCAAAGCTCGGAATGAATACGATACCGAGTGCAAGGATCACGTTGTATTTGCCGGGACCCAGCAGCGCGATAAATACCAGCGCCAGCAGGATTCCCGGAAAGGAAACAATGACATCGTTTATGCGCATCAGGATTTCGTCAATCCATCCGCCAAAATACCCGGTGAACGCACCGACGAGGACACCAATGGTTCCGCCGAGCAGCAGAGTAGCGAAAGCGACGAAGAAGGTTGTACCGGTTCCTTTTAAGACGCGGCTGAAAATATCGCGTCCAAAGTGATCGCAGCCGAACGGGTGCGACAGAGAGGGAGCAGCAAACTTGGCTGCGCCGTTCATTGCATCCGGGTCGTACGGTGTATAGAAAAAGCCGATCAGAAGAAACAGAAGCATAAAAGCGGTGAGAACAGCTCCGATGATCAGCGTGAGATTGCGTTTCTTTTTCATAATGAAAACCCTTTCCTTTGTCGTGGGCGGCTCCCCATGACCTTTCGGTCGCGGGAGCTGATGATCGAAAGCTCCCGTCAGTCTTTTACGCGGATACGCGGATCAATTCTGCCATACAGCAGATCTACCACGAAATTGATGATAATAATGAGGGCGGCGATCAGTACAAGGATGCCCTGAACCACGGGGTAATCGCGGTTGGAGATCGAAGTGATCAGAAGATTGCCCATGCCCGGAATCGAAAAAACCTGTTCCAGAATAATGCTGTTTGCCACAATATCTGCGATTGTCATGCCCCAGAAGGTCAGTACCGGAATCAGGGCGTTTTTCAGCACATGGTGATACATAACACGGCGTGTACTGTTTCCACGGGAATAGGCGGTGCGCACATAGTCGGCATCGAGCTGTGAGAGCACAGAGCTGCGCAGCATTTTGACAGCCATGGAACAGCGCGGAAGTGCAATGGCGGCAGACGGTGCAACAAGATAACCGATAAAACCGGAAAAATTTTCAGAAATCGGCACATAGGCGCCCGGCTGAAACCATTTGAGAATCAGACCGAAAAGATACGTGATCAGAATACCGATGAAAAATCCCGGCACAGACATGATCACCTGATTGATCGTCATGATCAGCCGGTCCAGATGCCTCCGGCGTGCTGTGCTGTGAAAATGCCGATGGGAATCGAGACAACAAGGATCATCAGGAATGCGATAACGGTGATAGCGATGGTAATCGGAACTTTATCGCGGATCAGTTCTCCGACCGGCATCGAGTATGAATACGAGGTGCCGAGATCTCCATGAAAAAAGCCGGTTACCCACGAAGCATACCGTTCCAGAACCGGCCGATCCAGTCCCATTTCCTTTTGCAGAGCCTCAATCCGCTCCGGCGTCGCCTCCGTGCCAAGCTGCGATTTTGCCGCATCTCCGGGTATGACGGAAAAGGCAAAGAACGATAAAAAGGATACAAGAAGCAGCGTAAGAAGGAGAGAGCCGAATTTCTTTGCAATGTATTTCATGAATGGAAATTCCTCCTTGTGTAATGTAGGATACTCCGGGAATTTTTCCCGGCTTATAAAAGCAGGCACAGAAAAGCTTCGGGCGTATCGGCTGAAGGTTTTCGTGCACGTCATTTTTATTGTAGACAATGCAGGTGTAAATAGCAAGATAAAATTGGAATATCTCGAATTACAGAATAACAGGAAAAGGCCTCTTGCATAACCGGTGCGGATGATGCAAAAAGCCTTTGATAAATTGCCTTCGATAAATCCCCTGTTTAGTTTTCCATTTCCCGTCCGAGGTACGTTGCCGCTACCTGGAGGAGCTTCTTTTCCGTATCGCCCGGCAGGGACTCCCTGTCTTTGCCGCAGAGAATGACCGAACCGATGGCATCACCGGAGGAGAGAATCGGAAAAATGAGCTCCGGCAGAGGAGTAGTATTGTCTGTGTTTTCCAAAATTGAAAAATAAGCCTTTTCACCGGGACGCGCAAGTACTGTTTTCCGGTTCAGAATCGCTTCCTCCAGCCGGCTGCTGATGGACTTGCCAAGATAATTTTTCTGTTCCGGCCCGTTTGCCGCTACAATCTGTTCCTGATCCGAAACACAGACGAGACATCCGGTCACCGTTGAAATCGATTTTGTAAACCCTGCTGCGCATTCCGCCAGCTCTTCGATCGGTGAGTATTTTTTCAGGATAATCTCACCCTCCCGTCCGGTATAAATTTCCATGGCCTGTCCCTCCCGGATCCGCATCGTGCGCCGGATTTCCTTGGGAACTACCACACGCCCCAGATCATCAATCCTTCGAACAATTCCCGTCGCTTTCATATGAAAAATTCCTCCTGTTTCCGCAATGTACTTTCCATAATTTGTACTGTATGGGTAGTATGTGGAAAAACAGGTGGAATTATGCATGGAAAAAAGAAACAGTATTTCCGCTGTTTGCAGCAATTTCGGAAAAATACAGTGGAACAGCAGTGGTTAGTCTGGTTGCTCCTTTTACAGAAGACTGCGGTCTTTTCCGAGATAGAACAAAGCGATCGTATCCGGTCCGACGTGGCTTCCGGTGCAGTAATCGTAGGAAGTATTGATAAACTCACGCACCTTCACTCTTTTCTGGATTTCTTCCATCATATAAAGAGATTCCTCATAGGCATCTGCATGTGCGATTCCGACGATCTGCTTTTCCGGTTCTTCGATCGTTTCACAGAAAAGACGGATCAGTTCATTTAAAACAGCTTTGCGTCCGCGGACATTCTTGTAGGAAACAATATAGCCATCTTCACTTCCACGCAGAATCGGTTTGATTTTCAGCATATTTCCGACCACAGCGACACTTCCCTTGATTCTTCCGGTACGGGAAAGATATTTCAGATCGCCGACGGTGAAAACACCGTTCATTTTGCTAACGTAGGTTTCCAGAAGATCTGCCGCTTCGTCTACGTTCATGCCCCGATCGCGCATTTCGCTGGCATAGATGGCGAGGATGCCCTGTGCAAGAGAGGCATTCAGGGAATCGACGAGGCGGATTTTACGTTTTCCGCCGTATTCCTCAAGAAGCTCCTCGGCAGCAAGTCTTGCGGAGTTATAAGTTCCGCTGATGTTTTTGCTTAAGGAAAGATAGATGACATCCTGATCTGCCTCAAGAGCGGTGCGGAACGCATCCGCAAAATTTGCGGTGCTGATCAGTCCGGTCTTGATTTCACAGCCGGTGCGCATGGCATTGTAATATTCTTTTCCTTTTGAAAGCTCCTCTTCCGGTGACAGATCTGGGTCGAAGCAGACCAGCTCTTTTCCATTCACAAGATTGACGAAAGAAACGACATGGATATCGTATTTTTTCGCAGTAACAGCAGGCAGATTTGCCGCTGAATCAACAAAAACCTGAAACATAAATAAAATTCTCCTTTGTAGTGTAAATGTCCCCCAAAATGATGTAACTTTTGATAAGCATTGTAGCACATTGTATCACCAAAGAAGAGAGATTTCAATGGAAGATAGACAACATACTACAAAGGAGTGTGCCGACAAGTTGATTCCTGAAATCATCTGTTTTCGGAAGAAATTTGACCAGGTATCAATGCATAGTAATAATGACCAAAAACGGCAGACGTATTTTTAGTAAAAACCGCTTTTGAAATAAAATCGTTTTATCTATAAATGAGCAAGTTCGTGATTTTGCATAAAAGAAAGACACCTTGATTCTTGATGTTGTATAATGAAAGTGACGAAACAAACATTTGCAACATTTACGAAAGAAGGTGCCTCTTGCAAATACTATACATCATTCTTTATTCATATACAACCAGCTTAAGCAATTAAGGATAGAGTAAACTTACTGTCAGTTGGAGAGTTGCAGAAGATTCCCTGCTATGAACTTGACCAGATTGTTTTCTCATAGTCTACTTCTCCCACAGTGTTTTGGTAGCATTTCGTATTTGCTGAAGGTACATGAGACGGTTGTTTTGCTTTCCAAGGGAGAAATCGACTCGAAGAAGGTGCGGGTGGAGTTCTCGCTGGAAGATATGGATATGTCCGGCTTCCAGAAGGGCGCGACTTATGAACAGATCAAGGCGTATGTGTTGGAGCATACCGGTTTGAAGGTATCTTCCCTGTACATCTCACAGATAAAGCGCAAGTGCGGGCTGGATGTGGGGCAAAATTATAACCTGTCAAAGAAGGAAGATGCCAAAGTGCCAAAATGTCCGCCGGAGAAGGAAGCGGCGATCAGGGATGCGTTGAAATATTTTCAGATGATTTAAGAGTCTATTGAGCAAAAAAGCAGTAAATCAATTTCAGATTTACTGCTTTTGCTGGCCGGGCCGGTGAGCTACGAGCATTCATGACTTTTTGATAACTTGTTCCATACTGATATATTAAGCGGAAAGTTGTGGCCCTGTATTTTCAGAGGGAAACGAATGCTCCTTGAATATATCCCACAAAATATGCCATCGCTATACTCAGTGCAATGCAACATATACATAGTATTTCAGCAATTACCTTTTTTTCGATTATTTCATTTATGGACTTTCCGTAATCAATAGTAGACCATACCATTGAAAGCAAAAATAGAATTGAAATCCATTGAGTATGAAATGATAGTCCCATGCTAACAAATACATAGTTTGAGATGATGTAAAAAGCGCTTCTGACTACAACTTCTGTCACTTTTACAATCCGATTTCTCATAGAATTCTCCCTCTCTGATAATACTGGGGGCGGCAGCACTCCTTGCTGTCGCCCTTGATTGCCTATCTGCAAAGGCGGGCGGGGCTGTCAACGGCGGCGCTTGCGCCGTTCATCTTGACCGTTGACTGGCTCGGCTGGCTTTGCTATTCCGTGATCTCTTTCAGTTATTGTCAAAGGAAATGTAGATAGTTAGACTATTGGGTATGTAGCTGACACTTAACCACTTTTCGTCGTTTGATAAAAGTGTCCCGATAGAAACATAGTTTTCTCCCTCGATTTCCTCTGACACATTTTCAATTACGGAAAAGCCTTCTTGGTTCAAAAGCTCCATATACTCGTTATAGTCGTTTTCGCTAATACCGGTAAGGTTGATATTACAATTCTCATGTTCTGTATCAAGTGTAGCCCATGCAACCGTACCAGGCGCAACAGGAAGCCCCTCTGTGTACTCATTCTCAGGCCAAACACCCTCGTCCAATTTTGTAACACTATTAGATTGCGTATTGTTCTCATTGCTTGTCGGTGTAGATGAGGTATTTTGATTAGAACACGCAGCCAAAAAAATCATAATCATGATTGTGAATACAGAAATATATTTCTTCATTGGTTACCTCCTGTTTTTGTGTATGGTTCGGATAATTAACAAAAGAGCAATAGCTGTTGCTGCAAACCCAATAGCCAAAAGGATTTGCGAAATATCAAAGGCAAACGCGCCCTCAATCTGTATATTTGTTGTCGCGTCGGCTTGTCCGATTGCTCCTTCTGGTACTTTTCCT
>ENA-OQEB01000022-OQEB01000022.1-human-gut-metagenome-genome-assembly--contig:-NODE-22-length-59916-cov-5.606533_pt1 | contig 59916 bp, 79 predicted proteins | sample MGYA00242787_ERZ504619 | MGnify/ENA primary metagenome ERZ504619 (study PRJEB26092, sample SAMD00036317) | human gut metagenome | host: Homo sapiens | study: EMG produced TPA metagenomics assembly of... | reverse complement strand
TTTTGTATTTATTTTTACAGCTTCCATTGTATTTACAGCTCCATTTCCTTTAATCACCATAATGTACCCTCCGGTTCAGCATAGATACCGATAAATTGATCAGCAGGATAAAGACAAACAGCACAACACCCGTTGCAATCAGCGCTTCCCGGTGAAGTCCGGATGCATATCCCATCTCCAGTACAATATTGGCTGTCATAGTACGAAGGCCTTCTGTGATTCCTTTTGGCATACGAGGCTGGTTTCCGGCAATCATAATCACTGCCATTGTCTCTCCGATGGCACGTCCGATGCCAAGAACGATACCTGCCAGGATTCCGGATTTTGCTGCCGGGACAACTGCAAAGAAAACACTCTGGGAATGCGTGGCACCAAGACCAAGGCTTGCTTCATAGTAGGATTCCGGAACACTCGTAATGGCGGATTCTGTTACACCGACCACGGTCGGAAGAATCATAACGGCCAAAAGAATGGATGCCGTCAGCATTGTGTTTCCGTTTTTGCCGGTCAGCTGTGCCATCAACGGGACGATCACGACCAGTCCGAAAAATCCATATACGATAGACGGAATACCGGCCATCAGGTTAATACCTGATTTGCAGATGCCGTAAAACTTTTTCGGACAGTAACGGGAAAGAAACACCGAAGTAAGAATGGCAACCGGCACACCCATCAGGATTGCAAGGCCGGTCACGCAGATACTGCCGACAATCATCGGCAGGATACCGAAAATATTGTTTCCCGGTTTCCACACGGTACCGGTCAAAAATTTCAGCGGTCCGATTTTAAAAATGGCAGGAACACCATTCATGAACAGGAAAATGCAGATCAGTGCAACAGCCAGTACGGAGCAGCACGCCGCAATCAGGAATACAAGTTTCATGATCGTTTCTCTTAGTTTCATAAGATAAATCCTTTCATTTCATTGTTTCGCGGAGCGTGTTTGAAAAAGACTTTCGTTTTTTTCCTTACGAACTGCTTTTTCAAGCACGTTCCGAAAGACAGCTTCTTTTTCTGAACATTTTCGGATACGGAAGTAAGAGCGATTTTCCATTGTTCGCCCTTACTTCTTTTTCCATTGCTTTATACATTCTTTATTTTACATCTGCCCAGTCGGTTGTGTCGCCAACATAGATGCTCTTTACCTGATCGCTGGTCAGCCCGTCGGTCGGGTTCTCTTTGTTTACAATGACAGCAATACCGTCGGTTGCGATTACGGTTGCGGTAAGCCCTGAGGATTTCTCCTCATCCTTTAAGTCACGGGATGCCATACCGATGTCGCAGAGACCGTCGCTTGCGGAAGTGATACCTGTTGTGGAATCGCTCTGCTGTACTTCGATGTTAGCGTTTGAATTTACTTTTGTATAAGCCTCTTTTAATTTTTCCATCAGTGGTGTTACAGAGGAAGATCCTGCTACCACAACCTTTTCACCGCTGCAGTTTCCTTCGTAGGCTTTGGTATCTTTGATTGCAATATATCCGTCATCTGAAACAACCTGCTGTCCGTCGGTGCTTAAGATGTAGTCCATGAAATCCTGCGCATCTGCGGAAAGACCGTCTTTTGTTACAATGTTGAACGGACGGCTTACTTTATAGGAACCGTTTTCTACGTTCTCTGCGCTTGCCTCTGCTCCGTCGATTTTCAGTGCTTTGACTTCATCATTTAAGGATCCAAGAGAGATATAACCGATTGCGTACTGGTTACCTGCACTGTGCTCATCATAACGGAAGTATTGTTGGTGATCTGTGCATCAACGGTGGTGTTGTCTACTTTCTCACCTGCATCGTTTTTCTCTTCTACACCGAACAGCTCGATGAATGCACCTCTGGTACCGGAACCATCCTCACGGGAGATCACGCTGATCTGTCCGGAAAAATCTCCGCCTGCTGCGGTGCTGTCACCGTCTGTGCTGCCATCTGCCTCTGTTGCAGAAGCCTCTTTTGTAGTGTCTGCTGTGGAAGAACTGCTGCTATCGCTGCTTCCACATCCTGCAAGCATTCCTGCAGCCATCATTGCGGTTAAGGTGATTGCAATTACTTTTCTCTTCATAATATTCTTTTCTCCTCTTTTCACACGGGATTTTTGTGATTTCTATTTTGTAAAATCGCAATCCCGACGTTTTTTACATTTCGTTTTTACAGGTTTCATCATAACAACGGCGTGTAAAATGCAAAATCTCAGAGATGTTAAGTTTATGTAAAACATGAGTTTTTTCTTTTTTACATTCCATTTTTCCGGTCGTAAACCGCTCCGTCACATCTCTCGCAAGTGGCACATTTTTTCCGCGCAGTGCAATCCTTCCCAAAGGATCTTTTTCTCCGCAGGAAATTCCAACAAGATTTCCCATAGAAAAAAAGGCTCCCCGAATACCCTTTTTTCAGAGTATTCCGGGGAGCCTTTTTCTAAAGCATATGCCAAAGCGGATATTTGCAATCCGCTTATTCCGTCATCGGCACGTCAAGCTTTTCGGACGCTTCTTTTAACAGGTCAATGATCGGCAGATGCTGCGGACATACACTCTCACACTGACCGCACTGCACGCAGTCTTCTGCTTTTCCCGATGTTTCCAGCAGTTTTTTATAATAATTTTTCGCACGGTCTTCTTCTCCATACAGGCGGATGTATTCAATGCCTTGAATACATCCGAATCGCGATTCCCATCGGACATCCGTCGCAGCAGTAACGACAGGCGGTACATGGAACCGCCGGACTCTTTTTCAGCGCTTCCTGTGCTTTGGCGATCACTGCTTTTTCTTCCTCATTTAACGGTACAAAATTTCGGAAGGTTTTGATATTATCCTCCATCTGTTCCTCGTTTGACATACCGGAGAGCACGGTTGCAACACCCGGGAGGGAAGCCGCAAAGCGGAGTGCCCAGGACGCAATTGATGCATCCGGATGAACACGTTTCATCTCTGCTTCAATCTCTTTGCCTGCTGATGCAAGGGAACCGCCCTTTACCGGCTCCATAACAAGGAACGGCATATCGTATTTCCGAAGCACCTCATACAGACGTCCGGACTGGATCAGCGGATTGTCCCAGTCAGCATAGTTCATCTGGATCTGGACAATTTCGACCTCCGGATGCTCGGAGAGAATCTTGTCAAGCAGCTCCGGCGTTCCGTGGAAGGAGAAACCAAAGTGTTTGATCAGTCCCTCTTCTTTTTTCTTCTTGGCCCAGTTGAAACAGTCGTATTTCACATAGCCTTCATAGTTTGCGCCGTCTTCTACGCTATGCAGCAGGTAATAATCAAAGTAGCCTGCTCCGGTGCGCGCGAGCTGATCATTGAAAATGCGGTCACGGCCCTCGATGCCCTCGTCCATCATCCACTGCGGAAGTTTGGTTGTCAGAGTAAAGCTTTCTCTCGGATGACGCTCTACCAGCGCTTTTTTCACGATGCTCTCCGATTTTCCGCCGCAGTACATATAGGCGGTGTCAAAATAGTTCATTCCGGAGGCAAGGTACGCATCGACCATTTTACAGATCTGCTCCAAATCCAGTTCTCCGTCCTTCTCCGGAAGGCGCATCATGCCAAATCCTAATTTCGGCATTTTTGTTACATCTACACTCATGTTAAAATATCCCCTTTCTTTTCCGCAGAAAACCTTCGTTTCCTCAGTATTGTTGAAAAAATTGTAGCATTAAAGTATACTTGAAAGTCAATAGTTTTTTTTATTTTTGTCAAAATTTTTCTTTGACTTTTTCCGTTTCCGGTGGTATTCTGGTAAAAAATTATGATTACAAAAGGAGTAGCACTATGATCTGGAAAAACCAGTTTCTTCACCTCACAAATGGCGATGTTTCAGCTGTTTATGGGGATAGTGCGCTCTTTTTTAAGTAAACTTCACATCTTGTATTCTTAAAATCACACAGAAAATGCACGTATCTCCCCATCAGAATTTTACTATATTTTGACAAGGAGATTTTTTTATGTCTGAGAAAAATACCAGAAAACAAATACGAACTTTATATCTTATGACCACGGTCGGCTATTTTCAGATTGCGGCGGCTTCGTGGGTTGCACTGCTCGCACTCCGTGGATTTTCGCTGCTGCAGATCGGGATGCTCGAAAGTATTTTCCATATCGTGAGCCTCTGCTTTGAACTCCCCTCCGGCGTTGTCGCCGATGTTTTCGGGCGACGGAAAACGCTGATTGCAAGCCAGGTGGCCGCCCTGATTTCCGGTACGCTGATGATTTTTTCCACCGGCTTTGCCACAACGGCGCTTGCGCTTGGATGCAGTGCGCTCAGCTATAACCTTGCATCCGGCACACGGGAAGCACTTGCGTATGACAGTCTGAAGCAGAACGGGGACGAAGGATTTTATGACCGTTTTTCTTCTACTGAAATGATGCTGTACCGTATCACCAATTCCACCGCAACGCTCTGCGCAGGCCTTGCCCTGTGGCTGGGATACCGGCGCGCGTATGCGATTGATCTCTTCTTCGGGCTGATTGCGCTTGGCATTTCATTCCGCCTTGCGGAAGTAAAAACGGACGCAACACCAGTTCATTATCCTGTTGGACAGGAAATCGTTTCGGTTGTGCAGGAAAGCTGGCAGTTTCTTGTCCGTGAGAAAAAAGCAAGAAATATTATGCTGGTGAACGCACTCATCGGTGCCGTTTCTACGCTGGTTCTCTTCTTTTTACAGGCGAAGCTGCCACTCACCGGCATGAACAGCGCGCTGCTTGGACCTGCCCTCTTCGTGATGGGACTCGGCGCGGCACTGGGATCGCGGATGACGGCATACTTTCACAAATACCGCTACCGCGCGATTCTGCTGTTTGGCACGATCGGTGTACTTTTCGCCTTTCTTATGAGCTTTACCGGACTGCCGGCCCTTATGGTCTTCGGCGGATTTATCGGATCCTTTTCCGATGATTTTCTTGAAGTCCGGACCGATATTCTGCTCAATGACATGATCCCGTCCAGGCAGCGGGCGACGCTGATGTCGGTGAACTCGTTTGTCTTTTCTATGATTATGATCGTCCTTTCCACCGTATTTGGATGGATCATGTGATCGTCAAAAATTTACTTACATTGAAAAAAACGCTCATCAGTTTTTTGCTGATGAGCGTTTTCAAAAAATAATCAAACACCGCCGCTCCCTGCCAGAGCGCCATCCTGGGTCTGCGGGGGTGTGCTTCCCCCCTCCACATTCTCCACCACTTTCTCTCTCTTCAACCACTTCCAGACATCGCCATACACGCGGTACTTCTCTTTCTCATTCAGTATTTCATGCCGCATTCCCGGATACAGCTTTCCTCTGACATTGCGGTACCCGATCAGCCGCATATGGTCAATGGATTTTTTAAAGCGCCGCACATTCACATAACACGGATCATCCCCGCCGGACAAAAACAGCACCGGCAGCTTCCGGTTTGTGCAATGCCATCCATGGAATCCATACGTCTCCTTCAGCAGGTCATTCAGCGCAAAAAAAGCATCATCCGAAAACGTAAAGCCACAGAGTGGGTTTTCTTCATACTCCCGCACCACCTCCGGGTCCGAACAGCACCAGGCGAACCGGCTCTTCTCATCCGCAAACCGCGCCGCAAACGATCCAAACGACATCGCCTCCAGAAGATTGCTCCGATGCTCATCCCCGAGCACCGCCGCTTCTGCGTGTCCTACAGCCGCCCCCAGCGGCCGCAGATAATTCTTGCTCGGTGAACCGCACACAATCAACGCATCCAGCTCCCTATCATGTTCCTTCGCATACGTGCGCACAACCAGGGATCCCATACTGTGTCCCATCAGAATAAACGGAAGATCCGGGTACTCTTTTTTTGCCCATACCGTAACCTGAAACAGATCCTCCACAAGCCCTGCGCCGCCTGCGCCGTACATAAATCCGAGATCCTGCTCCGACTTCACACTCTTTCCGTGCCCGCGGTGATCATGAATCACACACACTACACCGTGTTCCGCCATAAACTCCATAAACGGCAGATACCGCTCCTTGTATTCGCTCATTCCATGGCTGAGCTGCAGAAGCGCCGTCCGCTGTACGCCCTCCTCCGGCTCCACCACAAGCCCGTCAAGCATCAGTCCATCCACCTTCGACTGAATCGTAAAACCTCTTTGCATTGCACCTTCCCCTTTCTTCCAGAACGATGCCGAACTGCCCGAAATTCTAAACCTCCGTGTCCTCCGAAATTTCCGGCGGAACCGCAAACGACAATGTAATCCGATCGTAGCACTCCTCGCACAGATCAAACTCATGCTTTTCCAGGTCCTTCCCGGAAAAGTACCCCACGTCGTGTCGACCGAGCAGATCCCCTCCAGCAGCATTCCATTCTGTATTTTCATGCTTTTTCCGCAGCAGTTACACACCGCCGCTTCCAGCTCATTTGTGTTTTTGTTGTATTTCCGCATTTTTCTTCCTCCCGTGTATCAAAAAACGTTTCTTTCTTCGTTCCTGACACAAAACAGAAATCAGATTCTCCTGTGTCCTGTCGATTGTAACACATCTTTCCCGCCATTCCTACTGGGAATGAAAGGAAAGTCCTGTGCGTTAAATGCGTATACAATAACGATTTCTCTCTACCTCTTCGGAACCGATTCATCCGTCCGGCTCATCAGCACCGCATCCTCCTTTGGAAGATCGTAGTACCCCTTCCTGAGGCCGTCCTGCACAAAGCCAAGACTCTCATACAGATTCCGCGCCGGCGTATTGCCGATGCGCACATCCAGATGAATGACGCGCACCTTTCTCTCCTGCATCCGACGGAACAGTTCTTCCATCAGTGCACGGCCGATGCCGCGTCTTCTCGCTTTTTCTGCCACGCAGACATTTGTGATCTCACTTTCATCAAAGGAAATCAGGATTCCGAGATATCCTAAAATTTCACCGTCCTCCTCTGCTACAAGAAACAGTGCATCGTCACGGATCAGAAATGTAAAAAATCCGGTTTCTGTCCACGGAATCGAAAAGTTGGCCTCCTCAATCGGCATCACCTGCTCCAGATCATCGATCTGCATTTCACGGATTGTGATCATTCGCTTTTTTCTCCGTTCTCCTGTTTTTTCACCACATCGGCATGCTTCACAGATTCCCGCTCCGCTCTTTCACGCTCCGCCTGCGATTTTCTCAGGTATTCCGGCTCGTGCTCTTCTGCCGTCTGAATCTTACCTTCTTTGTAATAAACCTCAGCCAGTGCTCCGACGGCTGCCGCTCTCTGGCGGTTGACGTGTGCCGGTGCAAAGGAAAACGGAATCGTCAGCAGTGCCTCTAATTTTTCCCGGTAAACCGCAACGCCGTCCCCGAGGAAAATCACTTCGTGGTCGAGGCAGTTCAGGCCCTCCGCCAGTGCCTCAATGCTCATCGTATCCTGTTCCCAGACCGTATCGAGACGATGATCCGTGTAGCAGTAAACTCCGGTATAGACCTGGTTTCTTCTCGCATCCATGATCGGGCAGACAAATTTGTCAGTATCCCAGATATTGTACGCGATTGCCGCCGTCGTTGGAATGGAAATCAGTGGTTTTTCAAGTGCCAGACCAAGTCCCTTGGCTGTTGCAGAACCGATGCGAAGACCGGTAAACGAGCCCGGACCTCCGGCAACTGCAATCGCATCGATCGTCGAAAGATCCAGCTCTGTCATGTTCGAGATTTCATCCAGCATCGGAAGCAGAGTCTGGGAATGTGTTTTTTATAATTTACGGTGTATTCCGCAAGCAGTGTGTCATTTTCAACAACAGCCACCGAAGCCACCAGGCCGGAGCTGTCCAGTGCAAGTATTTTCATAATTTTTTGTTTCCTTTCCGATATTTCCTTCCTGTGCAACTCATTTTGGCAGTCTGCCGGAAACAGGAATCTTTACGATTTCCTTTTGTTTTTCCACCACATTCAGGATTTTTTTCTTTTATTCCACCGTAATTTTCCGGTAATCAAACCCTTTTTCGAGGTCTTTTTCTATCGTAATCGAAATCGCACCCTCCGGGATCAGCTCTTCAATCAGTTCTGCCCATTCGATCAGGCAGACACCCTCACCGAAAAAATAATCATCGTATCCGATTTCTTCCATTTCTTCTATATCACCGATCCGGTAAACATCGAAATGATAAAATGGCAGACGTCCTTCAGTATATTCCTGAATAATGGTAAATGTGGGACTGTTGACTGCCTCTGTGATGCCAAGTCCTTTTGCAAAGCCCTGCGTCAGAACGGTTTTTCCAACACCAAGGTCTCCGTTTAATGTATAAATCTGGCCAGGCTTCGCCGCTTTTCCCAGCTTTTCGCCAAGGGCAAGCGTCTCCGACGCAGAATTTGTTTCTATGATCATATGCTTTCTTCTCCTCTTTTTCTGCCTATCATTTTAACACAAACAAAAAGGTAATACAACCGCAGAACGAAACCGCTTTTCCTTGTGCTTTTCCTTGCTTTTTCTATCTGTTTTCGCTATACTATGTATCAGAGTTTCGCGGCCCAAAAACGTCCCACTCCTGTTTTTTCGGCCCGGAAAACGCGGTAAAACACGCTCTGCGCTTTTGTCCGCGTAAATCAAAAAGGAAAGAGATCAAAACTGTTATGCTGACTGTAATGAAATTTGGCGGAAGCTCCGTCGCAGATCTTGCGCACATCCGCAATGTAGCACAGCGCTGCATCGAAAAACAGCAGGCCGGAAGCCAGGTCGTTGTCGTTCTCTCCGCGATGGGAAAAACGACGGACGGACTGATTGCAACCGCAAAACAGATTACGGAAAAACCGTCCCGCCGCGAGATGGATATGCTTCTTGCCACCGGTGAACAGGTTTCCGTTTCCCTGATGGCCATAACCATGATTCAGATGGGCGTCAGTGCTGTTTCTTTAAATGCCTGGCAGGTACCGATGCACACGACCTCCGATTATCAGAACGCGCGCTTCAAACGGATCGACACCGAGCGCATCCGTAAAGAGCTGGATGACAACAAAATTGTCATTGTCACCGGCTTTCAGGGGATCAACAAATACGATGATATCACAACGCTCGGACGCGGCGGCTCCGATACGACTGCGGTTGCCCTCGCTGCAGAGCTGCACGCGGATGTCTGTGAAATCTACACGGATGTAGACGGCGTCTACACCGCAGATCCGCGGATTGTACCGAATGCGCGCAAAATGGAAGAGGTAACTTACGATGAAATGCTGGAGATGGCTTCGCTCGGCGCAAAAGTCCTTCACAGCAGATGCGTGGAAATCGCAAAAAAATACGGCGTGGAACTTCTGGTCTGCTCCAGTCTGAACCGGAATTCCGGAACGATGGTAAGGGAGAAAACCAAAATGGAAAAAATGTTAATCAGCGGCGTGGCTGCCGACAAAAATGTGGCAAAAATCCGTGTTGCAGGCCTTGGCAACGATCCGGAGAGCACGTTCCGCCTCTTAAATTTACTGGATCGGAACAATCTGAACATCGATGTCATGATCCAGTCACTCGGAAAGGACGGCACAAAGTCCGTTTCCTTTACCGTTGCAAAGCCGGATATGCTGCGCACGATCGATGTGCTGAACGACAATAAGGATTCGCTCGGCATCAAAAAGCTGGATTATGATGAGAACGTGGCAAAGATTTCCGTCATCGGAGCCGGTGTCCGCTCCCATTCGGGCGTGGCTGCCAAAATGTTCGGCGCGCTCGCCAATGCAGGAATCAATACCGAGATGATTACCACCTCAGAAATCCGCATCACTGCCCTGATCGACGAAGCATACGCAGATCAGGCAATGCGTGCGATCCATGAGACATTCCTGGAGCGTGTCTGAAAAAGGGGGTTGACCCCTTTGATACCAGATTGCTGCGTGCTTTGCACTCCAGCAATCATCAAAAACATTCGTAATCCGCCCATTTTTCTTCGAAAAATGGCTGCTTACGTCTTATCAAGAAATCGTTTAAAAATCAGGAGGAAAACAATGATGTCTAACCCAATCGTTACAATTACTATGGAAAACGGCGATGTGATGAAAGCAGAGCTTTACCCGGAAATCGCCCCGAACACCGTAAACAACTTCATCAGTCTGGTAAAAAAAGGCTTCTATGACGGCCTGATCTTCCACCGCGTCATCCCGGGATTCATGATCCAGGGCGGAGATCCTGCAGGCACAGGCGCCGGCGGCCCGGATTACTGCATCAAGGGTGAGTTCTCCCAGAACGGATTTGAGAACAACCTCGCACACACCCCAGGCGTTCTCTCCATGGCACGTACCATGTTCCCGGACAGCGCAGGAAGCCAGTTCTTCATCATGCACAAAGCTGCTCCGCATCTGGACGGCGCATACGCTGCTTTCGGAAAAGTAACAGAAGGCCTGGAAGTCGTAGATAAAATCGCATCTGTCAACACCGACTACAGCGACAAACCGCTGCAGCCGCAGAGAATGGCTACCGTTACCGTTGAGACCTTCGGCGTCGAGTATCCGGAACCGGAGAAATGCTAAGGATGAACGATGAACTGATGTTAGTTGAACCGTCGGAGGAATACTTCGCCGAGCTCGCCGCCTACCGGAACGATTTTCTGGAAAACAGCGATTCCATGGACGCTGCGGACCGCTTCGCCGGTTTGATGATATGAAGGCGTATCTTGAAGATACCATGCGGTATACCAGAGAGGAGACTCTGCCGGAGGGCATGGTTCTCGCAACACAGTTTCTGTGCATCCGCAAATCAGACAACCGCCTTGTCGGCATGATTCAGGTGCGCCACTACCTGAACGATTTTCTGCGCACCTTTGGCGGCCATATCGGCTACTCCGTCCGCCCGTCGGAACGCAGAAAAGGCTATGCCTCCTGGATGCTGAAAAATGTGCAGCCGTACTGCAAAAGCCTCGGCCTTTCCGAAATTCTGGTCTGCTGCCTGGATACCAACGAGGGAAGCCGCAGAACGATCCTGAAAAATGGCGGCCGGTTCGACGGCACCGCTTATCGTGCCGATGAAAACAAAACACTGGAGCGTTACTGGATCACCCTGTGATTTTTAATCTTCCATTTCGCATAGCTCTGAATAGTTTCACAAATTTTTCTTGACATCCATGTCATTTCACTTTATAATTTGGAACTGCAAGCGAACAATTCTGTTCTTATGCAAAATATATGCCCCTGGTAAAAAACCGACGGACAGGCAGGGGTAGTTGCCGAGCGTGGTTAAGAGCCACATTATTGATTGCGTTAAAAGCGCAAATTTTATGAGTTGATTACTTTATAATCGATGCTCTACGACGAGCACATCATCTTATGAAACGGTCAATAAGAGTACGTGACTATATATTTCTGCATAGGAAAACAGGGAGAAGCCTGGATTTTTGTCCATCCCCTGAAGTTTGCACAATACGATCATGTATAAATTTCGATTTTTAGACAGATGATGCACGTCATCTGTCTTTTTCGTGCTTATAGCCAAAGATGAACCCAACACCATTTTCTGAAAAAGGAGAACCAAACAATGTCAAAAGTTATGATCATCGGATGCGGCGGTGTTGCATCCGTAGCCATTCACAAATGCTGCCAGAACAGTGAAGTATTTTCTGAAATTATGATTGCAAGCCGCACCCTTTCCAAGTGCGATGCTTTAAAAGAAAAGCTGGCTCCGACCACAAAAACCATTATCACAACAGCAAAGGTGGATGCCGACTGCACAGAAGAATTAATCGCCTTAATCAAACAGTATCAGCCGGATGCCGTATTAAATCTGGCTCTTCCTTATCAGGATCTTACCATTATGGATGCCTGCCTTGCATGTAAGGTTCCTTACATTGATACTGCAAACTACGAAGCAGAAAACACGGATGATCCGGCATGGCGTGCGATCTACGAAAAGAGATGCGAAGAGCTTGGCTTTTCTGCTTACTTTGATTACTCCTGGCAGTGGGCCTATATGGACCGTTTCAAGGAAGCCGGCATCACCGGTCTTCTCGGAACCGGCTTTGACCCTGGTGTCACCAGCGTTTTTGCAGCCTATGCACAGAAACACTATTTCGACGAAATTCACACGATTGATATTCTGGACTGCAACGGCGGCGATCATGGATATCCGTTTGCAACCAACTTCAATCCGGAAATCAACCTCCGCGAGGTATCCGCTCCCGGTTCTTACTGGGAAAACGGCCACTGGGTGGAAATTCCGCCAATGTCGATCAAACGGGAATATAACTTCGATGAGGTAGCGAGAAGGATATGTACCTTCTTCACCATGAAGAAATTGAGGCTCTTGCCAAAAACATCCCGGGCGTAAAAAGAATCCGCTTTTTCATGACCTTCGGCCAGAGCTATCTGACCCATATGAAATGTCTGGAAAATGTAGGACTTCTCTCGACCACTCCGATTACCTTCAACGGACAGCAGATCGTACCGATCCAGTTTTTAAAAGAGCTTCTTCCGGATCCTTCCACTCTTGGTCCGCGCACCGTGGGTAAAACCAACATCGGCTGTATTTTTACCGGTATCAAGGACGGAAAAGAAAGAAGCATTTACATTTACAATGTCTGTGACCACCAGGAATGCTACCGGGAAGTAGAGTCTCAGGCGATCTCCTACACCACCGGCGTTCCGGCCATGATCGGAACCATGATGGTCGTGAACGGCCTCTGGAATAAACCGGGTGTCTACACCACAGATGAATTCGATCCGGATCCGTACATGGAAGCACTCAACAAGTGGGGTCTTCCGTGGAAGGTCGTAGAAAATCCTGTTTTAGTAGATTAAGCCTATGTATAAGATAAACGAACTGCCAACTCCCTGTTTTGTCATTGATGAAGGCAAACTGGAAGAAAACTTAAAGCTCCTGCACCAGGTAGAAGAACGCACCGGTGCAAAAATTCTGCTGGCTCAGAAATGCTTTTCCTGCTTTTCGGAATATCCGCTGATTGGAAAATATATCAGCGGAACAACTGCCAGCGGACTCTATGAGGCGCGGCTTGGAAAGGAAGAAATGGGGCTGGAGAATCATGTGTATTCTCCGGCCTACCGCCCGCAGGATATGGAAGAGCTCGCACAGATCTGCGATCACATTATTTTCAATTCAGAAAAGCAGCTCCGAACGTACCTCCCTGTACTTAAGGCTTCCGGAACCGCAAAAGCCGGACTTCGCATCAACCCGGAATGCTCCACGCAGGAAGGCCATGCGATTTATGATCCTGTGCGCCCGGCTCCCGCATGGGCATCCGCGCCTGCGATTTTACAGACGAACTGGCCGATCTTGTGGATGGTCTTCATTTTCATACCCTCTGTGAACAGAATTCGGATGATCTGGAAACCACGCTGCGCGCCGTGGAAGAAAAATTCGGCAAGTGGCTTTTTAAAATGAACTGGCTTAACATGGGAGGCGGACATCATATCACCCGTGAGGATTACGATATCGAACGCCTGATTTCCTGTATCAACCATATGAAAGAAACGTATGGTCTTCAGATTTACCTGGAGCCCGGGGAAGCAGTTGCCTTAAACGCAGGCTACAATGTCACGGAAGTTCTCGATATTGTTGAAAATAACGGAAAAATTTTAATTCTTGACACTTCCGCCGCCTGCCATATGCCGGATGTGCTTGAGATGCCGTACCGCCCTCCGCTCAAAGGCAGCGGACTGCCCGGAGAAAAGCCTTATACCTACCGCCTTTCCTGCAATACCTGCCTGGCGGGCGACGTAATCGGCGAATATTCCTTCGATTCCCAAATCCGGATCGGTGACAGACTGTATTTTGAAGATATGGCGATTTATTCGATGGTAAAAACCAATACCTTTAACGGAATCCCACTCCCTTCCATCGCGGTGATGGACAAAGCTGGAAACTGCCGAATGATAAAGGAGTTTGGATATGAAGATTTCAAAAACCGATTGTCTTAGAACCCCAAAAGCCGATGGCTTTTACATGCCGGGCGAATTTGAGCCCCACGAAGGCACGCTGATGATCTGGCCGTGGCGCCCCGCTCCTGGAATTACGGAGCAAAAGCGGCAAGAGCGGCATTTGCAGAAATTGCAGAAGCAATTGCCGCTTATGAGCAGGTTTATCTTTTCGTCCGGCCACAGGATAAAGCATCGGCACAGGAACTGCTTTCCTCCGACCGGATTCATCTGATCGAAGCCCCGACGGAGGATGCCTGGGCGAGAGATACCGGCGCTACGTTTGTGATTAACGATCAGGGCGGGCGAAGAGGCATTCAATGGGAATTCAACGCCTGGGGCGGCCAGTATGACGGTCTGTACTCCCACTTTGAACATGACCGTGAGGTTCCGGAACGAATCTGCAGTTTTCTCGGAGATTCCTTCTATAATGCCCGCCCCTTTGTTCTGGAAGGCGGCTCCATCCATGTTGACGGGGAAGGAACCCTGCTTACGACCGAAGAATGTCTGCTGAGTCCGGGGCGCAATCCTTCTCTTACAAGAGCGGAAATTGAAGAAAAGCTGCGTCAGTATCTTTCGGTCGAGAAAATCATCTGGCTGCCTTTTGGTATTTACAACGATGAAACCAACGGCCATATCGATAATATGTGCTGCTTTGTAAAGCCAGGAGAAGTACTTCTTGCCTGGACAGAGGATGAAAACGATCCGCAGTATGCCAGAAGCAGGGCTGCTTTTGATCTTCTCTCCCATACCGTTGACGCAAAGGGCCGAAGCTTTGTGATTCACAAGCTGCCCATTCCGAAGCATCCCATCTGTATTACAGACGAAGATCTTCTCGGCTATGATTTTGAGGATGGCGAAGATCAGCGGGAAACCGGGGAACGCCTTGCCGCCAGCTATATCAATTTTTATCTTGCCAATCACTGTGTCCTTCTTCCCCGGTTCGGCGATGAAAACGATACCGTGGCTGCAGAAATTCTCGGAAAATGCTTTCCGGATCGACGGATCCTCCTGTCGATGCACGCGTCATTCTGACCGGCGGAGGCAACATTCACTGTATTACCCAGCAGATTCCGGCAAAGAAAAGAGGAAACAGATTATGAGAAATATAAAAATTGCCGCACTGCAGTTTTCATGCTGCAGCCAGGTACAGGAAAATATAGACAAAGCAGAGACCATGGTCCGTGAAGCCGCTTCCAACGGTGCCAATCTCATCCTTCTTCCTGAATTATTTGAAAGACCGTATTTTTGTCAGGAAAAGCGATACGATTATTATGATTATGCCCTGCCTTTGACAGAAAATCCCGCCATCCGGCGTTTTCAGGCCGTTGCCGGAGAACTTGGGGTCGTGATTCCGGTCAGCTTTTATGAAAGGGATGTTCAGCGCCTGTTTAATTCCATTGCCATGATCGATGCAGACGGATCCATTCTTGGTGTTTACCGCAAGACCCATATCCCGGACGATCATTTTATCAGGAAAAATTCTATTTCACTCCGGGAGATACGGGATTCAAAGTCTTTGAAACACGTTTTGGAACCGTCGGCGTCGGCATCTGCTGGGACCAGTGTTTCCGGAAACAGCACGATGTATGGCTGTGCAGGGAGCTGAAATCCTGCTCTATCCTACCGCGATCGGAAGTGAGCCGATCCTGAATGTAGACAGCAGCGGGCACTGGCGACGCGTCATGCAGGGACATGCTGCCGCAAATCTTATTCCGGTTGCTGCTGCAAACCGGATTGGTACCGAAACCGTAACGCCCTGTGAAGAAAATGGCGGCCAGTCCTCTTCTCTTACTTTCTACGGCTCTTCCTTTATTGCCGATGCAACCGGTGAACTTGTGGCATCTGCCGGAAGAGATACCGAGGAAATCCTGTACGCCTCCTTCGATCTGGATGCCCTGCGCGAAGAACGTTTTTCCTGGGGGCTTTTCCGTGACCGACGGCCGGAAACTTATCGTATCATGACGAAACAGTAAAGCTCTGTCTCTTCCTGTTGTAACTCTTCCTACAGCGGTGCGCTGCATCACATATTCTAACTACAAAGGAGAACCGCTATGCAATATGGAGTTTTATGTCTGCTGCCGCCTGCGGCGATGCTGATTTTTGCATTAAAAACGAAAAAATCTTTCGAAGCTCTGATTTTCGGAACCCTGGTTGCCTATCTCATCATGTACAAAGCGGCTTTTATCGGACCCTGGTGTGATCTGCTGCTTTCGGAGATCAGCAACGCAGATAACCAGTATATTCTTCTTCTCTGCGGACTGTTCGGAGGCTTCATCTTCCTGCTCCGCGAGGCAAAAGGAACACTTGGTTTTTCCAACCTGTTAAGCCGCTTCTGTAAAAATGAACGGATCACCATGATGATGTCGGTATTTCTCGGAATCATTATTTTTGTCGATGATTATCTCAACATCATGACCGTTGGAACCTGTATGAAGGATGTCTGTGATAAACGAAAAGTCCCACGCCAGGCCCTTGCTATATCATTGACTCAACCGGTGCACCTGTCTGCGCACTGATTCCCTTTTCCACCTGGGTAGTTTTTTATTCCGGTGTTTTTATTCAGGAACCGGGCATTCTCAATATGGGCTTTTCCACCGGTATGAGTGTTTACTTAAAAGTGCTTCCTTATATGTTTTATCCCATGGCTGCACTTCTGGTTGTCATTCTGTTTGCCTGCAACTGATGCCAAAGCTCGGAAAAATGAAAGATGCCTATACCGATCTGGAAAAGAAAGAGCAGACACCGGAGCATCCAAAAATGCACAATGCCCCTTCCGTTGACATTGCCATGGCCGGAATGAGCGTTGATTACCCGCCCGAAAATACCAATGCCGGAAATATACTGGATTTTCTGATCCCCATCGGAATTCTGATCGGTGTGACAGTAGCCACACAGGATATGATGCAGGCGATTATTCTTGCTCTTGCTTCCTGTATGATTCTTTATCTTCCGCGGAAAAAAATGACCTTTACGCGGTACGTGGAACTGTTCTTTGCCGGCTTTGCAGATATTCTTCCGGTTCTCGCCATTCTTCTTGCATCCTTTATGATCAAGACTGCCTGCGGCGAAATGGGACTCTCGGAATACGTCATCAACCTGTGTGTTCCGTATATGAATGCCAAAACACTGGCAGCTATTATTTTTGTTGTCATTGCAGTTCTGACCTTTGTCACCAGCTCTTTCTGGGGAATTGAGGCCGTAGCCGTTTCCATCGTTGTTCCGCTTGCCATCGCCCTTGATGCTAATGTACTTCTGGCGCTTGGCGCTGTCGTATCCGGCGGTGTTTTCGGAAGCCATGCATGCTTCTATTCCGACGCAACGGTTCTTTCCTCCGCGACCTGCGAGATTGACAATATGTCGCATGCCGTGTCGCAGTTTCCTTACGTCCTGATCAGTGCTGCTCTCGCCGTAGCGGGATTCTTAATCTGCGGAATTTTTGCTCTTTAAAGACACACAGGAAATTTCAACGAAGTTTCCTGTAAATTAAAAAAGCCTCCGACGATAGGATTTTTCTGAATTCGTCGAAGGCTTTTTGTTTTTTATTCTTTTACACTCAACCGCACCAGCGCACGCTGCAGCTTGGCTTCGGCAATACGGTATTCTTTGTCTGTCAGACCGCCGTTTGCCAGCGCCTGCTCGGCCCTGTGTTTGGCAGCCTCGGCGCGCTCTGCATCAATATCCTCTTCCCACTCCCAGGTTGTTGCCAGGACACGGCAGACCCCATTCATCATGGAAAGCATTCCGCCGATGCAGGCGGCATTTCTTCTCGTTCCGTCCTCCAGCACAATATGCGCCTCGCCCATACCGAGTGCAGTGCAGTAATTGCAGTGCCCAGGCAGAATTGCCAGGTCGCCGCTGATGGTTCTGCAGACAACGCGCGCTACGTCACCCTCATAGAGAAGTCCGTCCGGCGTGCCGACACGTAAAGGAAATGTACTCATACGTCATTCCTCCTTTACTGATTCAGTGCTTTTGCTTTTTCAAATACCTCGTCGATGGTACCTGCAAACAGGAAGCAGCTCTCCGGAAGATCGTCGCACTCGCCGTCGAGGATCATGCGGAATCCGCGCAGGGTTTCTTTTAACGGCACGTATTTTCCTTCCATACCGGTAAACTGCTCCGCTACCGAGAAGCTCTGGGACAGGAAACGCTGTACCTTACGGGCACGGCTGACCGTCAGCTTATCCTCCTCGGACAGTTCATCCATACCCATGATGGCGATGATATCCTGCAGCTCTTTGTATCTCTGCAGCACCTGCTGTACGGCACGTGCTACCTCATAGTGCTCATGGCCTACGATTTCCGGTGTCAGGATACGGCTGGTAGAATCGAGCGGATCAACGGCCGGATAAATACCCTGGCTGGAGATTTCACGGGAAAGTACCGTCGTGGCATCCAGATGGGTAAACGTTGTTGCCGGAGCCGGGTCGGTCAGGTCATCGGCCGGCACGTAAACAGCCTGTACCGATGTGATGGATCCCTTTCTTGTGGAAGTAATACGCTCCTGCAGTGCGCCCATCTCGGTTGCCAGCGTCGGCTGGTATCCTACTGCGGACGGCATACGGCCAAGCAGAGCCGAAACCTCGGAACCTGCCTGCGTAAATCGGAAAATATTATCGATGAACAGCAGCACATCCTGATTTTTCACATCACGGAAGTATTCTGCCATGGTAAGGCCGGAAAGTCCGACACGCATACGCGCTCCCGGCGGCTCGTTCATCTGTCCATAGACCAGTGCTGTTTTATCGATAACACCGCTCTCTTTCATCTCGTTGTAAAGGTCATTTCCTTCACGGGTACGCTCTCCGACACCGGTGAAAACGGAAAGTCCGCCGTGCGCCGTTGCCACGTTGTGGATCAGCTCCATGATAAGGACTGTTTTTCCAACGCCGGCACCGCCGAACAGACCGATTTTTCCGCCCTTGGCATACGGGCAGATCAGTCAACGACCTTGATTCCGGTTTCGAGGATTTCCGTTGCCGGAACCTGTTCCTCATAGGACGCGGATCGCGGTGGATCGGCCATTTTTCTGCTGTTTCCGGTGCCGGCTTATTGTCTACGGTCTCACCGAGCAGGTTGAACACGCGGCCTAAGCACTCCTCTCCGACCGGAACGGCGATCGGGCCGCCCGTGTCGACTGCTTTCGTTCCGCGGACAAGTCCGTCTGTGGACTTCATGGCAATGCAGCGAACCATGTTGTCGCCCGTCTGCTGCGCCACTTCCACAACCAGCTTCTCGCCGTGGTTGTCTATCTCGATGGCATTCAGAAGTGCCGGCAGCTCTCCTTCCGGAAAACGGATGTCCAGAACAGGACCCGTTACCTGCACAACCTCGCCAATGTGTTTTTCACTCATTTAACGACTTCTCCTCACTTTTCTTGTTTCCACTCTTACACGCCTTCCGCACCGCCGACGATCTCCGTGATCTCCTGCGTAATGCTTGCCTGACGGGCACGGTTGTAATACAGATTGAGCTGTTCAATCATCTCCTCTGCATTTCCCGTTGCCGCCTCCATTGCGGTACGGCGTGCCGCAAGCTCACTTGCCACACTCTCACAGATACCGCCGTAGATCAGGCCGCCTAAGTATTCCGGCACAATCGCTTCGAATACCTCGACACCGTTTGGCTCATACAGGATCAGATTCCGGATTTTTTTCGCTTCCGGATCCTCTCCGTCCTCTTTTGCAATGTCAATCAGAGGCAGGATCGGCACGGAAACCGGCATCTGCGACAGCATCGACACGAATTTCGTATAGCAAAGCTCCACATGTCCGAAGGTCCCTTTCCGGAACTCACGGCACAGTGCGCGCGCGATCTCAAAGCTGTCTGCCACGGAAAGATTTGCGATCTCGGCAAAGCTGTCCGTCAGAATGTCCAGCTTCCGGGATTTTGCATACTCCACTGCCTTTTTGCCGACCGGAACCACACAGATCTCTTTTCCTTTGGCATCTGCTCAAAGCATCGGAACAGATTCGCGTTGTATCCGCCCGCAAGGCCGCGGTCTCCGGCAACCAGCACGTAGCAGCATTTCTCGTTTTTTGCCTCTTTTGCATAAATGGAATAAAATTCCGTGTTTCCTTTTGCAATATCCTGCAAAGTGCGGTACAGCTCCTGAAAATACGGACGGCAGGTATCAGCCCGCTCCTTCGCTTTTCGCAGCTTGGAGGACGCTACAAGTTCCATCGCCTTGGTAATCTGCATCGTGCTTTCGACACTTTTGATCCGCAGCTTTACGGCTTTCATGTTTGCAGCCATAGGCTCCTCCTTCTTTCCTTATTTTGCAGGTCTTGTATTGATAAAGTTTTCGGTGTACGATTCGAGCGCACTTTTCAGCTTCTCTTCGGTATCTGCCTCGAGTTTTCCGGTTGCGGAAATCTCCTGCATCACGGCAGCACCCTCTGCGTCGGTATCAAGCCAGGTATACAGTCCGTCCTCATAGGCGCGGACATCCTCAGCTGCAACCTTTGACAGAATTCCTTTCGTTACCGCATAAAGAATGGCCACCTGTTTTTCTACCGGAACCGGTGCATTCTGGTTCTGTTTTAATACTTCCACGATACGCACACCCTGCTCCAGACGCGCCTTTGTATCGGCATCCAGATCGGATCCGAACTGTGCAAAACTTGCCAGCTCGCGGTACTGGGAATAGATCAGTTTCAAAGTTCCGGCTACCTTCTTCATCGCCTTAATCTGCGCATTTCCACCGACACGGGATACGGATACGCCAGGGTTTACCGCCGGCATAACGCCCGAGTGGAACAGCTCTGTCTCAAGGAAAATCTGTCCGTCTGTGATGGAGATGACGTTCGTCGGAATATAGGCGGAAATATCGCCTGCCTGGGTCTCAATGATCGGCAGGGCCGTCATGGATCCGCCGCCGTGTTCATCGTCCAGCTTTGCGGCACGCTCCAGAAGTCTGGAATGGAGATAGAAAACATCTCCCGGATAAGCCTCACGTCCCGGTGGACGGCGGATCAGCAATGAGAGTGCACGGTATGCAACCGCGTGCTTACTTAAGTCATCATAAATGATCAGCACATCTTTTCCCTGATACATAAAGTACTCGCCCATGGCACAGCCGGAATACGGTACGATATACTGCAGCGGGCTCGCTTCGGATGCCGTCGCTGCCACGACGATGGTGTACGCCATTGCGCCGTTCTTCTCAAGATTTTCTACTAAGGACGCTACTGTCGAACGTTTCTGTCCGATGGCAACGTAGATACAGATCACATCCTTGCCTTTCTGGTTCAGAATGGTATCGGTTGCGATCGTTGTCTTTCCGGTCTGACGGTCTCCGATGATCAGCTCTCGCTGACCTCTTCCAATCGGAACCATGGAATCGATCGCTTTAATACCGGTCTGCAGCGGCTGATTAACACCTTTTCTCTCACAGATGCCCGGTGCCGGGCTTTCAATCGGACGGTACTCTGCTGCCGTAATCGGGCCTGCGCCGTCGATTGGCTGGCCGAGCGCGTTGACAACGCGTCCGATCATACCTTCTCCGACCGGAACCGAAACGACCTTTCCCGTTCTTTTTACAAGCTGTCCCTCGCTGATGTTCTCGCCGGAACCGAATAAAACGACAGATACGCTGTTTTCCTCGAGGTTCTGTGCCATTCCATAGCTTCCATCCTCAAACTCCAGCAGCTCGCCTGCCATGCAGTTCGAAAGACCGCTGGCTCTCGCGATTCCGTCTCCGACCATCAGAACGGTGCCTGTCTCATCCTGCCGGATCGCATTTTCATAATATTTGATCTGGCTGCGGATGACCTTGGATATTTCTTCTGGTTTCAGTTGCATGTTTTCCTCCTACACCACTGTATCGCTGATTCTTCTGGAAAGCTCGGCCAAACGTCCCTTTACGGTTCCGTCAAACAGCTTTCGTCGAGCTCCACGCGGACACCCGCCAGAACGGACGGATCGGTTTTCAGTTCCATCACGACCGTTTTTCCGCTCATTGTTTCCAGTTTTTTCTTCAGAAGCTCTTCCTGTTCCTTCGACAGGGATGCTGCGCTCGTCACAACTGCCTCAGCAATATTGTGGGCTGCGTAGTATCTGCGCTGGAATGCTTCCTGGCATCCGCCGAATTCACGGAGAAGATTTTTTCACACAGTAGTTTGATAAAATTGACCAAATACGGTTCCGCCTGGCTGCCAAATGCCGCGTCGATCAGCCCGATCCGCTCTTTTCGCGGAATCGAAGGCTCCGATAAAAGGCGCGGATACTCCGAGTTTTCCCGGAACAGAGCTCGGATCTCCTTCATCTCGGAAAGGATTTCCTCTTCGAGATGCTCCTCTGCGGCCAGCTCATACAGGCTCCCACCGTATACTCTGGCAGTTTCTGTCATGATGCTTCACCTACATTCGATATAAATTCATCTATCAGCTTCTCATGGTCTTTTTCATTAATCTCACGTTCAATGACCTTTCCGGCAATATCCATGGCAATGCCGCCGATCTCGCCTTTGACTTCATTGACCGCTTTCTTTTTCTCCTGGGCAATCTCTTTTTCTGCCTTGTTTTTCAGGGCAGCTGCCTGTTCGGAAGCCTCTTTTACGATTTTCTCGCTCTGCAGCGTCGCTGTCTTTCTGGCGCTTTCGAGAATCTCGTTGGCCTTTGCCTTGGCCTCCTGCATATTCTGCTCATATTCCTCTTTGATGGCGTTGGCTTCTTTTTTTGCCGCCTCTGCGTCTGTGATCTCCGCATCGGCTGCCGCACGCCGTTTTTCCAGCATCTCATTGATCGGTTTGAAAAGGAACCGTTTGATCAGATACATCTGGATGAAGAGGTTGCAGATCTGTGCGATAAAAGTCCAGGGGACAATTCCTACCAGTTCCTGAACCTGCATAGTTTCTTTCCTCCTAGCAATCATTTACTCCTTGCAACTATTTCAGGAAGTTCATGAACATTCCCGGTGCTACGAAGATCAAAAGCAGGCCGGTTACGAAACCGTAAATACCTGTGGTCTCTGCGATCGCACAGCCAAGAAGCATCGTACTTGTTACATCACCTTTGCATTCCGGCTGACGTCCGATTGCCTCAAGTGCCTTTGCTACGGCGTTACCTTCACCGATACCAGGTCCGATACCTGCGATCAGGGAGCATCCTGCGCCGATTGCGCATCCTGCGAGAGCGATACCTTTTGCTAAAATCTGAAAATCCATCTTGTTTTCCTCCTGTATTTTCTTTTTGTAAACCTCATTTTTTAATCTCTTTAGCCTTCTTCTGCTGCATTCGCAATGTACATGACAGTCAGCATACAGAAAATAAAGGCCTGCATCACGCCGGAGAACCAGTCAAAATAGACCGACAGAACAGCCGGAACACCGACGTCCAGAATCGGGATCTGTGAAAGGGTTCTTCCGAGCACGCCGGGAAGCAGTCCCAGCAGCTTTCCGCTTGCCAGTGCCAGAGATCCGTAAATCAGGCATTGATAACAACGCCGGAAAGGATGTTTCCAAAGTGACGGCACGCCATACTGATCGGCGTTGCGAGCTCCGACAAAACGTTAAACGGTGTCATAACCGCAATCGGAGTCGTGAAGCCCTTCAGATATCCGCCAAAACCGTTGGTTTGATCTTCTGTGTGGTGATCATGATGAAAACCACAACAGCCCAGGCCGCCTCGGTAGAAAGATCTGCTGTCGGACTTCGAAGTCCGATCAGGCTGATCAGGTTCGAGACAACGCTGGTCGCGAAAAGCGCCGACACAAAAGGAATCAGATACCGGAATTTTTCTCCCATGTTGCCGATGACGAATTTATTTGCGGTCTCCACAATCATTTCTGCCACCGCCTGGCGTTTGGAGATGTTCCGTATCTTCAAATCTCTTGTGAGCCAGATGCAAAGTCCGGTAATGAGTGCCATTACAATCCAGCTTACCACCAGCGTTTCGCTGATCTGAATTTTCCCGAACAGCGGAAAATCGATCGGGATCGTAAAAAAGACTTTTGCACCGGAGATATCAACCTCCATTCTCTTTTCTCACCTCCTCTGTATGAGATAAAATAAAAAATTTGAACCTTTTGTCAAAGCGGATCTTCACAATCCGCTTCGCTGCTTGCTCATAACCGAATCACTGCTTCGCAGTTTCGGTTCAAAAACGCCGTCCCGTCTTTGCGGCTTTCGCCAAAGATCAGGTTCAGCGCTTTATGCTGTTTTTTATGCCCTTCAGCTTGATGGCCGTTCCCGGAATTAAAAGCGGCAGGATTCCTGCGGCAAACTGAAAGCATGGAAGCACAATCGCCAGAATTGCCCAGAGCATCTGCATCAGGTTTCTCTGCGAATAGCTTGCCTGCATCCGCCGTTTTGCTCCCGCCTCGTCTGTCTCGGACACTGCTTTTTGTACTGCCATGCCCATCAGGAAAAAGTTCAGCACCGCAACGGCACCGCCTCCGATTCCCCCGAGGATCACCCGATAGTCAAATGGGATTTTTTCCGGCCAGATCAGGTGCAGGATCAGAAACCCGACCCACATCACAACCACGCCGACAACAGTATAGATGGCAACATTTTTCGTCTCCTTTTTTACGGCCGGCTGGACCTTGTCTCCGAAATTGCTCATATCGCCTTGTTTCCTTTCTAAGAGATTTTCCCCTTAAAATCAGTCTGAAATCTTTTCTCTGCCACTTGATCTTCGTCAACTGTGAAAACTTTTTCAGACACGTTCTAAATATGTCGGTTGAAAGACACCCGCTTTTTCTTCTTTTTTCCGTCCGGCTCCGTCTCGATGCGTTTCTGATGCCGCAGAACGCTCTGCCCGAATTTCCAGGCTGTCACGGCACCGCCTCCGATCCCAAAGAAAAAGCCGAGCAGATAAATCCATGTTCCAACCGAAAAGCGGTCGCAAAGCCACCAGCAGAGTGCCAGACAAAGAAAAAGAGGCGTCACAAGGGACAGTCCGAATTGTGTCAACATTGTGAGATTGGTAATCATCCCCGTCCACTTCTTCATATCCTGTCCCTTTCTGCCGCCTCTTTTTGTCAGACCCTCGGATCTGTGTCTTGTTTCATTTTTTCCAAAACACACTTTCATTTTTGTAACCGCTTAGTCAGATTGTACCATAAACGTTTTCATAAGACAAATGAATTTGTATATTTTCCAAATTATTTGTTTTTATTTATATTCTTTTCATAATAATTGGAACAATTTTCTCATTTTGTCCCATTGCAAAATTGCAGCGTTCACCTCGCTTCTTATTTTTTGAAAAAAACTGCGGTTTTATTCCACACATACTGCCGTTTTTTCTTTCCAACCGGAAAGCTGATAGCTTACCTCATAGTGTCCCGGCTCCAGCAGGTATCTACCGTTTTCTTCTGATCCGAGCACTTCTGCAACCGCTTCTTTTTCACTTTTGGCAACCATTGGAAGTACGGCCTCTGCGGTACAGTCGAACGGAACATCCATGGTGATGGTCACGTGCTCTTTGTCGGAAAGCTCCCAGCGAATGCTGTACATTCCCGATGCAGAATCATATTTTGCCTCTGCATACCTCAAATCCCAGTTCAGCGTCGGTGCAAACTGTACGGTCCTGACACCCGGATGGGATTCCATCGTGTTGATGCCGGCAACGTGACGGAACATCCATTCCTGGATGGAGCCGTAAGCATAATGGTTCATACTGTTCATACTGATGCCGGAAATCGTACCGTCCGCAAGAAGGGAATTCCAGCGTTCCCAAACGGTAGTTGCACCAAGCTTAACCTCATAAAGCCAACCCGGAAATTCCTCGTTCAGCAACAGTTCGTAGGCAAGATCATTCATGCCGTTGTCGGTGAGCACATTGTTCAGCAATGGTGTTCCGACAAATCCCGTCTTCAGTTTGTGGTTACTCTGCTCAAACAGCTTCAGAAGCTGCCGTTTTGTCAGCTCTTCGTTCTTTGACAGATGGTATTTCAGCGTCAGCAGCAGCGCCGTCTGTGTTTTGATGCAGCAGCGGCCTGTTGCGCTGTAATATTCTTCCTGTACCACAGCAAACTGCTCCTCGGACAGCTTCTGATACTTCTCCTGCTCCTCGCGGTATCCCAGCACACCGGCCGCTTTTGCCACGATTCCTGCGCTGATCGCATAATACAGGTTTGCAATAAACTCCTCGTCCGTTGCACCCATGACCTGCTCAGCGCCCTGCACCGGATTGTCAAGCGCCAGCCAGTCGCCAAAGTGGAATACATATCTCCAGCCATGGTTGTCCCCATCCACTTTCGTGATGTAGTCCACCCACGATTTCATGCTCACAAACTGATCTTCCAGAATGCTCTTGTCCCCGTAAAACAGATACAGATTCCACGGAATGATGCACGCCGCATCGCCCCAGACACACGCTGCATCCTCGACGCCGCACGACGGCACCACGTGCGGCACCTTTCCGCCGAGCACGCTCTGCTCTTTTGCCATGTCGTACAGGTATTTTGCATAGAATGCATACGTATCTTCGAGATACATCGCCGTCGGCGAGAACACCTGCGCATCACCCGTCCATCCCATGCGCTCATCACGCTGCGGGCAGTCGGTCGGAACATCCACAAAATTGCACTTTAAGCCCCAGCGCACATTGCTGATGAGCTGATTGACCAAATCACTTCCTGTTTTCATCCAGCCTGTCGCTGTGATGTTGCTGTAATAAGAAAGACCCGTGAAATCCTCTTTTTTCAGATCCGGAATGCCTTCGATCTTCACGTAACGGTAGCCGTAGAACGTAAAATGCGGCACAAGATCCATTTCGGTTCCATCGGAAATATAGATGTATTCGGATTTTGCACTCCGCAGATTGTCATTGTAGAAATTGCCGCGCTGCAAAATCTCACCTGTCTGAACATGAATTTTGGTTCCTGCCGGCACGTTGACATGCAGCTTGAAAATTCCCGTAAACTCCTGCCCCATATCGAAGACCAGCTCGCCGGCCGGAGTATGAAGCAGTTCTTTAGGTTCAAACGTCTCATGAATCGTCACCGGAAGGCTCATGCGTTCCGTCAGTTCTCCTTTTGGTGCCTCACAAAAAACCGCCTTCTCCAATGGCAGTTCCGACAGCGTGTCGTCCCGGTGCTCACCGTCGTAAAGATTCGAGAATGCAATTTTACTGCGCCGCACCTGCCACGATTCATCCGTGCCAATCACCTCTTCCGAACCGTCCGCATACGTCAGATGCAGCTCCGCAATCAGCTTCCACTCATTGCCGTAAAATCCCTTGTCCTCAAACGCACTGAATCCAAACCGCGCCTTGTACCAGCCGTTTCCAAGCAGCACACGGAGCATTCCCTGTTTTGAAACCTCCTCTGTCACATCATACGTCTGATACTGTACCCATTCATTGTAATCATTGCTGTACGGCGTCAGGTACTCATCCCCGACACGCTTCTCATCCACATACACCTCATACAGTCCAAGTCCGCAGACATACAGCCTGGCCTTCGCTACCTCTTTTGCCGGAACAATTTCTTTTTCAAAATATGGATGACGGTTCTCCTTACTGTCACAGGAAATCCATTTTCCTGTCCATGCTTCATTCCGTTTTCCGGTCTCAAAAAACTGTACTTCACTCACCGCCGTCTCCCCGGCATCACTGCCCGCTTCCACGTTCCAGTAATACCGCGTTCTCGCTCCAGATCCAGCTTCACCGGATAGAAAAGACTGCTCGCCTTATCATCCTCTCCGGAATCAAACAGCAGATGCTCCATCGCTGCATCCGATGCTACACGGATTCTCGCATAGCTCTGTTTTTTTCCTTCCGCGTCTTTCACTTTCCAGGAAAAGACCGTTCTCTCCATTCGGAACCCCATTGGATTTTCCAGATGATTCACCTGTGCGTGATAAATTTTCATTTCAATATCCTCCTCCACCTTATTTTTGAAAATTCCCCATTTTCTCATTTTATCATGATCCTTTCGAGAAAAAAGGTTCTGTTTTGCAGGAAAAAACATCTTTATTTGCACCATTTCCTGCCCACCAGACATCTCCCGGATTGCCAGAAAGTATGGGACATTTTCCCTTTTTCGGGCTACACCGAAACTAATAAGAGCCTGTGCTTTCCTTTCCCCTCCGCCGCAGTGCGATCCTGCCCGGAGGGCTTTTTACTTTTCGGGAAAATTCAACGAAGTTTCCTGTAAAGTAAAAAATGCCGGATTCTTTGAACCGCCCCAAGAAATCAGATTTTTTAGATCTAACTTTTTAGGACGGTTCATCCGACATTTTTCCGGAATTTTCCGGCTCTATCTTCAGTTTCTATCTTCAGTTCAGCAATTCATCCGCCAGCGTTCTCTTCGGCACATAGTGCACATCGTTCTCATCCCGGTAATAATTCGTATTCCCATCCTCCGGCACATCCACCAGATGAATCTCCTCCGCCGGTTTTCCAAACGCCACAATCAAAAGCGGCCGGATCTCCTCTGGCAGTCCAAGCACTTCCATCACCTCGCCCGCCTGAAAATTCCCGATCATGCAGCCGCCAAGTCCCTGCTCCACCGCCGCAAGCAGCATCGTCTGCGCCACAATCCCGACATCCTTCTGATACCGGCTCAGATTCTCATCAATCCCCTTATCCTGACAGATCACAACAAAGCCCGTCGGCCGTTTCCCCGGATGCGGCAGTACATATCCGGCAGCGCCCGCGCCCACTTTGTCAGCCCCTGCACCTTCTCCACTTCTTCCGGCTCCCACGCCAGAAAATACTTCAACGGCTGCTTATTCACACTCGAAGGACAAAGCCGCGCGCAATCCACAAACACTTCCAACGTCTCCCGCGAAATCCGCACCGACTCATCAAATCCACGATAACTCCTGTTCTTCAACACCAGATCCCTTAACATGTCCCATATCCTCCTGTCTCAAATTTACTTTCTACCACCCACTCTACCACACCTCCCCACCCCCTATCAATCACCTTTTTCTCATTTTCCCTCTTGACATACTTTGATATTCAAAGTATTATATATCTAGTTTTCAAAACCACATAGTAAGGTTTTTTACATTACATTTTTACCAATACCAGATCCCGTGCCCGCCGCCGTGTCGGGGATGTTCCTCCAGGATGCGCATTTGCAGGAGGCCTGCAAACTCTTAGGCTATGGAATTTTGCGTTGCTTGAAAAAACGGCACTGTCTGAGTGCAGCGAGTTCGCCGTTTTCAAGCGCCCTTAGCAAAATCCCAAAGCCTTAGAGTTTCCTGGCCTCCGAAACCGCGCCATCCTGGAGGAACATCCCCGGCGCGGCGGCGGGCACGGGATCGTCCATTTATCAAAAAGGAGAATTCATATGTTACCAAATTTAAAAATAGGAAATCTCACCGCCAAATACCCCATCATCCAAGGCGGAATGGGCGTCGGCATCAGCCTCTCATCCTCGCCGGTGCCGTTGCCAAAGCCGGCGGAATCGGCGTCATCTCCGCTGCCCAGCCCGGCTGGCGCGATCCGGAATTCGCGCGTGATCCCTTAAGCGCCAATCTTCGCGCCCTCGCCTTCCACATCCGCCGCGCCAAAGAAATTTCAAACGGCGGCATCATCGGCGTCAATATCATGTGCGCCCTGACCCACTACGAGGAATACGTCCGCTGCTGCATCGAAAACGGAGCCGATCTCATCATCTCCGGGGCCGGTCTCCCGACCGATCTGCCAAAATACACAAAGGGAAGCTCCATCAAGCTCGCCCCTATCGTTTCCCCTCCCCGGACTGCCAAGGTTCTTCTGAAGCTTTGGGACAATCACTATCACCGCGTCCCTGATCTCGTTGTCATCGAAGGTCCTGCGGCCGGAGGCCATCTCGCTACTCCGCCGAAACCGTAGAAGAGACAGCCGCGCGCGGCTACGATGACGAAATCGGGGAAATTCTGCAGATCGTACATGGCTACGAAGAAAAATACGCCTGTACCATCCCGTCGTCTTTGCCGGAGCGTCTACACCCACGAGGATATCCTCCACTATCTGTCGCTTGGCTGCGCAGGTGTCCAGATGGCTACCCGTTTCGTTGTCACGGAAGAATGCGACGCCGATCCCCGCTACAAGCAGGCATACCTGAATGCAAAAAAAGAAGATATCACGATCATGCACAGTCCGGTCGGCATGCCGGGCCGCGCAATCCGCAATCCGTTTCTGACGGAACGCGAACAGGAACGGGAAAAAATCTCACACTGCTACCAGTGCCTCAAAAAATGCGACAAAGCCTCCATTCCCTACTGTATTACCACTGCCCTGACCCGCGCTGCCGATGGCGATACCGACAACGCTCTCCTTTTCTGCGGAGAAAATGCATGGCGTCTCGATCACATGACCACCGTGCCGGAGCTGATGGCGGAACTGGCCGGGGAATACCTGCCGGACAGCAAAAATAAAAAATTTAGTAGTGACTTTCCTTCCCAATAATGTTACAATCTTCTTTATGGTGTCAGCATAAAAAATCTTCAAGAACTGACCATAAACCCAAAATTTTTGTAACACACAAAAGGAAGGAACTCTATGAACAAACACAACAAATCCCGCAGCTCGTTTTCCGGCAAAATCGGTTACGTGCTGGCTGCAGCAGGCGCTTCCGTCGGACTTGGAAATATCTGGCGTTTTCCCTACCTCGCAGCAAAATACGGCGGAGGAATTTTCCTCCTCATTTATATCCTGCTGGCGCTCACCTTCGGCTACTCCATGATCGTTGCCGAGTCCGCCATCGGACGCATGACACGAAAAAGCCCGGTCGGCGCTTTCCAGTCGTTCGGCAAATCGAAATGGCTTTCCGCCGGGGGCTGGATCAACGCCATTATCCCGATTCTGATCGTTCCATACTACTCTGTCATCGGAGGATGGGTCATCAAATATCTGATCGAATACGTGAAGGGCAACAGTACCCTGCTCGCAGAGGACGGCTATTTTTCCGGCTTCATCTCAAACGGAGTTTCCACAGAGCTCTGTTTTGCCGTTTTCTGCCTTATTACGGTCGCCATCATCTACGCCGGTGTGCGAAACGGCATTGAACGCGTTTCCAAGGTGATGATGCCGATTCTGATCGTCCTTTCCGTTATCATTGCCATTTATTCCGTAACAAGACCGGGCGCACTGGCAGGCGTGAAGTATTTCCTTGTTCCGAACCTCAAAAACTTTTCATGGATGTCCGTTGTTGCCGCCATGGGACAGATGTTCTACTCCCTCTCGATTGCGATGGGTATTCTGATCACCTTTGGCTCCTACATGAAAAAAGACACCTCGATTGAGGATTCCACACGCAACGTCGAAATCTTTGACACTGCCATTGCGATCATGGCAGGCCTGATGATCATTCCTGCCGTCTTTGCCTTCTCCGGCGGAAATCCGGATACCCTGCAGGCAGGACCTTCCCTGATGTTTATCACCATCCCGAAGGTATTCGCCAATATGGGCTTTGGCACTGTGATCGGTATTCTGTTTTTCCTTCTGGTGCTGTTTGCCGCACTGACCAGCTCCATTGCATTGACAGAAAGCGCCGTTTCCACCTTTGAGGATGAGCTCGGCTGGGGCCGTAAAAAATCGACCGTTCTGATCGGCGTTATCATGATTACGCTCGGAACGCTCTCCTGCCTTGGCTACGGACCGTTTTCCTCCGTCACCATTCTTGGCATGCAGTTCCTGGATTTCTTCGACTTCCTGACGAACTCCGTGATGATGCCAATTGCTGCCATTGCCACCTGTCTTCTCGTTTCGAGAGTCATCGGTGTGGCAAAAATTGAGGAAGAAATCATCCATGGCGAGAGCCGCTTCCGCAGAAAGAAAATCTTTCTTGTCATGATCCAGTATCTCTGCCGGTGTTTGCACTGATCATTCTGTTCAGTTCCGTGGCAAATGCATTCGGCTGGATCACCATGTAATGAATCTGTAAACGATGAAAAAAGATTGTTTTCGAAACACGATCACGATTTCGAAAACAATCTTTTTTTATCCAAATCTGTCACACCAGCATCAGGAATCCGTCAGCAGCAGAATATCTTCCTCCTTCAGATACAGCTCCTTTGGAATCCCCATTTCCGGGCTCCAGTCTGTTTTTGCGATCTTCCACTGCAGCCAGCTGCATTCGGCATTCTTCCGGAACGAAATGTTCCATTCAAACGGATCTTCCCAGATTTCGGATTCGTTGACCGGAAATACATTTTCCTCACCCGGCCTTTCTACTGTGGCCAGAAAATGTGCCCTGATGCCGACTGCGCGGATATCGTCTGCAATTTCCCGCTCCTTTACGTGCAGCGTTACGCCCCAGTCCACGGCCCGCAGCGTGTGCGCATCCACCCGCTCGGCCGCCGAAATGTTCTTGCAGCCCGACAAAATTGCCGCTGTGCGCGTCTTCGGATTCTGGAAAAATTCCTTCAGCGGTTCCATGACTTCCATCTTTCCCCGGTTCATACAGCTGACCGTATCGCAGAGGCGGTACACCTCATCGCGGTTGTGTGATACGAAGATGACCGGTTTTCCGGCCTCCTTCAGATGTTTGTACATCTCCTGCTCCAACTGCCATTTCAGATAGGTATCGAGCGCTGAAAACGGCTCGTCGAGCAGAATCAGCTCCGGCTCTGCTGCGAGCATCCGTGCCATCGCGACGCGCTGTTTCTGTCCGCCGGAAAGCTGTCCCGGGATCTTTTTCTCCAGCCCTTCCAGCTGAAACTGGCGGATCAACGATTCCGTCCGGCTCCGGTCCGGCCGTTTTCCCATGCCTGCCTCAATATTCTGCACAACATTCATATGCGGAAACAGGGCGTAATCCTGGAACATATAACCGACTTTCCGCTTCTGCGGCGGCAGATTGATTTTTTTCTCCGAATCAAACAGCACCTTGCCGTCAAGGACAATCCGCCCTTCATCCGGCTTTTCGATTCCGGCGATGCACTTTAAGGTCATGCTTTTTCCACAGCCCGACGCGCCGAGAATCGCAAAAATCTCCCGCTCCGCCTGGAACTGCATATGCATAAAAAATCCGTCCAGCTTTTTCGTAATATCTACTTCAAGCGCCATTCTTTATCCTCTACCACTGTTTCTGATTTTTCTTTCTCCGGTTACCGAGAAGGTTCATTGCCGTCATCGCAAGGAATCCGACGAGCAGTACGACAACAGACCAAAAACCCGCCGTTTTATAATCCCCGTCCTGAATCACCATTGCGATTTTCTGGGAAACGGTACCCGTCTTTCCCGGAATATTTCCGGCCAGCATCGACGTCGCACCGTACTCACCGAGCGCCCTTGCAAATGCCAGTACCGTACCGGAGAGCACGCCGGGACCTGCCGATGGGATGACCACTTTCCAGAAAATCTTCCACTCCGACATACCAAGCGTCCGCGCCGCATAGATCAGGTTCGTATCCACCTGCTCAAATGCCGCTCTCGTATTGCGGTACATCAGCGGAAACGCGATAATCGTTGCCGCCAGAATACAGCCAAGCCATGTCTGTACTGCCTTGATACTGAAATTCTCATACAGTGCAGCACCAAACGGACGGCGGAGGCTGAAAATCAGAAGCAGGAAAAAGCCTGCAACGGTCGGCGGCAGAATCATCGGAAGGGTCAGAAAGCCGTCAATCACGCACGCGCACCGGGACGCAGCTTCATCACCGCACGTGCGGCAAAAATGCCAAAGAAAAAGGACAGAATCGTCGCCACAATACCGGTCTTGATCGAAATGACAAGCGGGCTCCAGTCCAGTGACTGTAAAAAATCCAGTATTTCCTGCATAACATTTCCTTTCTATCCACGGCAGCCCTGCATATCTGCATCACGCATCCTGCCCGGATTTTCTCTGATGCAAAACCACCGTCCGTAGAAACGAAATCTTTCTTTTTCGGACAGTGATTCCAAATCCCTGCTGTTTTTTGTGGGATCTTCTTTTTATTCTGCCTCTGTATCAAGGTAATAATTCCGGAAGATGGCGGCTGCCTCATCGGAAGTCAGAAACTCTACAAAGTCTTTCGCTGCTGCCTGCTCGGTCTCATCTGCCTCTTTGTTGACAACCTGTGCTGCCGGGTAGATGACATTTCCGGTCAGATCGTACGGAACGACCTGCAGAACCTTCAGACGGTCCTCCAGACCGTAGGTATCGGAATAATAAACGGTACCAACCTCGTTGGATCCCTCTGCAACTGCGGAAGTAACGGCTCCTACGTTTGCACACTCATTGATTTCCACGCCGCTGAGCGCTTCGGAAACCTGCTGGGTTGTGATGGCCGATACGTCGTCTGCTTTCTCCAGAATGCCTGCATTGACCAGTGCTTCTCTTGTGTATTTTCCAACCGGAACGGAACCGTCTGCCAGTGCGATGCTGGATGCCTTGTTCAGATCCTCCAGGCCCGTAACTTCTGTATTGCTTCCCTCATAGGTTACAACGCAGACCTGATTGTTTACGATATTGTGGCGGGTTCCCTCAACCAGAAGATTCTCTTCCTCAAGCTGATCCATCTGTTTTGCTGCTGCGGAGAAGAATACGTCGCAGGATGCACCCTCTTCGATTTGTGTCATCAGGGTTCCTGAACTGTCATAGCTTCCAACCAGTTTGACATTCGGCTGGGTCTTATTGTACTCGCTGATCAGCGTCTCCATTACGGAGTTCAGGCTCTTTGCGGCAAATACGGTGACAGTGGTATCGTCAAATACTTCGCCGTCTGCTGTGCTCTTGGCACTGGATGCGCTCTCTGCTTCCGAAGAAGCGCTGGATGCAGATGTGCTCTCTGCCTTGGAGCTGCTCTTACTGGAAGAATCTGTGGAATTGGAAAATCCGCATGCGGCAAGAGAAGGTGCCATAGCTGCCATCAGAAGAATGGATACGGTTTTCTTTTTCATGATAATTGACTCCTCATTTTGTATATTTACGTATGAAGCGCCGGATGTGCACCTTTTCGTTTTCCGGTTTTTGCTGACCGGATCTGAATGAGCTGTGCGGCAATGCTGATTGCAATCTCCGCCGGCGTCTCGCTTCCGATCTCAATTCCGATCGGGGCATAGACACTGTCGAGCTGTTCTCCGGTAAAACCCTGCGCTTCCAGTTTTTCGCGCACATACTTTGTCTTTCTGCGGCTTCCCACCACACCGATGTACGACGCGCCGGTGCGAAGCGCAAACGCCTCGGCATCCGCATCGCACCGGTGGCCGCGTGTCACAATCACGAGATAATCATTTTTCCGGATCGAAAGAATCTCGTCCAGTTTCGTAAAATCCACCAGCATGGTCTGCCCGGCGTCCGGGAACAATGCTTTGTCCACATATTCCTCCCGGTCATCGAGTACGATACAGCAGAAATCCAGATGATGCAGCACCGGAACGAGTTCCTGGGCCAGATGGCCGCCGCCGAACAGATAAACCTTTCCGTCGTAGCAGAATTCCTCGGCGTAATACGTTTTCCCGTCCAGTTCCAGAATCCGGCAGTGGCCCGCTTTTTCCTGTGCCGCCGGAAGCATTTCCCACGCTTCTTTTTCCAGCACGCGGATGCCGGTTCCGTCCAGCGCAAAAAAAATCCAGTAACTGCGGTACTGCTCCTGTGCCGCAAGCGCCTGTGCCAGACTTTCTGCTTCGCCGTGCGCTCCATTCATAAAATAGAAGCACACCTTCACTCTGCCGCCGCAGACCATACCGAGGCCTTTTCCCTCTCCGGTTCCGAGATCGTATTCTCTGTATTCACTTTTCTTCTCCTGCACCAGCTCCTGCGCATGCAGAACCGCTTGATATTCCAGATTTCCGCCGCCGATAGTTCCGAAAATCCGTCCTTCCCGGCCGACCAGCATATAGGCGCCCGTCGTGCGCGGAATGGAGCCGTCCCCTTCGGTGATAAAGGCAAGAACCGTGTCCTGTCCCTCTTCCAGCTGTGCAAGCAGTTTCCGGTAAAGTTCGTCCATGTTTCCTCTCCTTGTGTCTGATCTCTGGTCTACTTTTCCGTCACCAGTTCGATGGTGTCACCCTTTTGAATCGTGCCGCCGCGCAGCACCACCGCGAAAACGCCCTCCCGCGGCATGATGCATTCGCCCATGCGTTTGAAAATCTCGCAGTGGCTGTGGCACTCCTTTCCGATCTGCGTCATCTCAAGCAGCGCATCCCCGCAGGAAAACCGCGTGCCGACCGGCAGATTCCGGAAATCATATCCTTCCACGATCAGGTTTTCCCCGAAGGCGCCGAGCGGAATATCCGCCCCCTTTGCACGGAAGGCTTCTATTTTTTCATACGACAAAAGGCTCACCTGGCGGTGCCAGTGCCCGGCGTGTGCATCGCCCTCGATGCCCCAGTCTTCCACCAGCTTCGCCGTTTCCACCTCGTGCTTTGCCGTTCCCCGTTTTTCACTGATACAGATTCCTATGATTTTTCCCATTTCTTTTGTTTCCTCTTCTTTTCGAACCGCCGTCATTTCATCCGCCGATGCCGGACATCAGGTGGTGCTCTGTCATATCCTTCGGCCGCTCAAAGCAGTGTTCCATCGGCTTTTTTAAGATTGCCTGTGCCATCACATCCCGCAGATCCGCCGCCGTTCCGTTCTGCAGAACCTCCCGCAGATCTACGCCGTTCTCATAGCAGAGGCAGAGCTTTAAAAAGCCGCGGCTTGTCAGCCGTACGCGGTTGCAGCTTCCGCAGAACTTTCCGTGGATCGCGCTGATAAAGCCGACGGGCATCGACAGCTTTTCGTACCGCACATAAGCCGCAGGACCGTTTCCTTCTTTTTCCTGGTCCGGCGTACATGCCCCATACCACTGTTCCAGCTCTGTTTTCAGCGCCTCATTCGACGGACCACGTACGATTTTCCGGCGCCCACCGGCATCACCTCGATGAACCGCACCGGGACTTTTTCCTGCTCTGCAAATTCAATCAGTTCCTGCGCATGCAGTTCTTTTCGATGCACCGCATTCAGCTTCACTAAAAGACCCGCCTCTTTGGCCGCGCAGATGCCCTGCTTTACCTGCTCCAGCGCATCGCGTCCGGTAAGCGCCGCAAACTCTGCCGCATCCACTGTATCCAGGCTCACATTCACACTGTCACAGCCGGCCGCCTTCAGATCCCTCGCACACGATGCCAGGCGCACGCCATTCGTCGTGATCCCAACGGATGCGGTGCCCGGCACTGCTTTTATTTTCTGCACCAGCTCCACGCACTCTTTTCTTACCAGCGGTTCCCCTCCGGTAATCCGGTAATGCGTGATGCCAAGCCCAGCCGCGGCGTGCACAATCTTCAGCATCTCTTCGACGGTAAGCAGCGGATTCTGTTCCGCCTGCTCCAGTGCACAGCCCGCCGCACTCTCCGGCATACAGTACCGGCATCTCAAATTGCACGCGTCCGTGATGGAAATCCGCAGGTAATCTATCGTTCTGCCATACTGATCCTTCATCGTTTATCTTCCTTTTCCAAAACCGCAGTTCGGGAAGGTGCAGACCTTGCAGTTCAGGCAGAGACCGCCCTCGCCAAGACCGGCCAGCTCCTCCGCTGTCACCTCATCATCTGCAATGAGGCGCGGCAGGACAAGATCGAAAATCGTCCGTTTCGAATACATGACGCATCCCGGCAGGCCGACGATCGGTGTTCCGTTTTCGGCATACGCCAGAAGGAACATGGCTCCCGGCAGCACCGGCGCGCCGTAGGAAACGATGCGTACTCCGGTATTTTTGATCGCCAGCGGCGTCTTGTCGTCCGGATCCACACTCATTCCTCCGGTGCAGAAGACAAGATCGGCACCCGCTTCCATCGCGCGGCGGCATCCGTCTGTGATCTTCGATGCATCATCATCGTAAACCTCATGAAAGATCATCTCCGCGCCGAATTCTGCCAGCTTTTCCTGGATAACCGGTGTGAAGGTGTCCTCGATCCGATGGTAATACACTTCATTTCCCGTTGTCAGAACCGCAAATTTTTTCTTGTGGAACGGCTTTAAGGTCAGGATCGGCCCGTCGGAACAGACTGCCTGTGCCGTCTCCATCTTCTCTTTTTTGATGACGAGCGGAATAATTCTCGTTCCCGCCAGTTTGTCGCCTTTTTTCACGTATGTATCACCGTGGCGCGTCGCAATCATCATCTCGCCGAGGCTGTTTACTTTTTTCAGCTTCTCGCGGTCCACTTTCAAAAGACCGTCGCAGTCCGCGATCAGTTCAATTTTTCCTTCTTTGACATCGGACGGATGCATGTGATCGTTTTTACACATATCGTAAAGAATCTGTGCCGCCTCATTTTCATGCAGCATTGTATCGTCCTTTTCCCAGATGTAAATGTTGTCCTTTCCGACACTTAACAGCACCGGAATATCTTCTTCCGTAATGATGTGGCCTTTGCGGAATACCGCATCTTTTGTCACACCTTTGATAATCTGTGTAATATCGTGGCAGAGCACCTGGCCTACCGCGTCTTCTGTTTTCATCAGTTTCATCTGAAACGCCTCACTTTTTCTATTTGAATCTATTCCAGTTCCCCGCAGATCACTTCCAGCACGCTTCCGGCGATGCACCGCGCCTTATCGGAAATCGTGAAGCAGTTCTGCAGTTCTTCTTTCCGCGGATCGATGTCCGCAATCTTAAATCCCTTTGTCACCGGATAGCGTCGCGGATCAGCCCGCGCAGCAGACCGGAGAGAGATGCTTCCACAGGTACCGTCCCGTTTTCTGTCTCAATCTCTGCAATCACAGCCCTGGCTTCCACAATGTCTCCGATCGAAGCCGCATTCCGCAGAATACCTTCCGCCTGTGCATGCATCACACGCTCTTTTCCGTACCCGCCGATGATGCCCGGAATGCCAGTGTTCGGAACCGCGCTCCCGCTTCGGATCACGCGTCCAAGATTATGACCGCGCTTCGTCTCAATTATAACATCCACATCTTCTCCTGCCGTAAAGCCCGGTCCGAGGGCAATCACAAGCGGCGCCATCTCTTTTGTCGTCCCGAGATTTTTCTTCGCCAGAATCGCATCGACACGACGGCCGGGCGAAGTGCCGCAATGCTTAGTCCCGCCGGATCCACGAGCACCGGAACACCATCTTTCTTCCAGATCCGTTCCATTTCCTGTTCCAGAAGTTCTTTCCGGTTCTTTTTCTCTGCGAGATCCACGTCCATGCGCACGGCTTCCACGTCCTCTACCCTGGCACAGCGGCATATACCGCTTCGCTCAAAGCCACCTGCCGCCGGATCGCCGCCGGGTGCTCTGCTTCCAGAACCAGCAGACGAAAGCCCGCTTTTTTCAGACGATGGATCGTACCGGTTGCAAGATCTCCTGCTCCCCGTACCACGATCAGATCTTTCTTTTTCATCTTCGCTGTCTTCCTTCTTTCGTTTCAGCAGCCGCCATTTTCTTCCGTCTTCCGCGGTCTGCCTCGTTATTCTCGTGCGAGAATAACGCTTTTCCATTAATAAAAATACAGGAAAGGACCCGTTTTGTCAACGTGTCCCCGTAAAAAATGTTATTTTTCTTCTGTTCCAAACCACTTCTGAAACGACGCATCGGCGCCTGCGCGGACTTCTTGTTCAAACTTCCGGTACCGCTTCAGGAATTCTTTTCCCTCCGGGGTCAGTACCGTCTGGCCGCCGTTGCTGCCGCCCCGGTTGCCCTGTACCAGCGGGATGCCGAGATCCTCCTCGGCGCGCTTTAAGATTTTCCATCCCTTCGAGTACGCCATCTGCATGCATTTGCAGCCCTTCGAAAGGGAGCCGGTTGCTTCCACATGCTCCATCAGCTCCGCCACACCGGGACCGAAGGCATGATCCGTCCGGCTGACGCGCAGCCGCATGTCGTACCGCAGCTTCTGTCGTAATGTTTCTTCTTTTTCTTCCATCTCCACCTCACACCTCTACAGCAGCACACGGTACTCCGCCTCATAGGCAAGTCCCGCCGTCTGAAGTGCCGCAAGGATTTCTTTTCCCTCTTCCGGCGCTGCTTTCCAGGAAAGGCCGCAGCCCGCCGTAATTTCCCGCGGAACGGGGATCATCCTTCCCGGCAGGCCGTGCGCTCTCGCATACTGCTCCATCTGCATCGCCTGCGTTGTCCCCGCAAACGTCAGAATCCAGGTTTCTTTTCGCTGTCTCATATCGTTTCTTCCTTTTTCCAGCTTCTTTTGTATCCCGGATGCCGGCTGCCGCCTCTCTCACTGCTGCATTTCTTCTTCGGCAAACTCCCGCAGAGCCTGCGCGGCAATCCGGACTTCTTCTTCCGTCAGTACATGGGAAAAGCTGAACCGCACGGCTCCCTGCTCCCGTGTTCCGAGTGCTTCGTGCATCAACGGCGCGCAGTGTGCCCCGCTTCGGACTGCAATACCATAGTTCTCATACAGCCAGTCGCTGACATATCCCGAATCACAGGAGCCGATGTTTAATGCCGCCGTTGGTACCCGCTGCTGCAGATCGTCTGTTCCATATAAAGTAAGTCCCGGGATTCCCTGAATTTCCTCCAGAAAGAGGTGCATCAGCTCCCTCTCTCTTTTGTAAATCATTTCAATCCCCGTCTTCTCCAGATATTCCAGCGCTCCCAGAAGTCCCGCAATTCCGTGGACATTTAAAGTTCCCGCTTCCAGGTGCTCCGGCATCGCCGCAGGCTGTTCTTTTTCATAGCTTCGGATTCCGCTTCCGCCCATTTTGAGCGGCCGGATCGAAAGTTCGGGACGGACGTAGATTCCGCCGGTTCCCTGCGGCCCTAATAGTCCCTTGTGGCCGGAAAAACAGAGCACGTCGATCCCGCTTTTCTGTACATCGATCGGCAGAATCCCCGCTGTCTGCGCCGCATCGACGATCAGACGCAGGGAATGGCGTTCCGCAATTTCGCACACCCGCGCAAGATCCGTGATATTTCCGGTCAGGTTGGAGGCATGCGTAACGACAAACGCTTTCGTGTTTTTCCGCACTGCCGCTTCCATCTGATCGTAATCGATCCTTCCAGATACATCCGCCGGAATCACGGAAAGCTCCAGTCCCTGTTTTTCCAGTGCATACAGCGGGCGCAGAACGGAATTATGCTCGCAGACTGTCGTGATCACATGATCCCCCGGCCCGAAGAGTCCGAAAATTGCCGTGTTCAGTGCCTCCGTATCGTTGCACGTAAATGCAATCCGCTCCGGACTCTCCGCGTGAAACAACTCTGCCAGCCGCATTCTCGTCTCAAAGACGATGCGGCCCGCATCCAGTGTCGCATCGTGTGCACCGCGGCCTGCATTTCCACAGCCGTGCAGTGCCTGGATCATACGCTCCTCTGCTTCTTTTGGATGCCACAGCGACGTTGCCGCCGAATCGAGGTAAATCATGGCTTAATCACGCGATCTGCGCTGCTCATGCGCTCCACGATGTCATACATGTTGGTCACACTGCCGACCTGCAGCTTTTCGGTGATGCCGTAGAAGTTCAGGCATGTTCCACAGGTCAGAATTTCAACGCCGCGCGCTGCCAGATCTTTCAGATCCTCCAGGGACTCGGAACCCTCGCAGGTCAACTTTGCACCGCCGTTGTAGAACAGAATCGTATCCGGCAGCTCATCCTGCTGGGTCAGTGCATAAAGGAAGCTCTTCATCAGAATTTTACCCAGCTCCTCGGCTCCTTCGCCATATGGTCTGCAGAAAGAACGACGAGTTTTGTTTTCTTTGCCGCCGGTACGAGGCATACGGTTTTCTCTTCTGTTTCAGCCGGCTCTGTTTCCGATACGGTGAACTCCACATGATACTCTTTTTCTTTCTTCTCTTTTACCAGAAAGCCATATCCTTTCTGCTGCGCCATTTTTTCCAGGTTCTGCACGGCGATTTCATTATCCACCAGAACCTCCACTTTTCCGCTTCCCGCAAGTTCTGCAATCGCATTTTTTGCCTTTACCAGCGGTACCGGGCACACATCACCCATTGCGTTTACTGTCTTTTTCTCCATCTCTGCCATTTTTCATCCTCCCTGCCTTACCATTTCCTGCTCTGTGTCACATAAATTTCGGTTCCTGCCGGCTCTGTGATTTTTCCAACGATTGCTGCCGGAATCCCCTGCTCCAGCAGTTTTCTCTGCATTTTTTCTGCATCCACGGCATCCACGGCCATCAGAAGCCCTCCTGATGTCTGCGGGTCAAACAGCACCTCCTGCATGCCGAACGGTATATCCTTAAAGGTCACATGCTGCTCCAGATGATTCCGGTTCCGCTGGCCTGCCGCAGTGATCAGAAACTCCTCCGCCGCTTCCACAGCCCCCTGGAACACCGGAATCTGATCCGCCCAGATATGGCAGGACACGCCCGACTCCATCATCTCATGCAGATGTCCTAGGAAACTAAAGCCCGTTACATCGGTACAGGCATGAATGTTATACTTCCGTGCCGTCTCCGAGGCGTACTTATTCAGCGTCATCATCGATTCCACTGCCTTTTGAAATCCACCCGGGTTTTCCTCCCCGACGCGGTGCGCCGCACAGAGAATGCCGGTTCCGAGCGGTTTCGTCAGAATGAGCAGATCACCCACGCGGCCCGTATTGTTCTGCCAGATCCGGTCCGGATGCACAGTTCCCGTGACAGAAAGGCCGTATTTTACACTGTCATCCGCAATCGAATGACCGCCGGAGAGCGATCCGCCCGCCTCCTGCACCTTTTCCGCGCCGCCGCGCATGATTTCTCCGAGGACATTCAGATCCATCTGTTCCGGAAAGCAGACGATATTCAGGGCTGTCCGCACCTCTCCGCCCATCGCATAGATGTCGCTTAAGGCATTCGCCGCCGCAATTTTTCCAAACGTGTACGGATCCCCCACCACCGGCGGAAAGAAATCCAGCGTCTGGACCATCGCAAGGTCGTCCGTCAGCCGGTAGACGGATGCATCGTCTTTGCTGTCATAGCCCACCAGCAGATTCGGATCCTTTTCCCCTTTCGGCAGCTTCTCCAGAATATGTTCGAGCACGCCTGCCCCGAGCTTTGCCGTACAGCCGCCGCTCTTACAGAAAATAATTTTTTCTTCTTCCATCGTTACCTGTTCCCTCTTTTTTCAGCTTCTTCCGCACTCTCCGTCCGTTCCGCGCAGAAGTCCCAACGCATGCGGCAGGGTATCAAGTACAAATCCAAGACTCTCTTCCACCGCCTTCGGGCTTCCCGGCAGATTGATAATCAGCGTCCGATGACGGATTGCACTCACTGCCCGGCTCAGCATCGCCCGTTTTGTGATCGCCATGCTGCCCGCGCGGATCGCCTCCGCGATGCCAGGTGCCACACGGCCGGATACCGCCAGAGTTGCCTCCGGTGTCACATCCCGCATGGAAAATCCCGTGCCGCCTGTCGTGAGGACAAGATCGCACTGCTCCAGATCGGCAAGCCGGATCAGTTCCTCCTCGATCATCGCCCGCTCATCCGGCAGAATACGCATCGAAACGACCTCATACTGCTCCGCCGGAAGCAGCTCTTTGATCTTTGGGCCGCTCTTATCCTCGCGCTCGCCCTGATATCCTTTGTCACTTAACGTTACAATTCCCACCCGGAAAACCGGGAAATCTTTCTTTTCTGTCATGCTTTATTTTTCCTCTTTCTGATAGATATAATGACCGCTCTTTCCGCCGTCCTTTTCCAGAATGTGGATATCACGAATCACCATGCCGCGGTCCATCGCCTTGCACATATCGTAGATCGTGAGCAGCGCTGTGGAAACGCCAGTCAGCGCCTCCATCTCCACGCCGGTCTTTCCGACACATGATGTGGTGCACACGGCCGTAATAGAATTTGTATTCTCGTCCGTGGTAAATGTCACTTCGCAGTTCGTCAGCGGCACAATGTGGCACAGCGGAATCAACTCCGCATTCTTTTTCGCCCCCATGATACCTGCCAGCCGTGCAACGCCGAGCACATCGCCTTTTTTTCGCCGTATGGTCCCGCACGGCTGCAAATACCTCCGGGCTTACCTGTATGGTTCCCGTCGCCGATGCTGCCCGGTACGTGTCCGGCTTCTCATGGACATCGACCATGACGCGCTGCCGTCTTTCTTAAAATGGGTAAATTCCGCCATCTGTCTCCTCCGTTCTATTTCCGTTTTATTCTCCGGGTTCCCACTCTTCTTCCGCTTCACGCACGGGAAGCTCTGCTCTCCCATACCAGGGATTCGTGTTCTCACCGCTTTGTCTTCTGTTTCCTGTCGCGCACGTAACCAGAACATGCTCGATCCCCTGCCTGCGCAGCAGCTCCACAAGTTTCTCTGCGGCCGCCCGGTGTTCTTTTTCCTCATACTGGTGCAGTACCGCATAAAACGTTCTGCCTTTCAAATCCTTCTGCTGTCCCTGTTCCGATGCGATCAGCCGTGCCAGATCTTCTTCCGTGATATGGTGTTCCATCGTACAGCCAAGCAGTTCCGCCGCCCGTTCTGCCCGAAAGCAGTCCTTGCCAAGCGGCTGTCCCAGTGCCGAAAGACCTGTCACACCAATCACAAGATCTGAAGAGGAAAGCAGCGCCGGTTCATGTTCCGCCGGTGCCTTGCACGGCAGGTGCCTCGCGCCGTCCGCTCGATCAGCGTCAGATCGGCCTTTTTGCGTGCCGCTTCAAATAGTTCCGTTTCCGGCATGGAAAGCTTTTCCGTATCCCGGCAGGCACTCCCGATAATCGCTGCGCGGCCTGTGCGAAATTTTCTTTCGACCGCTTCCAGACTCTGGTCATGCCATTCCTTCGGCGGACGGTAAATGTGCGTCGAAGTTGTCACCAGTACCTTCTGATCGTTTTTTACACAAAAGCCTGCCATCTCGTACAGCAGCGTCGTTTTTCCGCCGCCGCCGATGATAGAAACTACATGGTTCTTTTCCTTTAAAAATGGGAACGCCGTTCCCATTCCTACCGGCTCCAGCTTCTGTTTTTCTGTTTTCTGCCAGATTCGAAGCATCTCCTCTGCCCCCTTCTGCCGTCTTTCTTTCTCACTCTACCATACTCATTTTGGCTGTCAAATTACTCGCGCCGTAAAAACTTGAAAAAAGAACTGCCCCGATCGGGCATCCCCATCAGAGCAGTTCTTCTATTCTTACTGAACGTGTACGGTAAGCACCGCTGCATTTGATCTGTTTCCATCGCTGTCCGTCACATGATACGTCAGCGTGTAATCTCCCGGCACTGCAGTATCCACATCGCCGTCGATCTCAATCTGGTTAAAGAGTGACTCCTGCTGTCTGCATCATCGGTCATCTCTTTGATATAGCTGGTTTTGTCCAGATCGTTTCCGGCTTCCACTGTTACTTCATACGTATTCAGGTACAGTTTTGGGCTTTCCGCCGGCAGTGCTTCGATTTCCATCTGCGCATCTGTCTCATTTTTTGTGCCCTCTGTGTCATTCTGCTGCGGCTCCTCTACTGCCGGTGCAGACTCATCTGCCGCCCCACTGTTATCCGTTTCCTGCGTAGCCTCATTTTCCGCCGGGGTATCTTCCGCTGCAGCTTTATAATTCACGCGGCGTGTTGCTTTTGATACATTATTGTGACTGTCCTTTGCCGCATAGACAACCGATGCACTGGTATGATCATCGTTCGGGAAAATGTTTTCAATCATCAGCGAATCTGTCACATCTCCGTCTTTCTCATCCGTTGCAGTAACGCCTTCCAGCAAAGACGCTGTATCACTGCCTTCCTCATACGTTACATCCCCATCAGCTGGAAGCTCGATTTCCGGGCCTTTTCGGTCGTCCGTCACTACGACAGCTGCTGTACCGGCTCCTAGCGCCACGCACAGGACAATCAAACCTGCAACAATCCCTTTTTTCATGGCAGTTAATCGTCCTCCTCCTGGCCGTAATCTCCATATTTGTACTGACCGTATTTTCCGTATTTACCATACGCCTGTTTCTGCATATCCACCTTGTTCAGGACAACGCCAAGCAGCGGGCAGTTACTTCTCTCGAGCTGGCTCTTTACTTCCTGTGCAAAACGATAGCTGATCACACCGGACTCAATGACCATGATTGAACCATCACAGATTTCTGCAACGATTGCACTGTCGATAACGCTTCCAAGCGGAGGAGTATCCACAATCACATAATCGTAAACTTTACGAAGTGCATTTAAAAGACTTCGGAAGTTCTTTCCCCCCAGAAGCTCTGCCGGATTCGGCGGAAACGGGCCGGAATAAATCATGTAAAAGTTCTTTACATTGGTAGAACAGATGACATCCTCCAGAGTTGCCTGACCGGACAGGAAGTGTGCCAGTCCGCGAACAGATTTCTGTGTTTTCGTTCTTCCAAGAAGAACCGATTTCCGAAGATCGGCATCGATCAAAATCACTCTTTTTCCGCTCTCTGCAAGAGAAATGCCGAGCTGCATAGAAACACTGCTCTTTCCCTCATTTGGTGTACAGCTTGTAACCGCGATTACTTTCTTATCTTCTCCGCAGAACTGAAGGTTGGTCCGAAGAGATTTGTAGGCTTCCACAATCTGATAGCCTGATTTTTCCTGTTTTACTACTACCTGATTCACGTTCCGTATCCTCCCTTATTTCTTTCTTCCACGGCCGTTTTTGTTTTTCTTCTTGCTCTTTTTCTGTCCTTCTGCAAGAGGAATTATGCCGAGTGTACTGACACCCAGATAACGTTCTACATCTTCGGAGGTCTGGATGGTGTCATTTGTCAGATAAACAATAATGATGATGACAATCGCGATAAATGCCCCTGCTATTGCACCGATCAGCCCGTTTTTCTTAATACTTGGGCTTACCGGCGCATCTGGAATATTCGCCTCATCTACCACATTTACAGCTTCTGTGTTCATAACGTTCTGAATATGATCTGATGCTGCTACACGGATTGCATCCGCCATCTGGCTTGCTACATACGGATCTTCGTCTTTTACTGTAATCGAAAGGATACGCGTATCGTTCTGTGTAGTAACAGTAATTTTGTTCAAAAACTCCTCATAGGTAAGATCCAGATTTAACTGTGCAATAACGGTTTCAACAACCTGACGGCTCTGAATCAGCTCCGCATAGTCTTTGGTTAAAAGAGAACTTGCCTGCAGATCTCCACTTGTTACAGTACTGCTGCTGTCCTGTTTTGACAGTACATACATTTTTGTCGTCGATTCATACTGCGGCTTCATAAATACTTTGCTGACCAGTACCATCAGAAGGCCAAGTGCCAATGCAGCTAAAATCACATAGCCAATTTTGCTCCAGAGCACACGAAGCAGTTCCAGTAAATCGATTTCAATTTCATCCTGATTCTGTTGATTCGTTTCCATCTTCTTCTCCTGACTTTTTTTAGATTTCTCCGGCATCCCTTAAGATTTCCATCGGATTATCGTGGAAAATCCTTTCGGCATATGCCTCTCCCATTTTTTTTGAAACATAGGCAGCGCCTGCTCCTATGTTGGGAATACGTGTTTTTGTGTTGTGGGAATCGCTGCCGACAAAACCGAGCAGATCTTCCTTCATCAGTTTTCTGCAGTAGCGTTTTGCCCCCCACGTATACTTTCCAAGTATACTTTCCACATTCACCTGCAGTCTTGCGCCCATATCCACCAGATCGCTGGAAAATCCGACGCTCTTTACCGTTGCCTGATAGCGCTCCACATGCGCGATAATCGGTTCATAACCGCAGGACAGTACATTGTAGACTCTCTCACGGATATGCTGTGCGGAATCTCCCTCGGAAAATTCCAACAGAACATAGGATGAACCGGCCATGGTCACATATTTCCGTTTTTCCAGGATATCCTGAAGATCCATGTTCGAGTGAAGTTCACACCCGAGATAAAGCGACATATCCGGATATTCCTTTTTTGCCGCTTCCTGCAGTTTCAGAAACTGCTCATGTACCTTTTTTGCCGGTGTTTCAAACATCCGCCGCCGATAATGCGGTGTGATGATAATCTTCCTGACCCCGTCCTCGTGCTGCATTTTCAGCATCGCCAGCGACTCTTCCAGGTCAGCTGCACCGTCGTCTACCCCCGGGACCATATGGCAGTGTACATCAAATAATTCCTTCATACCTTATCCCTCTTTTTGTGTTCTTTCTTCAAGTCACGCATACTTAGACATTCTACTTTAGTATACATCCTTTTGTGATCTCTGGCAATACAAAAAACATACTCTGTATTTATTTTTTAACATTTTTGTCAAACTTGCCTAAAATGAGGGATAAAAAAGAGACCTCCATTTTCATGTCGGCCTCTCCCGTTATTTTCTGCAGATGAAAACCCCTGCCTCTTTTGTGATCGCAATTCCGCCGTGTTTCTGAATTTTCTTTTCCAGAAATTCTTTGAATTCCCGCTGTCTCGGATACAGATACTCATTCTGATTTCCATGGCAGGAAAGGATATAGTCCAGAAGCGGCTCCGGCCGGTCGACCCAGAGACTGTCCTCGTAGATTCTTTTCTCTACGCTGCCAAAATAAGGCTTTAACTGCTTTTCTCCGTGATCCAGACCAAAAATAGTATACAGCGCCACCTCCGAAAGATTGATCTGCGGATCAAACTCCTGTACCAGATCGGTAATCTCTTTCATATGGCCTTTTCCATACGTACTGCAGTAGAACACGCCGTCATCTGAAAGCACACGGCTGATTTCCTGCAGACCGCGGGACAGATTCTGGACATAGAACAAAACATGATTTGCAATAATCCGGTCGTATTCCGCATCCGGAAACGGAAGCTTCTGGCAGTCCAGTGTCCGGAAATCAAAACAGAATGCCTTTTCTTCTCCCAGATTTTCCGCCGCATCCCGGATCATGCCGTCCGACAGGTCAGACAGACAGATATACTTTCCTTTCAGCACGGATGGCTCCGCTTTTTTCCAGAGCTGCCCGTTTCCGCAGCCGATCTCCAGAATCCGGCGCGCACCGTCAAAATCCATCTGTTCCAGAAGCCACGGGAACCATCCCTTTTTATTTTGGGAATACTGCTCGTGCAGCGAAATACGGATATTCAGGTTTTCCCCGTTTTTGTACTGCTCCACCAGCATCTTTTCCATATCGGTCAGATGAATCAGGTTCAGAATACCGGTCCAGTCGATCTGGTTCGTCTCCTCCAGAATCTGCGTCGTATTCTGCAGCGCCTTTTCCATCTGCTCCAGATTTTCCATCTTCTTGCGCACAAGTCCGATCTGCATTTTCAATGACTTCAGAATATCCGCGCTCGTATCGTGAATCGTCATGTTTCCGATCTCATTCAGCGAAAATCCGAGATATTTCAGCGATAATATTTTCTGCAGCTTCAGAAAATCCTCATCCGAATACATCCGATAACCGGATTCGTTGATAAAGCTTGGCTTCAGCAGCCCTTTTTTGTCGTAATAGCGAATTGTCCGAATGGTCACATGGGCCATCCGGGCAAATTCACCAGTGGTATAATATTGATCCATATCCACCACTCCTTCGCAAAAGCCGCTTTTTTGCGGCCTTTGCATTTCACTTTTCTCTCTTACAGACGGTCTTTGTACATCTCAGCAAAGTAGTTCTGATACTCACCGCTGATGATGTGTTTCCACCAGTCTTCGTTATCCAGATACCACTGAATTGTCTGTGCAATTCCGGTATCGAAGTTGTATTTTGGTTTCCATCCAAGCTCAGTCTCGATCTTGGTCGGGTCGATTGCATATCTTCTGTCATGGCCCGGGCGGTCTTTTACGTATTTGATCAGAGATTCCGGTTTGTCCAGAGCTTTCAGGATGGTCTGTACTACCTGAAGGTTCGTTCTCTCGTTGTGGCCGCCAATGTTGTAAACCTCGCCTACTTTACCTTTATGGATAATCAGGTCGATTGCTTCGCAATGGTCGGATACGTGCAGCCAGTCTCTGACATTCTCACCGTTTCCGTATACCGGAAGCTCTTCATCAGCCAGTGCGCGGCTGATCATAAGCGGAATCAGCTTCTCCGGGAAGTGATACGGGCCGTAGTTGTTGGAGCATCTGGAAACGGTAACCGGGGTACCGAAGGTTCTGTGGTAAGCCAGTACAAACAGGTCTGCGCTTGCTTTGGATGCAGAGTACGGGCTGGAGGTGTGGATCGGGGTATTCTCTGTGAAGAACAGGTCCGGGCGATCCAGCGGAAGGTCTCCGTAAACCTCATCGGTAGATACCTGATGATATCTCTTTACGCCGAATTTTCTGGAAGCATCCAGCAGTACACGGGTTCCCATTACGTTGGTCTGAACAAAGATGCCCGGATCCTCAATGGAACGGTCTACATGGCTCTCTGCTGCGAAATTGACAACAACGTCAAATTTCTCTTTTTCAAACAGATCCATGATGAAAGCTTCGTCTGCGATATCACCTTTTACAAATTTGTAGTTCGGTTTGTCCTCAACCGGTTTCAGAGTCTCCAGGTTTCCTGCATAGGTCAGCAGGTCCAGGTTTACGATCTGATAATCCGGGTATTTGTTTACCATGTGATGTACGAAGTTTCCGCCGATAAATCCGGCTCCGCCTGTTACTAATACTTTCATGCTTTTTCTCCTTTTTGGTGTGTTTATCGTCTCAGTTTTATGTCAATTCAACTTGTTGTACCCTCACTATAATGGGTGACGTTGCGTCATGGTCAAGAGGAGAATGAAAAAAGTTTGTGAAAATCTTGTTTTTTCCCCTCCTACCTGTCTATCTTAAAATTTTTACGGCGATTCTCGTAATATACTGTTCCATTTCCTGACTGGTCAGCGCGTCCACCATATATTCCTCATAAAAGCGGTCATCCAGCAAAAATTTCTGTTCCGTGGCATATCGGAACAGCTTCCGGTACGCCGCTTCAATTCCCTGCCATGGTCCTTTATAATAATAGCAAAGATACTCTCCCTCCGGCCGAACCGTGTATCGCACTTTCGCCGGCACACGATCAAAAATCAGATAGAAATCACGGTAATCCAGAAAATTCCCCGTTTCCAGTGTTTCCCGTTTCTGAACAAACCCCACATTATACGAACTTCGATTTCCGTATTGCCCGCAGTAAGCATAGAGCTCTCCGATTTTCTGATTGACTGCCAGATTATCCGCTGACTCGCTGTGGTTTGTGACAAGATACTGCAATGGAAGGGTATGGATCCCCACAGGACAGAAGGGATCTTTTTCAAACGCCTCACGGCATTCCGCCGATGCCTGTGCCAGAAACCGCTTCTTTTCCCCAATCCAGCGCTGCATCTCGCGGAGCCGCTGCATTTTTTCGCGCACCACCTTCTCCTCCTGTTCCAGCAGTACTCCGAATTTTTCAGGACTTCGCTGTTCCAGATAATTTCGAATCTCTGCCAGCGGCATGCCCAGCTCCCGCAGCATTCCGATCACATCAAACGTTTCCATCTGATCCATCGCATAATACCGGTAGCCGTTTGTCCCTCTTCTTTTTGGTACGAACAGCCCAATCTCATCATAATGGAAGAGCGTTTCCTTTGTCGTGCCTACCAGCGCTGCAAATCGCCCCGCGCTTAAATACTCCTGTTTTCCCATTTCTGACTCCTTTTCCTGAATATGTGCTCTCGGAATTTTTCCTGTTTTTCACCTTTTTTGCACTTGACTATAGGGTTACCCTATCCTTTATAATAGCAAACGATTCAAATTTTCACAAGAAATCTTTCCCATCTAAAGCGTGTCTGAAAAAGGCTTTTCACACATAAAAAGGAGGTTTTTGATTATGAGCCAGTCACTCGCCAAGGATTTCAACTTCCGCTCTCTGCTGAAGTTTGCGTTTCCATCGATCATCATGATGATCTTTATGTCTCTCTACAGTATTGTGGATGGCTTTTTCATCGCACAGTACGTGGACAGCATGGCGCTTTCCGCCGCCAATATCGTCTATCCTGCCGTCAGCATCCTTCTTGCCGTCGGCATCATGTTCGGTACCGGAGGCAGCGCCGTTGTCGCCGCAAAGATCGGACAGGGAAAACTGGAGGAAGCCAACCGTAACTTTTCTGCCCTTACCCTTACCACACTGATCATCGGTATTCTGGGCGCAGTGCTCGGCAACCTGTTTTGCCGTCAGATCTGCAGTCTGCTCGGTGCAACGCCGGTGCTGATGGATTACGGTACCGCCTATCTGCGGACGATCCTTTCCTTTGCCCCGGTCTGTCTTCTCCAGGCGCTGTTCCAGTCCTTCTTTGTAACAGCAGGGCGCCCGGGACTCGGACTTTCCCTTACGGTGTCCGCCGGCATTACCAACATGCTTCTGGACTATCTGTTTGTCGTTCCGCTCCATCTTGGTGTTGCGGGAGCGGCCCTTGCCACCGGCTTGGCCAGTGTATCCCGTCCGTTGCCGGTATTTTATACTTTACCTTTGCCCGAAAAGGCCTTCGTTTCACCAGGCCGGAGTTTTCCAAAGGCCTGCTCTCCACAAGCTGCTTCAACGGTTCCTCCGAGATGGTCAGCAATCTTTCCGCAGCCGTTGTCACTTACCTTTTCAACATGCTGATGCTGAAATTCGAGGGCGAAATCGGTGTTGCCGCCATCACGGCGATTCTGTACGGACAGTTTCTCTTTGTTGCGCTGTACCTCGGCTACAGTATCGGCGTTGCACCTGTGTTCAGCTTCAACTACGGCAGCCGGAACAAACAGCGGCTGATCCGGCTTTACCGCATCAGTATCCGCTTCGTCGTGGTAAGCTCTGTGATCATTGCACTTGTGGCTGCCTTCGGTTCTCCTGTTATTTCCGCCGTTTTCATGCAGAAAGGCACCTATGCTTTGAACTGACCCGCCACGGTGGTTACCTGTTCTCCATCGCTATCTGTTCTGCGGTACGAATATCGTCGCCTCCGGCATTTTTACGGCACTGTCAGACGGAAAGACCTCTGCTTTGATTTCCTTTTTGCGAACCTTCGTCTTTATCGTTCTTTCCGCGCTGCTTCTGCGCTCGTGCTTGGCACCAACGGTGTGTGGCTGTCAATTCCGGTCGCTGAGTTTCTGACGCTGTTCATCTCCGTGCCGAAGCTGTCCCGCTATTTCAGAGATCCAAAAGTCGCACCGCAGACAAAAACAAATTGATTCACAAAACCCCGCAGTGCAATCGCCTCTGCTCCGGCTTGATTACAATCCGTTTCGGTCACCATTTTTTCCCCGGGCAGTCCCGCAGTGCAATCGCTGCCCGCATCTCCACGTAGCAGCCGCACATGCGGCACATGCCGGACAGCAGCTTTTCGCATTCCTTACAGATCGAAAGCCGCCGCTCGTATTCCTCCCCCGGCGTTTTATCGTCCGCCGGAATTCTTGCAATATAATCGTACATATTCTGAAAAAAGCCTGCCTCGTCCATCTCACGAAGCAGGCATTTTTTACAGATCCTGGTATTTCCGTCCATCAAACTCCTCCGGAACCGAATCTTTTTTCATCCCAAATATCTTCTGGTTTTTATGGTTTCCCTATTTTACGGCGATATGAAGCACACTGCATGCCGGAATGGTAAAGGAAATTCCCTCTTTTGTTGCCTGCACACCGTCAAAGCCCTGAACGCCAACCGTCTCCGGCTCTTCAAAGGTGTTTTTATCCTGCATATGGCCGGTTACGATCTCGGCTTTGATCTCGCCGGCTTCTTTTCCAAGAAGTACCGCCTTTACCGGATATGCTTTCTCCAGATCCACATTCGTCATCGTGATATGAAGTACACCGTCTGCATCTACCGAAACAGATTCCGTCAGATTCGGAACCATGTATTCGTCTTCCAGACCAACCTGCTCCGTTTCCAGAGAGCTTGCCAGAAGATCATTTTCCTGATGTACCTGATACAGATCGAAAACATGATACGTCGGAGTTTTGACCATTTTTTCACCCTCTGTCAGGATCATCGACTGCAGAACATTGACCATCTGTGCGATATTTGCCATCTTGACACGGTCGCTGTGTTTGTTGAAGAGATTCAGGTTGATCCCTGCGACCAGTGCGTCACGCATGGTATTCTGCTGATACAGAAATCCCGGATTTGTTCCAGGCTCTACATCATACCAGGTACCCCACTCATCCACGATCATACCGACCTTTTTGTCCGGGTCATACTGATCCATAATGGCGCTGTGGCGGCGGATCAGCTCTTCCATGTACATCGTCTTTTTCATGGTCTTATACCAGTCTTTTTCCGCAAACTCCGTTGCACTTCCCTTGTGATCCCAGGTTTCCGGCACCGTATAGTAATGAAGCGACAGGCCATCCATCATGCCATGCTGCTGTGGGGAGGTTCTGCGGAAGCATGCTTTCATCACTTCCTGCGTCCACTCATAATCATCCGAATTGGCGCCGCAGGCAATCTTCCGGATCTTTTTGTTTCCATCGTAATCACGCACAAAGGTCTGATATCTGCGGTACATATTTCCGTAGAATTCCGGATTCATATTTCCGCCGCAGCCCCAGTTCTCATTGCCGATGCCAAAGAAATCGACGGTCCACGGCTTTTCGTGGCCATTTTCCGCACGAAGGTCTGCCATCGGAGATACCCCGTCAAATGTCATATATTCAACCCACTCCGACATCTCCTGTACAGTACCGCTTCCCATATTTCCGTTGATATAGGTTTCACATCCGATCTGACGGCAGAGTTCAAAAAACTCGTGGGTACCGAAGCTGTTGTCCTCGACAACACCGCCCCAGTTGGTGTTGATCATTTTTTTGCGGCTTTCTTTCGGTCCGATACCGTCTTTCCAGTGATATTCATCTGCAAAACATCCGCCCGGCCAGCGCAGTACCGGAACTTTGATATTTTTCAGTGCTTCAACAACATCGGTACGCATTCCGTTCACGTTCGGAATATCGGAATTTTCTCCTACATAGAGTCCTTCATAAATACATCTTCCCAGATGCTCCGAAAACTGTCCCTGGATTTCCTTATTGATTTTTGAAAGCTTTCTGTTCGCATCAATTACTAACTTAGCCATAACTTGTCCCCTTTCGAGATCTTAAATTTGGCTTTATTATAGGAGATGTATCTCACTTGTGTCAATGAGCGTACAAGTTGTTTCCCCATGATTTTTTCAAAAAGTGCGGCCGTCTGGCTGCTGACCAAAAGGCCGCTTGTTTTATTTTTCATTCTGCACACGAAAAAACCGTCCTGGTTTTCACCAGGACGGTTACCGTCCGTGCGTTAGAGGATTCGAACCCCCGACCTTTTGGTCCGTAGCCAAACGCTCTATCCAGCTGAGCTAAACGCACATTTCTTTGTCGCTTTAGAACTCTTTGTTTATCACTCGTTCCCGCTGACATCATGTATATTACACTATCCTAAGAGAAAAGTCAACACCTTTTTTTGAAAAATTTAAATTTTTTTCGAATAACAGTTTTTTGTGAAAATAAGGGCTTTTTCCCCTATTTCACACTCCGCACCAGGTAGTCTTTCTTTCGCAGTTCCTCTTCAATCAGATCCAGGGTCTGCGCAGAGTCTGCCGATACGGTATGAAAATGTTCCCCTGATGTGATATTCTTCAGCGGCCGTGATTTTCCCTGCCGGATTTCTTCCATAAACAGTGCCACCTTATTTCGTGAACTGATATTAAGTTCCGCCCGCAGTTCTCCGTAAACCTCGTGACGCACAATCACATCCAGCACAACGCCGCCGAAATCCACGATTGTATTCAGCTCGTCCTGCATCTGCTCATCCGTGTGATTCACCTCAAGACCCGCGTCTCTCTCACCGGGCTGCTGCAGATGTAGCCGCGGTTTGTCGCAATCACATCGTATCCGGCTGCGCGGATCAGGGCAATGTCCTGGACAATCACCTGACGGCTGACTTCACAGCTCTTCGCCAGCGCTGCACCGGAGACCGGCGTCTTACTGTTTGTTATTCTTTGAAGAATCTCTTCTCTTCGTTCCTTTCCACTCATCATAAAACAAGACCTCGCATTTCGTACACTTCCCTTATCTTATCACACTTTCCGCCGTTTCTACAATAGCAGGAAATCATTTTCCAAAAGCTTTGTCAAGGACTAAAACTTTATGAAATTTTCCGGGCTCTCGTATATTCGTCCCGCCAACTGCCAATCATGAACGTATAACAGTAACGAACGGTAACCATACGTTCCATGTTTCAGGAGGATGCATACCATGGCGATCAATAAAGTTGAACTGTGCGGAGTCAATACATCACGCCTTCCCGTACTGAATGCCGAAGAAAAGGAGACTCTGCTGAAAAAGGCCCGCGAAGGAGATGCTGCTGCCCGCGAACGCTACATTCAGGGCAATCTGCGCCTTGTCTTAAGCGTGATCAAGCGCTTCTCCAACAGCAGTGAAAACGCCGACGATCTCTTTCAGATCGGCTGTATCGGCCTGATTAAGGCGATTGATAACTTCGACACGACCTTAAACGTCCGTTTCTCCACCTATGCCGTGCCGATGATCATCGGTGAAATCCGGCGGTATCTGCGTGACAACAATGCGATCCGCGTCAGCCGTTCCCTCAGGGATACTGCCTACCGCGCCATCTGCGCCCGCGAACTTTATCTCAAGCAGAACCAGAAAGAGCCTTCGATCGAGGAAATCGCCGCTGAAATCGGCATTGGAAAAGAGGATATCGTCTATGCCCTCGACGCAATCCAAAGCCCGATGAGTCTGTATGAGCCCGTCTACACGGAAGGCGGCGATACCCTGTATGTCATGGATCAGTTAAGTGATAAGAAAAATAAAGAAGAAAACTGGGTGCAGAACCTCGCCCTGCAGGACGCGGTCGCCCGTCTCAATGAGCGCGAACGCCAGATCATCCGCATGCGTTTCTATGAGGGCAGACCCAGATGGAGGTTGCCCGGGAAATCGGCATCTCGCAGGCGCAGGTCAGCCGGCTGGAAAAGTCCGCCCTGCGCTCTATGCGGAATTATCTCTCCGACGAGCGGTAACGCCCGCCGTTCACTGAATTTCTGCAAACTCCAGCCGGTAATCCGACGGCGGCATTCCATAGTGTTTCCGGAACACACGGGAATAGTAAAAGGGATCTTCAAATCCGCACGACAGCGCCGTCTGTTTGACCGTCATCCCCATCTGCAGCAGCTTTTCTGACTGCTGCAGCCGATATTCCAGCAGATACTGTCCTGGTGACCGGCCGATTTTCTTCTGAAACAGACGGTTCAGCGTTGTGCGGCTGACCGCCATTTTCCGCGCAATTGTCTCCGCGCAGAACCCACTCCTGTGATACCCTGCGGCAATCAGAGCCATCGCTTCCATGATCCGCGGATCTTCCTTCTTTCTCTCCTCCCGCTGCGGCTCCGCCAGATCCTGGTACACGCCCAGAAGCGCAAGCAGCACACCGACGGCCTCCTGGCTGTTCCGGCGATAGAGTTCCATCTGGCAGAGACGCTCAAAATACGGCAGAAGCCTTTCCTGACGGAGAGGCGGCGCCGCCGGCTGCTGTGGGTTCAGTACCGACCGTGCCAGAATCTGCCGGCATTGTTCCCCGACAAAATCAACCCACACATATTCCCACGGCTCGTTCTCATCCGGCGCGTACTGCACCACCTGCGCCGGACAGATTAAAAAGCTCTGTCCTGCGGTAAGTGTGTACGTCTTTTTCCCGCAGGTAAACGTTCCCTTTCCGCTTATAATATAATGTATAATATAGCACTGCCGTACACCCGGCCCCCAGGAATGCAGATCATGCAGTCCTGCCGCCCGGCATCGACAGGCCGGATCCCGTTCATTTCTGATACAAGCATATTCTTTCCTTTTCCCGTATTTTATTCTTTATGAAGCAAAAATCCATGCTTTTGTCTTAAAATTCCATGGTTTTGCTCTGGAAATCCATCTATACTCAAAGTACATCAAAACTTACGGGAGGTCAATACTATGATCAAACTTACACCGCCGATGGGCTGGAATTCCTGGAACACCTTCGGAGAAAATATCAATGAAAAAATGATTTTTGAAACTGCTGATGTCATGGCCGAGAGCGGCCTGCGCGATAAAGGATACGAATATCTTGTCATCGACGACTGCTGGTCTTTACGTGAACGCGATGAAAACGGCCGTCTTGTGCCGGATCCGGAAAAATTTCCGCATGGTATGAAAGCCGTTGCCGATTACGTTCATTCCAAAGGGCTGAAATTCGGTATGTATTCCTGCGCCGGAAACATGACGTGTGCCGGCTACCCTGGCAGCTATGAGCACGAATTTGTCGATGCGGAAACTTTCGCATCCTGGGATGTTGATTTCTTAAAATACGACTACTGCTACCACAGCCCGATCCTGCACGGAAAATATCTGTACCGCCGCATGGGACTGGCACTCGAGAACTGCGGCCGCGACATTCTCTTCTCTGCCTGCTCCTGGGGTGCTGATGAAACGCATGAGTGGATCAAAGAAACCGGCGCTTCCATGTGGCGTTCCACCGGCGACATCTTTGATACCTGGGATTCTGTCAAAGATCTCGTGGCACAGCAGGAAAAACTGCATCCGTACAACGGCGTCGGCTGCTTCAACGATATGGACATGCTGATCGTCGGCATGCATGGAAAAGGAAATGTTGGACTGGCCGGCTGCAGCGATGTCCAGTATCAGACACACTATGCACTGTGGGCACTCCTTGGCTCCCCGCTGATGATCGGCTGCGACATCCGCGAGATGAGCGACGAAACCCGCCGCATTCTCATGAATGACGAAATGATCCGCATCAACCAGGATCCGCTCTGCCGTCAGCCGTATAAAGTGAAAAACCATGCATGGAATGACAAGGTTCTGATCTATGTGAAGGCACTCGCAGACGGAGATCTCGCCATCGGTATGTTCAATCTCAGTGATGAAAAATCACGTGCAGCCATGAATCTGGATGAGATCGGCCTTCCGTTCTCCACTGGCCGTACTCTGGAACTTACTGAGGTCTGGACCTGCGAGAACCTGTGTGCAAACAATGCATCCCTTGTCACAGAGCTCGAGCCATTTGCATCAAAAGTATACCGTGCAAAGGTCATAAAACTCTGATGGCACGCTGTATGCAGTGCGGCAAAGAACTCACACATAACGAGATCGGCGCCCACCGTAAATTTATCAACGCGGCGCAGAACAGTTTTTCTGCAAGCAGTGTCTTGCCGAGCATCTCGGTGTAACGCCGGAGCTCATTGACGAAAAGATCGAACAGTTCAAGCGACAGGGATGTACACTGTTTGTATAAGGCCGCTGCATGTAACGCACAGAGTCAGATTTCCATGCATCAGGAATCCGGCTCTGTGTTATTTTTATGTTTTATGAAGGTTTCCATCCGGCATCAGCTCCACGCAGGCAATCTCGGGAATGTTATTGAACCGCGGAACCAATTCCGTATTTCCAAGTCCGGACGACAGCACCAGATGCCGTTTTCCATCCTCCGAATCAAAAATCCCCTTCAGCTGTCCCGGAAACCATCCCATGTCCGGCGCATAAACACCGCCAATGCCAGGCAGAATGACCTGGCGCCGTGAAGATGGCCGGAAAATACGCAGTCAATGTCCCACTCCTCCAGCCCGTCATTTTTCAGCCACGCAATCGGAAGATGGCTGAGCAGGATTTTGTAACGGTCGGTGTTCTCAAAATCCCACAAGAACTTACACTCTCCTGGATCCGCTTCGCCAGTTTCCAGATATTTATCCGGGAGACAGTAACCGTAAATGCCGCCGATACGGAGGGGCTGGCTGTTGATGGTGATGTCTTTATATTCATAGTTCAGGACGGTGGCGCCGGCGGATTCGTAGAGAGCGGTAATGTCTGTACCGTAGTTCTGCTCGTATTCCAGTTCATGGTTGCCGAGGGAGACGTATGTTGGGGCGATTGCAGATAATTCTGCCAGCAGCGTTACCGCAATATTATTATCTGGCTCATTTGCATTTAGAAGATCACCGGTGATCATAATCAAATCTGGTGACTTCATTGCTGCTTTAGAAATCAGATGTTTATTATCCGAACCAAAAATGCTGTTATGGAGATCTGTTATTTGTATCAGACAAATTTCTTCCGAAATTTTCTTCGATTGCAGTATATATGTTATGCTGTTTAGATTATATTTCGATTTTATAACACTTTTTCCTGTTATGCACAGAAGCATAACAACCAATATGCCCACTACCCTACGCAGCTTGTACCCGTTTTTACATCGTTTTCTCATTCTATTTCTAACCATCTTATATTTTAGATCGAATCATTCTCAGCAGATTCTGCCATTGTCTTCTCACTCTAAAAAGTTGACTTCTCAGGATATGCTAATACATAAAAATCATAATTATTTTTAAAGCGTACAATCCCCTCTTTTTCTGCCTGCTCCAGTGCTTCTCTATATCTGCTGTTTGAATTTCTCCTCGTTCTTTATCAAAATCCTTCTTTCCATTTTGGCACTTATCAATCCCACTGACGCTATTCAATCAGCTTTAA
>ENA-OQEB01000021-OQEB01000021.1-human-gut-metagenome-genome-assembly--contig:-NODE-21-length-60546-cov-5.908075_pt1 | contig 60546 bp, 56 predicted proteins | sample MGYA00242787_ERZ504619 | MGnify/ENA primary metagenome ERZ504619 (study PRJEB26092, sample SAMD00036317) | human gut metagenome | host: Homo sapiens | study: EMG produced TPA metagenomics assembly of... | reverse complement strand
AAGTCAACAGAATATAATGCAGATATACTCTGATGTTTATAACAAATACAGAAGAACAAGTATATAATACACAGTTCTTTAAGGATTTCTTAAAGCAGGTTCTTGTCGAAAGGGCAAAGTAACCTCAGAGGATGATCCTACATCGATGAAAACGGTTATCAATGATGGCTTCAAACGCACTTCCTAATACGAAAAATGTTGAATGGTTTTATGTAGGTCCGTCATATCTCGTTGACAATTACTATACAAACAGCGCAACAGCAAACCTTGACCTCATAGAAGATGTTGACGGCTTAAAGGAAGCTATATACAAGGATTATATTGCAATGTCCTATGACGACGCATATACCAACACTCGCATACCTGTCGGTGCAATTTCTTCGAATATTACACAAGCTAAAAATGTTAATGAAAAGCTTATCAACAATTACGGATATTATTATGAAGAGAGCAATATATACGGTTATGATGACCACGAAACAACGCAGCAGAATGAGGACAAATGCGTTAAGGGAAGTGCGATTTATTCGTTCTATATCTATCCCAATATGACAAATACGATTAAATTCCTCAACGATAACGGTTTAACTCCTCTTGCTTACACAGGCAATATTAAAGAGGTTTATTATACCGATACAAACTATTCCGTAAGCAGAGTTCTCAGCCACTACGCTGACGGCTCCAAGCTTGACAACAGATATGAAGCATTTGATTTCTCGCAGGCTTTGAATGTTAACAATTACGGTGCTGTTGCGGACGGTTCGCCGGATACAATAAGCTTTATGGACTTTATTAAGAACGCATATATAAATGCCGGTCTTACGCTCAAAACGGTATCGGGCGACAAAGCTAAGGAAATCGTTTCAAAGGCTGTCCCCTACTATGAGCCTGATCACGGCACTGAAATCAAGGAAGATATATTATGATTGTTTATGATGACAATACAATTACTTCTCTTTATGTTCCCGAGGGTAACATGGCAGTATTCGGATAAAACTCAATAAACGGCAAAAGGCACTCTTTCAAAAACGAAAGAGTGCCTTATCTTTTACACTTGTAAAAAAGGACAAAAAAATAGCCCCCCTATTGGAGAACTACTTTTGTTGATGTCGCGCCGACCTATTTTCCCGGGCCGCTTCCAGCCAAGTATCTTCGGCACGAATGAGCTTAACTACCGTGTTCGGGATGGGAACGGGTGGACCCTCATCGTAATAAACACCGACTAATCAACATTAGATTTCTCTAACGCTAACTGTTCAATTGTCCCACAGAGTGGGTATATAATAAACAGGAAATCCCGTTTAATCTAAATTGGTGACCCGTAGCGGATTCGAACCGCTGTTGCCGGCGTGAGAGGCCGGAGTCTTAGGCCACTTGACCAACGGGCCGTTTTTATTCAAGTGGTACACCTTCAGGGACTCGAACCCTGGACACCCTGATTAAGAGTCAGTGCTCTACCAGCTGAGCTAAAGGTGCATATTACACCCTAAAAACTGAACAAAGGAGAAAGAGATAAGATGAAGAAGAAAAAACTGAGAAATAAACAAAGATTAGAACCTGTTCTTGATAAAGAACTGTGGTCAAGCCCTCGACCTATTAGTATTGCTTAGCTGAACGTGTCACCACGCTTACACACGCAACCTATCAACCTCATAGTCTTTGAGGGGTCTTACTAGCTTATGCTATGGGATATCTTATCTTAGAGATGGCTTCACGCTTAGATGCTTTCAGCGTTTATCCAAACCGCACATAGTTACTCGGCCGTGCCATTGGCATGACAACCGATGCGCCAGCGGTGCGTCCATCCCGGTCCTCTCGTACTAGGGACAGCGCTCTTCAAATATCCTACGCCCACGACAGATAGGGACCGAACTGTCTCGCGACGTTCTGAACCCAGCTCGCGTACCACTTTAATCGGCGAACAGCCGAACCCTTGGGACCGAATTCAGCCCCAGGATGTGATGAGCCGACATCGAGGTGCCAAACCTCCCCGTCGATGTGGACTCTTGGGGAGATCAGCCTGTTATCCCCAGGGTAGCTTTTATCCGTTGAGCGACGGCATTTCCATTCACATACCGCCGGATCACTAACTCCAACTTTCGTTACTGCTCGGGCCGTCACCCTCGCAGTTAGGCTAGCTTTTGCGTTTACACTCAGAGGCACGGTTTCCGTCCGTGCTGAGCTAACCTTTGAGCGCCTCCGTTACCTTTTCGGAGGCGACCGCCCCAGTCAAACTGCCCACCTGACAATGTCCCCCGACCGGATTCACGGCCGCAGGTTAGAATTCCAGAAACCTAAGGGCGGTATCCCAACATCGACTCCACACAAGCTGACGCTCATGTTTCCCAGTCTCCCGCCTATCCTGTACATAGATTTCCGAAACCCAATATCAGGCTACAGTAAAGCTCCATGGGGTCTTTCCGTCTTGCCGCAGGTAACCGGCATCTTCACCGGTACTACAATTTCGCCGGGTGGGTAGTTGAGACAGTGCCAGATCGTTACACCATTCGTGCGGGTCGGAACTTACCCGACAAGGAATTTCGCTACCTTAGGACCGTTATAGTTACGGCCGCCGTTTACCGGGGCTTCAATTCGGAGCTCTCACTCCTCCTCTTAACCTTCCGGCACCGGGCAGGTGTCAGCCCCTATACTTCATCTTTCGATTTGGCAGAGACCTGTGTTTTTGCTAAACAGTCGCCTGGGCCTATTCTCTGCGGCTCTTTCGAGCACTCCTTATTCCGAAGTTACGGAGTCAATTTGCCGAGTTCCTTAACTACCCTTCTCCCGCTGGCCTTAGAATTCTCTTCCTGTCCACCTGTGTCGGTTTGCGGTACGGGCATCTGTTTCTATACGCAAAGCTTTTCTCGCCTTCAGCTAAGTGTGCTTCCCTACTCTAATTTCGGTCCCTTACGCCCGGGTCAACCAACGCCCGGGTCACACCCTTTTGAAGTGTCCCTTTGCTTAAATTACAGATGGTTACGGAATATCAACCGTATGTGCATCGGCTACGCCTTTCGGCCTGACCTTAGCTCCCGACTTACTTGGAGCGGACGAACCTTCCTCCAAAAACCTTAGACTTTCGGCCATTAAGATTCTCACTTAATTCTCGCTACTTATTCCGGCATTCTCACTTCTGTACAGTCCACCGCCGCTTTCGCTACGACTTCTCCCCATACAGAACGCTCTCCTACCATACATTAGATGTATCCCAAGCTTCGGTGTATAGTTTAGCCCCGTTAAATTTTCGGCGCAGAGTCACTCGACCAGTGAGCTATTACGCACTCTTTTAATGAGTGGCTGCTTCTAAGCCAACATCCTGGTTGTCTGTGCAATTCCACATCCTTTTCCACTTAACTATACTTGGGGACCTTAGCTGTGGGTCTGGGCTGTTTCCCTTTTGACAATGAAACTTATCTCCCACTGTCTGACTCCTGAAAAACGATTATCCGGCATTCTTAGTTTGATAAGGTTCAGTAACCTCTCGGCCCCTAGCCAATTCAGTGCTTTACCTCCGGTAATCTATTTCAAGGCTAGCCCTAAAGCTATTTCGGAGAGAACCAGCTATCTCCGGGTTCGATTGGAATTTCTCCGCTACCCACAGTTCATCCGCTACCATTTCAACGGGAGTCGGTTCGGTCCTCCATAAAGTTTTACCTTTACTTCAACCTGACCATGGGTAGGTCACCCGGTTTCGGGTCGAATACAACCGACTTCATACGCCCTATTCAGACTTGCTCTCGCTGCGGCTTCACACCTTAAGTGCTTAACCTCGCCGGTTACATTCACTCGCCGGACCATTCTACAAAAGGTACCCGATCGCTCTTTGATGAGCTTTCGGTGCTTGTAAACACAAGGTTTCAGGTTCTTTTTCACTCCCCGTCAGGGGTACTTTTCACCTTTCCTTCACAGTACTTCTTCACTATCGGTCACCGAGTAGTATTTAGGCTTGGAGGATGGTCCCCCCGTATTCCCACCGGGTTTCACGTGTCCGGCGGTACTCTGGATACAGATGGCTGTTCAGGCTTTTCGTGTACAGGACTCTCACCTTCTTCGGTTGGACTTCCCATTCCATTCCACTAAACCTTTACAATACCGTTTTCTGTCCGAACCCCGAAAGTATTACTACTCTCGGTTTGGCCTCTTCCGCGTTCGCTCGCCACTACTTACGGAATCTCAGTTGATTTCTCTTCCTCGCCCTACTTAGATGTTTCAGTTCAGGCGGTTCCCCTCATATACCTATGTATTCAGTATATGATGACAAGACTTTCCTCTTGCCGGATTGCTCCATTCGGAAATCTGCGGATCAAAGCCTACTTACGGCTCCCCGCAGCTTATCGCAGTTAGTCACGTCCTTCTTCGGCTCTCGGTGCCAAGGCATTCCCCTTGTGCTCTTTGTAGCTTGACCATTATGAGATATCTTTGGTTCTTCTTTTCTTGTAATGTTAATTACTCTTTTCGCAGTTTAATAAGCCTTTAGTTTATTTATAACTAATCTTCTTATTACCCTTAAGCTTAATTGTAGTATTTTTTACCTATGGTTTACGCATTCAAATTATCATTTGAGTTTGTTTACCTGTATAACTAATACTTTTCTCGCTTTATCTGCTTCTTTATTCAGTTTTCAAGGTGCTTTAGAAGAGATTAGACTTGATAATGTCAAGCCCCGTTGTTCTTCGCTATTGCTCTGAACCTCGGCTCTTCTTTGGTGGGCTTAAGTGGACTCGAACCACCGACCTCACGCTTATCAGGCGTGCGCTCTAACCGGCTGAGCTATAAGCCATATTGGTTTGGCTCGTTATTTCTTAAGCCGTATTTTAAGAATAGCTGTTGCTTGATGATGTCAAGCCTCGTTGTTCTTCGCTTCTCCTCAAATAACTCCCACTCGTCTAATATGTTTCAATCACTTGCGTGATTTTCACATCTTAGTCCTCGCCGGTCGTTATTTTCGGGCTACGAACCTCGGCTATTCTTATTGGTGGAGATAAGCGGGATCGAACCGCTGACCCCCTGCTTGCAAAGCAGGTGCTCTCCCAGCTGAGCTATACCCCCGTATATCTCGGGCAGGACCCTGAAAATTAAACAACGAGTTTTGAAAGAAATCTTTCGTAATGCTGACCTTGGAATTTAAACCAGCTTGTTTCATCTGATTTGGTCTCCATAGAAAGGAGGTGATCCAGCCGCACCTTCCGATACGGCTACCTTGTTACGACTTCACCCCAGTCGCCAATCCTACCTTCGGCAGCGTCCTCACGAGGTTGGACTACTGACTTCGGGTATTACCGGCTCCCATGGTGTGACGGGCGGTGTGTACAAGGCCCGGGAACGTATTCACCGCGGCATGCTGATCCGCGATTACTAGCAATTCCATCTTCATGCAGGCGGGTTGCAGCCTGCAATCTGAACTGAGAATGTTTTTAGGGGTTTGCTCCACATCGCTGTCTTGCTTCCCTCTGTTAACATCCATTGTAGTACGTGTGTAGCCCAGGTCATAAGGGGCATGATGATTTGACGTCGTCCCCACCTTCCTCCGTTTTGTCAACGGCAGTCCTATTAGAGTGCTCTTGCGTAGCAACTAATAGCAAGGGTTGCGCTCGTTGCGGGACTTAACCCAACATCTCACGACACGAGCTGACGACAACCATGCACCACCTGTCTCAACTTTCCCCGAAGGGCACCTAATGTATCTCTACTTCGTTAGTTGGATGTCAAGACCTGGTAAGGTTCTTCGCGTTGCTTCGAATTAAACCACATACTCCACTGCTTGTGCGGGCCCCCGTCAATTCCTTTGAGTTTCAACCTTGCGGCCGTACTCCCCAGGTGGATTACTTATTGTGTTAACTCCGGCACGGAAGGGGTCAGACCCCCACACCTAGTAATCATCGTTTACAGCGTGGACTACCAGGTATCTAATCCTGTTTGCTACCCACGCTTTCGTGCCTCAGCGTCAGTTAAAGCCCAGCAGGCCGCCTTCGCCACTGGTGTTCCTCCCCATCTCTACGCATTTCACCGCTACACGGGGAATTCCGCCTGCCTCTACTTCACTCAAGCTCTACAGTTTCAAATGCAGTTTATGGGTTGAGCCCATAGATTTCACATCTGACTTGCAAAGCCGCCTACGCACCCTTTACACCCAGTAAATCCGGACAACGCTTGCTCCCTACGTATTACCGCGGCTGCTGGCACGTAGTTAGCCGGAGCTTATTCATTAAGTACCGTCATTTTTCGTCCTTAATAAAAGAAGTTTACAATCCGAAAACCTTCATCCTTCACGCGGCGTTGCTGCGTCAGGGTTGCCCCCATTGCGCAATATCCCCCACTGCTGCCTCCCGTAGGAGTCTGGGCCGTGTCTCAGTCCCAATGTGGCCGTTCAACCTCTCAGTCCGGCTACCGATCGCGGTCTTGGTGAGCCGTTACCTCACCAACTAACTAATCGGACGCGAGTCCATCTTCAAGCGATAAAATCTTTGATATCAAAACCATGTGGTTCCAATATATCATGCGGTATTAGCATTCTTTTCAGAATGTTATCCCCCTCTTGAAGGCAGGTTACTCACGCGTTACTCACCCGTCCGCCACTAAACTAAATCAAATTCATTCCGAAGAAATCTTTCAAAACAGTTCCGTTCGACTTGCATGTGTTAGGCACGCCGCCAGCGTTCGTCCTGAGCCAGGATCAAACTCTCTAAAATTTGTATCTCAACAGCCTTTCAGCTGTTCAAATCAATTTCAGAGCTTTAATCGCTCATTGACGAATATGTCACTGACTATATCCGTAATTCCTGATGCTTTTTAGTGTACATCTCACTGTAATTCTTTGAGCTTTCCTCAAAGTCATTACGGGTTTCTTTACTATTATCTCGTTGTTCAATTTTCAAGGTCCTATGTTCACTTTGCACAAGAAAAACTTGATTCTCTCTTTTCTTTTAAGAGGATTTGTTGTTTTCCTTCGCGGAACATTCTCTATTATATACCTTTTTCCAGAAAAGTCAACCCCTTTTTCAAAAAATTCAATTTTTTCAGAAAAAGTTTTAGCCTTGTGGTTTTGCCAACAAATTTCTTTGTTTTATCACAACATATTGTGGTTGTCTAAAATACACCTTTTTACAATTTTCAAAATCCTATTGTATTTTCCCTTTCTATAATATAAAATAGAAATACAAATTAATTTTTCGGAGGAAATTTATGATTAATTCCATTCCCTATTATCCGTATCAACAGAATGTGCAGATATTGAAAGGATTCTTTTCCAAACCGCTTACATTAATATGTGCAATAGTTTCCGGCCTTACATGTATTTTCGGAATGTTTAGCATTAATACAAGAGCAGGTTCTACGAACATATCTTTCTCGAGCGGCACGGGCGGTTCAATTTCAATTCTTTTATGTATTGCTCTTATCCTGCTTTATGCAAAGTGCCGTTCAAATGATCCAATGCCGTTTGGCGCAACGGTTACTCTCATCAAGATATATTCTATCATTGAAATAGTAATCGGCGGACTTGCATTGCTCGCCTTTACCGGAATAACTTTTCTTCTTTCATTAGTTTTGCAGGGACAGGAAATATTCGGATACATTCTTATCCTCTGCATCTTTGCTATTCCTCTTGCACTTGTAACACTCATACACGGTATCGGATTGCTTTTATGGTCTGATTCAATTAAGAAGGGTGCAACATCGGTTTATCTCAAAAGCAGAGGTTCAATACTTCTTGCCGTGTCTTCTATTCTCTCTATTATAGTAAGCGTTGCATCCGCAATTGCTTCATTCATCTTTATTAAGGAATACGGTCCGGAAATTTCAGCGTATCTACATCATTTGGCTGAGGAGAATCCGAACTTTAATTTTAGCGGTCTATTTGATTCGTCAGATCCCATGAATTCATTGTTTATTTCCGCTGCGGGGGTTGTAACGGTATTAAATACAGTACTGTCTGCTGTATTTTACGCTTTGCTTGCAGCACTTGCTATTTCTTTTCACACATATATAAAGAAATACACAAACGGAATTAGCCTCGGTTCAGGTCAGGCTCCTGAATATGACGCTCAGCAGAGCACTGTTCCCGTACCTCCTGTTGCTCCTGTAACAAGTGAAATGCCGACAGAAGGTATTCAGCCGCCTGTTCAGCAACCGATTGATTTTCAGCCCCAAAGCGTTGATTTTGGCTCAATGGATGCAACTTCCGACAACAAACAGATTAACACTCAGTTTGAAAATCCTTATATGCAGGCGGTCGCAGAGATATGAGTGATAAATCAAATACGGTTGTTTGCCCAAACTGTCATGCACAATGCAATAACGATATGAAGTTCTGCGGAAACTGCGGTACAAAACTCAAATAAAAAACGCTATACATATATATAGAAAAAAGCGGAGATTGAAGTTGAATCAATCTCCGCTTTATTGCGTCACAATTATTTACATATATATGTTACTTTTTAAAAGCCTTGAAATCCTTGATAACCTGCTCACGATGCTTATAGTTATCGCTATTCTTATCGGGATTTGTCTTATCAATAGCAGTGTCTGTATAAATCATAAGATAGTTGCCGTTGTCCGAAAGATAGGCTGTTACATCGGGAAGTCCGTAGATGCTGAATGTGCCGTTGTCCTTAACTGACTTTACAATCTCATCGGCTGTGCTGTTCGTTTTCTTTGTATCATAAGAGTAAAGCTCAATGATAATATTTGAACCTGCATACTTTGCAGCAAACTTTTTACCTTCTTTGGCGCCGATAGCGGACGCATCCATTTTAATGCTGCCGTCTTTACTTTCAAGGTATCCCTTAGCTACAAAATAATCAACAAGTCCGTCAAGGTCATTGCCGTATTTATCATCCTTAACCGAAGATGTTGTAGGCTGAGTGCTGTCCTCGCTTGTCTGTGAAGAACTGTTACCGTCCTTATAAAGTGCATCATTATAGCTGCAACCAACTGCAGTAACCGCAAGAATGCCTGCACATAAAATCGCTGTAAGAATTCTCTTCATAATATTTTTCCTTTCGGTTCATTCTTTCGTTCTGTCATAAGTACAGTATATTATACCGCATATTTTCCGATAAATCAATATAAATTTCAAAAACAATAGGCAGATGCCGAAGCGTCTGCCTTGATTATGTCGTAACATTATTAATATCATAAGATTTGATTATATAGAACTGCCCTTTCAAATTAAGTGTGATGCACTCACCATACAGAGTTAATTCTATCACCAAGTCAAGCTCGGGAATTCATAGTTTAGATTATATCAAACTATCTACACGAACTAAAATTAACACGAGCTAAAATTAACCTACTATATATACATTCACATTTCGTCTGCCAAAGCTTACACATTCATCATATGTGTTGTAGAAACAGTCAACAATTGCAGTTCCCGACATGAGCGCACCGCCTGTGTCAACGGCTGTTGCGTAGCCGTAAACAAAACTGCCGTCTGTTGATACAATATAAAGCTTTGAGCCATACGGAATGATGTTCGGGTTGACTGCCACACCGCCGTGATAAGCCGTTACACCTGTTGCCGTAAGTGAACCTGCGGGTGCTGTGTACGCTGTACCTGAACCTGTAACAACCGATGAATAGGCAACGGTGTTGCCGTTCATATCCGTAAATGTGCCGGCAGGATTGCTGACATTTGAACCCTTTGTACCCATAAGTACGACCTTGTCAACAGGCTCTTTTGTAATTTTGGTGTCTACTGTTTCTGAAGATACCTTTTTGCCGTCAACATACTTGCACTTCTTTGTTACAAGAGCTTCGCCCTGTTTGCCCTCAGTCTGAACCTTTGTTTTGCCAAGGTCAACATCTTTTGAATTTTTCTTGACGGTTTCAAAATCAACCGACTGAGTTTCGGTTTCGTTCCTATAGGTCACACGCTTGATTGTGATGCTGTCTGCGTCCTCAATGTTGCTGTCCTTGTCAACGCTGAGAATATCGTCATCGGAAAGCTTGTAGCCAAGCTGATTGAGGACATCGCAAACATTGCCGTTCGGAACATAAACGCTGTCGGTTTTGCCGTCAGCCGTAATTGAAAGCTTTTTGCCCTTGTAAACCTTAACGGTGAGATTATCCGAAACCGGAGTTGAAAGTGACGGCTCAACCACCTCGTTATATGCGGGAGTGATGCCTGTTCTTTCAAGCACATCGGCAACCGTACCTTTTGCGAGGCTGACTGTCTGAACATCGCCGTTATAGTCAACGCTGATTTCAACAGCCTTAATCATGCCGTGTGTAAATCCGTTTTCATCAAGTCCTGCATAAACGATATCACCGTTTGCGAGTTCAACACCGTCTGATGTTACAGCCTGTTCTGTTTCTGCGCTGTAGTTCACGGCAGCAGCTACCGTGTAAATCGAACCTGTAATAATTGCAGCTGCAAGTGCAAAGTCGTTACGGAACGCAGGGAACGAAAGTTCTCTTTCTTTTTCTGCATAATAAATTTCTCCTGACTTGCAATTTTCTCAGGATTGATTTTGCATAGAAAATTCATATTTAATTCATAAACCTTCACTAAAGAGCCGTCTTGCTCTTTACAGGCACACATTATAGGACTGTGTTTTGTGAATGTCAAACCAATCAAAAGTAAATTTTTTGTGCAATTTCACAAGACTTTCGCCTTTATTTTCTATTTTTGCAATATAATTTTGTTTCCTATCGGGAATTATCCTGCAAATTTATATGCAATTTGCAAGAAATTCACTTTTACCGTTTCGTTACCGATTTGTTACTGTTTTGTAACTACTTTCTCATAGAGAATTTTATCGCTTAAAACAGTTGTTTTTAATGTCTTTTCAGCAAAAAAGAACCGTGAAAAAACAGCCTTACAAAAACAATAAGTCACATAACCGTCATTGTTTTCGGTTATGTGACTTTTGCGGTTTATACATCCTTATTAAATGTTGCAAAGTTTCTGTAACACCGTAGCGGCACACGGTTTTGATATAACATAAATTGTGTATTCAAATTTGCACGCAATGCGTGCAATCGTGTGCATTGCACACGAACGGGAGAACACGGTTCTCCTCTACAGAATTGTTCAAATGGTAACTATACTACGCTCGGGCATAAATGTTTTTATGCAAAACAAGTCAAATTGCGAGGATCTAAGTTTTAAGCGTCTTTTTTATTTGCGTGCTTTTTGCGGTACTCAGTAGGGGTGATTCCTTTCAGTTTTCTGAAAACCTTTGAAAAGTATAACTGATCGGAAAAGCCTACCGAGAGGGCTACATCCTTAATCTGAACATTCGTGTTGTTAAGCATTGTGCAGGCTCTGCCGATTCGGCAGTTGTTGATGTACTCGATAACCGAAAATCCCGTTTCTTCCTTAAAAAGTCTGTAAAGGTAAGTGCGGTCAATCTGAACTTTGTCGGCAACGCTTTTAACCGTGCAGGAAACCTGCCGAAAGTTTCTTTCTATATAATCTCTCGCCTGCATAATGTAGTCGGTTTCGGTTGATTTCCGACTCGGATAATACTGAATATAGTATGACAGCAGAATCAGAACCTTGCCGTTTGTGCGACAGGCGGCATAAACCGTGTCGCTGCTGTCATCACAGACATCAAAATATTGAAAAAGACTTTCAACGGGAATTTCGGGGGCAACAGGACGGCTTTTTGAAAAATTGGTTCGGCTTATCATTACGGCAATTTCAAACCCAGTGAGTTCAACCCATTTGTATTCAAACATAATATTCGGATAGATCTTGACGCTTATGCTTGAATACGGAAAAAGCATAACCGAATTACCCCTTTTCACGGGATATTCGATGCCATCTATAATAAAAATTCCCTTGCCTGCCGTAACAAGAAACAGACCGTAGGTTTCACGCATTGCGGGTTTGATTTCAAAATCAATATCAGGAATCCTCACACCGCACGAAACACAAACATTTGACAGTACTCTGTAATTACTATTTTGTTCCATATAATCGCCTCAAATACAACATTTGTCCATAATATCATAACATATCTATATAGATTTTCGTGCTTTTTCACGCTATAATTATGTTATTATACAATAATTTTGCATTTTTGACAATAGGTGATTCGGAGTGAAATATTTTGAACTATAAATACGAAATAATAAATTATGACCAAAACACACCTGCAAAGGTTATGTATCTTAACCTTTCGTCAGAAACACACAAGACTGAACTTCATTGGCACAGAGAGCCTGAGCTTGTCTATGTGATTGAAGGTCAGGCAGAATGTCCGAGAAACGGCGAAACAACGCTTGTAAACGAGGGGGATTTTATTCTTTTCAACAGTGAAGATGTTCACCTTGTTCGGCCTGTTGTCGGAACAAGCGTCCGCCTTGTGTGCATTCAGCTTTCTTTTGAATATATGCGAATGTTCTGCAAGTCAATTGACAGCGTTGTTTTTGACCTTTCTGTTTCTCCTCAAACGAAACAGAAGCTTATTGAAGTTCTTCAGGAAATTGCCGAAACAAATCCCAATGACGAGTACAGCACACTTCTTCAAATTGCTCATGTCAATAAGATTTACTATCTGCTCTTGAAGAATTGCACCTGCTTTAAGAGAGCGACCAACAATCCGATTATTCCGCGCAGAGATTTTTCATATGCAAAAACAGCAATTGCATATATTAACGAAAACTACAAGCGTGAAATTCCTCTTAACGAGATTTCATCGGTTGTAAATCTTTCTCCGTCTTATTTTTCAAAGTACTTCAAAAGCATCACCCGTGTGAGCTTTTCGGAGTATCTTGCAAACCTCCGACTTGAAAATGCAATCAACGATATGCTTGATAAGAACTCGACGGTTTCTGCCGCTGCACTTGAAAACGGCTTTGCAAATGTAAAGTCATTCATCACACAGTGCAAAAAGGTCTACGGCCTTACACCGGCGCAATATAAAAAGAAACTTCTCAACAGATAAAATTTTAAAGGCTCAGAACTTTGAACAGGTTCTGAGCCTTTTTGCATACGGCATACAGCCGTTTCCTATTGATAAAGTTTATCCTTAAAAAATTTCGCCACCATATCCCACAGCTTTTCCTGTGCAAAAAATATGTCGGCGTGTTCCGCTCCGTTAATTGCAACCAATGTGACATCGCAACCGTTTTTCTCAAGCAAATCGTGCAATTCGGCACTCTGCGAAAAAGGAACGGTGGAATCGTCTGTTCCGTGAAAAATCATAAACGGCGGTGCTGACGGGGTTACATACGAAACGGGGCAACACTTCATTGCCTTTTCCTTATTGAGTGCAACATTCATTCCGAGCATGAGCGACTCCATACTTGCCGCCGAAGTTAACGGCGATTCATATGGAAATGTTGAAACATCTGTCGGCGGATAAAAGGCACAGCAAGCCTGTACCTCGCTTGAACAGTCAAGATAATTTCCGACATCAAGAGCCTTATCATTATCTAAAGCGCACATGGCAGCAAGATAGCCTCCTGCGGATTCGCCTGCAACACCGATATTGTTTTCATCTATATTATAACGGTCTGCGTGAGCCTTGATGTAGCGAATAGCCGCTTTTACATCCTCCAACGGCATCGGATATGCCCCTTCATTGCTTGTGCGATATTCAACACTTGCAACCGCAAAGCCCTCGAGTGCCAACTTTGCAAGATAAGCAAAATGGGCAGATTTATCCAGTCTTATCCAACCTCCACCGCAAAACCACACAATACACGGGTATTTTTTGTTTTTTAATTTTGGATAAATCAAGTCGAGTTTCAAGTCTCTTGTGGTGTGTCCGAACCATGCGTCAACCTGTGCATAGGTTATGTCGGATACGGTAAAATATCTCGGTTTTTCAATTTTAAGATTCATTTCAAACTTCATAATATTATCCATTATCAGTTGTATTTGCGGAGCAAGCCTATATTATATGACTCAATCTCCGAAAGGTCGCTTTCGCTGAAATTGTAGTTTTCATGATACCAGCTTTGGCTTTGGTAGTAATGACGGATAGAATCCGTTTTGAACACATAGCCGTGGCGGGCATAGATTTCGTTGATTGCATCCTGTGCAAGCTCTGAACCAAGTCCCATAACCTCGTTGGCGTTCAGCTTTCTGATTGATGAATCAGGCAAAATAAAATCGTTGTCATAGTTGTAATAATGGGCTGTGGGATAACGGTCACGGCTTTCCTGCTTTACCGCCTGCGTCGGAGCTTCCGTTGAAGGCACGGTGGTTTTCTTTTCTGTATCTTTAACGGTAACCGTGCATGTAGCCTTCTTTCCGTTTTCCGTTTCGCAAGTAATTATTGCAACGCCCTCATTTTCGCCGAGTACCATTCCGTTGTTGTCAACACTTGCGGTTTCAGGGTCTGACGAAGACCACACAATGTTGTCCGACGGCGCATCAACAGGCTTCACCTTTGCCTCAAGCTGAATTTTGCTGCCCTTTTTAACGGAGGTTGAACTTTCGCTTACGGTAATGCCTTCAATCTCTTTGTCAAGGATTGTCACATTACACACCCTTTTAAGACCGCTTTCGCTCTCTGCGGTTACAACTGCCGTTCCTTTTGCCTTGCCTGTAACCGTTCCGTCGTTAACGGTTACAATTTTGCTGTCTGATGTTGACCAATTGATTGTGCCGGCATCCGCCCCATCGGGCTTGATTGTAACCGAAATATGTTTTGTATCTCCCACATGAAGCTCAAGCTCTTCGTAACTGAGTGACATACTCTCAACCTGTTTTGTAAAGCACGAACACAATACAAACGGAACTATTATCAGCATTGCCAAAATCGGCATTATTTTTTTCATAAATACTCCCCCTTACATATATATGTAAAATCCGCAACAGATTCTATCAATATTCTAACCTATTTAATTCGTTTTGTAAATAATAAATAATCAATCTACCTGCACAATTTTTTTAACAGTTCTCTGCTCTTTATAAGTATTCTTCGGTACTCGGTAGAAATGTATCCCGATTTTGCAAATCTGCTCAGAGTTTTGCTGACCGTTACCCTCGATACTCCCACCGTGTTGGCAATTTCTTCATGCGTAATTGCAACAATGCCGTCATGTTCGCTTTCAAGCAAGAGTCCTGCAATACGGGCGTCTGCCTGCATAAAGGTCATTGAGTCAAGCTGTGATGACAAAAGTCTTATTCTGTTGGCAAGAATTTCAAGCAATTCAAACGCAAGCGTCGGGTGCTGTGCGATAATGTCGGTCAATCGCTTTTTGTCAATCATTATAACTTCGGTATTTGTAAGTGCCTTGGCGGAACTGACTCTCGGCTTTTTGTCAAAAAAAGCACCCTCACCGATAATCTCGCCGTGTCTTGCCGTGTTGAGAGTTTTCTCGTTGCCGTCAACGGAATTCATATACACCTTTACACTGCCCTTTTTGATGTAGCAAAAGCTTTGCGCCGTGTCGCCCTGAAGATAGATTATCTCATCTTTTGCGTATTTTCTGACGCTCCCCGACTGTTCAATCAGCGACTGCATATTCTCATGAACAGTGCTGTTTGCGTGTCCGCAGGCATTAATCGTGTGTTCCATAATTCACCGCCCTAATAATCCGATTTATTTCCTTAATTGTAACATAGTTTACAATCTTTTTGCAAGGTGTGTGCAATAATTAACTTAAAGAAAAGGAGTGATTTATTATGGGTATGACTATGTCGCAGAAGATTCTTGCGGCTCACGCAGGACTCAGCGAAGTCAAGGCAGGTCAGCTTATTGAGGCAAAGCTCGATATGGTTCTCGGTAACGATGTAACATCTCCCGTAGCCATTAATGTATTCGAGGAAAACGGCGCTACCTCAGTATTTGACAACACAAAAATCGCAATGATTATGGACCACTTTACACCTAATAAAGATATCAAGGCAGCAACACAGGTTAAACAGGTTCGTACATTTGCAGACAAATATGATATCAAAAACTACAGAGATGTAGGTCAGATGGGTATTGAACACGCACTTCTCCCGAACAGGGACTTGTAGGACCGGGCTGTCTTTGCATCGGTGCTGACTCACACACCTGTACATACGGCGCACTCGGCGCATTCTCAACAGGCGTCGGCTCAACGGATATGGCTGCCGGCATGATCAGCGGTAAGGCTTGGTTCAAGGTTCCATCAGCTATCAAATTCAACATTGTAGGCAAGCCACAGGGTTTTGTAAGCGGTAAGGATGTTATTCTCCACATCATCGGCAAAATCGGCGTTGACGGTGCACTTTACAAATCAATGGAATTCACGGGCGAAGGTCTTAAATACCTCAACATTGATGACAGACTTTGCATTGCAAACATGGCAATTGAGGCTGGCGCAAAGAACGGTATATTCCCTGTTGACGACATCACTCGTGAATACTGCAACGGCAGATATCAGGTACCCCTGTCGAATACACGGCAGACGAGGACGCTGTTTATGACGAGGAGTACACAATCGACCTTTCAGCTCTCCGTCCGACAGTTGCATTCCCGCATCTTCCCGAAAACACAAGAACAGTTGATGAAATCGGCGAAAAAGAAGTTAAGATTGACCAGTGCGTAATCGGTTCATGCACAAACGGCAGAATTTCAGACCTGCGTGCCGCCGCAAACATTCTCAAGGGCAAGAAGATTGCAAAGAATGTTCGTTGCATCATCTTCCCCGGCACACAGCAGATTTGGCTTGACGCTATGCACGAAGGTCTTTTTGATATCTTCATTGAGGCAGGCGCAGTTGTTTCAACACCGACCTGCGGTCCGTGTCTTGGCGGTCATATGGGTATTCTTGCCGCAGGCGAAAGAGCAATCTCAACAACTAACCGTAACTTTGTCGGCAGAATGGGTCATGTTGACAGCGAAGTTTATCTTGCAAGTCCGGCTGTTGCCGCCGCAAGTGCTGTCGCAGGCTACATCATTGACCCCGAAAAGGTATAAGAAAGGCAGGTAACAAACAATGAACGCAAAAGGTACTGTACACAAGTTCGGCGACAATGTGGATACCGATGTAATTATCCCTGCTCGCTACCTTAACACCGCATCTCACAAGGAGCTTGCGGCTCACTGCATGGAGGACATTGACGCAGATTTCGTAAATAAGGTTAAAGAGGGCGACATTATGGTCGCCGAAAAGAACTTTGGCTGCGGTTCTTCCCGTGAACACGCACCAATCGCAATCAAGGCAAGCGGAATTTCATGTGTAATCGCATCAACCTTTGCAAGAATTTTCTATCGTAACTCAATCAACATCGGTCTTCCGATTCTTGAATGTGATGAGGCGGCAAAGGATATCAAGGATGGCGATACAGTTTCCGTAAACTTTGACACAGGTGTCATCACCAACGAAACAACAGGCAAAACATATCAGGCTGAGCCGTTCCCCGAGTTCATTCAGAACATCATCAAAAAAGGCGGTCTCATCAACTCGATTATGTAATCCGTTGATTTTAATTTATAATTATAACAGAACAACAAACGGCAGACTTGTAAATAAGTCTGCCGTATTTTAGTTTGTAAAAACAGTCTTTTATGAGAGAAACAAAAATGCCCGAGCGCTACATTGCTATTGTTTGTACAATCCAATGTAGCGGTGATCAGTGATTGCCAATCGTTTCGATGGCAACATCGAAACGACCGGTAGGGGCGAACCGTGCAAGCTTTCAATGAAAATCCATATAATCATTACATTAATATACAAAACAACCCCGACAGATTTTGCTCTGTCGGGATTGTTGCTTATAATATTATTTTCTTGTAATTGACCAGCCTGTTGCGTTATAACCGCTGATTGTCTTGCCGTTTTTGTCGATGCAACGGAGAGTGTATGTAACCTTCTTACCCTTCTTTGCACCCGAGTCCGTATAACTTGCAGCTGTTGTGTCTTTAACCTTTGTCCAACTGCCTCCGTCATATTTTCTGTAAAGTCTGTAGCCATACACTCCTGCAACCTTGCCCCATGTCACGCTTACGCCCTTTGAAGTGTTTGTAAGCTTTGTGATTTTCGGTGCAACGGGTGCATATTTTTTCGACCAACCCTTTGAATTGTAACCGCTTACTGTGTTGCCGTTCTTGTCAATACAACGGATTGTGTAGGTTTCCGTTCTGTTCGGACTTACTCCCGAGTCGGTAAAACTTGTAGCAGTTGTATCCTTAAACCTTTTCCAACCGCCTGATGAGGTCTTGTAGTAAAGTCTGTAACCGTAAGCACCTGCAATTTTGTTCCAACTAAGCTTGATACCGCCTGAAGTGTTTTCAAGCTTGCTGATTGTCGGTGCTACGGGTATATATTTCTTTGACCAACCCTTTGAGTTGTAACCGCTTACTGTGTTGCCGTTCTTGTCAATACAACGGATTGTGTAGGTTTCCGTTCTGTTCGGACTTACTCCTGAGTCGGTAAAACTTGTCGCAGTTGTATCCTTAAACCTTTTCCAACCGCCTGATGAGGTCTTGTAGTAAAGTCTGTAACCGTAAACTCCTGCAACTTTGTTCCAACTGAGCTTGATACCGCCTGAAGTGTTTTCAAGCTTTGAAATTGTCGGAGCAACAGGAGTGTATTTTTTCGACCAACCCTTTGAGTTGTAACCGCTTACTGTATTGCCGTTCTTGTCAATGCAACGCATTGTGTAGGTTTTTGTCTGATTTACGCTTACCGCTGAATCGGTATAACTTGTTGCAGTTGTGTCCTTAATTCGTTTCCAACCGTTTGAAGTTTTCTGATAAACTCTGTAACCGTAAGCACCCGAAACTTTATTCCAGCTTATTTTGATACCGCCCGAAGTATTTTCAAGTTTTGAAATTGACGGTGTCTGCAAAGTTTTATCAAGTGCAACAAAGTTAAAGCTGTTTTTCTTAGCGTAAGATTCTGCGACAGTACCTCTGTAACCCTTAACAGTAAAATCTTTAACCTTGTTTATTTTATAATTATCAAAATCAAAAACAAAGCCGATTGCATAATCGTCTATTTTAGCTACATTTTTCTCAATTGTAACTGTTTTAAGATTTGAGTTATCAAGTAGTATACCGTAACTTCCGACATAACCATTGCATAGTTCTTTTAATGAAGTAGGTGTTGTATAGGCAGAATCCTTTTTGTTATACGGATAAAGAATAATTTTAGTCTTATTCTTGTCATACCAAATACCGTTTTCAGAGGTATAGTTTTTATTATTGAGGTTGACATTCACCTTTTCAAGCGAAGTACATCCTGCAAATACCTGTCCGCCTACTGTTTTCAAATTGCTTCCTATATTAACACTCTTTAATTCCGAACATCCTGCCATTGCTATATTATCCATAATTATCACGCTGTCGGGGATGTCAATAGTTTCAAGACTTGTACAATGCGATAATGCACCCATTCCGATTTCGGTCAAATTCTTTGAAAGCTCTATATTTTTCAGATTGGTGCAATAAGAGAAAGCAAGTCCGTCAAGAACCGTAACGCTGTCGGGAACAGTAATGTTTGTCAAACTTGAACAATTAGAAAAAGTCCATGATTCAATGCGTTTGACACCGTCAGGAATATTTACATTTTTCAGTCCCTCACAATCTAAAAATGCCCAATTACCGATTCTGCTTACTGTTTCGGGAATTTTCACACTTGTCAGATTCTTTTCTTCATAAAAAGCATAACCCGAGATATTGGTAATGCCCGACTTGAGGGATAATTCTGTATTTTTAGGCATATCGCCTTTGTAACCGTAAGCACTCTTGCCTATATATACCACACCGTCAGGCTGACTGTTAAGCCACTTTGTTTTTTCAAAAGCTCTTCCGCCGACATATGGTAAATCATCCGAAACTGTAACACTTGCAAGATTTTCACAACCTGAAAACGCATACTCGCCCACACTTGCAACACTCCGAGGAATTGTTATTTCCGAAAGTTTTTTACACTCAACAAAAGCAAAAGCGCCGATACTTTTCAAGGTTTCCGAAAAATTAACGCTTGTAAGTTTTTCACAAGAGCCAAAAGCGTCATTTTCTATTCTTTCAATGCCGTCATTGAAGTTAAGTTTTGTGAGTCCCTGACAATTATAAAAAGCGTACTTGTCAATATGTTTTACACTGCTTGGAATTAAAATGGCGGTAAGATTTGCACAATCTTTAAAAGCCGACTCTGAAATGCTGACTGTATCGGATTTTACAGTAATTTTGGTGTTGCGTGGCATGTCGCTTTATACTTATATGCTACTTTTCCGACATACACAAGACCGTTCGACTGATTGTTAAACCACTTTGTGTTATTAAATGCATTTTCACAAACAGTATCAAGATTGCTGGAAAATTTAATTTTCTCAAGTTTTATACAGCCGTTAAAAGCAGAAAATCCAATTGTTGTAACTCCGTTCGGAATGGTAACGCTTGTAATAATTCTGTTGTCACTCAATGCACCGGTATCAATTTGTTTTACCGTGTGACCGTTAATTGCCGAAGGAATGGACAAAGATGATGCCATACCGTCATAGTCAGTAATTGTACACGAATTATCGTCTTCTATTTTGTATTGAAAATCACCATAGGTAAGTTCATCGTCCTCCGATGCGTTTACCATAATCGGAGCAATAACAATTATACTTAAAAGCATAGTAATCGTCAGAAATACAGATGTTAAACATTTAATCTTTGTTTTCATAAATAAGCCTCCTTAAAATATAATACCCGTTACCTGTCAACTTGATTATACACCTTGATATTTGCAATTGTCAATAAAATTATTTTTAATTTCAAAGCATTTTTATGAATGTTATAGAAATTCACATTGCTTTTTAATATGTCATACCAAAAAGCATCGGACAAATAATGATTGAATTTTTTGTTATGATAACATCATATAAAATTCGCAAAGAAAAGGTCATAATGTAGGGGAGAACAGTGTTCTCCCGCTCGTGTGCAATGCACACGATTGAACGCTGTGCGTTCAAATTATACACAACTCATCACCTTTTCATCAAAAATCTATTAAACAAAAACATTCATCACGCGGGCGGATAATATCCGCCACTACAGTATATCAACAACTTTGTAACATTTATATAATATGTAACGACAAAAAAGCCTCCCGAACAAACGGGAGGCTTGAATGCTTTTACGCACAAATATTTAAAGTAAAGTTATTTAACAAATTACTTCTTGTAAGATGTGTGCCAGATTTCCTTAGCATACTGGAGGATTGTACGGTCAGATGAGAACTTACCTGCATTTGCAATGTTGATAAGGCACTTCTTACCGAATTCCTTACGGTTAGCATACTCTGTGTTAGCTCTGATCTTTGTATCAACATAATCGGGAAGGTCATAGATGAGGAAGTAGTTATCAGCCTTCTGCCATGAAGAATCCTTGAGGAGTGAATCATGGAGTTCCTTGAAGCTGCCTTCGCCCTGAGCGCCGCCGTCATCAAATGTGCCGTCAACAAGAGTATCAACAACTCTCTTAATTTCCGGATTAGCGTCATAAAGAGCCTTTGGATGGTAGCCTTCCTTCTTCATTCTCTCGATATCCTCAACCTTTGCGCCGAAGATGTACTCGTTCTCAATACCTGCGCACTCAGCAATTTCAACATTAGCGCCGTCAAGTGTACCGAGTGTAGGAGCACCGTTGAGCATGAACTTCATGTTACCTGTACCCGATGCCTCAAGACCTGCTGTTGATGTCTGCTCAGAAAGGTCAGCAGCAACAACAATCTTCTCAGCGTAAGATACATTGTAGTTAGAAATGAAGTAAACCTGAAGGAGATCCTTTGTTTCGGGATCGTTGTTTACAAGCTTAGCAATCTCGTTGATGTACTTAATGATTGCCTTTGCTCTTGCATAACCCGGAGCAGCCTTTGCGCCGAAGATAAATGTTGTAGGAGTCCAGTTTTTAAGCTTCTTATCCTTCAATCTGAAGTAGATTGTCATGATTGAGAAAGCGTTGAGGAGCTGTCTCTTGTACTCGTGAAGTCTCTTAACCTGAATATCATAGATTGAATCGGGATTTACATCGTAGCCGTCCATCTTCTTGATGTAGTCTGCAAGCTGCTGTTTCTTCTTCTTCTTGATATTGTTGAACTTTGTGATTGTTCTTGTGTCAATGCAGTCATTGAGCTTTTCAAGAAGTGAAAGGTCTGTAAGCCATGCATCTGAGCCAACCTTCTCTGTGATAAGAGCAGAAAGCTCAGGGTTGCAAAGACCGAGCCAACGGCGCTGTGTAATACCGTTTGTCTTGTTCTGGAATCTCTCGGGATATACCTGATACCACTCTTTGAGTACATCAGCCTTGAGGATTTCTGTGTGAAGCTCGGCAACACCGTTTACATATGTTGATGCGTATGTTGCAAGTCTTGCCATATGAACAACATTACCGTCGATAATGCGCATCTTAGCCTTTGTATCCTCGTGCACACCCTTAGCAGTAAGCTCTTCCTGGCACTTGTTGGCGATAAGGCAGATAATGTGATAAATCTCAGGAATAACCTGTGTCATAAGGTCAGCAGGCCACTTCTCGAGAGCCTCGCCGAGAACTGTGTGGTTTGTATAGTTAAATGTCTTTCTTGCAATTTCAAAAGCATCGTCAAAGTTGAAGCCTTCGTTCATAAGAAGTCTTACAAGCTCGGGAACACATGATACAGGATGTGTATCGTTAAGCTGAATTGTGTTTTCCTTTGCAAAGAAGCTGAAATCATTGCCGTGCTTCTTCTTATAACGGCGCATAATGTCCTGAAGTGATGCAGAACAGAAGAAATACTGCTGTTTAAGTCTGAGAACCTTGCCCTCATACTTGTTATCGTTAGGATAAAGAACCTTTGTGATGTTTTCGGCATCGTTCTTTTCCTGAACGGCATTGTTGTACTCTGTGTTGTTGAAAGCAGTGAAATCAAAATCGTTTACTGCCTCAGCCTGCCAAAGACGAAGTGTGTTGATGTTTGTTGTCTTACAGCCGATAACAGCCATATCGTAAGGAACAGCCTTAACTGTCTGGCCCTTGAATGATACTGTAACAGCCTCATCCTCAACACGGTTGCACCACGGATCTTCAAATCTCTGCCAGTTATCAGCTGTTTCAACCTGATAACCGTTTTCGATAAGCTGCTTGAAAAGACCGTACTTGTAACGGATTCCGTAGCCGTCAAGCGGTACTTCCTGTGTAGCAGCACTGTCGAGGAAACAAGCGGCAAGTCTGCCGAGACCGCCGTTACCGAGAGCAGCATCGTCGATATCCTCAAATACATTGATGTCAATGCCCTTCTTTTTGAGGAGCTTTGTAACATCTTCAAGAATGCCGAGGCAGTAAAGGTTGTTGTACATCATTCTGCCCATGAGGAATTCTGCAGAGAAATAGTAAGCTCTGCGTTCGCTGTCATGTTTAATCTTGCTTGCTTCCCAGTTGCCTGCGATTTCGCCCATTACTGCTTTGCCGAGTGAGTAGTGAAGCTCAGCGGGTGTGAGCTCTTCAATCTTTTTGCAATACATAGACTGAGCTGTGAGTTCAAGCTTTTCCATAATATTACCCATTTGTTTAGTCCTCCAGTCGTCCGCTTTTTTCAGACATAGTTTTTAATTTATCAGCAAGCTCATCAGTAAGAGCTGCACCATCGAGTCTCCATACCCAGTTTCCGCCGAGTGTTGACGGAATATTCATTCTTGCCTCCTTGCCAAGGCCGAGAATGTCCTGCATAGGTACGATTGCTGTATCTGCCTTGCTTTCATAAGCAACACGGATGAGTCCCCAGTTGAACGGTTCGTCATCAGGCATCTGACAATAACTTCTTGCATAGTTAACGTCCTCGGGTTTAGCTGTTTCAAGCCAGCCCATAACAGTATCGTTATCGTGAGTACCTGTGTAAACAACACAGTTTTCGGTGTATTTATGGGGAAGATAGTCGTTCTCTTCACCACTGTCGAAAGCGAATTCAAGAACCTTCATTCCCGGATAGCCTGTCTGCTCCATAAGCTCGGTTACATCGGGAGTGAGTGTTCCGAGGTCTTCGGCAACAATATCAATCTTGCCGAGTGCCTCTTCCATCATATTAAAGAACTTAATGCGCGGACCTTCAACCCATTCACCGTTGATTGCGTTTTCGGCAGGATAAGGAATTGAATAGTAGCTTGCAAAAGCTCTGAAATGGTCAATACGGGTGATGTCATAAAGCTTTGATGCGGCTTTGATACGCTCAAACCACCACTCATAGTCGGTAGCCTCAAGGTAATCCCAATCATAGAGAGGATTGCCCCAAAGCTGACCTGTTGCCGAGAAGTAATCCGGCGGACAGCCTGCAACTGCGATAGGATCACCGTCGTCATAAAGCTGAAATAGCTCGGGGTTAGCCCATTGTGTCTGCACTGTCCATGGCAACATAGATCGGCATATCGCCCAAAATCTTAATGCCGAGACCGTTTACATACGCACGGAAAGATTCCCACTGCTCATAGAATTTGAACTGTACAAACTTCCAGAAATCAACATCATCCTTGAGCTTGCGTTCATAACGCTTCACGGCAGCCTCATCACGCATTTTGATTTCCTCATCCGGCCATTCTGTCCAGGAAACCATGTCAAAGCTCTTTTTAACTGCCATATAAAGTGCATAGTTTTTGAGCCATGAACTGTTTTTACGCTTGAAGGATGTAAATGCCTTCTGGTCACCCTTTTTGAAGTTATCGTAAGCAATCTTCAAACTTCAAAACGGTTGTTGTAGATTTTCTCATAGTCAACCTCGGCGTCATCTGAGCCCCAGTCACGGCTCATGACCTCTTCCTTAGTCAAAAGACCTTCTTCACAAAGAGTGTCAAGGTCAATGAGGTAAGGATTGCCTGCATAGGTTGAAAAAGACTGATACGGTGAATCACCGTAACTTGTCGGTCCAACGGGGAGAATCTGCCAGATTGTCTGACCTGATTTTTTCAGAAAGTCAGCAAACTTGCGAGCCTCTTTGCCGATGGTGCCGATACCGTAGGGGGATGGAAGCGAAGTAATCGAAAGGAGAACACCTGCGCTTCTAGCCATAAAAATCAACTCCATTCTGACGGACTGTTAAATTTTTTAAATCTGCGAATTCGGGCGCAATTCGCCCCTGAACCCACAGTATCAAGATAATTTTAGCACATAATCTAAATTTTTACAAGTTATTTTTTTAACAACGACAAGTTATTGCAATATACTCAAAATAGTCAGAAAAACAGCGTCAGAAGTTAGTTTTCTTATATAGCCTCTTGAATTTACCATGTTAATACTGCCGCCAAGCATAAGCTTTATTGCATAACTTTTGTCTTTTGTGCTGATTCCGCAATAAACAAGACCGACAGGCTTTTCGGGAGTTCCGCCCGTAGGACCTGCAATTCCCGTTGTACTTACGGCTAAATCCGCACCCGAAACATTTCTTGCACCCTCTGCCATCTGCATTGCCGTTTCAGCCGAAACTGCGCCAAGCACAGACAGCGTTTCGTTTGAAACTCCAAGCACCTTATGTTTCATTTCATTTGCATATGTGCATACGCCAAAATCAAATACCTCGCTTGCACCGCTTACTGCGGTAATTCTTTCGCTTAAAAGACCGCCCGTACAGCTTTCTGCAGTTGCAAGCTTTACACCCTTTTCACGAAGCTTTGCAACAACATTTTCCTGGAGCGTGTCGGAATTGAGATTGTTTTTTCTCAAAAGCCGAACCACATCTGTATCTGTCAGAGTTATCATTAATAATCATCTCCGAAAATTTTTCGTATATCCATATTTTAGCACCGGCATATGAATTATTGTAATTATTTTATTTTTGATATATTAAATAGAAAAGGAAAGCGCTCACGCAAAAACGCTTAAAAAAGAGGTAATTTTATGGCTTGGTTTTTTACCGAAAAAAATATATTCGGCAACAACTACACCCTTGTCGGAGAAAACGCAAAGCATATTTCTAAGGTGCTGCGTATGCGTACAGGCGATGACATCACCCTTGTTTCTCCGAACAAAACGCAGTATGAATGTAAAATTTCGCTCATCACACAGGGTGAAGTCACGGTTGACATCATCTCACAAAAGCCGTGTGAAAACGAACCCGATGTTTTTGTAACCCTCTATCAGGCTCTGCCTAAGGGTGATAAAATGGATTTCATCGTTCAGAAATGCACGGAACTCGGAATCAGCAGAATTGTGCCGATGATTTCGGCAAGATGTGTTTCCCGTCCCGATGAAAAATCACTGAAAAAGAAGTGTGAACGCTGGCAGAAAATTGCTCTTCAGGCGGCAATGCAGAGTCGCAGAGGCATTATCCCCGAAGTAACTCCGTGCATTTCGTTTAAAGAGGCGGCAGAACAGACAAAGCAGAACGAAAAGACCGTATTTTTTTACGAAATGGGCGGAGAATCCGTCAGAAAAATTCTGAATGGCACAAAGCCTAAAACCGTCGGAATGTTCATCGGCAGTGAAGGCGGATTTGAACAATCTGAGGTTGACAGCGTAACCGCAATCGGCGGTCAGGCGGCAACCCTCGGCAAACGAATTCTCCGTGCAGAAACCGCCCCCCTCGCCGCCCTATCCATTATTATGTACGAAACCGACAATTTTAGTTCGTGAAGACAGTTTGTACAATGCACAACAAATGATGCCCGAGCGTAGCATAGCAGTTGCATATACCGACTCGTCGGCGAGTGCCTCGCACCCCTCTCGTGAAGACAGTTTGTGCAATGCACAACAAATGATGCCCGAGCGTAGCATAGTAGTTGCCTATACAAATTACATTAACTCAACACCAAAATCGGAGGAAAATTTATGACAGGAATTATATGTGCCATGCAGATTGAGGCCGACGGAATTATCGCCCTTTCTCAGAACACACAAACCGAAGAAATCGCAGGAATGAAATTCACCACAGGTACTCTTAACGGCAAGGACATAGCCGTTGTAGTCTGCGGAGTCGGCAAGGTCAATGCCGCCATGTGTGCCGTTGTGCTTATTGAAAAGTTCAATCCCGATGTTGTAATCAACAGCGGTGTGGGCGGTTCACTCTCCCCTCTTGTATCAATCGGAGATATTGTTGTTGCAACAAAATCCGTTCAGCACGATATGAACACAACTGCTCTCGGCGACAGACAGGGCGAGGTTTCGTTTCCTGACGGTACAAAGATCTTTTTTGACTGCGACAAAACAGTAGTTGAAAAGCTCACGCAGGCGTGCAGGACACTCCCCGACACCAAGGTTGAGCAAGGCATTATCGCAAGCGGCGACATATTCGTTTCCGACCGTAAAAAACGCAAAAGAATTGCCGATACATTCGGTGCTCTTGTCTGTGAAATGGAGGGTGCGGCAATCGGTTATGTTTGCTACGCACTCAAAACTCCTTACGGAATCATCAGGGCAATCTCCGATGACCTTGACGAAAACAAGGGTGTTGACTATGAAAAATTCTGCAAACTTGCCGCCAAAAAGACAGTAGGCGCAATATGTGAATATCTCAAAAATGAATAATTACGACCGACTTAAAACGGGGAACGCTTTTGTTTCCCGTTTTTTCTTTTGTAATGAGTTGTCTTTTTCGATTTCTATTGACAATATAATCACATTTGGATAAAATAAAAGGTAACATTGTTTTATGGAATAACACTACATATACAAGGGAGAGATATATATGCAGCTTACAGGTGCAGAAATCATTTGCGAGTGTCTTCTTGAACAGGGTGTTGACACGGTTTTCGGTTATCCGGGCGGTGCGGCACTCAACACATACGATGCGCTCTATAAATACAGCAACAAAATTCGTCACATTCTCACAGCACACGAACAGGGTGCTTCTCATGCGGCTGACGGTTACGCAAGAGCAACAGGCAAAACAGGCGTTGTTATGACAACATCTGGTCCCGGTGCAACAAACATTGTAACAGGCCTTGCAACAGCCAATATCGACAGCATTCCGCTTGTTGCAATCACAGGCAATGTAACAACCGATCAGCTTGGAAGAGACAGCTTTCAGGAAGTTGACATTGTAAACATCGTAAAGCCCGTTACAAAGGCAAGCTTCCTTGTTGAAAAGGTTGAGGATCTTGCCGACACCATACGCAAGGCTTTTGCTCTTGCTCAACACGGCAGAAAAGGACCTGTTCTCGTTGATGTTCCAAAGGATGTAACAGCAAACAAAACAGAGTTTGTACAGACTATTCCCGAAAGACCGAGAACCTTTGAAATCAGAAATCCCGAAAAAGTTCGTGTTGTTCAGGAAATGATTAAAAACGCAAAGCGTCCTATGATTTACGCAGGCGGCGGTATCATCAGCGCTGACGCAAGCGAAGAATTCAAGGCATTTGCAGAGCTTATTGACGCTCCCGTTTGTTGTTCGCTTATGGGACTCGGCTGTATTCCCGCCGATCATCCGCTCTGCATCGGCAACATCGGTATGCACGGCGGTTACGAAACAGGTATGGCAACAGCCGAATGTGACCTTATGATTGCGTGTGGTGCAAGATTCTCCGACCGTGTTGCAGGCGACCGTGAAAAGTTCGGCGAACAGGCAAAGATTGTTCAGCTTGACATTGACGAAAAAGAAATCAACAAGAATGTAAAGGTTGATGAATACATTCTCGGAGATATAAAAGAAATTCTCATTGCACTCACAATCGGTCTTGACCGTCAGAACCATCCGGACTGGCTTGCGAAGATTGAAGAATGGAAGCATCATTTTGACGATAAAAAGCTCCCCGAGTGCGACCTTCCGCTCCCACAGCAGGTTCTTGATACAATCAACGAAATCAAGTGTCCGTCAGACATCATCGCAACAGATGTAGGTCAGCACCAAATGTGGGTTGCACAGTTCAGCAAGATTATGGAAAGCAGAACACTCCTCACATCGGGCGGTATGGGTACTATGGGTTACGGCATGGGCGCCGCAATCGGTGCGCAGTGTGCCCGTCCCAATGACAGGGTTTGCCTCATCACAGGTGACGGCAGTTTCCACATGAACTTAAACGAACTCGTAACAATGAAGTCCTATGAACTCCCCATTGTTGTAGTTGTTATGAACAACACGGTTCTCGGCATGGTTCGTCAGTGGCAGAAGCTTTTCTACGGCAGTCGTTTTTCACAGACCGATCCGCACAGAGCAACCGACTTTGTAAAGCTTGCAAACGCTTTCGGCGTTGACGGTTTAAGAATCACAAAGCCCGAGGAAATCAAGCCGATTCTCACAAAAGCTTTTGAGATGAACAAGCCCGTTGTTGTTGACTGCCACATCAGTCCCGATGCAAATGTTCTCCCGATGATTCCTCCGGGAAAAACAATCAACGAAATCATCACCGAAATGTAAGCCGAGAGCCTCGGCACGCAGTTCGTGTAGGTAGTTTGATTAAATAACATCTGCATATTTCCCGAACACGGCTAACTTAATAATTCAACATATATAGGGTACTCGTTCGAGTACCCTGTTTTTTATGCCATTCAGTAGCGGCGTTCAACTTTGAACACATAGCTTTAAACAAAGCGTAAAAAAACAGCCGTAAAAATACGGCTGTTTTGTGTTACGACTATTAAAGTAAAATTACTTCTTCTGTTTCTTTTCCTTTGGTTTAACTTCTTTTTCAAAGTTTACGGCATCGGCAACATCTTCCGTATCGAACTTATAATCCTTACCGGGGAAAACTGCATTGAGAACGATACCTGCAATTGATGCAACAGCAAGCGGTGAAAGTGTTATTGCGGCACTGCCGATTGTAAAGCTTACCGTGTCACTTGAAAGACCGAGCGCACAAACAAGAATAACTGCGGCAACGATAAGGTTACGGCTCTTTGTGAAGTCAACCTTGTTTTCAACAACATTTCTGACACCGATAGCAGAAATCATACCGTAAAGAACAAACGAAATACCGCCGATGATACAGCTTGGAATTGAACCGATAATTACCGAAACAATCGGGAAGAATGATACTGCAACGGCAAAGTAAGCGGCAATTCTTATTACTCTCGGGTCATAAACTCTCGTAAGAGCGAGAACGCCTGTGTTTTCACCGTATGTTGTGTTTGCAGGGCCGCCGAAAAGTGATGCAAGTGTTGTTGCAAGTCCGTCACCGACAAGAGTTCTGTGGAGTCCCGGATCTTTGATGTAGTTATTGCCTGTTGTTGAACTGATGGCGCAAATATCACCGATATGCTCCATCATTGTAGCAAAAGCAATCGGAACAATGGCAATGATTGAAGATGCGATAAGCGCACCGTTTGAGTAATCAATACCGCCGAATACTGTTTTATCCCAGTGAATCGGAATTCCGATAAGCCCCTCACTGCCGAAAATGTGACCTTTTGAGATGTTGTCACAAATTGTGTTCAGGCTTGTAAAGTCAAAAATCGGCTGATAAACACCGTTTGCGTCAGCACCGCCCGCGAAAAGCCACGGAACATTCTGAATAAGGTCGGGATTTGCCTGTGAAATGAAGTAAAGCACAAGACCTGTGCCGTAGGAGATGAGCAAGCCGAGTATAATCGGAATGATTTTAGCCATTCCCTTGCCCCAGATGTTGAAAACAACAATTACAGCAAGAGCAACTACAGCCAAGAACCAGTTTGTTGTGCAGTTTGAAACAGCCGACGGAGCAAGTCCAAGACCGATTGCAATGATGATAGGACCTGTTACAACAGGCGGGAAAAATCTCATTACCTTTTCAATGCCCACCGCCTTGATAACTGCGGCAAGGATGAAGTAGATAAGACCTGCACACGCAACACCAAGGCACGCATACGGGAGCATACTGTTAGGGTCATTGGGTGAAAAAGCCTTGATTGCGGCATAACCGCCCAAGAATGCAAAGGACGAGCCGAGGAAGGCAGGTACTTTAAACTTTGTAATGCAGTGGAACAAAAGTGTTCCCAAACCTGCCATAAGCAAAGTTGTTGAAATGTCAAGTCCCGTTAAAATCGGAACAAGGATTGTTGCGCCGAACATTGCAAACATATGCTGAACACCGAGAATTATCATCTTCGGTTTTCCGAGTTTGCGGGCATCATAAATTGCGCCGTTGTTTTTGTCCATTAGAATTCCCTCTTTCTCATTTTCGGGTTTAAAATCTGTAAAAACCCATTCCTGTTAATTATACCTTTACACAGATATAAAAGCAATAACTTTTTATTTTAATGCCAAAAGTTCCCATATCATTGACATTTTGAACGGTTTTTAGTATCATTAAGTTAATCAAATAATCAAAATTCAACAAGGAGGCAATGATATGTCAGTTTCGTACATGACACATCCGCTTATAAGACACAAAATTACACTTCTCAGAAAAGAAGACACATCAACAAACGAATTCCGCAAATTGGTTGAAGAAATTGCAATGCTTATGGGTTACGAGGCTCTTTCGGATCTTGAAACTCAGGACATCACAGTTAAAACTCCGATTGAGGAGTCTGTTCAGCCTGTTATTTCAGGCAAAAAGCTTGCCGTTGTTCCGATTCTTCGTGCAGGTCTTGGTATGGTAAACGGTATTCTCGCACTCGTTCCGTCTGCAAGAGTAGGTCACATCGGTCTTTATCGTGACCCCGAAACTCACGAACCGCACGAATATTACTGTAAGCTCCCTGATCCGATTGATCAGCGTCAGATTGTTGTTGTCGATCCGATGCTTGCAACAGGCGGTTCGGCTATTGCCGCTGTTGATTTCATAAAAAAGCACGGCGGTCAGAAAATCAAGTTCATGTCAATCATCGCAGCTCCCGAGGGTGTTGACGCTCTTATGAAGGCACACCCCGATATTCAGCTTTATGTCGGCTGTCTTGACCGTGAGCTTAACGAAAACGCATACATTTGCCCCGGTTTGGGCGATGCAGGCGACAGAATTTTCGGCACAAAATAATTTATTTTCCGCATTCAAAAAGCCTGAGCAAAAATGCTCAGGCTTTTTCTGTTTCGCATAAATGTAAATGCAGCAGTGTTAAAAGTGTTTCGGGGTTAGGATGTGCGAAACAGGATAAGGTTTTCCAAAATAACATATCTTTCGGAATAACTTTCAAAGAACAAGGTCTGTGTATTTATTTGTGACCGGTTAAATTCACATACCCTGTTTTCAATATTATTATAGCACAAAAAACATATTTGTATTAATTAGTCTTTAAATTGCCGATTTTTGACCGCTAATTTAATACTTTAGTCAACACACATCAATCATGAATGATTTTATTTCCCCAAAAATCAAGCAGCTTCTCCTTAATTTCCGCATAGAGTGATGCGCTTATCGGCACTCTGTCGCCGTTTTTGCACACCCATTCCCGGCGGTCAACTTTCTCCACATTCTCCATATTTGCTATACAGCCTCTGGAAATATAAATAAATTCATTTGAGTCAAGTTCTTCAAACACAACAGACAGCGGTTTTCGTATTTTTATCGGCTCTTTGCTTTTGAGGTGGTAAATTTCACTGTTTTTACCTCTTTTCATAATGTACAGAATGTACTTACACGGCAACATACCGCACATATCGTGCCGTTCAATCAGGTACGATTTTTTGCTTTCAAGGTCAATGACATTAGCAGCGTCAAGCAATGCGTCCTTTAGCCTAGAATCTCCGTCTTGCTTTGGAACAAATCTGAAAATATCAAGTTTATATCCGTCAACGGCATAATTTACATGGGAGGTCATAAAAATAATAAGACAATTCGGATTTGATTTTTTCACATAATCCGCAATCTCAAAACCCGACATTTTTGGCATTTCGATATCAAGAATCAGAATGTCCATTTGTTTGTTGTCGCCAAGCTCAAACATAAACTGACTGCTGTCGGTGTATACCGAAATATCCGCCGATATGTTCATTTCGCAAAAAGTACGGTCGGCTATTTCCTTTTCCCGTTTAACCGCCGAGGGGTTATCATCACATATTGTACAATGCAAAATCATATTCATAACATTCACCGTTTAAAGTTAATATAAATCACTTTTACAAAATCATTATACTATAGAAATTATCGCATTGCAATATATTGTCTGAATTTTATAAAAACCTGTGCCTGTATATACCAGACAAAAGAAACACCCGAACTAAAAAGTTCGGGTGTAAAAGAATAAATTTAACTCAAAGATTATTCCGATTTATTTGCGGCAACACTTGAAGCCTGTTTGACAGCAGTATTGACTTTTGACTGATATGCATGACCTGCAACTCTGCCGTTAACAACCGCAACATAACGGTTGCTGTCAGACTTGTAATAGCTTACGGTGTCTGTTGAGCCGTCAGATGAGTATTTATATGTAACGGTAAGAACAGGCGAACCGTTTTTGCTGTCAGACTTTGTGTCGGCAAGCTCGACCATTGTAAGATTCTCATAGAAACCCGAGAATGTTGCAAGCTCAATTTCTGTCTTGCCGTTCTTAACGGTTGTTGTGGTTGTTGTTGACTCACTGCCGTTATCGTCTGTCTTTGTTTTCTGTGCAGTGCTCAGCGAGAATGTGTAAGTGTTCTTGCCGTCATTTACGGAAACCTCCGACAATGCGCTCATCTTCGGATAAAGCACATATTCGTTTACAAGGCTGTCATAGCTTGTTTTAACCACGGAACCTTTTCGGCAGAAATTGTATATACAATATTTCCGCCCTCTTTCATAAGGCACACATTGCCGTCACCGTCAGGCTTTGAAGCTCTGAGGCTGACTGTTGTGTCGGGATAAACAGCCTTTAACTTTGCATACGGATTAGAAAGACCTACGCTTGAAAGCTGTGAGGATGACGGATTAACCATTTTTACCGTGAGGGCATAAAGACCTCTGATGCCGCCTGCAACAAGACTGCTTTCTTTCTCGTTTGCGTAGCACTCAACGGGGCTTGTCATAACATAAGAAGCTGAGTTCTTATTGTCTGAATTTGGCTTGAGTGTGATTGTATTTGAAAAATTAGAACCTGAAATCTCAATTGACGATGCCTGACTGTTGTCATTGTCAGATGCCGCATCGTTGATTGTAAGACTGATAAGATCTGTAAGGCCGTAGTCAAATGCAGAAACAGAATCTTTTGCAACAAGATAAACAGTATCGTTGCTGCCGAACTTAATATATGTTCCGGCATTCTGCGGAGCATCATCTCCGACATAGATAATAGCCTTTGTCTTGTCGGTATAAGTTACGGTAACAGTATCTCTCGGCTTATCAAGTCCGTAATCTGCAAGCTTTGAGCCGTCAAGAGTCATAACCTTTGTAAAGTCAATGCTTGCGGCATTGTTTGCGATATTGTCGGCAATACCGCCCTGAAGGTCAAAATCTTCATAACCTACAATAGTGTACTGTGTAGCACTTGTTTTGCCGTTTTTATCGGTCGGTGTATATGACTTGATGTCCAAAGTACCCTTTTTGTTTTCAAGATGAATCTTTGAAATCTTTGCAGGGATATAATCCATAAGAGTGCCGTAGCTGTTGTTATCAATTTCACCCTTATCGTTTGTCTGAATCTGTGCCTGATGAACACCGTCTTTATCGGTTGTAACGCTCATCTTTACACCCTCATCATATGTTGCTGCTCCCGATGACGAACCGTCGCCCTTCGGAAGAAAGATGAGCAGACACATAAGTCCCGCAAGAATCAATGCTGCTGCGCAGACAATAATCAATATTTTAGTATTCTTTTTCATTATCTGTTCCTCCTGCGTAACCAGAAAACAAAGCCTGCAACAAGTATTGCAATCGGGATAATGATTACAAACACAACAAGCATTGTGTTCTGTGTTGCAACATCGGTGATGCCGAGTTCCGTATTGTCAATCGACTTACTCTCAATTGTAATGCCGACATCTTCCTTATCTGCAATTGTGTTGATTACATTCATAAAGTAAGCGGAGTTATTAAAGCTGTTGTACTTCATAATTGTGTCGCTGAACATAACATATGAACCGAATATGATAACTCTCGATGAGTTCTTGTCCTCGTTTGTCATAACACCTTCTGCCGCAACATTTTCACCGTTGCCCGAAACTGCGTCCTTGTAGTCCCAGTTCTTGTCGGCGTCAATCGGCAATACGCCTGCCTTATCGGAAGTTTTAAGCAATGCGTGTGCAGTGTTTTCATCTGTAATATTAACAGCGTGTGACTCTGATACAACAACAGGAATCTTGCTGTTTTTGAGGTTATCTTTGTAGTAATCACCGTAGCTTACCGTGAATGCATACGGTGAGCTTGCACTTACAAGGGTGCTTTCATCAGTTTCAAACACATATCCTCTGTCAATTGACATACCCCATTCCTTGAGGAAATCGTCAAGGTTCGCATCTCGCCCATATCGCAGTCGGAACATAGATGAGTGAGCGTCCGTATTTGCCGTCATTTGAAAGCCATGTTGAAAGCTTTTCAACAATCTTCTCGTCAAGGTCAACAGACGGTGCGTACATAATTGCAATCTTTGCGTTGCTGTCAAAGTCGCCTGTTGCGAGTGAAACCTCGTTCACCTGATAAGCATTGTTTTCAAGAAGTGTTTTAAGTGATGAAGAATCCTGCTCGTTGTTGCCCTTAATCATATCAACAACAACCTTGTCATCTGTTGTAACATTGAGAATAGCCGTTACAACAGCCTGCTCAATCTTTGTGCCGGTAAAGCTGTATGAACCGTAGTAATTGTAGGTCTTCTCGTCATATTCAAAGCAATCCGTAAGAGTAAGCACCTTGTACTGCTTGCCGGATTCAACAAGAACAATGTTATTTGCCGAGCTTGACTGCCAGTCAACATTCGGATAATCGGATGTAAACGACGGTTGGAGGTAAGGTCAACATACTTAATTTTCATCTTGCCGTCTGACTTGCTCGCCATTTTGTTAAGCATTTTCTGAGCCTGTACAAAGTAGGTACCCTGGCTCTCAAATGATTCCTTTGCCATAAGTATATTTACCGTAACATCCTTGTCAAGGTGTGAAACATAGTCAATTGTATCGTCCTGAAGTGCAAACGACTTGTTTGATGTAAGGTCAAGCTCCAGGTCGGGGAATCTGTTAACAAGAAGTCCGACAATAATGTTTACAATAATTACCATAACGATAACAAGCGCCGTAATTGCCATTGCAACCGTGCCGTGTTTTGCTTTTCTTGACTTCATGAACTTTTTGAATCCGCCCTTTTCGGACTTATTCTTCTTATTCTTTTTGGCCTTTGTATCTTCCTTTTTATCGGCTGTTTCCGCCACAGCATTGCTGTCTGCATTTGCAGTATCTTCGGAGATAGTATTCAGGTTTTTATTTTCTTCGCTCATTTATATTACCTCCTTAGCTCCAGCGTCTTTTTTTTCCAGAACACGAACAGTAAAAAATACGAACAATCCTGCCACACTCAGGAAGAATACGATATCAGGTGCGCTGAGCAGACCGTATTTGAATGAATTATAATATGTAGCAAAATCAATCTTTTCAACAATGTTCTTGATCCAGTCAATTGAAATCATACTTGTGAAGTTTGTCATCATATAGATAACAAGGTTAACTGCCATGCTTACGATTGCGGCAACAATTGTGCTTTCCGTAAGTGATGAAATGAAAATGTTAATTGCAAGCAGAGCCGCACCAAAGAGGAGAAGTCCGATGAATGTACAGAGAATAACCGACCATTCCGGAGTTGCAAAGAATGAAATTACAACCGCATAGAGAAGGAAGATTGCACTACAAATTGCATAAAGCACAAATGCACCGAGGAACTTTCCTAAAACGACCCTTGTAAGGCTTACAGGTGCAGTAAAGAGCGCCTGATCTGTTCTCTGATACTTTTCATCTGCAAAAGATTTCATTGTCATAATCGGAATTATAAACAGAATAATCAAAAGCATATTGCCGTATACATAGCTTAAACTTGCCGAGTTGTACACAATACAGTAGTTGTAGAAAAACACACCCGAAAAGAAGAAGTAAGCGGCAAGAACAACATATGCAATTGCCGAATTAAAATAAGAGGAAAGCTCCCTCTTTAAAATAGCACCCATTACATATCTTCCTTTCTGCTGTCATATTTACCAGAGGTAAGCTTGAGGAACATATCCTCAAGTGTTTCATTGCCTGACTGCATATCAAGAATTACCGCACCGACTCTTACCATGGCATTGTAAACATCTCTTCTGATGTCGCTTGATGTTTCGTATTCAATCATATACTTTCCGCTGCCGTCGGCATTACTGCCTGTCTTTGTAACACGCTTAACAGCAGGGATTTTCTTTATTGCCTCGGTAATGTCAGCGGTACTTCCCTCTGCAGTAAGCGAGAGCTTCTGACCGCCCGAAACCTGAGCAGAAAGTTCATCTGTTTTTGCATCGGCAACAATTTTGCCCTTTGAAATAACGACGATTCTGTCACACACCTCGGAAACCTCGGAAAGAACATGAGATGAAAAAATTACAGTATGCTTTTTGCCGAGATTGCGGATAAGCTTTCTGATTTCGATAATCTGCTTAGGATCAAGACCTACTGTCGGCTCGTCAAGAATGATTACGGGCGGATTGCCGAGAAGCGCCTGAGCAAGACCTACACGCTGGCGATAACCTTTTGACAGATGCTTGATAATTCTGTCAGCCTGCTCCGTAATTTTTGTCAAACGCATAACCTCGTCAATGTGTTCCTTTTTCGGCAGCTTCACCTTCTTGAGATCAAACATAAACTCAAGATATTTTTTAACCGTCATATCAATGTACAAAGGCGGAATTTCAGGAAGATAACCGATTTTTGACTTTGCGTGAATCGGATCGTCAAGAATTTCGCATCCGTCAATGGTAACAGTACCGCTTGTTGATGAAAGGTAACCTGTTATCATATTCATTGTTGTGGATTTGCCCGCACCGTTAGGTCCGAGAAATCCCAGAACTTCACCTGTTTCAACAGTGAAGCTGATGTCATCAACGGCCTTTATGCTGCCATAAAATTTTGTAAGGTTTTTAACCTCGACCATGTGACTTTTCACTCCTTAAAATTAATTGCGTAATTTCTGTGATTTGAATGTGCCGTACAAAAACACAGAAACGAACATTATTGATTATACTATAAAACGAGCAGTTTGTGTAGAGTTTTTCCAAATAAATCAACGCAAACTCACAAAAATTCAGTTTTTCATCACATAAAGAAATGTCTTGGGGAATTATTCACCAAAAACTCGGAACAATATTTATTGATAATGACAAAACAAAGGAAGTGTCAGTATGCAATATGTAAATGCATTCTGGGTTGGCGGACTGATCTGCGTGGCAGGTCAGATTCTCATTGACAAAACAAAACTCACTCCCGCAAGAATACTTACGGGCTTTGTTGTCGCAGGCGTAATTCTGGGGGCAATCGGACTGTACAAACCGCTTGTTGATTTTGCGGGTGCCGGCGCAAGTGTGCCGATCAGCGGATTTGGTTTTCTTATGAGCGAGGGAGTGCGAAAGGCGCTCTCTCAGGACGGCGCACTCGGAATTCTTACAGGAGGTCTTACAAGCGCCGCCGCAGGAATCTCCGCCGCAATAGTTTTCGGACTTATCGCCGCCCTGTGTACAAAATCGGGAGATAAGTAAAGGCAGTATGATATAGAAAATTATTGCACCCGGGCATAGTATTGTAATCGTTTGTGCAATCAGTAGGTGCGTTCATCGGATGACTGCGCCTACTGATTGTTTTACAACAAAAACCGCCGTACAGATTTTTCGCTGTACGGCGGTTTAATTTATTCACCTTATTCAGTTAGAGGTAATCATATCCATTTTTGTCACACCATATTCTGTATCCAAAAATTTTATCCATGCAAATAAAATTATTATCTATGTATGTGCCACTTGTTACATCATTTCTGCGAGGACAGATATTGAAATTGCAGTAATTATACCAACGCAGAGTGTCGTCAAGTGAACTTACACAACTCTGTTCGTCAATGAAAATATCATTGTTTTTAAATTCAGGCTCAAGACCTACGATATGTTTCTGAAGGTTTGTTGCAGTCGTGACCGTAATGTTTTCATAATTTTTTTCATTTGTCAGCATTTTCTGCGCACCTGTAAGGTTCTCAATATGAACAACATATTTTTGAACAAGCGTTGCATCTTCAATATTTACTTCACCGTCACCGTTCACATCACCTTTGACGGTATACGCATTGGTCATTTTGTTGTAAGATGTCATCATCTCTTTAAATGCTTTTGTAAGTTGATTACACGGAAATTCATTCTTATGTGCATAATAATAATCAAATGCGTCACCAAGATTTTTTAACTTTTCCTGAAAATCATTCCATTCATTTTCTGAATACCAATTATTATAATTTTCTTCTTTCAAAGCATTTTTATATGTAGCCTCTGCATATTCAATATTAACAAGCGGTGCATCGTAATACATATCATAAACCTGTTTTAGTGCAACAGTATATTCATCTGCCGATAAACCGTCAGTATCATACACTTCTCTTGCGTTGTCCATTATTGACGGCCAAACTCCATCATATATCACTGCACAATCCAACCAAATATCTTTATTCAAATTCAATATGTAACCTAGCTTTTCCTGCTGAATTTCAGCGTCTGTTTTTTCAACAGCAGATGCATTAAAGCCAAATGCTGTAACAGACATAACTCCTACAAGTAATATTGCTAATATTTTTTTCATTAGTTAGTCCCCCTTGTTATATTTAATGCCATTTTCTGAATCAATGTTGCATCAATTATGTCAATATCACCATTTCTATCAACATCACCCAAAATGACGATCCTAAACTTAGTTAAGTTAATTAGAACATATCGTTAATTTAATTAATTTTATTTTTATTGCAATTATTGCAATTTAAAATAGAACTTTATAACTAACATTATTATAGCATAATTAAATAAGTATTGATAGTTTTTTTATTATTTATGTTATAGAATTTCCCGATGATTTTTTGTGCATTTTGTCAAATTAAACAAAAACCGCCGTACAGCAAAAAAATCTGTACGGCGGTAATATTTAATTCTATTATTCAGCGTTAATCTGAACTTCCTCGGGATTTTCAGAAATATCGCCTTTCTTTTTTCTGCGTTTTTTGATGATATATGTCCATACGCAGAGGAACGCAAAGGTTGCGGCACATATGATTGTCACGGTCAAGCCTATTGCAAATCCCTTTGGATAATACTCAAGCTTGATTGTATGCTTGCCCTTGTCAAGATTGAATGCAACGAGTGCGTCGCCGACAGGAGTAATTGTTACTTCCTTGCCGTCAACATATGCCTTCCAGCCTTCTTCATACGGAACAGAGGTGTAGAACAATCCGTTTTCCTGTGCATTGATTGTTCCCTCCATAGAACTGCCTGTAAGCTTTGTTGTTGTCATTACGCTCTTTGAAAGCTTATTGTAACCTTCTTCAAAGACATCCTGATTCAGAACATCAACAAATACCATTGCAGACCCCGACTGTCCCTGCTGGAGATTTGAATAAACGGAAATCTTGTCGCCCTTTTTGCATTGACCGATGCAGGCAATGTAGCTTCTGCCCATACCGTAGGTCTTGCTCTGAGCAACATCGTTAATCATAACGGTAACATCGTCACCACCCGAAATATCCGCATACATAAGATACAAGCCGTCCTTAGGTGCTTCGTAATTCCACTTTACATGCGGAGTAACTGTTGTATCGGTACAGCTGAATGAATATCGTCCGTAACCTGTCTTATTTACGGGGAACTGATTGTAGTCTGTGTGTCCCTGTGAAACAACATCAAGCGGGGTGTAAACATCATTCTTAATGCCTGTTGCAAGTTTGAAAAATTCATTCTGTTTGTCAAACGGATTGAACTGATCTTCGTTTTCATCAACCTGCCAGCTTGCAAGTGCGGAGTTTGTCATAAAGCCCATCGGCAGATAGTGATTGTTCTGCAAAAGCTTTACATTACCGACACCGTAAACCTCTGTAAGATCATAGGTGTTCATATAGATATTGTCACGGGCAATAAGATATTTAAGATTCATAAAGAGGTTTGTAACCGGCGAACCCTCGGCATAGGTGTAGCGGTTACCGCTCTTCCAACCCATCATACCAAAGTTTTCAAACAGCACGGTCATATCAACATTAGCCATTGAGTTGAACATCGAAAGTCCGTTGTAGTGGTTGAGAGCCGCATCGTTAAGCGTCTGAGTTGATGTCATCTCCGCTCTCCACATTTCGGTTGTGTTGCTTTCAAGGCTGTCCATATAGTCAATTACCTGTGCAGTATTCTCCTCGCCTCTCGGATAATCGTAAGTACCCGTTACAGTTGTTGTCTTAACACCGATATAACCTGCGGCGGCACTCTCACCTATTATGATTACGCCGAATACAATCAAAAGAACCTGTTTCGGAACAATTCTCTTTGTATAGAGGAAAAGCAGAACGCAGATTACAGCCGCAATAACTGCCGTGCCTACAAGCGCATAAGTCTCCTGTGTGCCGATACCGAAGATGATAACAAGCGCAACAAAAAGTGCGGCAAGAATAACATCCCAGCAAGAGCTTGATTCCAGGAGCATAAATGCTCTGAATGCCATAACAACAAGTACAAAGCTGATAAGATAGCTGAAACGGTACGGAATCATATTTGTAAAGTGGAAACCGTGCCAGATGTAGTCAAGCTGTCTGATGATACAGCTGATAATCATAAAACCGATAAGGCAGCCGTCAACGATTTTCTCTTTGAGCGAAATTTTCTTGCTTGTGAAGAAAAGAATTCCGAGTACAAGAGAAAGTGTACCACAGGCAATGTTAGGCAATGCGTCAGCCTCTTTAATTGCAGGAGCGGCAAATGTTATGAAATTGGAAAGAATCTTTCTGATTGCCTCAAGCACACCCATAAGGTCATTTGTCGAACCTATATTGATTGCAAAGGTTGTCGGGAAAGTTGCCCCCGATGCGTTTGTGTTTTGCAGACCGAAGAATGCCGGCAGCAGGAAAAACGCAGTAAGTCCGATTGCAATCAATGAGTAGATGCCTGTGCGAAGAACATTTGTTGCAAACTTTTTGATGCCGTCCCATTTTACAATGTTGTATGCAATAAATGACAACAGTACAAAAATGCAGGCGAACAAACCTATATAATAGTTAGTCAAAAGTGAAAGTGCAAGCGAAACTATGTAAAGTCTGAACTTGCCCTCCGTGAAGAGCTTTACTGTGCCAAGAGCAACAAGCGGTGTGATACAAACCGTATCAAGCCAGATTGTGTTCCAATAGTAACCCATAAAGAATGCACAAAAGCCGAAACTGCATCCGAAAATCACAAGAGAAAAATCATTCTTCTTAAAAAGACTGCGTAAGAAGATTGCCATAAACATACTTGCACATGCAACCTTGATTACAACAGAGAACATCAAAAATTCTCTCAGCCATTCACTCGGCAAAAATACCGTAAGAAAATTCAGCGGGCTCATAAGGTAGTATGACATAAGTGCAAAGTAGTTTACACCTCCGCCCTGCGTCCATGACCAGAACAGCGATTCGCCGTGTTTAAGTTTTTCCTGCATATCCGCAAGGAACGGATAATACTGATGCCACAGGTCGGTTACGAGAATCTGATTGTCACCGAACGGCGAAACCTTCATAACTCCGAAAGCGGCTGTCATAAGCACAAACGGTATGACAAAAGCCAAAACGATAAACATGTTTTTTGAGAAAAAGCCTTTGCCGTTGCTCTTATTATTCAGCGTAACAGGCTCAGCCTTCTTCCTTTTCTTTACAGCGGGCATAATTTGACCTCCGAAATATTTTGTAATTGTTTTCCGATATGCACAAAAATGCAATCGGGTACAAGTAATCCATTCTATTTTAACGCTTTTCGTGTGTGATGTAAATAAAAAAACATAAAAATCTTAAAAAAAATAGACTTTTGGCGTTAGCTTTGTTATAATCTAAGTGCGGATAATCTCCACCTCTTTGAGGTCGGAGATTATCTTTGGAATTTAGTGTGAGTTTCACTCCCTCTAAATTCCACGGAGCTTTCGCTCCTTCGCACTGATTGCAATCTGTCGCAAGCTCTGCTCCTTGCGAGCAAAGCATTGCTTGCTCCGATTTAAATCTAAATACAACTATTTACAGACAAAGCAGATTATCATTCAGATAAAAAACAAGTGCTACTGTTCTCACCCCTATGCGGTGAGTTTAACTTTATAAAGGTGATGTAAAAAATGAAAACTATAGACTTAGTTGTTCCCTGCTATAATGAAGAAGCGGGACTTGAGCATTTTGTGCTTGAAACCAACAAGGTTATCAACTCTCTGCCCGAGTATTCTTTCAGATACATACTTGTAAATGACGGCAGTAAGGACAGGACCTATCTCATTATGAAAAAGCTTGCGAAAGCTTTTAACAATATCAAGTATATTTCGTTCTCACGAAATTTTGGCAAAGAGGCGGCAATGTATGCCGGACTCAGACACACAACAGCCGACTATGTCGTTGTTATGGACGCCGACCTTCAGCATCCTCCGCAGTTGTTTCCTCAGATGATTCAGGCTGTTGAACATGAGGGTTACGACTGCTGTGCGACAAAGCGTGCCGACCGTGAGGGCGAAAGCAAGTTCAGAGGAATTTTTTCAAAACTGTTCTTCAAGCTTTCAAATAGGCTTACAGATGTAAAAATGCCCTACGGCGCAATGGACTTCCGTATGATGAGCCGTCAGATGGTGGACTCAATCCTTGAACTCAGCGAAGTTCAAAGATTTTCAAAGGGCATTTTCTCATGGGTTGGCTTCAATACAAAATGGATTGCCTACAAAACAGTTGACCGTCAGCTCGGTCAGACAACATGGAAATTCTCAAGTCTGTTCAAATATGCAATTGAGGGAATCACAAGCTTTTCGGTTGCACCGCTCAGATTCACGGCTGTTATGGGATTTATCATCTTCGTAATTTCGCTCATATACATTATAATAACGCTGATTCAAACGCTTTTTCTCGGAATTACCACACCCGGTTATGTCACCACGCTGTGCGCAATCCTATTTATGGGCGGAATCACCGAAATGTCAATCGGTATTCTTGGCGAATACATAGGAAAAATTTATATGGAAGCCAAGGACAGACCTATTTACATTACAAAATTCTCCAATTTTGAAGATGAAGATAACGAAGAAAAAGACGATAAGGAGATTAACGGTTAATGGGTAATTTTATAAAACAGTTTTTTGACATTAAATTTTGGAAGTTTATACTTGTCGGAATTTTAAACACGGTTGTGGGTATGGGACTTCAATTTCTGTTCTTTAACCTCTGTGGTTGGAATGAATGGGTTTCGTCGCTTATCGGCTACATCCTCGGCAGTATTTTAAGCTATTTTCTCAACAAATACTTCACATTCAAAAACAAGGACAAGGGCTGGAAACCAATCGTTAAATTTGCACTCAATATTGCAATATGCTACGGACTTGCCTACGGAATTGCAATTCGCTCATCAGTATGCTCTGTACGGCAAACAGCTGGACAATGTTCGGCTGGAGTGTTGAAAAGTTTGCAGGCAACTTCTCAATGATAGTAGGCGCATGCCTTTTTGTTGCATTCAACTACATCGGACAGCGTTTCTTCGCTTTCAAAGAAAAAAAGGAAGAAAACAATAAGTAATCCTACCCATTATAAGTTTTCAACATTTAATAAACACCAAATAAACACCAAAAGGACTGAAAGCGATTATCTTTCAGTCCTTTTTATATATACGGCAAACCGCCGTTCCCCATTCGTGAAGATAGAATGTTAATCATCTATGCAAAATAAATACACAAGTTTAATTACACCAAATTAAATATGTATAAACAAAGAATTTGATTGTGGCGGGCGAATAATATCCTCCCTACGAAATTTGTCGCAAAAAGAAGCTCCGAAGTAGATACTTCGGAGCTGATAAGCAATATAAATTTGATTATCTCTTTGAGAACTGTAGCAGCGTTAAGAAAACAGTCCTGCGGACTGTTTTAGCTGCGCCGCAGGAGCTTTGCTCCGAGACCCGAAGTCAGCACAAAAAGAAACTCCGAAGTCGAAACTTCGGAGCTGATAAGCAATATAAATTTGATTATCTCTTTGAGAACTTTTCACACGCAAAGATTGGCTTGTTTACAGGGCTTTTGCGTTTATTTGTTGCTTGTGTGTTGTGTACGGAGAACAATCCACTACTACTCAAGCAAAGTATCAATATGATTCATTCGTTTTTAAGTATTGCTTAAGTGACGCAGCATTTGAAATTTGTGTAGAAAAGTACTCAATTAATCTAAATATTTTGCTATAGATTTCGTTAAAACGATCCTCATCTAAACTTAATGATTCTAAATTATCGCCGTGGGCAATTTTGTTTCTCATTTTTAAAAGAACTTCGTCGATTAAAACATAATCTTTCTCATACTCATCAGTCGGTAAACCTATTGCACTCATTATCTCAGTAAATATAGTTGAATTTAAATTGCTATTCGCTGAAATAATATTCTCTGTAGGAATGTTAGAACCTTGGTTATATCTACATAACAATTTATTGACAATTTCTGTTTGTAAAGTAACCTTTTGGGTTTCATCGAAGTGTCTAATATCATTCTTCAGTGTAATTGCTAAAAAATTTGGTTTAAGTCTATTATAAGGGATTTTTAAACTGGAAACATAAACCAAATAATAATAAGCTAAATTTTTTATCGCACCTTCCCAATGTGCATAAAGCAAAGTAATTCCAGCACGCAACGCTGTATTCTTTGCAAAGTTGCGTGCTGTATTTATATTTGCTTTAACGGCAGAGAGTTCTTTTTTTCTCCAAGCAATTTCAGAATCAATTACATCTTGAAGTTCATCCTCTGTTCTTATTTTCATACTTTAAAGTACTCCATACTAAACAAAGAAAGGTCTTTGTATCTTGGTATTGATTTAATTCCTGGTGTCGTATTTCTTTTATACTCATCTGTTTCAAAAACGCTATTTGCTTTTTCTAAAAGCCATTCATCACGATTTGGTAGTGAAATAATATCATTGATGTTTTTGAAAACACCTGTTGCTATAATCTGAAATACAGCTGCCATAACTGGACCTAAACGCTTTTGTCCACTATATTTTTTAAAGGAATCTTCACCTAATACACCATATAACAATTGAAATGTTGAAACAAATCTTTCCCTAATATCGTCAGTATCTAAATCAGCTCTACACAAACATATGGTTTCCTTGTCTAAAAGCTCAGAAAAATCCGAGTAATTATTTATACTATCCCAATCAACGCTTTGAGTAATCAGCAACCTCAATAATAATTCTACTCTATATTGTTCATCTGCTTTTCTATCAGTTATAGGCAAACACCTTTGAAAATTAGCATCTCTGTTTAATTCCATTACAAATTCATAGAATGCCTTGTTTGTCATTATCATCAAACAGTTTCTTACTTCTTGATCACTCAACAGAGAACCACCAGTATTTAATCTTTGGAATAGTTCATATTTAGTGTTTGGATCACTCTCTTTCTTCATAATAATAATATCTATCCTAGAACGCTTAAAAAACAATTGTTGTTCCTTGGTAAAACTTAATTCCGAATTTTCGCAATTCCATTGCATTCCAGCGAACGAAGGTAAATAATCAGTCTTTTGTAGAGTTAGTGGCGGCAGTTGATTATCATCTTCATCTTTAAATACACCAACAAATTGAAAAATAGTAGATAATCTCTGAACACCATCAATAACATCCCATACGCCATCATCGTTTTGACTTACAAAAATAGAAGGAATCGGAATATTTAGCATAATTGACTCTATCAGCTTAGTCTTTTGGTATTCACTCCATCTGAAAACTCGTTGGAATTCAGGATGTATATCCATTTCACCATCTCTATATAGATTTATTAACTCTCCAATTGACATCTGATAAGATTCTCTGAATATTTTGCTTGATCGCTCTTTTAATTCATCTTGTAAAGACATAGTGTTTCCTCCTCGTATAATATCTATATTAGCTTCTCTTTAATCTTCTATGTTGTAGTTTTTTCCAAATCTTTCTGCATTGCCTGCACCAGTCAGAATCAATACCAAGCAAATCAATAATTGTTTGATCTCCAATATCAAGTGCAAGTTCAATATCCAGATTATTGCGTACAATGTTATCTATCCGATTGATAATGTCGTTTTTCTTTTCGGGAGGTAAATCCTGTATCTTGGGCAACATAATGTTTCCAACCTCACCCGGCAAGATTTCTAAGACACCGCCGCCATAGCTTCTGCCGCAAATCTCAGTAAAAGCAAAGGAAATACTGTTGTAGTACGAGATCAGAACCAGTTCTGGATCTACTCCTTCGTAAAATTTGATTCTATGTGTTGTATCGGTTGAAACCGCATTGCATCGGTTCAATACAAACTTTGGATAAAGATTATTACGACGCAAGAAGAAAGCATCAGGAACCCACACAGACGGAATAATGTACCACCTATCACGGATAGAACACTTATATCCTTTATCCTCTCCTGAAGCCTCACCAAGTTGATATACTCTTTATGTTTTTCAGAGTATTGCTCTAAAGGAGTATCAGGGAAGTATATGAGCCTAGCTCGTTTTCCGTCTTTACGGTTTTCGTCCCAATCTTGGCTTGTAAAATAAACGCCGTGAAGGTGAGAACTTCTTCCTATTAACGGTAAAGTTACATCTTCTAAATCGTACATTTCACAAACTTCGTCTGTTACCGAAAAGTAATTATTATTTCCGGTCGTAATACCTACATTAATCAAACCATAATCCGAAAACCTCGTGAAGCGTTTATCGGTTTTTATAGTATTGATGAGTTCCATTTCTTTTGCAGATACAAAATACTTTGTCCACTTTTCTTTAACATGTTGAAGTTTTTTAAATCCGTTTTGACTCAAGTCAAGAGTATCAAAATCATCAAGATTATTCATTTCGAAGATCCTGATACCCTTTTCTTCTCCGCCCTTTTCTCCGATAAAAACAACTACTTCTTGCTCAATGTTTGGAAACACCAATTCTTCAAATGTGATTAGTGTTATTTTTTGCAAGTGGTTGGATAGATAAAGCCGCAGATCTTCTGCATAAGCAACTTGAAGTATCTCAGCAGGTAAAACAAACGCTATTTTACCATTTTCGGAAAGCATTTGAACACAGGCAACTACAAAAGCAACCCAAGCATTAATCAGTTTGTTTGCTTTCATACCGTGGGTTGTAAGAATATTAGACTGAATTTTTCGTTGTTCTTCTGTCAAGTACTGATAACGGATATATGGAGGATTGCCGAGAATCAAATCGTACTGACTGGATTTGTAGTTCCTTTGATAAAAATCGAAGAAATCCTCGCAAATGACATCAACATTTTTCGTTTCTTTGTAGCGCTCAGCAATCTTGTTTGCTTCCTCGCTCTCAATCTCAATAGCTTGTATCATCGATATTTGTTCCATTAATCCAACAGAGAATAAGCTATCAAGGAAAACGCCATCGCCACAACTTGGTTCTAATACAGTTGGATGTTTTCAGGCGCAAAAAGGCTAACCATTGCATTTGCTAAACGCAGTGGCGTATAATATGCCCCTCTTAATTTTTGTTCAGAGCTGTCCTTTTTGAGCTTCATAAACTACCTTCTTAAAAATCCAATCGATATACACGAGAAACCAAACCGTCTATTTCCTTAATTAGTGTATCTTTCTGACGAACAAGCGTTGTCTCAATCTGCTTAGGCGGGCATTGATCTAACATATCGTTAATAGAATACACCTCACGACTTGCCTCTACAACTCTATCATATAATGCTTTCTGTTTAGAATCATTAAAATCAAGCTGTACAAAAGGAAGTGAAGACAGCACAAATGTCCCCCTTGAAACAAATCCACCTTCAAAATCACTACCAACTATTTGAATGATTCTCTCAGTGTAAGAATTTGCAAGCCACGCTTGAATGTATTCCAATTCATAAGAACTATCATTCTTTTTGGCAACAGCACAATAACCTGCTGTACCGCCCGAAGCAATCAACATATCCTCATTATCTAAAGCATACATCGGATTATCTTTAGCCATAACTTTTACAATAAGTTTTGGTGTATTAATAAATGCCGTTAATGCTTGTGTTCTGCCATACTGATACCAAGTATCTGCGGTAGCATTCGGAACATCTCTTTTTCCTGAACTTGATACACTTTTCGGAACCAATCTATCATAGTAATCTGACAGGTAAGCAAATGCGCCAGGATAATCCGACTGCATTCTTTCTATTGAAATCAAATGTCCGCTTTTATCATATGGGAAAATAATTCTTTTGTCGGTTGAAAGCTTTGTATATGTTGTTAAACCTTTTTCTGTTGCTTTAGTAGGTTTGAAATACGGTTTCAATATTGACTTCTCTATTTCGTATTTCTTGTTGCCTTTTTGAATAGTAACAGTAGTATCATTTTCATTGATTATTTCATCCCCGGAAAACCAATAAATCGGTTTAGGTCTTTCAGCACTTGTTTGAATACCATTAAAAACCTCTGCAACCTTTTCTAATGAAACACATACAGATTCAATATTTTTAATGGTAGCTAAAAATTCAAAGTCCGGTGAAAGTTTCCACGGAAGGTCATTCAAGGAAGAATTATTAAGTTCAATACTATCTGTCGGTTTTCCCAACCACAAATCATTAGTGGAATCAACATTTGTATATGTAAATCTTTCTTGAACTCGTTTTTGAAGTAACACAATGGAACTATATATTGTCTTATCTTCAAATAGCTGCGCTGCTCCAAAGTCATCAAGGCTAATTAAACGATTGGATAACATACCACGCAATTTAGCGCCAGCACTAATCTTAAAGAATTTGTTTGGAACGATATAACAAACATATCCTTCGTTTTTTACTTTTTGCAGAGCACGCTCAAGAAATATAAAGTACTTGTCGAACTGTTTGTGGGATGATTTATACTTGTTTTTATAAATTGTGAACTCAGCATCGGACAAGAGTTGATGCATATCTTCTGTTGTTACATACGGCGGATTTCCCAAAATCACATCAAAGCCATCAGCCGGCATTTCGTCCCAATCATACGGAACCAGTGAAATAATTGTATCTGTTGAGTAACGCTTACCCGCAAGCTCTTGGTTACCAACCAAAGCGTTACCATGAAGAATGTTACTACTTAATTCCGGCAGTATAGGCGTAGTATCACGCACAGAAGGCTCAGTTTCATTTTCAATAAGTTTAATCAATAACGAGAATTTAGCAACTTCTACAGCGTGAATATCAATATCAATTCCGAAAATGCAGGAACAAAGTATTTGTTTCTTTTCATCTAAAGGAAGCTTATACTTACCGTTCCCGATTTCAATCAAATGATCTGGTTCATTTGTCAAGTACCACTCTACACAATAAGCTTGCAAATATTGAAACGCTTCTTCAAGATAAACACCAGAACCGCAGGCTATATCAGCTATACGCAAATTGCAGATCTCTGCCGGTGATTTACCTTTGCAAACATTCGACAGCGATTTCTCAACCATATATTTTACAATCTCAGTTGGAGTTGTAACGACAGATCGATTGGCGCAATCTTTCTTTTTAGCTAAACCCATCCGACCATTTTCAAGCAAGATAAGTTGTTCTGTTAAGAACAGCTCATAAATCTTACCTAACATATTCGGCTCAATAATGTTAAACATATATGGGCTTTGCGGATAGTATAACCCTTCGATCATTTCAACAATTACATTGTTATTCAAATCAAAGATAATATTTTCGCCGGAAAACATACCTGAATTATAACGTTTATCTGCTTCTCTAAACAGTTCCTCCAGCTTAGTGTGCAACGCATCCCTATCCGATATAGTTTCATTCAGTTTATGATAAAGCGGAAGATTTCTATCTTCACAGATTCGTAAAAATACGATTTGGTTAATAAACTCTTGAACAACATCATTAAGCTTCTCTAAAGATGTGTATTGATTCCCTTTAGAATAAAGTTCGTTACTAAGTTTAACTCTCCAGTCATTGATTTGATTTAAAAACAGATTATCTACTTGTTGCTTTTGGCTGCCTTCGCCTTTAAATGTGTCGTTAAAAAACTTGTCAAACTCTCCGGAATATACCGAATCTTTTGAAACAAGGTGAAATATCTCGTCAAACTTATCAATATAATCCTTGTAATGATAGCAACGGTATCTTGAAACTCGACAATCATCAGTCTCTTTTGGTACAGTTGTAGTATCATAAATAATGAAATATTCAAAATTCGTTAGTATGGAAATCTTGTGCTTTGCATTCCATCCGTATTTTCTTGCCTGCATAGCTGGAGCAGATTCAGTATCAATGTCAACAGAAGGCTTTTTCGCTTCTACAAATAGCTTTGTTACACCACGAAGTGTTAATGAATAATCCGGACGATCTGTTTTATTTGAATAGTTTTCTGCAATAACTTCTCGGTATTGTGGAGCTAATCCAGCTTTATTAGGAACATCCCAACCCAACAATTGTAAAAACGGATCTATATACTCAATCCTGCAAGAGTGTTCGTTATAAGCGTTTTTTCCGTCCTTGTATGCAGTAATGTTATTATCAAATCTGGTAACTAAATCTTTGAGAGCATCTTTTCTAACATTCATTAAGAAATCACCTGTCTAATTGAGCATATACTTAGGGTTATTATATCATAGCTTTTCTCAAAATCCAATAGTTTAGCGCCCGAAATTTTATCTTTCGGGCGCTAAATCACTTATTTATAAATCAATTCTGTATTAACGATTTCCGTTGCACGATTACGGATATTGTTCATTCTCGCAACCCACATCATTTGGTTTTCCGCTTTGAGCTGTTCGGTTACGCCTTCTTTTTCGGAGAGTTGTTTTACTAACCGAAAGAACATATCCTCTGCCTGCTCGTCGATGTCGGCGAGGTAGGCGGTGAGCTTACAGCTTGCCATCAGATTGGTATAGCGGATTTTGTGGTGCTGTTTGATGTACCTCAAATGCCGCTTGCCCCATATCCCGATTTCAACCTTTGGCTGTTCGGGCAGCTCCAAACACGGCAAATAATAATCACCTTGCATTTCGTAGTGGATACCCGTTTTCTTGTCGTAAATTCTCTTTTCCATTGTTCATCAACCTTTCATAATATATTAGCGTGCGTCACGCTGTTTTGACTTTTTGTATCCTCTCGCCTGCTCGATAATCTCATTGAGCTTGCGCTTACCGAAAACCTTTTCCAACAGGCGATAGGCTTTGTTTTGCTCTCGGAGTTGATTATTCAATTCCTTCAACCTTGAATTTTCGTGTTTCAGACTTTTGTTTTCGTTGTATAATCTGCCGTTCAGATTGTTGATGCGGTGATAGTTTTCCCAACCCAAATAGCTTTTTGCTACCGCAGATCGAACAAGATTTTTCAGCCGCTGGATTAACGGATCTACAAACTTTTTCTTGTAACTCTTTGCCGACATCAAGCCCTGCGGTTCCGGGAGTTGCAGCTCTGGATTATTGTCAAGCTGATGTTCTATGCTGTCGAGTGAATCCGTTGCTTCCTTGATTTTTTCAGCCGTCGCTTTCAGACCTTTGACCTCCAACTGCTTTCCCTCAATCTCCCGGTCGAGCTCGGCGACCTCTTTGGCTCGATCCTGTTTTTTGTAATCAAGGACAGATAGGTGCTGCTCGTGCGTGTCCTTTTGTTCCCACTCGATACCGTGCCACTCCATAATCTGAGCAAGGACTTTCTTTTCGGAAAGTATCCAGCGATTCAGTTCGTTGTCGCTTCTGCCCTCGCCTTTGAAACCCATATTGAGCAGAGCCTGTTTCAGCGAAACTCGTGTTTCCAAACCTCGATTGCTCCCAGTGGTGAACGGTATAAAGTCTATATGGATATGCGGCGTTGCTTCGTCCATATGAAGGTGCGCCGAGAACACTCGCAGATATGGATTGCGTTCTTGGAAGCCTGATAGTATCTCGCAAGCTCGGCGTGCTCTCCTGTTGCCGACATATCTTCCATGTTGCCGATTTGGAAGATGATCTCGTGGAACAGCTTTTCCTGCTTTCCGGACTCGATATGCTTGTAGTAATCGGAAATCTTTCTGTCCTTGCGTTTCTGTTTATCGTTGTACTGTTTTAGAGCTTCATCAAACATTTCGTGATACACTTTCTTGATTGGCTCGTTGCAGTAATCTATATTCAAATGGGTACGCTCGCTGTCCACGTTCTCCGCTGTGAAACTGCGGCTGTTGTGCGTGACGGAGCCTTTACCCACCATTGCGCTGATCGTTCTCTTCATTTATCTACCTCAAATCTGTATAATAATATGGTTATCTCATTGGTTTATCTCTAACTCAGGTTCTGTTACTCTTGCCAAGAGTAACGCAAAAGCACTTTGACAGCAGAGCCATCAAAAATGCAACCTACGAGCAGGTTTTGCGCTCTGGAGCAAGGCAGCCCGCTTTGAAAAGGGCTCCCTGCACCCCGCCTAAACTCTATTGCGTGTCAGTCCGTGTCAGCTGTGTCGGTGTTTCACACACCCCACAATCGCTGTCACAGCTGTCACGCTTTGACACGCCGCCCTCATAGGTCAGCGTGATTCTGCGCCCTTCGTGAGTGCGCTTGTAGTGGTAGACGATCTTGTGCTCGTCCATCAGACGGTTGACATTGACATTCAGCTTTTGCGTGATAGCGTTCGGCTTGATGTCAACGGTGAGATACTCGCACAGCTCCGTCGGCGTTCCGCACCATTGCGGATTGTCGGCAGTCACCCTTTCGGCGATCCTCTCGAGCAACGGCTCCGGCGGCGCTTTCCAAAGCTCTGTTTCGATTTTGTCAAGCTCCCACACCAGCGTTTCCGTATTCTTCTTCAAGTACACACGCTGGTCTTGCTGATCTCTGCCAGATACCTCAAGCGTGGCATTATTGCTCGTACGCTTATCTTTGGAAAGAACGAATCCTCCGTCAGCAGCGCCGAGCAAACCGTTAGTGCCGGAAATCATATCGAATTTATCGTCCGCCGTTTGCTTGCGTGTATGATGGACAACCAACATACAAATGTTGTGGTTGTCGGTGAAGCTCTTTAGCTTCGTGATGATCTGATAGTCATTGGCGTAGCTGTAATTCTCGCCGCCGACTTCTCTGACCTTCTGCAAGGTGTCGATAATCACAAGCGAAGTATCTGGGTGCTTCTGTAAGAAGCCGTCCAGCTGCTCGTCCAAGCCATTGCCGAGCTGATGAGCTGATACCGAAAAGAACAGGTTTTCGTTTTCGGCTGTTCCGAACATACGATACAGCCGCTTTTGCAATCTCGGATAGTTGTCCTCCAGAGCGAGATACAATACCTTACCCTGCCGAACATCAAAGCCCCACAGGTTTGTGCCTGTGCTGACGTGATAGGCAAGCTGTGCCATCAAAAAACTCTTGCCGATCTTCGGAGAGCCGGCGAAAAGATATGTTCCCCGGTAGAGCAAGCCGTCGATGATCGGCGGCTTACTCTGATAGGCGCTGTCAAACAGCTCGGTCATCGAGACCGTGTGTAAATACGATTCGTCAATATCGCAAAGGTCGTATTTTTCATTCATAGTTCAATCCTCCTTTTAGCTGGCTTCTTTATCTCTAAAGTAGCCGGTTTCTTCCCAGACTTTTTTGTCGGGGCAGTAGTAGTTGTACTCGCTTGATTTGTCAAGCTTCATAGCATAGCCGAATTTCAAGATGCCCTGTTGCAAACCAACACGGACATATTGAGCGTCTTTGCCGATAGCCTTTGCGATCTCGGTAATAGGAACGTTCCTTCCTGTGAATTTCGGACAATCTATATATAGCTTATTTTCCATAGCATATCCTCCTGTTAATTATTTGCGCACTTTAAGTTCGCATATTCATTGTATACGCATTTATATGACTTGTCAATACCTAATTTCAAAAATTATGTATTTTAATTTCGCAAATGCACTTGCAATTCACAAAGAAGTGTGCTATTATTATAATGAGGTGATGACGAAATGGATAATTTGCAAACCTTAATCGGCGAAAGAATCGCCAAACAGCGCAAGCAGCTTCGGATTAGTCAGACCGAGCTTGCGGGACAATTGGGAAAATCACTCCGCACCGTGCAGAAGTACGAAAGTGGAGAAATAGATATGTCCGTCTCTGTATTAGAACAGATAGCGGACATATTAAAAATGCCCATCAATTACTTGATAGGCTACGATTCGTCGCATATTAAATTGGAAACATTGGGCGATGTGTATGCGTACTTGTTCGAGCTGGATCGAAAACAAGACCTTCGCTTTGAGGTCGAATTTACTAAAGGACCCGAAACAATCAGAAAGGTATCACTTGTATTCGATGTACACGAAGCTGATGGCAACAGTGCGCTTTATACAATGTTGAGGAACTTCGATTATAATCGTGAAAGTTTTGAAACCTATAAAATCGACTACGAGATGTTCCGTGATTGGGAAGAAAAAGAAATCAAATCCCGGAGCGATTACTTCCTGACGGACAGAGAATATGAGGTTTTAGATAACGAGGAACGGTTAAGAAAATTCAACGAATACTACATAAAGAAGTTCCAAGAACAAGCAAACAAAGGTGATACGGAGCAATAAGCTCTTATCATAAATAAAACTAAAACAAGGAGGTTTTGGAGAGTGAGGTTGCCAAACGGTTACGGCGGCGTCACAAAGCTATCGGGTAGGCGTAGAAAACCCTATATGGTCAGAAAAACTATCGGCTGGCACATTGATGAAAAGACAGACAAAAAGGTTCAGGACTATGTGGTCATAGGCTATGCAGCCACCAAATCTGAGGCACTGCAAATGCTGGCAGACTACAACAACAATCCCTTTGACGTTTCTGCTTCCAAGATCACATTCAAGGAAGTGTATGAGCGTTGGTCTGCGGAGAAGTTTCCGACGGTATCGGATTCCAACGTAAAAGGTTACAAGGCTTCATATAAAGCCTGCGTACCGCTTTACGACAAGGTGTTCAAGGAAATCAAGCTTGCAGAGCTGCAAAACGTCGTGGACACCTGCGGCAAGAATTATCCCACGTTGCGAAAACTGAAAGTTCTTTTGAATCAGCTCTACGAATACGCTATGAAAAATGAGCTGTGCAACAAGGATTACTCCGAATATGTGGACATTGTAAAGCATAAAGGCCGCAACCCGAACAAAAGGGATCGGGAAAAGTTCACCAAAGCAGAAATCGACCGCTTATGGAAAGCGTCAGATGACAAGTATTATCAGATCGTCCTCATGCTGATTTATTCGGGTGTGAGGATTTCCGAAATACTGAATCTAAAACGAGAAGATGTAAACCTGAAAGAACAATATTTTGATATCAAGCTCAGCAAAACTGACAACGGAATCAGACGAGTACCGATCGCCGACAAGGTACTGCAGTTCTTTAAGAACTGGTACAACGACGGCGAGAGCGAATATCTGCTTCACACCGAAAATGGAAACAAGTTTGATTACCGCAATTACTACGATAGTTATTTTACGCCGCTTATGGTCAATCTGAATATGGATCACACACCGCATTGTACACGACACACCTGTATCTCAATGCTGGCGGAAGCACAGGTTGACCAAACCACAATTAAAAAGATTGTCGGACACTCGGGCGCTATGACGATGACCGAAAGAGTGTACACACATTTAGACGTTGAGGTGCTAATCAATGCGATCAATAGAATCTAAAAGCAAAAAAGAAAGAGATGTCTTTCTGAACTTAGAAAAACATCTCTTTTGATTGCTTATTGAGGTTGAGAACTGTTGTTACTTATGTGTTACTTGCTTGTTGCTTATCTAACACATTTAAGCACATCTCAAACCATCTGAATACTCCAAAAACCCTGTAAACAGTAGCCTTGAAGCGTGCTGGAAAGCACAAAGATTATCTCTTTGAGAACTGAGGAGCTCTACGAGCTGCTTTAAGGCCGTATTGCGCGAGTTTTTGAGCTGTTTTTCCTTGATATTCCGGGCTTTTCCGGCTTTCTGCTTCTCAGTTATCCGGTGTGCGGACCATAAAAAACGGCCTTTTTTCATTCAGCGATAGCCTGATGAAACGCACCATTTACTACCCCAAACAACTCTTCTGGTTTATTATACTTCACTTTTGCATAGATGTCCATAGTTGTTTTGCTGTTTTCGTGTCCGGCAAGGTATTGTACTGTCTTTGGATCAACGCCCGCATAGAGAAGATTGGTGATGTAAGTGTGCCGCAGCTGATGAGGTGTCACATCAAAGTCCAGCGTATATTTGATTTGGGGTTGATTCTTCTGGGTCATACCCAGCGTTGGAGTAACCGTATATTTGATACTCTCCCCATTTACATACTTATAATAGTTCCGGGGCTTAGTGGAGCGGACAACGACATACTGCCACACTCTTTGGAACTGCGAGGCAGCCAGTGCTCTCCTTTGCTGTCAGCGATCACATAATCTGATATGGAATTTTCTTTCGTTTCTCTCAGACAGTCCACCAAACACTTCGGTATCGGAATATCCCTTTTTGCCGCCGGAGTCTTTAGCACCGTAGAAACCACGGGTCTGTTATGCTCTGTACGCCATGCCCGCCTCACCGATAGATAAGGTGTATCCTCGTCCAGAAACACACAATCCCATTGCAGTGCAAGAATTTCTTCCCGACGCAGACCGGAATACAAACCGAGCATAATAAACAAATATGGAGGAAGCCCCTTGACTGTATCCAGAAGCACGGCTACCTGCTGATCTGTCAATGCCTCCTTCTTTTTTGTCGGTTTTCCGCCTTTACCGGATATTCCCGCACAGGGATTGTGTTCAAGAATTTGGTTTCTCTCTGCCGCATAAAAAATGCACTTGAGCAGCATATTGACCTTATTGTATAAGCCTTCCGATTTCTTTGACAATGGAACAAGAGCCAGCCGAATATCGTCAGCAGTCACTTCTTCCATATACATCTCTCCCAGAGGTTTGATGATATAGTTTGTCATATCCCTCGTATAACCTCTGAGTGTAGACGCAGACACCTTTGCCGACTGCATCAGCAGCCACTTCTCTCCATACTCAGCTACTGTCGGGTGCTGCCGGTGAAAGATAATTTCTTCCACCTTCTTCCGGGCCTCTAACTGCTTCTCATACAATTCTTCACAAGTAGCGGCATACAAACTCAACTCTTTGCCATCTGCATCCGTAATCCTGGTTCTGTAATACTGGATTCCTTTCAATGTAATGGTCCCATACTTCGGGATCTGTGTTTTCTTTTTTGCCATCTTTGATCGTCCTTTCTTGATAATGTGTAGTCTCCGTATCTACACTCTCTTTTTATCAGAAAGCCTCGATTTAATCAAAGATACGGCTGATGTAAAACAAAGAGCGAGACATCCTTGCCTCGCTCCTGCTTTACTTCCTATTTTATTATTACTGTGCTGCGTCCCAGCTTGCAAACGCGCAACTCATTGATCTGACCAGCTCATCTGGTCTGTTGTACTTAACCTTTGCATAAATGTCCATGGTAATCTTGCTGCTTTCATGGCCTGCCAGGTATTGAACCGTTTTGGATCTACCGATGCATGAATGAGATTGGTAATGTAAGTATGCCGCAGCTGATGGGGTGTTACTTCAAAGTCCAGACTGTAAACCACTTTTCCGTTATGAGCAGCCTTTTCCCCCAAGACAGGTGTGACAGTATGCTTTACTCTTTTTCCATCTTCATACCGATAATAGCTCCGCTCCTTGACCGTCCTCGTAACAATATACTGCCAAAGTCGCTTAAACTGCGTGTAGGACAGCGGTTCGCCATCCCGGTTTGAAACCACGTACTCCGAAGTCGAAGTTTCCTTTGCTGCTTTCAAACACTCAGCCAAGCAAACAGGAAGGGGGATATTTCTCTCCGCAGCCTTGGTTTTCAATTCATCCGAAATCACCGGTCTGTTGTGTTCTGTATGCCATGCCCGCCTTACCGTCAGATATGGAGTATCCGTATCCAGATATACTGAATCCCATTGCAGAGCAAGAATTTCTTCCCGGCGCAGACCCGCATACAAACCGATCATGACAAAGACATAAGGCGGCAAATCTCGGATAGCATCCAAAAGTCGCTCCACCTGTTCATCTGTCAAAGCCTGACGCTCCTCTTGAGGAACACCGCCACCTTTTGTTGTCAGATAAATCGTTGGGTTATGGTCAATGATCCTGCTTTCCATGCTGCGCGAAAGATAGACTTGTAAAGGATCACCACAGATTTATAAACCGATGCAGATTTCTTGGAAACCGGAACAAGGGCAAGTTGAATATCATCCAGACTAACCTCTCCCATCCGTTTATCTCCCAATTCCGCTATAATATGCCGCCTGACCTTTGAGGTGTAATCCGTCAAGGTAGTGGCTCGTACATGAACCGACTGCATCAGCAGCCACTTTTCACAATACTCTGCAACTGTGGGCGTTTTCCGATGAAAAGTAGCATTCTCAATCTGTTCCAACGCAAGCGTTTCTTTATTATATAGTTCTTCAGGTGTTTTTGCGTAGATAGCTACGAGCTTACCATTCGCGTCTTTGATTCTGGTCCTATAATATAGGACACCTCTTTTCATGACTGTGCCATATTGAGGAAGTATTATTTTTCTATTTGCCAATTCCTCCACCTCCTAAGAATAATCTCCAGCGCTGTACCTTTGTTTTATCAGACCTCTCTGATTCCATCAAGGATACGGACCGGCTCACGATCTTCCGCTTCGAGGTTTACGGTAAGTTGCGCTTCTCTCAACTGGTTTTGCTCTGTGCGTGCATTTTGCGATATACTCCTGGAGACCTGCCGCAGTAAAATACACACAGCCATTCTGAACATACTGCACATAAGAGATCAAGCCGTTGTTACGGGCGGCATCCAGCGTTGCTATGCTGATTCCTAAGATTTCAGCAGCTTCTTTTCGTGTAATGAGCTTTTCCATAGACTATATTCCCTCCAATCTGTCAAGGTTATCATCGTGCTTTCAAAATCACATGAATACGCTGGCAGCCGAAACTGCCAGCGCATGGTATCTGATTTTGAATAGAAAGCGGCCACCCAAAAGAGCAGTCGCTTCCTATTTTAATATGACTCAATTCTCGTCACATTTGCCACGCAACCCTGACGATGGGAACATAACAGGTCTCCGCTGGCGCGGTTGTCATAACTCCGCAGCGTCGTTTTACTCGTGCGCCGCAGGGTTCCCCCCAAGTCTTTGGCGGGCCGTGAGGAAGTATCTTTAAGCCCCCATGCAGTCATCGCGCCGAATCTGCCACAATCCGTTTTATGAAATCGTAGATCGCTCCGAAGCAGTTCTTTCATCACCTCCCTGACTGCTCCATCTTCGCGGCGTTTCATATTCGCTCGTACATGGGTTATGTACCTGTTGTGCTGTCTATTCGATTGTCAATATACAAATGAAGGAGGAAAACTTGTCCTTCTTATTAACACTGACAAAAAAGGCAAAAAACAGGCGCATCAAATGAAATTTTATCAAAAATATTTTACAAGCTGCTTTAATCCACGGCGGATACTGTCTCGGACACGGCTTGGGTCTACACCTTCTACTTCGGCAATTTCATTTACCGTCATTCCCAGATAGTATCGGGCATAAATTCGCTTTGCCTGTTTCTCCGGCAGCTTCATCACAGCGGCATAGACCTGCTCCTGAAACTGTTTTTCCTCCAGAAGCATCTCCGGTGTTTGCGGCTTCAACAGCACCGCATTTTCAATGCCATTCTCGCAATCCAGAGAATACTGTGCTTTATAACGATACATCTTTCGCTCATACGCAGCCTCCGCACGTTCAGCTGCTCGAATAGTCTCCATTACT
>ENA-OQEB01000020-OQEB01000020.1-human-gut-metagenome-genome-assembly--contig:-NODE-20-length-60708-cov-5.331424_pt1 | contig 60708 bp, 66 predicted proteins | sample MGYA00242787_ERZ504619 | MGnify/ENA primary metagenome ERZ504619 (study PRJEB26092, sample SAMD00036317) | human gut metagenome | host: Homo sapiens | study: EMG produced TPA metagenomics assembly of... | reverse complement strand
CACCGCGCAGGTCACGAAACTCACCGCGCTCGATGCGGGTGGCCAGGCTCTGCTTGGCGCGCTGGTCGCATGGCCGGCTACTTCGCGCTGTACCGGCGATCATGCTGCTCGACTTCCAAAACCAGCATTTCACCTTCGAACAGTTGTGGGTGGGACTGCCTGCCTGGCGGCTGTGACCGTCGGAGTCACGCTGCTTGCCTTGGTCTCCGCGCTGGCCGCCCTACGCCGCGTGGCCTTCACCCCGCTTGGCGTGACGCAACGTACCGGACAACCCATGCCGTCCGCATGGCGCGCACTGATTTTCCTTGCCGTGTTGGCCGTAGGCTACCTGCTGCTCAACAGCATCTCCGCATTCGCGCACTTGGGTCAGATGGTGGTCTACGCATCATCTTCGGCGTCTTCTTCCTCGGCTTCGCATGGTGAACGTCGTCGGTACCTGGGTGGTGGCGATGCGCGCCAGATCGCGTGCGAAACACCCGAAGGACGCGGCCACTATGATTGCCATGCGCCGTATCCTCGACAATCCCAAGCGTGCTTGGCGCAACGTGTCCGGCGTGGCGCTCGCTGTGTTCATCGCGGGGATGACGTCGGTGTGCGGATTGCTCGCCACCGGAATCGGAGGCAACCACGACCCGTTCGACCCATCTATGCTGTACATGCGCGATATAGCATGGGTGGTTTCCTGACGCTCGCCTTTGCCGCGGTGCTCGCCGCCGTCAGTTCCGGCGTGATGCAGACGAGCAACGTCTACGACCAGGCCGACGAGTACCGCATGCTTGCGTTGGAAGGCACGGATGAGGCGACGCTCGACAAGGCACGCATGATGGAAGTGATCACCCCGCTCAACACGGTGATGGCCGTTTCATTAGGGTGCTCGGTGTTGTTGCTGTTTCCGATTCTGGCAACGTCGTTGCTCAATCCGGCTTCGTTGCTTACGTTGGCCGCGGGAATCGGCTTGTGTTATGCGCTGATGGTGCTCGGAGGGTGTGCCGCGAATCATGCGGCGCACGGGCTCGGTCATGCCGGCTACCGTACGGACGATTGATGGTCTCGCCGCGGCGGTCGTGGATACCGCGGCGAGGACTGGCGAGGTCAGCCGAGCAGCACCGCGATGATTGCGATGAAGATCGGTGAGGTCAGTGTCGAGAAGAGAATGCCGTCGCGTGCGAACGAGAGACCCACGTTGTACCGCGCCGCGTAGTTGTAGACGTTCTGCCCGGTCGGCAGGGCGGCGAGCACCACGCACGCGTACAATGTGGCGCCGCGGAAGCCCATCACGAAATACGACAGCAGGAACGCGATAATTGGCATCACGATGTTCTTCAATACCGCCACCGTGAACACCGCGGGAATATTCGACTTGTCCTGCAGCGGCTTCGTGCCGTGCAACGACATGCCGAATGCCATCAAAATCATTGGCACTGCGGAATCGCCGATCATGTCGATCGGATCGTAAATACAGTCCGGCACCACGAAATGACCGGTTTTTGCGGAAATCGCGGATACGGCGATGCCCAGCAGCGAACCGATAAGCAGCGGCTGATGCAGCGGCTGCTTCAGAATCTCCCTCGTGGAGACCTTGCCTTTGGTGGTCACATCGAGCACGGTCAGGCCGATCGGTGTGAACACCGCCTGTTGCATGACCAGAATCGGCGCGACCAAAGCGGGATTGCCCAGAATGTACGTGGCGATCGGCAGACCGATGTTGTTGGAGTTCAGATACAGCGAATTCAACGCGCCGATGGTGGCATCCGCCGCCTTCAGATGGAAGAACAGCCTATTGAGGATCAGAAACACCAATCCGACCAGCACGGCCGAGAAGAACGCCACAACAATGGAGGAGTGGAATATCTCGAAGATTCTCTCCTTGGACAGGATGGCAAACATCAGGCACGGGCTCGATACGAAAAAGCTGAACCTGTTGAGCACCATCTGCGCGGTAGGTCCGCCTATGCGCATGCGCGCGGCCACGTAACCGGTGCCGATGACGATGCCAATGACGCAGAAGCCTTCCAATGCGCTTAACAGACCAGGCATGACACTCTTCCTTTCGCTCTCGGCCGTTGGTTTGGCCGCTATCCAGTGTTGCACCATGCATATGGATAACATCCGATCCGTCTCAAAAGCGTTGTCGAACGGCGATGTCGGTTCCGGTGGTGCTGGATAATGGGCGGTATGAACGAACTTGAGATTGGATTTTCCGCTTCCGCCACCAGGCAGGAGCAGCTGAACGAGCTGATGGAACAGATCATGGGAACCTATTCCGTGAGCGACGACGAAGGGCCGTTGACCGACGCGGTCGAAGCGTTTTTGAATAAACAGCAGCATCTGACAGTGCGCAGGCATGGCGATACGCTGGTCGCATCCACGAATTTTGGGCGTGAGCGTCGCGTGATCCTCGCCGGGCATCTCGACACGGTGCCGGTGATCGACAATTTCCCGCCGCGTTGGCTGGAACCGGGCGATCCGCTGATTCGCGAGGATGTTGCCGCCGGCCATGGGCGGGAGCGCGTGATATGGGGGCGCGGTGCCACCGATATGAAGGGCTCCGACGCGGTGATGATGTATTTGGCGGCCGCGTTGACGGATGCGAAATACGATCTGACATACGTGTTCTACGACCACGAAGAGGTTGCCGCCGAAAAGAACGGCCTACGCAAGGTGGTCGAGGCGCATCCTGATTGGATTTCCGGCGATTTTGCGATTATCGGGGAGCCAACCGATTGCGGTATTGAAGGCGGCTGCAATGGCACGATGCGTTTCGACGTGATCACGCACGGCATTGCGGCGCATTCGGCGCGTGCGTGGATGGGTAGGAACGCCATCCACGCGGCCGCTGAGATTCTGAACCGGCTGAACGCTTATGAAAATCGTGCGATTGAAGTGGATGGCCTGACGTATCAGGAAGGCTGAATGCCACGCTGATTTCGGGCGGCAAAGGTACGAATGTGATCCCCGACGAATGCCGCGTGCATGTCAACTACCGTTTTGCCCCCGACAAGTCGTTGGCTGAGGCGAAGGCGCTGATGATTGGCGCGGATGCCGGTGCGGAATTGGGCAATGGCGAGCATGTTGCCACAGGTGGCGTATTCGAAGGCTTCGGCATTGAAATGAAGGACGAGTCGCCTTCCGCACGTCCGGGGTTGACGTCGCCGCTCGCGCAGTCGCTGGTGGAATTGGTGCGCGAGCGCACGGGGCGTGAGCCTCTGGCCAAGCTTGGCTGGACGGATGTGGCGCGATTCTCGATGCTGGGCATTCCCGCGGTGAATCTGGGTGCGGGCAGTCCGTTGCTGGCGCACAAGCATGACGAGCAGCTGCCGGAATCGGATCTGCTGCTGATGGCCAACTTGCTTGAAGACTGGCTGAAGTAGCTGTCTGCTGCCTTTTTCTGCCTGCTATCGGCTGTTTGTTGTTTTCCGTCTTCTGTCTGCACAAGTCGGATCGGCTGTCTGCACGAGTCGTAATCTGTGTCTGCAGTTCTCGCGAATCGTGATTTCTTTCGACTTGTGCAGACGGAGCAACGACTTGTGTAGACGGGGCCTGGGATTTGCGGGCGGGGAAAGCAGGCGGTGAGTTGCAGGATCCGGAAAATTTCCCGTCATGTCACGTTCCGTTGTTTTTTGTGTCATACTTATAGACGGTGGTTCTGCAAATCACCGATGCATCCGAAGGCGTTGATCCCCTCGCGTGAAGTTCATGTGTGTCCGCGAGCGCTGGTGTCCGCCGTCGCATGATGAGGACTTTTGACGGAAGTTGCTTCCTACGGGCGCCATGATGCGCGGCCACGGTGAGAGCGTGGTGTGAGAACCGTATGAGGCCTAAGCGTGGGCGGCGCGATTGCAGCGTGTCGTCGAGGAGCCATTGTGCCTAATACCAGTGAGGGCTTCGATCAGGTCGAAGCTTCGGCATCGTCTGAGCATGCGTGAATGTTGTGAAATTCGAGTCGGTCCAGTCCGATCCTGCCCCGCGTCGCCGTCGTGGCGGTCGTCGCGTGGTGCGTGGCGTGGGAGCTGCCGGTGCGTCCTTGGAGTTGAAGGTCGAGGAGCATGCTTCGGCTCCGCTGTTCGAGGAGCCGAAGTTGCCGGTTGCGCAACCTGCGCATGATACCGGTGATTCCGCCGATTCCGAGGGTATGACCCGTCCGACCCGTCGCCGTCGTCGTCCGGTCCAGTCCGATGATGATGTTCGTGAGATTGCCGACGAACGGCCGACGCGTTCTCGTCGCTGTCGTTCGGTGCAGGTTGAGGATGAGCAGGACGAGGATCGTCCGTCGCGTCGTCGCAGCCGTTTCGCCGATGATGCGGATGAGTACGATGAGATGCCGCGTCGTCGCGCTTCCGTCGATGATTCCCATGATGAGGAGTCGTCTGTGGAGCGTGCCTTGGATGCCGTCGATATGTTGCCGGAAGGCCATGAGGTCCGCCACAATCCGCGTCCGATGATGTCTCTGCTTTTCCAGGAGCCGGTTTTGCCGTCCGTTGCGGATTCCCGAGACAGGGCAGACGACGATCGCGGCGATTCCCGTAATGACCGTGGCGAGCGTAATGATCGCAATGCGCAGGACCATGACGATGAGCAGGATGAGGATCGTCCGTCACGTCGCCGTCGCCGCCGCAATCGCGACGTTGCCGACGAAGAGCGTTCCGAAGACAATCGCAATGAACGCGATAATCGGGATAATCGCAATGATGATGCGGACAATGACGAGGAAGGCGGATCTCGCAAGTCGCGTCGTTCCCGTCGTTTGAACGCGCAGGAGCGTCGTGCCGCAGCTGAAGTCGAACAGATCGAAGAGGATTTGATCCTCGACGATATTACGTATGCGCCGATTGATGACGAAACCCGCAATCGTCATGACGATGATGACGACGAGCAGCCGACGCGCACCCGTCGTCGCCGTCGCAGCCGCGGCAATCGTGAGGAAGCCGACGAACAGCAGCGGGATAGCGATGAAGGCGAGTCCCGTCGTCGCCGTGAGGACGATGACGAGGATGAAGCACGGTGACCCGTCGCCGTCGTCGCCGTCGTGGCGGTGCGAAGACGGATGAGGCGGAAGAGCCGCTCGTGCGTCGTTCCCGCAAGCAGCAGTACATCGACGAGATCACCGACGTCGAAGGTTCCACCCGACTTGAGGCCAAGAAGCAGCGTCGCCGTGACAATCGCCGTGAGCGCAGCCGTCAAAGCCAGCTCATGGAGCAGGACTTCCTGGCTCGCCGCGAGCATGTCGACCGCCTGATGGTGGTGCGCGAACGCGAACGCCACACGCAGATTTCCGTGATCGAAGACAATGTGCTCGTCGAACATTACGTGTCCGACATTCAGGAAGTCGCCACTGTGGGCAACATCTATCTGGGCCGCGTGCAGAACGTGCTGCCGAGCATGGAAGCCGCGTTCGTCGACATTGGTCAGGCGCGTAACGGCGTGCTCTATGCGGGTGAGGTGAACTGGGATTCCGCACGGTTGGAAGGCCAGCCTCGTCGCATCGAACTCGCGTTCAAGTCGGGGGACCCGGTGCTCGTGCAGGTCACCAAGGATCCGATCGGACATAAGGGTGCGCGACTGACTCGCAGGTCACCCTTGCGGGCCGTTTCCTGGTGCTCGTGCCATCCGGTGGCATGACGGGCGTGAGCCGCAAGCTCAGCGAGCGTGAACGTTCCCGCCTGAAGAACATCGTGTCGAAGGTCGCGCCGAAAGACATGGGCGTGATCATTCGTACCGCAGCGGAAGGCGCCTCCGAAGAGGCGATCACCAAGGATCTTGAAAGCCTGGTGCGCCAGTGGGAACGCATCACCTCCAAGCGAGACGAATTCCTGCACGGCAAGCGTCCGAAGCTGCTGCAAGGCGAGCCGGACGTGGCGATCCGCGTGGTGCGAGACATCTTCAACGACGACTTCTCCAAGATGATCGTTGAAGGTGACCGCGTGTACGGCCGTATCGAGGAATACCTCGACACCATGGCTCCCGACTTGAAGGACAAGCTCGAAAAGTGGGATCCGGCCGAACATGAAGGCAAAGACGTGTTCGACAAGTGGCAGATCGACTCCCAGCTGCGCAAGGGCATGGAACGTCAGGTCTACCTGCCGTCGGGCGGCTCGATCGTGATCGACCGCACCGAAGCCATGACCACCATCGACGTGAATACCGGCCGTTTCATCGGCCGCGGCAAGAGTCTTGAGGAGACGGTGACCCGCTGCAACCTCGAAGCTTCCGAAGAGATCGCACGTCAGCTGCGCCTGCGTGACATCGGCGGCATGGTGATGATCGACTTCGTCGACATGGTCATGCCAGCAACCGTGATCTGGTGCTGCGCAGACTGGTGGAATGCCTGGCCCGCGACCGCACCAAGCATCAGGTGGCCGAAGTCACTTCGCTTGGCCTGGTGCAGATGACGCGCAAGCGCATCGGACAGGGCTGGTGGAAGCCTTTTCCGAGGAATGCCCGACCTGCAAGGGCCGCGGATTCATTCTTCACGACGAGCCGACCGTGTCCGCGGATTATGACGATCCGTACGCCCTGAAGGGCGGCGACCCGTTCGTCAAAACCAACAAGCATGGTCACGGCACGGACGTGCAGGTGCCGAAAGGCTCCTCGCCGGACGTGAAGGCCAAACTCGCGCAGATCGCGGCGGCTGCCGTGGCCGCCAACAATGCGGAACTGGGCGAGGAAGCATAGAAGAATAAATGATTATTCCGGTCTGTCAACCTGACACGCCGGAAACAGACTTGCGGTTGTACGCGGGTATGTGTAAATTAGATTGCTGGTGTCTGGCCGCGAGGCTCGAACGTGCCGGGCAGTAAGCTTTCCAAGTTAATAAAGGAACGGATATGTACGCGATTGTGAAGCCGGCGGCCATCAGGAAAAGGTTGAGGTCGGTGACGTCATCTACGTCAACCGTCTCGAGGCTAAGAAGGGCGAAACCGTGGAATTCCCGGTTGCTCTCGTTGTGGACGGCTCCAAGGTTGTCCTCGGTGCCAAGGATCTCGCCAACGTCAGCGTCAAGGCTGAGGTTGTCAACGATGAGCCAAGGGTCCGAAGATCAGCATCATGAAGTATAAGAACAAGACCGGCGTTGCTCGTCGCAAGGGCCATCGCCAGCAGCTGACCGCTGTCAAGATCACGCTATCGCCTGATTGGCGCAGGGTTAGAGTCAAGGACCGAAAGGAACAGACATGGCACATAAGAAGGGCGCGTCCAGCTCACGCAACGGTCGCGATTCAAACGCGCAATACCTCGGTGTGAAGAAGTTCGGCGGCGAAGCCGTCGTGGCCGGCAACATCATCGTTCGTCAGCGTGGCACCAAGTTCCACCCGGGTGAGAACGTCGGCATGGGCAAGGACCACACCCTGTTCGCCCTCAAGGACGGCAGCGTGAAGTTCGGCGTGCGTCGTGACCGCAAGGTCGTCGACGTGATTGCCGCCTGAAATACGCGCAATTAACGCTTACAAGATAAAGCCGCGCCCGTTATGGACGCGGCTTTTCTTTATTTTGATGATTGCTGAGGATTGGTTTCCTTCAGCCCGTCCCAAACGTCACGTAACGTTGCATACAGTTGCATAAGACATATCAAACGGACAATAATCGGACCGTTTCGAACAAACGATTAAGGTAGATACATGAGTGATTTCGTCGATCGCGTGACCGTCCATGTGAAGGGCGGCGACGGCGGCAACGGTTCCGCCGGCATCCGTAGGGAAAAATACAAGCCGTTGGCGGGACCGAACGGTGGCAACGGCGGTGATGGCGGTTCCGTGATCTTCATGGCCGACCAGAACGCCAACAGCCTGTTGGATTACCGTTTCATGCCCCACCGCGAGGCTGGAAGCGGCACCATGGGCTTGGGAGACACCAAAGACGGTTCGAAAGGTGCCGATCTGATCCTGCCCGTTCCTGTGGGCACCGTGATTTTCGAAGCCAAAGGGCCGCAAGGCAAGCCTAAGCATCCGGGCGAGCAGCTCGCCGATCTTCGCCATGCCGGAGACAAGTTCGTGGTGGCGGCCGGCGGCAACGGCGGTCTTGGCAACGCCGCATTGGCCAACCGCACCGTCGCGCTCCGGGATTCGCGTTGCTTGGCGAACCAGGCGAGGAACGTGACGTCATTCTCGAACTCAAATCCATCGCCGACGTGGCTTGGTGGGCTTCCCCTCCGCAGGCAAATCCAGCCTGATCGCAGCCATGAGCTCCGCCAAGCCGAAAATCGCCGACTATCCGTTCACCACGCTCGTGCCGAACCTCGGCGTGGTTATGGCCGGAGACATGCGGTACACCATCGCCGACGTGCCGGGCCTGATTCCGGGCGCATCCCAAGGCAAGGGCCTCGGCCTTGAATTCCTGCGCCACATCGAACGCACCGAAATCATCGCCCACGTCATCGACTGTGCCACGCTGGAACCTGACCGTGATCCGATGAGCGACTACAAGGCGCTCGAACATGAGCTTGCCGAATATGCCGACAAGCTGGAACTGCCGTTGGGCGCAATCCCAATCCCCGAACGCCCCCGAATCATCATCCTCAACAAGGTCGATATGCCGGAAGCCAAGGAATTGGCCGAATTCGTCAAACCGGAATTCGAAAAACTCGGTCTCAATGTGTATGTCATCTCCACCGCATCCCACGAAGGTTTGAAGGAACTCAACTGGGCGTTGGCGGCCATGGTCGCCGACATGCGCAAGGAAGTCGCCGAACGCGAACAGGCCGAAGAAGAAGCGCGCGTGGTCATCAAGCCGCTCGAAGAGCCGCGCAACCGCCGTCGCCGCAACGACGAAGGCGGCACCGCGCTTGACTTCACCGTGGAACGCAAGGAAGCCGGCAACGGCGACGTCTGGTACGAAGTGCTCGGCACCAAGCCGGAACGTTGGGTCATGCAAACCAACTTCGACAACGACGAAGCAGTCGGCTACCTGGCCGACCGCCTCGCCAAACTCGGTGTCGAAGACGAGCTGCGCAACAAGGGAGCCAAGCCTGGCGACGAAGTACGCATCGGCAAGGGTGCGCGAGCCGTGGAATTCGATTGGGATCCGACCATTGCTGCGGGCGCGGAAATGCTCGACGGCGCCCAGCTTGGCGCACGAGGCGTCGACCTGCGACTGCAGGAACAGGACGGCCGTTCGCAGCGCCGCACCAACGCGGAACGCCGTCGCCAGTACCACGAAATGATGGATGCGCGCCAAGCCGTGCGTGAAGCCATGATGGCCGAACGCAAGGCCGGACACTGGGCCGATCCTTCCGTGGACGACGACCGCCATGACGAAACCAGCCTCTTCGGACGCGGTGAAACCACCGATTCCGAAAACGTGGAACAATAGAAGCAGCAAAACGCCCGCTGATGTGCCGATTGGCATGTCGGCGGGTTTTCTTTTCGGCCATTCGAACGCCTGGAGGAACCATGAACACGCCATCGCAAGCCCAAGTGCGCCGCGCCATCGCCGAAGCGCAAACCATCGTGGTGAAAGTGGGATCCAGCTCGTTGACCAAACCAAGTGGCCACCTCGATCCGGAACGACTCAACGCGCTCGTGGCGGCCCTCGCACGCGTGCGACTCATGGGCGGGCGCGTGGTGCTCGTCTCCTCCGGCGCATCGCAGCCGGATTCGGCTCCCTCGGCTTCGACTCACGCCCCACCGACGTGGCTGACCAGCAGGCGTGCGCGGCCGTCGGACAAGGCCTGCTCATGGCCCAATACGAGAACGCTTTCTCACAATACGGACTGCGCGTCGGGCAAATCCTCATCACCGTGTCCGACACCATCGCCCCACAGCAATACCGCAACGTGCGACGCACCCTCGACCGGCTGCTCGACCTCGGCGCGGTGCCGATCATCAACGAAAACGATTCCCTCGCGTCCAACGAAATCCGTTTCGGAGACAACGACCGACTCTCCGCATTGATCGCCAACATCGTAGTCGCCGACGCTTTGGTGCTCCTCACCGACGTGGACGCGCTCTACACGGCACCCCCAAGCGAACCCGGATCGCGACGCATCAGCTACGTGCCGAACGTGGAGGACGCGCTCGCCAAAGTGCAGGTCGGCGGCACCGGATCAAACGTGGGTACCGGCGGCATGGTCACCAAAATGGAAGCGGCGCGTGTTGCGGCGGTCTCCGGCATTCCCGCAGTGCTCACCTGCGCGGCAAACGCAGGCCCGGCCATGATGGGCGACCCAGTCGGCACCGCATTCGCCCCATCAACGACCGTGGATCATCACGCCGCCTATGGATCGGGTTCGCAGCACACCCGCAAGCACGCTCGTGCCGATGCCGGCGCTTCCAATGCGGTACGCGGAGGGGCCGCCAGCCTGCTTGCCGCCGGCGTACTCGAAGTGCGGGGCGATTTCGCCGCCGGAGACGCGGTGTGGATCGACGATGAAGCGGGCAATCACCTCGCAAAAGGCCTCGTAGGATTCGATTCCGAAGAAATCCCGCAAATGCTCGGCCGCAATACCGCCCAGCTCAAGCGTTTCCTCGGCGAAGAATACGCCCACCCCCTAGTCCACCGTGACAACCTCGTCTTGGTTTAATCCCTTTCCCTCTTTTGTTCGGTGCCCTGTAAATAGCAATATGCCGCCCCTACCGGTCAACAGGGAAAAGGAATTCCAAAATGTGCTAAAAGGCTGTTGTTTTTCGGGCGGGAGGGATAGCATGGCAAACATGACTATGGCTGACTGGCAGACTCTTTCCGAACGTATTAACCGCGTGGCTCCGAGCGCTACTCTGCCGTTGATTCCAAAGCGAAAGCGATGAAAGCTGAAGGAATCGACGTCATTGGATTTGGTGCGGGCGAACCGAACTTTCCGACTCCGGCTGCGATCGTCGCGGCTGCGGCCGAAGCGGTGCAGGATCCGAAGAACTATCGTTACACTCCGACGGCAGGTTTGCCGGAATTGCGCAAGGCGATCGCAGACAAAACGTTGCGCGACTCGGGGTATGGAGTCGATCCGAATCAGGTGATCGTGACCAATGGCGGCAAGCAGGCCGTATACGAATCCTTTCAAATCCTGCTCAATGACGGCGACGAAGTCATCATTCCGACGCCGTATTGGACGAGCTATCCGGAAGCCGTGAAACTGGCTGGAGCGTGCCTGTCGAAGTGTTCGCGGGAGCTGACCGCAATTTCGAGCCAAGCTTGGAAGACCTGGAAGCGGCACGTACCGAACGTACGAAGGCCATCATCGTGAATACGCCGAACAATCCGACGGGTGCCGTGTGGAATCCGGAAACCGTCAAGGCGATCGGCGAATGGGCTGTGGAACACCACGTGTGGGTGATCTCCGACGAAATCTACGAGCATCTGAACTACGATGGTGCAAAAACCACGTATATCGGCGCTGCAGTGCCTGAAGTGCGTGATCAGCTGCTGGTGCTCAACGGCGTGGCCAAAACCTACGCTATGCCCGGCTGGCGTGTCGGCTGGATGATCGCTCCGCTCGACGTGGCGAAGGCCGCATCCAAGCTGCAGGGGCATATGACGTCGAACGTGAACAATATCTCCCAGCGTGCCGCGATCGCAGCCGTGTCCGGATCTCTTGACGCCGTGTACGAGATGCGTGAGGCGTTCGACAAGCGCCGTCAGACCATCGTCGCCGCGTTGAACGATATCGAAGGTGTGAACTGCCCGACGCCGACCGGCGCATTCTATGCGTTCGCCGACGTGAGCGCACTGCTGAACAAGCCGCTCGGCACCAGCAAAACCGCTTATGCGAGCACGTCCGAACTGGCTGCGGCACTGCTTGACGAAGGTCATGTGGCGGCCGTTCCAGGCGAAGCGTTCGGCGCTCCCGGCTACTTGCGATTCTCGTACGCGCTTGCCGACGACGACCTCGTTGAGGGCATGAAGCGTATGAAGCAGTGGGTCGAGGACTGATACTGGCCTGACTGAGACTTTTCACACGATTCGCACCGCGGTGACATGCCGGGTGCGAATCTTTTTTTCGTTGAAAAATAGCGGTTTTGGGACATTTCTTGAAAAACCGGTTGGACTAAGTCGCAAATACCCGCTATTATTTCGACTTGGCGGTTTTGCCGCTTACTTCTTGCGTGGTTTTTCGCACAAAATCCTCGCCAGCAAGTAGAAACGGCAGAGTACACCTAGGGAAGTGGCGCAATTGGTAGCGCAACGGTCTCCAAAACCGTAGGTTGTGGGTTCGAGTCCCGCCTTCCCTGCCAAGCTTCTTACAACAAGCTCAGCGGAGGATTATTATGGCGAAGGCAAAAAATAGCGAAAAGGCCGTTAAGCCGAACATCTTCATGCGTCTTGGCTTGTTCATCAAACAGATTATCGACGAACTCCGCAAGGTCGTGACCCCGACCAGCAAAGAGCTGTTCTTCTGGGCACTCGCCGTGTTCATCTTCGTGCTGCTCCTGATGGCACTGGTCACCGGCATGGACTTCGGTCTGGGCAAGCTGACCCTGTGGATCTTCGGCTGATCAACGACTTGAAGGTGAAACTGCATGACTGACGAAGTGTTTTCCGACAACCTCGACGAAGCTCCAGAAGCTGATCTCGAGGCCGTAGCTGCCGTTGAGGCGCTGCAGGCCGAGGGTGAAAGCGTTCCGGAAGTCGCTGAGGCCGAGCCGACTGCTGAAGCTGCTTCCGAAGAGTCCGCGGAGGACGAGGGCGGCGAAGAGCTGGATGCTGGCGCCAAGGCCGTCGAAGACTTCTCCAACAGCCTGCGCACCCTCGAAGGCAAGTGGTACGTGCTGCACACCTACTCCGGCTATGAGAAGCGTGTGAAGACCAACGTTGAATCCCGTGTGGCAAGCTTCGGCATGGAAGATAAGATCTTCCAGATTGAAGTTCCGATGGAAGAAGTCGAAAAGCACACCGAAAAGGGCAAGAAGGTCATCACCCGCGTGCGTGTTCCCGGCTATGTGCTGATTCGCATGCTTCCGGATGAGAACGCCCGTCGTATTGTGCGTGAAACCGAAGGTGTCACCGGCTTCGTCGGTCCGACCAAGGAACCGGCGCCGCTGAGCCGCAAGGAAGTCGTCTCCATGATGCTCCGATGATCGCTTCCGAAGCGCTCAAGAAGCTGGTGACAAGCCGGCCGCCAACAAGAAGCGCGTCCTTGAAGTCTCCTACGCCGTTGGCGATCAGTCACCGTCACCGACGGTCCGTTCACCACCATGGCCGCCGTTGTCTCCGACGTCGAGCCCACCACCCAGAAGCTCACGGTGCTCGTGTCCATCTTCGGTCGCGACACGCCAGTGGAGCTGGGCTTCAACCAAGTAGAGAAATTGGCCTGATAAGTCTTTGAAAGACCCCGCGTTTGCGGGGTCTTTTTTTTTGTCTGGCGGAGTGGGCATAATAGGAAAGCTTGTGTCTGGAGGCTTATTGTGCCTGAATGGCGCGGAATCCGCTAGCACAGCACAGCAATATACGTTGCGGAAGGAACCGGACGCGGGAAACCTACTCCGGTGCCGCTACCACCGCTTCTACAGAAAGAAGAACCATACAATGGCTCCTAAGAAGAAAGTCTCGGCGCTTCTCAAGCTCCAGATTCAGGCTGGCAAGGCCAACCCGGCCCCGCCGCTGGGCCCGGCACTGGGTTCCCATGGCGTGAACATCATGGACTTCTGCAAGCAGTACAACGCTGCCACGCAGGACAAGATGGGCCAGGTCATCCCTGTTGAGATCACCGTTTTCGAAGATCGTTCCTTCACCTTCATTCTGAAGACCCCGCCGGCGGCAGCTCTGCTGAAGAAGGCCGCGGGCATCCAGAAGGGTACCGAAAACCCGCTGACCCACAAGGTCGGCTCCGTCACCAAGCTCAGGTCCGTGAGATCGCCGAAATCAAGATGGCTGATCTGTCCGCACGCGACGTCGAAGCCGGCATGAAGATCATCGAGGGCACCGCCCGCTCGATGGGTATCACGGTTACCGACTGAGAGGAGAGGGACAAATGGTAAAGCGTTCCAAGAAGTATCGCGAAGCGGCTGAAAAGATCGATCGCAACAACCTTTACACCGCCAACGAAGCCATCGCTCTCGTCAAGAGCATGCCGGAGTACAAGTTCGATCAGACCGTTGAGGCCGTGCTGCGCCTGAACGTGGATCCGCGCAAGGCCGACCAGCTGGTCCGCGGTTCCGTCAACCTGCCGAACGGCACCGGTAAGACCGCCAAGGTTCTCGTGTTCGCCCGTGGCCCGAAGGCCACCGAGGCTCTCGAGCTGGCGCCGACATCGTCGGTGACGACGATCTCGTGCAGAAGGTCGCCGACGGCTTCCTTGACTTCGATTCCGTGGTGGCTACCCCGGACATGATGGGCAAGGTCGGCCGCCTCGGCCGCGTGCTCGGTCCGCGTGGCCTCATGCCGAACCCGAAGACCGGCACCGTGACCATGGACGTCACCAAGGCCATCAAGGACATCAAGGGCGGCAAGGTCGACTTCCGTGTTGACAAGAACGGCAACCTGAGCTTCCTCATCGGCAAGCTCTCCTTCACCGAGCAGGCTCTCGACGAGAACTTCAAGGCTGTTGCCGACGAATCAAGCGTCTGAAGCCGTCCACCGTGAAGGGCCGCTACGTCACCAAGGCGACCATCACCTCCACGATGAACCCGGGCGTCCCGTTGATCCGACGGTCATCGCCTGAGCAATATAGCTTGCAGATAGCTTCTATATAGCTTGCAAAAGACCCGCATCCTGCCTCATCGCAGATGCGGGTCTTTCACATATATCTTGAGATTATCTATCTCATTTATAAAAAAGATTCTGCAATCATCTGAATATCAAAGAAATTTGAGCAGGTCAGATATCAGATATATTCAAAAAAATAAATAGAACAGTAAAAACGATTTCAACGGTCGCGCATACGGCCAATCGCAAGCGCCGTCGTCAACACGTATGCGTCACGCGGGTCGGTCGCATCCCAACCGGTCGTTTCCGCGGCACGCTTCAAACGATAACGCACCGTATTCGGATGCACATTCAATTCCTTCGCCGTGTTTTCCAACGAACTGCCGTTGCGCAAAAACGTGGAAACCGTCACAAACGTCGGATCGTCGGGATTCTCGCCATGAAGCACCTGATACACGTTCTGATACAACTCTTCACGAGCGTAATCATCGCCCAACAGCGCCCGTTCCGGCAGCAACTCATCGGCACGCAACGGGCGGGACGGCGACGCCAAAGCGGGAGCCGCCTGCAAGGAAAACAGGGTTTCACGCAACACGTGCGAAGCGCCGGCGACACCGGAACGCACCGGACTCAAATACACCGATTCGTCATCTTTGAAAGCGGGCATAATCGACGTGCAGGTCACTTCGGCAGTGGCGGCGCCACTCTGACAGACAAGCGCCAGCAGAAAACTGCCGTATGTGCCAACAATCACATGTTCTCCGCCCAGATCGCGCACCGCCTTACGCGCAACGAGCGAAGCCGAAGCGGGACTCGTTTCCGGTGTGCCGCCAATCGCGAAACAATCGAAATCCCCACGCCAACCAAGCACATTCATCAACGAGGCGACGCGATCATCCGTAAGAGAAGTCATCAGGCATTCGAAAGCGAGCCGTTCGATGGTTGAATCGTCGGTGTGCCCTGCCAGAAGGTCGAGAATGTCTGCCTGATCGGAGTTCATAAGCGTCAAGTGTAGCCGCCCAACTGGCGAATCGCTGAACGGAAAGCGTCAACGAGGTGAAGTTCATTCGGGGAGTGCCGCTATTATGCCGCTTATGAGCGAAGTCAAACAAACTGGAAAGCGTAGCGAGCGTATCGGCACATTCCTCAGCTGGATGCTGGCCGTGCTGGCATGCCTTTGGGTGGCATGGTGTTGCGCGATCGGTCCGTTGTATTGGTTCGGCGATGGGCTTTCCGACTTCGGCTGGCTGAATGTGCTGTATTTGGTGGTCGCTTTCGCGATATGGTTTTCGATAGTTGTCGCATTGGTCAGATTCGGCCGCGGCGTCGCGTACTTCCGCAATATTTCGCACGACGGCATGAAAAACTATGCAACGAGATTGCAGGAACGCCGACCACCGTGCTTGGCATTATGTTGCGACACTTGCATGATGCCGCGCACAGCCGCCCAGGGCGCGCCCTGCATGCAGTGATCGTATGGACGGGGCGCAAACTCACCCGCTGCACCGACTGTTGGTGGAAACTCATGCTGGTGTTCGTAATCGGCTGGCTGTGGATTCCAACCACGCTATTGGCCGCGTTCGGCGCGACATTCGCTCGCAGATCCGTGAATTCAGCTGGGCCTTGAACCAGTGGACGGGCTTGAAACAGCCATATATCGGCTTCTTCTCGTTCGTGCCCATGGATATTTACCCGACCGCGCATTACATGTGGCCGGACAATCCCACATATCTGACCGACCAGCACAATGTCGTGCTCACCGTGTTCTACGGTGCCGCAGCGGCGGTTTCGCGCTACTTCACCGACTCCAACGATGCGGGCATCGTGGTGCTCGCAGCCTTGCAATGGCTATTCGCCGCATTCTGCTGTTCGGCCACCGCCAACCGGTTCTTCAACCTGCCGTGGCGCAGGCTTGGCGTCGGCACGTTCGACTTCTCGCATCCGGAACGCCACGATTGCTGGAATATGCGCGATTACGCGCATCCTGAAGCAGGCGTTGTGGCACGCCCCTCCAGACTGCGGGCCGGTGCGAAAACACGATTCATGATACTGCTGTTCTTCATGGTGTGCCCGCTTGCGGTATTCGCCACGATTTCCCTGACGAAATCGCCGCTGTTCGCTTTCGCATTCGTATGGTGGTTCGGCGTGTGGTACGAACTGCACATGACGCATATCAAAGCGCTGCCCACCATCAACGGCAAGCGACGTACCTACGCAAACGCTCGATCATGGCCTTCACCATCTCAAGCTGCGTGATGCTGATCAGCGCGAAATACGCGTGGTACATCATTCTCTTCACCCTGATCCTGGCACTTATCAACGATCGCAAACGTTGGAAAACCTATCTTGTGGCACTTCTGCTGCCAACCATCCTCATTCATGGCGGCATCGTGTTCCTCACCAACACGGGCGCATCATCGGCGGCGACCCCATCGAAAGCGTGGCATCCAACTGCAGCAGATCGCGCGCGTCGCCAAATACAATCCGAAAGGCATTCCGGCGGACGCGGCGAAAAAGCTTGAACCGGTCTTCAACCTCGACCAGATGGCCGAAGCGTACTTCCGGCAGGACGCCGACCCGGTGAAATCCTCCGGCATCCAATCGAAGAAAGTCAGCTACAAGTGGCGCACCGTCACCGAAGACGACATGACAAACTTCAACGAGGCCTGGCTTGAAATCGTTGTCGCAAATCCTGTTATCGCGCTCGACGCGTTTTTCGCCGAATGCTTCGGCTATTTCGACGTGACCGACCTGCCATACGTGTCGATGGACTACTACGTGAACAACGATTACGTGCAGAACGACAATGCGTGGATCCACCTGTATAACCACGATTGGCGCGATGCGGTGGCCGGCTTCGCGAAAGGTTGGGGCAATATTCCCGTGATCGGCTGGGTGACGCACGGCAATCTGTACGTAACGCTGATGCTGCTGGTCGGCGCTGCCGAAGTGGTGTTGCGGCGATGGCGCTCGCTGTCATGGCATCTGCCCCTGCTGCTGCTCATGGGCGTGATGATCACCGCTCCGGCCAACAATTTCGAACGGCATATGCTACCGGTCGCGTTCGTATTCGGTTTCGTATGCCTGCAATTCTGGCGCGAGTCGCGTAATGCGCGATCGGCTGCCAGCGCGAACGTGGCCAGTGCGCATGAGCCAGCCAGGTGCGGCAGGACGAGTAGCGGCTGCGTTGGCTGCTGCATGAGCTGTTGCGTTGCGGCGACATTGCGTCGGCGCGCCGCGCTGTAGTAGGTAGGAGGTAATGATGGCGATTTTGGATTCGGCTGCGATCATGCCGCGTACATGCGTTGCGGCGGATCAGGTGCTTGTTTTGGATACGGTGGGATCCACCAACACGTATGCCGCGGATTTGGTGCGTGCAGGTCGGCTGTTCGGCATGGATGGCATGGACGGCATTACAGGGAACCTCGTGTGGAGCGGGCGTGAGATCGTGGTTGTCGCGGCGAACGAGCAGACGGCCGGTCGCGGGCGGCTCGACCATACGTGGGCCAGTGTGCCGGGGGAGTCATTCATCGTGTCGCTGGTGGTGAGCGTGCCGGTTGCGATTGTGCGCGATTCGTCCGTCAATGGTTGGCTGCAGATGATTGCCGGTTGCGAGATGCGTGAGGCGATTGTTGGTGCGGTATGCGATTTCGGCGGCACGCTCGATGAAGATGTTTTGCTGAAATGGCCGAACGATATTTTTGCTGGCGGCAAGAAACTTGGTGGCGTACTCACTGAAATGGTGCCGATTCCGGATTGCGGGGATCGCGTTGCCATTGTGATCGGCGTCGGTTTGAATCTTGCCGTCGCTCAGGAGCGATTGCCGATAGATAAGTCCACATCGTTGCAGTTGGTTGCGCGCAATCTGCTGATGCGATGGTGTTGCGCGATGCGGTTGCCGTACGTTGGGTGCAAGGATTGCGCTCGCGGTTGGCTGATTTCGAAGAGGACCCTCACCGTGAGGCTGTGCGCGCCCGGGAAGCGATGACCCCGATCTGCTGGACGCTCGGCAAGCAGTGCGAGGCTCATTTTGTGGACGGAACCACTTTGCAGGGCAGGGCTGTCGCGTTAAACGACGACGCTCCCTGACCATTGAGGATCAGGAAGGCGTATTGCATCGGGTGAGCACGGCCGACGTAGGCGTGCTCAGTAAGTAAAAAATTACTTGATTGCTGAAATTTGCCGCAATCTCACTTCAGCTTGGCAAGACCTGCGACCACGGCGGAAGCGATAACGGCCTTGACCGCATCGCCTGCGACGAATCCCATGGAAGCCACGGCCACAATCGGCAGTGCGATGCCGGTAATGGCGGACTGCACGATGAAACCAAGCAGATAGTCAAGCGCAATGCAGCCGGCGACGCAGGCAAACAGGTAACGTGCGGCGGTCAGCGCGCCATGCTTCAGCGAATCGGTGCGCGCCTCACCCTTCAGCAGCGACGTGACGATGGCCGCCGGCAGGAAGCCGATCAGGAAGCCGGCGCTCGGGCCAACCAATGCATGGTGGAAGCGCCGCCGGCGAACACCGGCAGACCGACCGCGCCGGCTGCCAGATACATGAGCATCGCGGCGCCGGCCTGCTTCCACGGCAGCATCAGCGCGGCCAGCATCACCACGAACGTCTGTAGCGTGATCGGCACCGGCGTGCCGGAATCGGCACAGCACCGGCCGCGGAGGCGGTCCACATGAGCACGGCGAACAGCGCCGGCTTGAGGATGGATCCGACAGTGCCGCTGGTGGCGGTTTTCAGCGTGGTTTTGAGTGTCAGCATTGCGTTACGCACGATAATTCTCCTTGGATGTGATTGCATTACGTTGATGAATCGACGATTGTTGACAGCCGAAATGATGGCAAGCGCGAAAGTGACGAAAATGCAAGGTTTGTCAACTTATGCCCCCAATCGTAGGCTTGCCAAGTTTCGGTAACGTTTGTGGAGCCTTACAAAAAGATTGCGTGTCTTTTGTGGGAAACGAGTTCACGATTTTTCGTTCGCGCGACCAAACTTGACGTTATGCCTAAAAATGTCAACAAACTTCTGGTGGCGAATCGCGGCGAAATCGCGCTTCGCGTAGTGCGCACCGCCCGTGAGATGGGGATTCCCACGGTTGCGGTGTACGCGGAGCAGGATCGCCATGCACAATACGTGCAGATGGCTGACGACGCATATCTGCTTTCCGGAGACACGTATAAAGACACCTATCTCAACGAGGATCTGCTGATCGACATTCTGCAGCGCAGCGGTGCCGACGCAGTGCATCCAGGCTACGGATTCCTTTCCGAAGTGGCCACTTTCGCGCAGAAAGTGATCGATGCGGGTGCGGCTTGGGTTGGTCCGAATCCGAAAGCCTCGTGGATTTGGGGGATAAGATCACCGCACGTCGTGTGGCCACGTTCGCCAAAGTTCCGCCGGTTCCCGGCATTTCCCAGTCGATTTCCGACATGCGATTGCTGCTGGATTTCGCGCACACGCACGGTTATCCGCTCATGCTTAAGCGTACCGATGGCGGCGGCGGTCGCGGCATCACGCTCGTGCACAACGATGACGAGCTGCGCGGTTTCTACATGAATCATGATGCGCTGCAGGGCGGTGATCTGAACGAATATTTCGTGGAACGATTCATCGACAAAGGACGTCACGTCGAAACGCAGTGCGGCCGCGACTCGCACGGCAACTTCACCGTGTATTCCACGCGCGACTGCTCCGTGCAGCGCCGCAATCAGAAGCTTGTCGAAGAGGCGCCGGCACCGTTCCTTTCCTCCGAGGTGACCGACCAGCTGGAAACCTACTCTCGCCGACTGTTCGAAGCCGTCGATTACGAGGGGCTTGGCACCTGCGAATTCATGGTGACCGAACAGGGCAAAGTGTACTTCCTGGAAGTCAATCCGCGTCTGCAGGTGGAGCATACCGTCAGCGAGGAGGTCTGCGGACTTGACCTGGTGCGCGAGCAGCTGACCATCGCCAACGGTGGGGAACTGACCGTGAACCATCCGCTTCGTGGACACAGTTTTGAACTGCGCCTGACCTGCGAGGATCCGGCGAAGAACCTCGCGCCAAGCTCCGGCACGCTGGCCTCGTTGCGCTGGCCGTCCGGCCCGGGCATCCGTGTGGATTCCGGCGTGGTCGAAGGCGACACCATTTCGCCGAAATTCGATTCGATGATGGGCAAACTCGTGGTCACCGCATCCGACCGAGCGGCAGCAGTGGCCCGCGTGCGCCGCGCCTTGAGCGAGCTGAAGGTGGAAGGCGTGCCGACTCCGGCAAGCTTGTTCGAACAGATTTTCAACGACGACGAATTCACCGCCGAACACGGTGTTGCATACGATGTCAGCACCAAATGGCTGGAACGCAAGTACCTCAACAAGGAAGCCGCATCATCGCAAGGCGGCAGCCGGCGTCCATGTCTGGCGCTTCCGAGGTCGACAAGAAGGAATCCAGCGAAACCTTCGTCATCGAAGTCAACAATCGCCGAGTGTCGCTGACCGTGCCGAACGACATCGTCGCCAACCTGACGGGCGGTGCCAAAGCTCGTGACGCGAAACGTGCCATCCAGCCGCTGCGTGGGCAGGGACTGCATCATGCGCAGAAAAAACAGCAAAGCAACGACGGCCAATCCGGTGTGATCGCAAGCCCGATGCAGGCCGTCGTGACGCGTATCAATGTGGCCGAAGGCCAGCAGGTGGCCAAGGGCGACCTGCTCGTCGTGCTCGAATCCATGAAGATGGAAAACTACGTGTATGCGCCGGTCAAGGGCGCTGTCACCAAGATTTTCGTGGGACCCGCGGCGGGCGTGGAAGCCGGCGAAACGTTGATGACCATCGACGTGACCGGAGCGAACGGTACGAAAGCCGGCGAAAACGGCGCAACTGGCGCTGCTGTTGACGGAACCGCAACCGACGGAACTATGGAAGGGGGTAAGTGATGACTGATATCATCGCAAGCCCGGCCGTCAAAGAAGCCGTGAAGATCGTAATGGAGCAGCAGGAGCGACTCGGCAAAAACGCGGCCGAAGCCGTCTCCGCGGCCGACCTGCCGGGCGCATCCCAGCCAATCCGCGCATCCGTGCTTCGTGCGGCGCAACTCGCGCACGAAGCGGAAGATCATGCCCGCAATCGCCAGCATGTCAAAGGCAAGCTGACGGCGCGCGAACGTCTTGACCTGCTGCTTGACACCGGTTCCTTCGAGGAAATCGGACGATTCTGCGGCGGCGACATCAACGGCGGACGCGCGGGAGCGGCGGTCATCACCGGTTTCGGCGAAGTGTTCGGACGCAAAGTGGCCGTATACGCACAGGACTTTTCCGTGCGCGGCGGCACGCTGGGAGTCGCGGAAGGCCGCAAGATCTGCCGATTGATGGACAAAGCGCTCGACTTGAAAGTGCCGATCATCGCGCTTATCGATTCGGGCGGCGCCCGCATTCAAGAGGGCGTGGCCGCGCTGACGCAATACGGGCATCTGTTCCGTAAAACCTGCGATGCCAGCGGTTTCGTGCCGCAGCTCTCGCTGATTCTCGGCCCATGCGCGGGTGGAGCCGTGTACTGCCCGGCACTGACCGATCTGATCATCATGACCCGTGAAAACTCCAACATGTTCGTCACCGGTCCTGACGTGGTCAAAGCGGCCACAGGCGAAGTGATCAGCATGGACGACCTCGGCGGCGGATATGTGCACAACGCCACCTCCGGTGTGGCGCACTACCTGGCGAAGACGAAGCCGACGCGATCGACTACGCACGAACCGTGCTCGCCTACCTGCCGTCCAACTCCAACCTGCAGCCGCCCACCTACGCGTACGCCGCAACCCGCGCCGACCGTGACGTGGCCAAGCGACTTGCCACCATCGTGCCGGACAACGACCGCCAGCCGTACGACGTGCTCGACGTGATCCGCTGCATCGTGGACTACGGCGAATTCGTGCAGGTGCACGAGCTGTTCGCAAGCTCCGCAGTGGTGGGATTCGCCTGCGTGAACGGGCATCCGGTCGGCATTGTGGCAAACCAGCCGAACGTCAACGCGGGCATCCTTGACGTGGATTCCTCCGAAAAAGTGGCACGATTCGTGCGTCTGTGCGACGCGTTCAACCTGCCGGTCGTCACCTTGGTGGACACCCCCGGATACAAGCCTGGCGCCGAACAGGAACATGCGGGCATCATCCGCCGCGGCGCGAAAGTGATCTACGCCTACGCCAACGCGCAAGTGCCGCTGGTCACCGTGATCCTACGCAAAGCCTTCGGCGGAGCCTATATCGTGATGGGATCCAAAGCCATCGGAGCCGACCTCAACTACGCGTGGCCATCCAGCCAAATCGCAGTGCTCGGCGCGGCCGGAGCGGTGAACATCATCCACCGCAAAGACCTGCAGAAAGCCAAAGACGCAGGCAAAGACGTCGAAGCGCTCCGAGCCAAATACGTGGCCGACTACGAACGCACCACCGTCAACGCGAATCTATCGCTGGAAATGGGCGAAATCGACGCCATGATCGACCCCGAGCAAACCCGCGAAACCATCATCGAATCGCTCAAACTGCTCTCCAGCAAGAAACGCGTGCGCAAAACCACCAAACACCACGGCAACCAGCCGTTGTGACGGGCGCAAAGTGCGCGGATGAATCGTAAGCAAACGTAAACGCAAGAACACATCGCAAGATTTTTGAAACAAGTAAGGAACATCATGAACACCTTTTTTCTTGACCGACTGAACAGCGAGCCGCACGCACTCGCCTTCGCAGGCCAATCCACCCCATGGCCGGTGACGCTCGCCGACCAGAGCGCCAATCCGGTGCTCGACGAAGCCCTGCATACCCACGCCGACGCAGCCCAGGCACTGCTGTACCGGTGTCAGCCGACCTGCTCGCCACCACCGGGCGCCCGGTCGACCTGTTTGGATTCGAGCCGAATCCAGCGCGACTTGGCGCTGCCGCAGCGGCTTCCGCCAGCGTTCCGGGCATTGCTCTCGCCCAGTTGGGTGCGCTGCTCGATGCTGCTTCCCTCGGCTACAATCCCGCCGTTGCCAAGCCGGTTGCCGTGCTCGGTCACTCCCAAGGCGTGCTCGCCGTGCACATGGTGCAGGCGATCGTCGAAGCGGGTTCCATTGAGGCGGCTTCCGCGCAAATCGATGAAATTCTTGCGATTGCCACGCTGATCGGCGTTGCCGGCACCCGTCAGGCGCGTCAGCTTGGTCTTGCCGCACGTCACGGCGAAGCCACGCCGATGCTGTCTGTCAAGGACATCACCCGCGCCCAGGTGGATGCGCTGATCAAGCGTGTTTCCGGTGCCCGAGGCCCGATCGCCGTGGCAGTCACCAATTCCGCCACGCATTATGTGCTCTCCGGCTACCCGGAGGATCTGGCCGCGTTCGGCGTGGAAGTGGCCAAGGAGCACAAGCACCAGGCCAAGCTGCGCGAAGAGAAGGTGCGTGGCGGTCGCGTGTTCGAACCGGTGCTCGAATACCTTGACGTGACCCTGCCGTTCCACAGCCCGCTTATGGCCGAGGCTGTTTCACAGGCTGTTTCATGGGCGGAATCCTGCGGAATCAACGCCGACCACGCTCGCGAGCTCGCCGCCGAAGTGCTGCTCAACCATGTGGATTGGGCCGCCCGCGTGCGTGCGCTCATGAAATCCACCGATCCGAGCGCCCTGTGGGTGTTGGACTTTGGCCCGGGAACCACTGTCGGCAAGCTGTTCTCCACCGTTGCCCAAGGCACTGGCGTCGGCGTGGTGGAAGCCTCCACCGTGGCCGATCGTGGCGCGCTTTCCACGCTGGAAACCCTGCCTGAACGCACCCAGAACTGGACCCGCTTCGCACCAAGCATCATCCACACCTCCGCCGGAGACAAGGTGCGTACCGCATTCACCGAACTGACCGGCAAAGCGCCGGTGCTGCTCGCCGGCATGACCCCGACCACCGTGGAACCGGAAATCGTGGCGGCGGCCGCCAACGCCGGCTACTGGGCGGAACTCGCAGGCGGCGGTCAGGTGACCGCCAGCGTGTTCGACCGTCATGTCGCCAAGCTGGAAGAAGAGCTTGAAGAAGGCCGTACCGTTGAATTCAACGCGATGTTCATGGACCGCTACCTGTGGAACCTGCAGTTCGGATCCCAGCGCATCGTGCCGAAGAAGCGTGCCAGCGGCACCCCGATCGACGGCGTGGTCGTGTCCGCGGGCATTCCGGAACTTGACGAGGCCGTGGAACTCATCCACACTCTCAACGCCGACGGATTCCCGTACGTGAGCTTCAAGCCGGGCACCGTCGACCAGATTCGCCAGGTGGTGCGCATCGCCAAGGCCGTCGCTCCGGTCAAGGTGCTCATCGAAGTCGAAGGTGGTTCCGCAGGTGGACACCATTCGTGGGAATCATTGGACGATCTGCTGCTGAGCACCTATGCCGAAGTGCGTGAACAGGCCAATCTGGTGCTCGTGGTCGGCGGTGGCATCGGCACGCCGGAACGTGGCGCCGACTACATCACCGGCGAATGGTCCGCCGAATACGGTCGTCCGCTCATGCCGGTGGACGGCGTGCTTGTCGGCACCGCCGTGATGACCGCCAAAGAGGCGCACACCAGCCTGAAGTCAAGCAGATGCTCGTCAACACCCCAGGCATTCCCGCCAAGGGAGAAGACGTCGATCCGTTCGCTCCGCTGGGCGAACAGTGGGTGCCGAGCGGCCAAGCCAAGGGTGGAGTCACCTCCGGCCTGAGCCACCTGCATGCCGATATTTACGAGCTGGAAAACTCTTCCGCGCGTTGCGGACGCCTGCTGGTGCGCGTGATGAAGCATCCGGAAGAGCTGGAAAGCCGCCGTGAGGAAATCATCGATGCGTTGAACGCCACCGCGAAGCCGTATTTCGGTGACCTGAAGGCCATGACCTATCTCGCATGGGCGCAGCGTTTCGCCGATCTCGCTTTCCCGTGGGTAGATGAAACCTATGCCGATCGCTTCCTGCACTTGCTACAGCGTATCGAAGCCCGCGTCACTACGAAGGAAAGCGGCGAATTCGCATCGCTGTTCGCATCCCGTGCCGATGTGGAATCCGATCCGCATGCGGCCATCGCCAAGCTTGCCGAAGCCTATCCGCAAGCTGATGAACTGACCGTCACCCCGATGGATGAAGCTTGGTTCCCGGTGCTCGTGCGTGAATACCCGAAGCCAATGCCGTTCGTGCCCGTCATCGACAACGACCTGCTGCGTTGGTGGGGTCAGGATCAGCTGTGGCAGTCCGAAGACTCCCGTTACTCCGCCGATTCCGTGCGTATTATTCCTGGTCCGATCTCCGTTGCGGGCATCACCACCGTTGACGAACCGGTCGCCGACATTCTTGGCCGTTTCGAAGAGGCCATGGTCAAGCGCGTTTCCGCCGAATCGCCAAGCGCAGACAAAACCGCGTTTGCCCAGCTCGGCGCGGCATCTTCCGCAGAAGAATTCATTCGCAAATCCCCGAACATCTCGTGGGTGGGCCATCTCATGGCAAACCCGGCGTACGGTACCAGCAACGGTGACGCCAACTACGAAATCCGCAAGATTTCCAGCGAAGGAAGCATCGAAAAGTACGATCTCGACATTCATCTCGATACCTACTGGGACAACGATCCTGACGGTGGCGCATCCAAGCACGCCGTACGCGACATCGTCATTCCGCTGAACGTGGACGGCAACGAATCCGGGCTCTTCCCGGTGGTCGACCGCGACCGCCTGCCGGAACACGTGTACCGCATGCTTGCCGACACCGCGGGCATCGGCAATACCGCCATCACCGGCGACAAGCTCACCGCCATGCCCGTTATTGAGCAGGTGGCAGACAAAGCCGCCCATCCGTTCGGACAGGCGCATACCAGCTACACGCTGTCCGCCAACCTCGGCTTCGACCATGAAGCGGCCACCGGCGGCGCGCTGCCGAGCAATCTGGTGCCGTCGCGCATCGCACCGGACGCACTCGTCGGACCGGCATGGCCCGCCATCTACGCGGCCCTCGGATCCGTATACGTCAACGGCTTCCCGGTGATCGAAGGCCTGCTCAACGCAGTGCATCTCGACCATCTCATCGAACTGGAAGTCAGCGAAGACGAGCTGCTCAAGCACACTGGCGAACAGATCGCACTGACCAGCTGGGCCGAAAACTACTTCGAATCGGCATCCGGCCGTGTGGTGACCATCCACGTCACCCACAGCGCACAAGACGGCACCGTGCTTGCCAACGAAACCGAGCGTTTCGCCATCCGTGGCCGCGCATATTCCGACGCACTGCCGCCGGAAGCGCCGGACTACGGCGGAATCGAAGCGGAAATCGAAAGCACTCCGCGCCGACTGCTGCGCCGCGTCAAGGTGACCGCTCCGCACGAGATGACCGCCTTCGCCCGTACTTCCGGCGATTTCAACCCGATCCACACCTCGCATCGTGGCGCTGCCGTTTCCGGTCTTGCGGCACCGCTCGTGCACGGCATGTGGCTCTCCGCAACCGCGCAATACGCGGTGCAGGCGCTTGACGGCAAGGGTGCGCACTACGAAATCGCAGGCTGGACCTACAACATGTACGGCATGGTGCAGCTCGACGACGAAGTGGAAATCTCCGTCGAGCGTGTCGGACGCGTGGCACACTCCGGCATGGTGCTCGAAGTGACCAGCCGCATCGACGGCAATATCGTGTCTCGTGGCACCGCATCGTACGTGCGCCGAAGTCCGCCTTCGTCTACCCGGGCCAGGGCATACAGCAGCAGGGCATGGTGCTCGACGAGCGTGCCAAGTCCCCGGCCGCACGAGACGTGTGGGAGCGTGCCGACAAGGTGACCTGCGAGAAGCTTGGATTCTCGATCCTCGCCGTCGTGCGTGACAATCCGAAGGAACTGACCGCCAACGGCGTGACCTACCGCCATCCGGAAGGACTGCTCAACCTGACCCAGTTCACGCAGGTGGCGCTCGCCACCGTGGCATTCGCCCAGACCGCACGTCTGCGCGAAGCCGGCGCCGACATTTGGCCGGCCTATTTCGCGGGCCACTCGCTGGGCGAATACAACGCCCTGAGCTCCTTCGCCGGCGTGATTCCGCTGGAAACCGTGATCGAACTCGTGTTCCACCGCGGTTCCACCATGCACCACCTCATTCCGCGTGACGAGAAGGGTCGCTCCAACTACCGCATGGGTGCGCTGCGTCCGAACCAGTTCGGTGTGGGCGACGACGGCGTACGCGAATACGTCGAATCCGTGTCGAAGGCTTCCGGCGAGTTCCTGCAGATCGTGAACTACAACCTGGCTGGCCAGCAGTATGCCGTGGCAGGCACCATCGCCGGTCTGAAGGCGCTGAAGGCCGATTCCGACCGCCGCGTAGCCGAATATGGCGGCAAGCCGGCATTCATGCTGGTGCCGGGCATCGATGTGCCGTTCCATTCCACGCTGCTGCGCAAGGGTGTGCCGGAATTCCGCGACAAGCTTGACGCGCTCCTGCCGCAGACCATCGATTACCGTGGTCGCTTGGTCGGACGCTACATTCCGAACCTGGTTGCGGCTCCGTTCGAAATGACGAAGGAATTCGCGGCCAAGATTCTCGAAGTCGTGCCGTCCGAGCGCATTCAGGCCGCTTTGGATGATCCGCAGATTTGGGATTCCTATGCTGCTGATGATCAGAAGCTCGGTCGATTGCTGCTTACGGAACTGCTGTCTTGGCAGTTCGCCTCCCCGGTGCGTTGGATTGAGACGCAGGCTCTGCTGTTCGGTTCCGCCGAGCAGGGCGGTCTTGGTGTGGAAGAGTATGTTGAGGTTGGTCTCGGCAATGCTCCGACACTCGCCAATCTTGGTGCCAAGACGTTGCGTCTGCCACAGTTTGCCGGTCGCGATGTGACGGTGTACAACGTTGGTCGCGATGAGGGCCGCGTATATATGACCGATTCCGATTCGTTGGTTCCGGAAGAAGATGCCGACGATTCTGCAGTTGCGGCTGCGGCTTCTTCTGCGGCTGCTGCTCCGGCTGTTGCCTCAGCTCCTGCGGCGGCTCCTGCAGCCGTTGCGGAAGTTCCGGTTGCCGCAGCTTCCGCTGGCGCTCCGTCTGGTGCCGCCGTTGCGGATATTCCATTCAAGGCATCCGATGCGATCGCCACATTGCTGGCTTACTCGGCCAAGGTTCGCCCCGATCAGATCGGCGAAAGCGATACCACCGATACGCTGACTAATGGCGTGTCTTCCCGCCGTAACCAGTTGCTTATGGACATCAGCTCCGAACTGGGCGTGGCTTCCGTGGACGGTGCCGCCGAAGCGACGGTCAAGGCGCTGAGCGCTTTGGTCAACAAGGTCGCTCCGAACTACAAGGCGTTCGGTCCGGTGCTGTCTGACATCGTGCGCGACCGTGTGCGTGGCATGTTCGGTGCCGCCGGTGTGAAGCTCGGCCAGATCACCAAGCGTGTGACCGATACATGGCAGCTTGGTGAAGGGTGGACTTCCCATGTGGTGGCTGCGCTCGTGCTCGAAACCCGTGAGGGGCCAGCTCTCGTGGCGGTGATCTTGCCTCGTTGAGCACGGATGCCGCTTCCAATGCGGCCGCTGCCAACGCGCTGATCGATGCGGCCGTGCAGAAGGTTGCCGCCGACAAGGGCATCGCCGTTGCCATGCCGAGCGCTGGTGGCGCAGCTGGCGGGGCTGTGGTTGATTCCGCCGCTTTGGACGCGTTCGCGGCCAAGGTGACCGGTGCCGATGGCGTGCTCGCCTCCACGGCGAAGTTCGTGCTGAACCAGCTGGGCGTTGCCGCTCCGGTTGCCGAAGAAACTGCTGATGAGAACGCGGCTGTTGTGGCTGCGGTCGAAGCTGAACTCGGTGCTGACTGGCCGAAGCAGGTCGAACCTCGTTTTGACGAGCGCAAGGCCATTCTGTTCGACGATCGTTGGGCATCCGCACGTGAGGATCTGGCACGCGCCTACTACAACAACGATGAGTCCGCATTGAACGGTAGCTTCATCGGTCTCGGCAAGACCATTGCCGACGAAGCCGCCTGGTATGCAGCAAGAGCGACAACGCGGATCTGAAGGCCGCATTCAATCGTGTCGCTGCCGAAGCAGGAGAAAACGCTTCCGAATCGGCGGAAACCAGCCGTTTCGCTGGAGATATCGCCGTGGTGACGGGCGTGGCTCCGAACTCCATCGCAGCCCAGGTGGTCAACGGCCTGCTTGCAGGCGGTGCGACCGTGGTGGCCACCTCGCACAGTTTCAAGCCAAGCGTGAAGGCATGGGCCAAGCAGACCTACCGTGAGCATGCGGCCGGTGACGCCAAGTTGTGGCTGGTTCCTGCGAACCTGTCAAGCTACCGTGACGTGGACGCGTTGGTCGCTTGGGTCGGCAATGTGCAGAAGAAGACTTCCGGTGCGACCACCACGATTCTCAAACCTGCTTACGAGCCGAGCCTGTTCTTCCCGTTCGCGGCTCCGCCGGTGCATGGCAGCCTCGCCGATTCCGGCGAACTGTTCGAATCCCAGGCTCGCCTCATGCTGTGGGGTGTTGAGCGTGCGATTGCCGGACTTGCGAAGATCGGTGCCGACACCGATGTGCAGCATAAGTTGCATGTGGTGTTGCCGGGATCGCCGAACCGCGGTATTTTCGGCGGCGACGGTGCCTACGGCGAAGTGAAGAGCGCGTTTGATGCGATTGTGAACCGTGCTCGCGCCGAAAGGTGTGGTCGAGCCGTGTGACCTTCGCCCATCCGAAGATCGGCTGGGTGCGCGGCACGGGCTTGATGGGCGGCAATGATCCGCTGGTCGAAGTGGTGGAGCGTCACGGTCTGAAGACCTATTCCACCGCCGAAATCGCGGTCGAACTGCTGAACCTTTCCACCCGCGAATCCCGTATCGAAGCAGCCAAGGCCCCGCTCGACGTGGATCTGACCGGCGGACTCGGCAACGAGCCGATCGACATCAAGGCACTGCGTGCGGAAGCCATGGAAGACGCGGCCCAAGCGGAAGCGGCGAATGCCAAGAACGCAATCGCAAGCAACGAATCCGATACCGCGGCCAAGACGCTCATCAAGGCGCTGCCAAGCCCGCGTGCTCCGCGTCAGGCCAAGTCGATCTTGCCGATTGGCAGAACGTCAGCGCACGTCCGGAAGACGAAATCGTCATCGTGTCCGTGGGTGAACTTGGCCCATGGGGCTCCGGCCGCACCCGTTTCGAAGCCGAACTCGGCATCCATTCCGACGGCCAGGTGGATCTGTCTGCCGGCGCGGTGCTCGAACTGGCATGGAATATGGGCCTGCTGACGTGGAACGACAGCCCCAAGCCGGGCTGGTACGACGTTGATGGCAACCTCGTGCCTGAGGAGGATATCGCGGAACGTTACCATGACGAGGTCGTGGCCCGTTCCGGCGTGCGTCCGTTCGACGAAGGCATGGGCAACGACTACAAGGACGGCACCGACGAGGAAGAGGCCGAGGTGTTCCTTGACCACGATGTGACCTTCTCGGTTCCGACTCGTGAGATTGCCGAAGAGTACGTCAAGCTTGATGAAGCGCACACCAGCTTCGCGGCCGATGCGGAATCCGGCGAATGGAACGTGACCCGCCATGCCGGCTCCATGATTCGCGTGCCTCGCCGCGCGGCCATGACCCGCACGGTCGGCGGCCAGTTCCCGAAGGGCTTCGATCCGGTCAAGTGGGGTATTCCGGCTTCCATGGTCGGCGATGTCGACAAGATCGCCTTGTGGAACATCGTTACTACGGTCGACGCCTACCTGTCCGCAGGCTTCACGCCGACCGAAATCCTCGAGGCGGTGCATCCGTCGATGGTGGCCTCCACGCAGGGCACCGGTTTCGGCGGCATGGCCTCCATGCGCAAGCTGTACTTGGATCGCTTCCTCAACCATGAGATTCCGACCGACATTCTGCAGGAGCTCTGCCGAATGTTGTCGCAGCCCACGTGATGCAGTCCTACATCGGCGGCTACGGCAATATGGTCCAGCCGGTTTCCGCCTGCGCCACGGCTGCCGTCTCCCTTGAAGAGGGTGCCGACAAGATCGCGCTCGGCAAGGCCGACTTCGTGGTCACCGGTGCGATCGACGACATCGGTGTGGAATCCGTGATCGGCTTCGGCAACATGAACGCCACCGCCAATTCGGAGGAAATGTACGCCAAGGGCATCGACGCGCGCTTCTTCTCCCGTGCCAACGATCGTCGTCGTGGCGGATTCGTGGAATCCCAGGGCGGCGGCACCATCCTGCTGACCCGTGGCGATATCGCGTTGAAGCTCGGCCTGCCGGTTGCCGGCGTAATCGGATTCGTGCACTCCTACGCCGACGGCGCGCACACTTCCATTCCGGCTCCGGGATTGGGTGCGCTTGCAGCGGGCATGGGCGGCAAGGATTCCAAGCTGGTGCGCGATCTGGCTCGTCTTGGCGTCACCCCGGACGACATCGCCGTGGTTTCCAAGCACGACACGTCCACCAACGCCAACGATCCGAACGAGTCCGAACTGCACAACACGTTGGCCCACGCCATTGGCCGCGCCGACGGCAACCCGCTGTTCGTGATCTCGCAGAAGACGCTTACCGGTCATGCCAAGGGCGGTGCCTGCATCTTCCAGGTCAACGGTCTGACCCAGCTGTTCAAGTCCGGCGTGATTCCGGCCAATGCCGCCCTTGACTGCGTTGATCCGAGCTCATGCGCGACGACCACATGGTCTGGCTGCGCGAACCGCTGAAGGTCGGCTCCGTCAAGGCTGGCCTGGCCACGTCGCTCGGCTTCGGCCACGTGTCCGGCTTTGCGGCGATCGTCAATCCGGGCGCGTTCGAAGCGGCCGTGGCCAACACCGCGGGCGTCGAGGCACTGAATGCGTGGCGTGATCGCGCCAACGAGCGCTTGGCGGCCGGCCAGCGTCGCCTTGAGGAAGGCATGATGGGTCGCGCCGCGCTCTACGAGCCGATCGACAACCGTCGTTTCCATGAGGATGGCCGCGGCTACAACGCGCACGAAGTGGAGAAGGCCATGCTGCTCGATCCGAACGCGCGCCTGGGCGCCTCCGGCTACTTCGAAGCCTGATCCCCGCGTCTGAGCGCCTGAAATTTCTGGCGCTCAGACGCACGATCATCAAAATCCCGTATCTGTCGCAATCTCAGTATTTCGCGGCAGATACGGGATTTTCATATTCTTGAATCACTCTACTTTCCGTCTGCACGATTTCCGTTTGGTGTCGTATTTTCACTTGTGCAGACGCGAAACGAGGGGCGCGCAATGCGGGTGGCAGAGGATGAAGCGCTTAGGTAGGATGGTGTCCTTGCATGAAAGCGAAGTGTCGCCCGCCTGTTTCGCGGAAGTCGACATGGTTCGTTTCTTCCTGAAAACTTTCGAAAGGCTGGAAAATGCTGGGTTTAGGGCATGACGTCGTGAATGTGCCTGCGTTCGCCGAGCAACTGGGCGAACCGGGGTCGCGCATGCGAAACCTGTTCTCCATGCGCGAGCTATGGCAGACCGCTCAACGTGTGCAGGTCAAAAGGGACGGTGAGGCGGTGCATCTTGCGGCCCGATGGGCGGGCAAGGAGCTTTTCTCAAGGCGTGGTGCGAAGCGATTTCACGCAGGGCAAATGCCGATGGAGACATTGCCTATCCGTACACGCTCGACGATTTTCCTTGGGCGCGCATCGAAATACTTGACGATTCCCACGGCGTGCCCCGTGTCATGCTCTCGCCCGAGGTGCGACGCAAGTTGCGGCAATCGTTGGGATTGCCGGTTGATGGGGATGATCAATCGTGCGCAATCCATATTTCCATGAGTCATGACGGATCCGTCGCATCCGCGGTGGTGACGATAGAAGCGTGACCGCAAGTGATTGCGTCAATCGATTGACGTCAATCGCGACAACACCTCGAACCGGTTTGATAAAACCGTAAAATCACGCTACACTGGTGCCAACGTCGTGGCAACGAACGCTGCGGAATCCAACTCATAACAACGAAGTTCCCTGGGAAGAGGAGTCAAGGAATGGCACGGTCCAAATCCGACAAAGCATTTGACGAGCGCGTCGCACAATATAGTGAGGAACTGCGCGAACTATTGACGGATCTGTATGGGGAGCAGGCCGACGAAGCCTTCCGCAACCTCACCGAGCTGATGGCCAAAGCCCACGATGCGCGCCCCGCCGATCTGAAGCGTCTCGACACCAAGCGTCTCGCCGATCCGGAATGGTACAAGCGCGGCAACATGTTCGGTATGACCATGTACACCGATCTGTTCGCCGGGGATCTGAAGAAACTCGCCGACAAAGTGCCGTACCTGAAGGAACAGAAACTCACCTATCTGCACCTGATGCCACTGCTGAAAATGCCGCATCCGCAGAATGACGGCGGTTACGCAGTGGAGGATTTCGACACCGTCGACCCGTCGCTCGGCACCAACGAAGACCTCGCCGCGCTCACCAAGAAACTGCGTGCGGCGGGCATCAGCCTGTGCCTCGACTTCGTGATGAACCACACCGCATCCAGCCATCGCTGGGCCAAAGCCGCTCAAGCGGGCGATCCGAAATATCAGGACTACTACTACTGCCACGACGACCGCACCATCCCCGACCAGTATGACGCCGTGGTGCCGGAAGTCTTTCCGGCCACCGCGCCCGGCAACTTCACCTGGAACGAGCAGATGCACAAGTGGGTGCTCACCTCGTTCTATCCGTTCCAGTGGGATCTGAACTACCGCAACCCGAACGTGCTCGTGTCGGTGCTCTCCAGCGTGCTTGGCCTCGCCAATCTTGGCGTCGAAGTGTTCCGCATCGACGCGGTGCCTTACATCTGGAAGGAACTCGGCACCAACTGCCGCAATCTGCCGCAAGTGCACGCCATCGTGCGTATGTTGCGCATCGTGCTCGAATGCGTCTGCCCGGCCGTAGTGCTGAAGGGCGAAGTGGTGATGGCCCCCAAGGAGCTTGCCGCCTACTTCGGCACGCCGGAAAAGCCGGAATGCCACATGCTTTACAACGTGTCGATCATGGTGAATCTGTGGAGTGCGCTTGCCAGTGGGGACGTGCGCCTGCTCAAAGACCAGCTCGACAAGCTTAACGCGCTGCCGGAGAACTGCTGGTTCGTCAACTACCTGCGCTGCCATGACGACATCGGCTGGGGCTTGGACGAGCCGGTGGAGGAGAGCCTCGGCATCGACCCGCTCAAGCATAAGGAATTCCTGTACCACTTCTACGAGGGATCGGTGGCCTGGCAGCTGGGCTATGGGAGAGCTGTACAACTACGACGAGGCATCGAAGGACGCGCGCAGCTGCGGCACCACGGCCAGCCTGTGCGGTGTGGAACGTGCGCTGATCACGCATGACAAGCCGCTGCTCGACATTTCGATGAAACGCGATCTGATGATGCATTCCGCCATGTCGTTCCTGCGTGGCTTCCCCATGCTGAGCTGCGGCGACGAAATCGTGCAGCTCAACGGCTGGGAATACAAGGAGGATCCCGATCGCGTCGAGGATTCGCGCAATCTGCATCGCAGCCCCTTCAATTGGGAGAATGCGGCCAAGCGCAAGCAGGCGGGCACGCTGCAGAAGCAGATGTGGGACGGTTTGAAGAGCGTTCGTGAGATGCGCGACGATCCCGCGTTCGCTCCGGAAGCATGGGTCACTACTTGGGATGCGCATAATGATGCGGTTCTTGCGGTGGTGCGCCACGTTGAAGGACGTACGGTATTGGGATTGTTCAATTTCTCGTCCGCACGTCAGATCGCGCGTCTTGATTCGGACGGCGATATCGAGCTTCCTGCCGAAGTTGCGTTGGAGCCGTACCAGGTTTGCGTGGTCGAAAAATAATTATTACGATTTCGACTTGCGATTGTTGAGGGAGTGTGTATAATGGCTCGAGTCGTTTCGTGTTGGCTTCGGCTGGCATAGACGGTGCGCGGATGTAGCTCAATGGTAGAGCCTCAGTCTTCCAAACTGATTACGCGGGTTCGATTCCCGTCATCCGCTCCACACAATCGTTAGAGAAGAAGAAAGGCGTGCTTGACGGCACGCCTTTTGCATACCTGCCGTACGATTGCTTCGACGACTGGGTATGCTGGACGTGTCGTGACAGCGGTGCGACAATCGCAATACAACGGAGCGGGTATGGCACAAACGCAAGGCAACAAGGTGACGGAAGTCGTCGACGGCGTGGTCGAACAGGTCGACGTTTCCAAGCATCCAACGGCATCCATTGAGGCGTCCGATCTTTCCTTGGCCGATATCGAACGGCGCAAATCGCATCCGGGGCATTGGGCGCTGTTCATCGCGCTGGTGCTGGTGGCTTTGATCGCGCCTTACTGGTGGGGACGTGTCATCGCAGTCAAGGATGCGGCTTGGATGGTGGCCAATCTCAGCTTCCTCGATCCCAAAGGCGTGGCGCTGATTTCGTGGACGGTCACCATTATGCGATGGCCGGTTTGGGATTGATGGTTGCGGATGTGAAGAAATGGCTGTGGGGCACGGTTTTCGTGGTGGGACTCGCCGCCGAACAGTTCGTCGCCGGCGTATGTCTGCTGAGCTTCAACTTTTGGAACGCCACCTACGTGATGTACGGCGATTCCTCAGGGCTGGCCAACGCGGCGAACCTTGGCATTATCGCAGCCGGATGCGGTGTCGCCTTCTATGCGGTGCTCTGGGTCGGATTGCTGGTATGCATCAAAAAGGAATCGAAATTCAATGTGCTGACGCGCAGTTGGGCATCGTTCCTGCTGTTCTTCGCGATTGAGATCATCGCGCTCGCCGTGGTGTTGTTCGGAGGTCTGCTGAACGTGGTCTGATCCGCCATTTGTTGTGGATTCGATTTGGTCTGCCCTTCGTGTATGATTTCCCCTTGGCGTGTTTCGCCCGCGGATAGAGAGCGCGCCGGTATTGGACCGGCAGCACCGCGCAGCAATATAAGGAGGATGCCGTGCACTTACGGCTGAGGAAAAGCAGGAAATCATCAAGACTTACGCTACCCACGAGGGTGACACCGGCTCCCCGGAGGTCCAGGTTGCTCTGCTGACCAAGCGTATCGCTGATCTGACCGAGCACCTCAAGGAGCACAAGCACGATCACCACTCCCGTCGTGGTCTGCTGCTCATGGTCGGTGACCGTCGTCGTATGCTTGATTACCTCAAGCGCGTTGACATCAACCGTTACCGCTCCCTGATCGAGCGTCTGGGTCTGCGCCGATAACATTCTTCCGCCCGAGCGTCACATGGCGCCCGGGCGTTTTTGCATGACAGCCGAGTTCAAGGAACAGACAGTTTGAAGGCCCGAGGTTTGGGGCGCACGAGGTCTAGAATCTAGAGATGAGGAAGCGGCGGAGGTAACGCCGCGTCACGCATGTAGGAATCGGTTGGAGTCCGCTGAAGAGGACTGCGATAGTAGGTACACAAGAAAAGAAAACAAAGGAGGAACCCTATGGAGGGTCCCGAAATCAAGGCTGTTGAAGCCGTAATCGATAATGGTTCATTCGGCAAGCGCACGCTGCGCTTCGAGACCGGTCGTCTCGCCCAGCAGGCGGATGGTGCCGTCGCCGCCTATCTTGACGATGATTCGATGATTCTGTCGACCACCACCGCCGGTTCCAGCCCGAAGGAGAACTACGACTTCTTCCCGCTGACCGTGGACGTGGAAGAGAAGATGTACGCCGCCGGCAAGATTCCGGGCTCGTTCTTCCGCCGTGAAGGCCGTCCGAGCTCCGAGGCGATTCTGGCTTGCCGTATCATCGACCGTCCGCTGCGCCCGCTGTTCCCGCACACGCTGCGCAACGAAGTGCAGGTTGTGGAAACCGTGCTCGCCGTCAACCCGGACGATGCTTACGATGTTATCGCTCTGAACGCTGCTTCCGCTTCCACCATGATTTCCGGTCTGCCGTTCGAAGGCCCGGTTTCCGGCGTTCGCCTGGCTCTGATCGACGGCCAGTGGGTCGCTTTCCCGCGTTGGAGCGAGCGTGAGCGCGCCGTGTTCGAAATCGTGGTTGCCGGCCGTGTCGTCGAAAACGGCGACGTCGCCATCGCCATGATCGAAGCCGGCGCAGGCAAGAACGCCTGGCACCTCATCTACGACGAAGGCCAGACCAAGCCGGACGAGGAAGTCGTCGCCGGTGGTCTCGAAGCCGCCAAGCCGTTCATCAAGGTGATCTGCGAGGCTCAGGCCGAACTCAAGAAGATCGCTGCGAAGGAAACCAAGGAATTCCAGCTCTTCCCGGAGTACACCGAAGATCTGTACAACCGTATCGATGAGATCGCCCACGCCGATCTCGACGAAGCCCTCTCCATTGCCGAGAAGCTGCCTCGCCAGGATCGCATCCATGAGATCAAGGAGGGCGTCAAGGCCACGCTCGCCGTGAATTCACCGACATGGACGATGCCGAGAAGGAAAAGGAGATCGGCAATGCGTTCAAGGAGCTGCAGCGCCAGATCGTGCGTCGCCGCATCCTGACCCAGGATTACCGCATCGATGGTCGTGGCCTGCGTGACATCCGCACCCTGTCCGCTGAAGTGGACATCGTTCCGCGCGTGCACGGTTCCGCACTGTTCCAGCGTGGCGAAACCCAGATTCTGGGCGTCACCACCCTGAACATGCTCAAGATGGAACAGCAGATCGACGCACTGTCCGGTCCGCAGTCCAAGCGTTACATGCACAACTATGAGATGCCGCCGTACTCCACCGGTGAAACCGGCCGCGTCGGCTCCCCGAAGCGCCGCGAAATCGGCCACGGTGCGCTGGCGGAGAAGGCTCTCGTGCCGGTGCTGCCGAACCGCGAAGAGTTCCCTTACGCCATCCGTCAGGTCTCCGAAGCCATTGGTTCCAACGGTTCCACCTCCATGGGTTCCGTGTGCGCGTCCACACTGTCGCTGCTCGCCGCAGGCGTGCCGCTGAAGGCCCCGGTTGCGGGCATCGCCATGGGCCTCGTGTCCGGCGATGTTGACGGCCAGCACATCTTCAAGACCCTGACCGATATTCTCGGCGCCGAAGACGCCTTCGGCGATATGGACTTCAAGGTTGCCGGTACTTCCGAGTTCATCACCGCTCTGCAGCTCGATACCAAGCTCGACGGCATTCCGGCTGACATTCTGGCCTCTGCTCTGCAGCAGGCCAAGGAAGCCCGTACCACCATTCTCGAAGTCATCAACGAGTGCATCGATGGTCCGGCCGAGATGAGCCCGTACGCACCGCGCATCATCACCACCACCGTTCCGGTCGACAAGATCGGCGAAGTCATCGGTCCGAAGGGCAAGATGATCAACCAGATTCAGGAAGAGACCGGTGCGGAGATCGCCATCGAAGATGACGGTACCGTGTTCATCTCCTCCGAAGGTGGCGACGGCGCTGAAAAGGCCAAGCAGATCATCGACCAGATCGCCAACCCGCACGTTCCTGAAGCCGGCGAAACCTACAACGGCAAGGTTGTGAAGACCACCTCCTTCGGTGCCTTCGTGAACCTGACCCCGGGCACCGACGGCCTGTTGCACATCTCCCAGATCCGTAATCTGGCCAACGGCGAGCGTATCGACGCCGTCGAAGACGTGCTCAAGGAAGGCGACACCGTTGAGGTAGTCGTGCAGGGCGTTGACGATCGCGGCAAGATCTCCCTGGCCATTCCAGGCTTCGAAGATCAGGAATCCTCCGCTCCGCGCCGTGAGCGTTCCGATCGCGATGACCGTCGCGGCAGCCGTGGCCGTCGTGATGATCGTCGTTCCGATCGTGACGATCGTGATTATGATGATCGTCCGCGTCGTCGTCGTTCCGATCGCGATGACCGTGACTACGATCGTGATGATCGTCGTTCCGACCGTCGTCGCAGCAGCCGCCGCGACGACCGCAATCCGCGTTACGCAGCCGACGAGAACTACGACGAGTACCGTGCCGATCGCGAAGAGCGTTCCGAGCGTCCTCGCCGCCGCGTCCGCCGCGACTTTGATCCTTTTGAGGACTGACGCCTCAAAAGGATCCCTCGCAGCATAGCTGACTGACTGAAGTGCCCTGTACCGGAAGGTACGGGGCACTTTTGCGTTTCCATGCAGATTGCATGAAAATGAGACACGGGGGCATGAGTTTTGTCATAACGTACCTGGGCGCATGCAAGAATGGTGTGAAGAGCCATTAACGAAGGAGTCGTCATGGTCGTTGGCATTATCATTGCCGTCATCGTTGTACTTATTGTGCTTTGGGCCGTCAGCGCCTACAACGGGCTGGTCACGCTACGTAATCGTGTGAAGAACGGTTGGGCGCAGATCGACGTGCAGCTCAAGCAGCGTACCGATCTTATTCCGAACCTGGTGGAAACGGTCAAAGGTTATGCGGCCCACGAATCCCAAGTGTTCACGCAGGTCACGCAGGCCCGTGCCGGCGTGGTGCAGGCCGCGCAAAGCGGTGACGTGGCGCAGCGCATCGCTGCGGAAAACCAGCTGAGCCGCGCACTTGTCAATCTGCAGGCCGTATCCGAAAACTATCCGCAGCTGCAGGCCAATACGAATTTCATGGATTTGCAGAATCAGCTGAAATCGTTGGAAGAGAAGATCGCCTACGCACGCCAGTTCTACAACGATGTCGTGCAGAAGTACAATACCCAGACCGAGGTTGTGCCGACCAATATTATCGCCGGCTTGTTCCATTTCGAACAGGCCCCCTACTTCCAGGTGGACGAAGCGGATCGTCAGGTTCCGCAAGTTACGTTCTGACATGCATGTAAAGCCCCGTCCGATGACGATGGGGCTTTACTGTTCAATTCGGCTTGTACGGCCATCTGTTGTACGGCCATCTGAGGGAAGAAGAAGCGAGAAAGAGGGATTATGACGGCCAAACAGCATGCGTCGCGAGCGGTGCGCAGCTTCGGTATCGCGATCGTCGTCACCGTTGGCGTTGTAGCGGCCATATTGCTGGCCATCGCATTGGATGACGGTGGGGCCGATCTGAGCTACAAAACGCTCGACTACGATGTGCAGGTGCACAGCAATGGCGATTTGAAAATCACCCAACACATCGATATGAAACTCGCCGACCGCAGCGATGACGACGGCGACCATCCGTGGAAGCAGCTGTACCAGCAGTACACGCTGAAGGAAAGCAACCTGGCCAATATCACCGATATCAGCGTGCGCAACGCGACGACGGGAGAGACCTACCAGCAGGGTGATATCGCAATCCCAAGCAGCTATAGCACCGACGAATGGAATCGAGAACATGCGGGGCAGTGGTATATCGCCGATGTTTCGCAAGGTGACAGCAATCCGCAGCCGTTCGATCCCGCAAAAGACGGTCTTGTTGCCGACAATACCGACGATCGTTCCAAGAAAATCGAAATCGGCTGGAATATTCCCGCCACCACGTCGGCGAGCAGCCTGAAATTCGATGTGACCATGACCATGCAGGGCGTGACCACCGCCTATCAAGACGTGGCCACGTTCCAATGGGAGCCGCTCGGCGTGAGCAATCAGATTCCCATCGGCAAAGTCACCGGAACCGTCACGTTCCCGGATGGCATTACGGCGGATAATTCATGGGCCTGGCTGCACACCGAACGTACGTCAACCACCGAACGTGGTGATAAGGGGTCGCTGCAGTTCACCGTGTACGACGTTCGTGCCGGCGACTATGTTGACGTGGTCGCCATGTTCGATGTCGATGCGACCAGCGGTGTGGCACGCACTCGTGATACCACCATCAAAAACGGCATCATGAAAAGCGAGGCCCGACAGGAGCAGCAGTGGCATGACCGGCAGCGCACAAAAGCGCGTATCCGCCTGATCACGTGGATCGCCATTGCCGTGGCCGGGCTGATCTTGTGTGTGATCGCCGTTGTGCTCGCATTGCACAGTTTCGATCGTTCGCAATACCACGGTGACATCGAGTATTGGCGTGACGAGCCGGAAATGAGTCCCGCCAGCGCTGCGGAACTGCTGTATATCGTTGACAACAAGCATTCGAAAACACTGTCGAGCCGAAAAATGTCGGCTTCCGTGCTCTCGCTCGCTTCGCGTGGAGCAATCGCCATTTACCCGGGGCCGGCGCCATGTATCGGGGCATTGATATGAGTCGGTCTCGCAATGCCGATATCGCGCAGCTGATTTCCAATGATCCAGCTCGTGCGCGTGATGCAGGCAAAACCAGCACCATCGTGATACTGCCGGTGGTGTTCGATAACCCGCAGTCATTGGCGCTGAGCCAGAGCGAACGTACCGCGCTCGACCTGCTGGTGAAGGCGTCCGAACGCATTGGTTCTCCGGTGTTCGATCTGAAACAGATGGACAAGAATTTCTCCGATTGGTCGAAGGGCTACAAGTATCAGGAAAAGTTTACGAATGCGTGCAGTAGCGAATTCTCCATGTTGGGTGCCACTTCGGCATGCGGCGGGGGAGCGTTCGCCGCAGGCATCTGCGCCGCGATCCTGGCGTTCCTTTCCATAGTGTATTTTGGCGTGATCGGCAATCTTGCGTTGGTCGTGCTGATTTCCGCGCCGATGATGTTCGCGTCCGTGTTTGCGCTGAGCTACCTCAAATTGAAGGGGCTTAACGACAATGGTCAGCGTCTTGCCGGTCAGGTGGTCGGTTTGAAACGGTATATGGAGGATTTCAGCGACTTCCGTGATCGTGGTGTGGCTGATCTGACGTTGTGGGGTCGCTACATGGTGTACGCCACCGCGTTCGGCATTTCCGAAAAGGCGATGAAGCAGCTGCTCAAGGCGTACCCGCAGCTTGCCGACCCGAATTGGCTTGATGCCAACGCTTCCGATTCGCTGCTCTACTGGAGTTACCGTTCATGGTATTTCAATCATCATTACGCCGGTCCTGCTTCGTGTGATACGAATTCGATGGATTTCTCGCCGAGCGCCAATTTTGGTGATATTGGCGCGCAGTTGGAATCAGGTTTTGCTGATATTCAATCGACGATTGCCGCGGCATCTCCGTCCAGCAGTTACGGTGGTTCCGGTGGTAGCTTCTCCGGCGGTGGTTTCGGCGGTTCCTCCGGTGGTTCCGGCGGCGGCAGCTTCGGTGGTCGCTGATCTGCGGCATTACGCGCATGTTTGGTGGGTTTGTTGTCTGCTGAGGCGGGTCGGCTGGTAAGGTTGCATTCGGAAAGACACTCTGTACGTTGTTGAAGGAGATCGGGATGGCTTTGTTCCGTAATCTTGGACCGTTCCGCACCACGGCCATCGGCCATGGTGAAATGCCGTTGACCATTGAAAACAATCGTGGTCACGATGTCGGTATCGAAACATTGCACGCCTCGTTGGATGCCGGATGCCGTCACATCGACACCGCTTGGGCGTACTACACGCCGGGCGAAGAGGAACAGACCGGCGAAAAACTGGTGCGTGAGGCGCTTGACTCGTGGAAGGGCCCGCGTGAGGAAGTCACCGTGGCCACCAAGGTGGGCTTGCGCCGCGCTTGGGAGGGTGACAAGCCGGTTTGGCCGCGTGACGGCAAGCCGGAGCATCTGATCGAATACGGCAAGCAGTCCGCGATGGCGCTTGGCGTTGACAGCATCGATCTGCTGTACCTGCACCGTCATGATCCGGAAGTGCCGTACAACGAGTCCTGCGAAGGCATCAAGGCGCTGCTCGATCAGGGCGTGGCCCAGTGGGCGGGTGTTTCCAACGTGAGCATCGAACAGTTGAAGATCGCGCAGGAGATCCTCGGCGACAAGCTTGTGGCCGTGCAGAACCAGTATTCTCCGATTCATCTGGACACCCAAGATACGCTTGACTATTGCGCCGAGCAGGGTCTGGCGTTCGTGTGCTGGAGTCCGTTGGGCGGCTACCGTCACCCGTACGACGAGCACCTGTTCGATCCGTTCCGCGAGGTGGCCGAAGCCCGTGGCGTGAGCTACCAGCGTGTGGTGCTCGCATGGGAGCTGGCCAAGGGCGACCACATGTTCGTGATTCCCGGCGCCCATCGACCGGAAACCATTCTCGATTCCCTCAAGGCCGACGAGCTCGAACTCACCGAAGAGGAACTCGCCAAACTCGGCTGAGTGTCAGATTCGCAACGTTTTGCGTCAAGGCGTCCGTCTCCACGATGGACGCCTTTGTTTTCCGCATGTGTTTTTCCTCGTATGTATTTCCCGGATGCGGCAGAAGTGTCCCGTGAATAGTCGAGAATATAGAGCGGAAAAATCGAGTAAGAGGAACAAGCGTGCAAAGAAGAAACAAGCCTGAAGTATTGGCTCCCGCGGGCAATCTGCGAGGACTGAAAACCGCCGTCGATTACGGTGCGGACGCCGTCTACTGCGGAGGTAAGGCGTTCGGCATGCGTTCGGCGCCGAAAAACCTGAGTTTGGAGGATTTCGAAGAAGGCTCCCGTTACGCGCATGAGCGTGGCGCTCGCGTGTATGTGACCTGCAATGTGTTGCCGCGCAACAATGAAGTCGAAGCGATGCGCGAATACATCGGCCAGCTCAAAGACACCGGCGTGGACGCACTGATCGTTTCCGACATTGGCGTGATGCTCATGGCTCGCGAAGTGGCGCCGAACCTGGAACTGCATGTGAGCACGCAGGCGGGAGTCACCAACTATCAGGCAGCGAACGCCTTCTACCAGTTGGGCGCACGTCGTGTGGTGCTTGCCCGTGAAATGGATCTGCAGGCCGTGCGAGACATTCGCGCACGCATTCCCGACGATCTTGACATCGAATGCTTCGTGCATGGCGCGATGTGCATGGCGTTCTCCGGTCGTTGTCTGTTCTCCAATTATCTGACCGGACGTGACGGCAATCATGGCGAATGCGCTCAACCGTGCCGCTGGAAGTATTCCATCGTCGAAGAAAAGCGTCCCGGCCAGTATTTTCCGATAGAACAGACTAAGGAAGGCGCGTATCTGTTCAATTCGCAGGATATGAACATGCTTGCGCATATCGACGATCTGCTTGATTCGGGTGCGACCAGTCTGAAAATCGAAGGACGTTCCAAGAGCGCCTACTATATTGCGGCGATGACGAACGCGTACAAGACCGCCGTTGACGCATACATGGTGCAACGCGGTTTTGAAGACGAGGATGGCACTGCGCTGAAGCCATTCCATGACCGTGTGATTCGCCCGTCTGATCCGGATTACGGCAAGCCGGAAACCACCGATTTGATTATGGAACATGCGGATGGCGCGTTCGCGGGGAAGCCAGATATTGCAACCGTTCCAGTCGCTTCCGCCGGCGAACCGGATGATCTGAGCTACCATGCGCGTAGTACGAGGCGTAAGTCGAACACGGCTGCGGAAATCCTGCCGGAAGGCTGGTATCACGCCGGAGTGCGCCCGGCGGAACACGTGTCCCTGCCTGACTGGTTGCTGGACGAGCCAGACAAGGTGGCGCACCGCGACTATTCCACCGGCTTCTACTATCCGGAACACAAAGTGCAGCAAAGCACCGACCGTTCCGCGTATTTCCGCGCTTGGCTGGTGGTTGGCGAAGTGCTCTCGTGGAGCGAAGAAGACGGCGGCCGTGTGACCATTATGAGCCGCAACAAAATCGAAGCCGGTCAGGAAGTCGAATTCGTGCTACCGGGCGCGGCGCCGCTCGCCTACACCGTTCCCGCAGGCGGATTCCGTGACGCCGACGGACATTGGGTCGAATCCATCAACAATCCGGCGCATGTCTTCTCCATGCCATGCCCGCAGGAAGTGCCCGTGAACGCAGCCATCCGATCTCGTACCAAAAAGCCGACGCTCAAAGCGGAATAATTGCGAAAAACATCGTGTAGACGCAGAAAATCAGCAGAAATAAGTTGAAATAATCGTAGAAAATCAAGGAAAACAAAAAAATGACTGACAAGCAGTATGACGACGCGATTCTTGACAGCAATGCGATCGACCCGACCGACGTGGACGGCAATCCAATTCCGGTGACCATTCCGATCATGCTTGCGCCGGGCGTCAAAGTCGTGTACACCACGCGACTTGGTGGCACCAGCGAAGGCGATTATGCGCATTGCAATCTCGGGGGTAAAACCGGCGATGATCCGAACCATGTGCTCGCCAATCGTGTGGCGCTCTCCAACGCCATCGACGCGAAACTGAGCCTGGTCAGCCAGGTGCATTCCGGCGTTGCCGTCGATGTGGACGAATTGTTCGTCATGAACCGTCCGTTCGTTTCGACGTGTCTGGCGGCAAGGGCGAAACCGCTCAGCAGGTGGCCGAAACCGCGGATGAGCCGGCAGTGGTTGAAGCGGACGGCCAGGTGACCGCTCAGAAGAACGTGGCGCTCGGCATGTTCGCCGCCGACTGCCTGCCGGTGCTCATGGCCGATCCGGAAGCTGGCGTGATCGCGCCGCGCATTGCGGCCGTCGTGGCCTGCAGAACGGTGTGATCGGCGCCACCATCGAAAAGATGGTGTCCAAGGGAGCCAGGCCGGAGCGTATTGTCGCCACGCTGGGCCCGTGCATCTGCGGCGACTGCTACGAGGTTGGCGGAGACATTGCCGACGAATTCGACGCGCAGTTCCCCGGAACCTTCACGCTGAGCCGTTTCGGCCAGCCGGGCATCGATATTGCGGCCGCCGCGCTGCATGAGCTTGCCAAAGCCGGTGTTCCGGCTGATAACGTCGTTTCCTCCCGCGCCCGCGTCAACGCAGCCACCCAGTATCTTTCCGAAGACGAGGAATTGGCGGAAATCTGCCAGCCGATGGCGAAGGCGAACCGCAGCTCGCGGAACGTTTCAAGAAAATCCGCCGTAGCCTGTGCACGCTGGAAAATCCGCTCTGGTTCTCGCATCGCCGTGCCACCATCGCAGGCAAAGCGCACGAAGGTCGTATGCTTGCGCTGATCGTGCGCGAATAGTGGGAGAGCGGCGCGCTATTGCGGATTGCGTGCAGAACATAAGGCAAAACGCGCTGCAAACCGATTCGGGGGTTTACGGTGGGACGTATGAGTGAGGGAGAGCAGATGCAGGAACAGAAGATGCCGGTTGTGGCCGTGGTGTTGGCGGCCGGTTTCGGCACGCGATTCGATGAGAACAATCCCAAGCAGTTGGTTTCGGTGGGGGATAAGCCAATCGTCTGCTGGAGCATCGAGGCGTTCGAACGCAACGATCGCGTGAGCGACATCATCGTCGTGGTCAACGAGCGTGTCAGCAATATGGTGAACATGCTCATCGACGAAGCCGGTTATACCAAGGTGCGTGCCGTGATTCCGGGTGGCTCCGAGCGTGTGGACAGCACCCGCTCCGCGCTTGATCTGCTCAAGCAGGCAGGCATTCCCGATGGCGCGAAAATCCTCATCCACGATTCCGTGCGACCGTTCGTCGAACAGCAATCCATCGACGGCTGCATCGACAGCCTCGACCAGTTCAACGCGGCGACCGTGGCATACGCGTCCACCGACACGATTCTACTGACCGAAGATCTTGGAGAGCGCAAGGTGGTGCGCTCCGTGCCTGATCGTACGAACGCATTCCGCGCGCAAACCCCGCAGGCCTTCCGTTTCGGTACCATCACCAAAGCCTACGAGCTCGCCACCGCCGATCCCGACTTCCACCCAACCGACGACACCCGCGTGGTGGTGGACTATCTGCCGAACGAGCCAGTCGCCATCGTCGCCGGATCCGAAACGAATCTCAAAATCACCACACAGGCCGACATGCCGATCGCCGAGAACATCGCGCGCAGTCTCGACCCGGAACATGCCAAACAAGAAGCGAAAGCGCGCATGCACGCGGTATTCGCCGAAGCATTCTCACAAATGCATAAGCACTGATCGTAAACGAACCCACCTTTCAACCACGTACACTGGAACACATGCAGCAGATCAACATCGTCATCTCAGGTTTCACCCCGTACGACGCATCGACGTGAATCCGGCCGTACTTGTTCCCGTGGCGCTCGCCGAATATTGGAATGATCCATCTCAATCCGTGGCGCTGTCCGACGATCTTCTGCAGGATGTTTCCATGAGCGTGACGACGGTGACGCTTCCGGTCAGTTTCGCCAATGCCTGGCCCATGTTGCTGAACGCCATCGAACAGGCGAATCCCGATATTGTCATCGCCACCGGTTTGAAGCGTTCGGCCCGCGGCGTGCTGTTGGAGCGATGCGCCACGAATCTGATGGACGCGGCCAAGCCTGACGCCGACAATGTGATTCCGCCTCGCCGTCCGATCAATCCGGAAGGGCCTGCGGCATATTGGACACGCCTGCCATTGCGTTCGATTCTGCGCGATTTCGCCAAACATGAGATTCCCGCCGCGTTGAGTTCGGATGCGGGCACGTTCGTCTGCAATTCGCTGTTCTACCATTTGCTCGACTGGTCTGCAGCGCAGGAAAAGCGCATTCTGTCGGGTTTCGTAAGCCTGCCGATCGTCAACGAGCAGCCACATCCGCAACATGGACTGTCAATCGCGCAGCAAATCGCCGCAGGTAACGATGTGATCCGCGAATCGGTGCGTTATTATCTGCAGCCATCCTCAAGTGAGATTCTGCTCGGCTGAACGGCGTCGGCGTTTCCTCGAACGATTTCTGTGCTCTCTGTGAGAATTATGCGACTGCCGTGTGCCGAACGTTTGTTCTGCGCTAAAGTTCAAAACGGATAGCGCGGGCAAGATGCGCGATGGAAGGGAATTCGTGAAAGGAATACCATGGTTGAGCAGTTCCCAATCGTGTTGAGGGGGTACGACAAGGAAAAGGTCGATGAGGCGTTCGCTTTGGCTCAGGAGACGGTGGACCGTCTGCGTGATCAGGTCAAGGCCGACGATCAGACCATCCTTGAACTGCAGGCACAGCTGCAGGAAGAGAAAAACAAGAAGGCCAACCCGAATTCGTTCGCATCTCTGGGTGCCAACGCGCAGCAGATGCTCGCCAGCGCGGAACAGACCAGCGCCGAGCTGCTCGACCGTGCCAAGAAAGACGCTTCCGCGGCACGCGCCACGGTGCAGCTTCAGGCCGAAACCCTGCTGAACAACGCCAAGCTCGATGCCAAGCGTATTCTCGACGAGGCCAACGCCAAGCCGAAGCGTGCTGTCGAAGGCCAATAATGATGCCGACACGTTGAAGTCCAACGCCCAGCGCGAAGCGGACCAGCTGCGTGGCGAAGCGCAGAAGGCCGTGGTGGCGCAGCGCCAGACCGTCGATCTGGAATTGACGAACTCCCGTGAGGAGCACGACAAGCGTCTCGCATCGGAGCGCGCCACGCAGGAGCGCGAGCTCTCCGATCTGCGCGCCGAAGCCACCGAGCAGATCGCGGCGCAGCGCAAGAACGCCAATGACGAGATCAACCGCATGAAAAGCGAGACCAACGACCAGATCGAATCCGCGTTGGCCGAAGCCAACAAGAAGCTGGCCGACGTGCGTGAGCAGGTGTCCAAGATGATGACGGACGCGCAGCGCCGTGCCTCGGAAATCACGGATACCGCCAAAGCCAAGGCACAGGAGATCACCGACGAGGCCGAAGTGCATCGCACCAAGACCATCAGCCAGGTCAATGCCGAGGTGGAGCAGATTCGCGCCGACATTTCCGCCCAGCAGGATGAGGCTACGAAGAAGGTCAACGAGCTGCTCGCCGACCTGAACGAACGCCGTGAAATCGCCAAGAAGCAGTCCGACGAGCTGATTTCAGAAGCGCAGCATACGCGCGATGAGCCGAGGCATACGCTTCCGACAAGCGTGAGGCAGCCGACAAGCAGGCTGCCAGCATTCTCAAGCAGGCCACCGAAGAGGCCGACGAGCAGATCAACGAGCGTCGTGAGGCAGCCAAGAGCGAGCTTGAAGGTCTGCAGCAGCGCATCGCCGACCTGCAGACCCGTGAGGCGCAGATCACGCAGCGTGTCAGTGAACTGCGTGCATGTTTGCCAACGCGTTCTCCGGTTTCGGCGCGAACGGCCTGTCCGTGGTCAATTCCATCGACGGCGAACAGCATGATTCCGCAGCCGAAGCTGAAACTCCGGCGGAATCGCACGACGAGAGTGGCGAAACTGTTGCGGGCGAACCGGAAGTGACCTTCGACGAGGATGTTGTCTCCGACGAACAGCAGAATAATGACGATTTTGAAGAACCGTCCGAAGACGAGCAGTCTGACCAGGGCGAAGAAGCACAGGAGGAACAGAACAATGACTGACATCACGCCGTTGAGCGCTGATGCATTGGCAACGCTGGTTGAGGATTTCGAAGCCAGCGACCACAACCGTATGGCCATGAACGCGGTCACCGCGGCTGGCATCAACAAGGTGGCACGCAACTATGACCGCGCCCGCCTGATGCAGCGCCGATTCTCCACCATTGTCGACAATGGCACCGCCACCCATCAGGATCGTTCCGGCCGTTGCTGGCTGTTCAGCTCGCTGAACGTGGCTCGTTTCGTGGCCAAGAAGAACATGGGGCTGAAGGAATTCGAGTTCTCCCAGAACTATGCCATGTACTACGACAAGCTCGAGCGCGTCAACTACTTCCTGCAGGACGTGGCCGAACTGGTGAAGGCCGGCGAGCCGTCCGACTCCCGCCTGATCCAGCATCTGCTCGCCGACGTGATGGGCGACGGCGGCCAGTGGACCATGGCCATGAACGTGTACAAGAAGTACGGTGCCGTTCCGAAGGATCTGTTCCCGGAAACCGAATCCTCCAAGAACACCGGCGAAATGAACGTGCAATTGCGTCGCCTGCTGCATACGGCCGTCGCGCACATGTATGCTGATCCGGCTTCGATCGAATCGGTAATCGCCGAAGCGACCGCCGCCGGACACCGCATTCTGACGATTCACTTGGGCGAGCCGCCGAAGAGCTTCGACTGGGAGTGGACCGACAAGGACGGCGAGTTCCACCGCGATGGTGAGGTCACGCCTGTGGAATTCTGGCAGAAGTACGTCGGTTCCGCTGATTTGGAAAGCTACGTGTGCCTGGTCGACGATCCTCGTCAGGAGCATGCGAAGGGCAAGAAGATCGGTATCGAGCACTTGGGTAATGTGGCCGGGGGAGACCCGACCGAATACCTGAACGTGCCGAACCAGTTCATGAAGGATTGCGTGCGTCAGATTCTCGAAGAGCAGGGCATTCCAGTATGGTTCGGTGCTGACTGCCACCCGATGATGGATCGTGAAAACGGCGCTTGGGCTACTGATCTGTTTGAATACGGCAAGGTGTATGGCGTCGACTTCGATCTGAACAAGGAAGATCGCGTGCGTTTCGCCGATTCCGCGATGAACCACGCTATGGCGTTCGTCGGCGTGGACGTGGCCGAAGACGGCACGACCACCCGTCGTTGGCGTGTGGAGAACTCTTGGGGCGACAAGATCGCAGACAAGGGCTACTTCACTATGAGCGACGACTGGTTCACCGAATACGTGTACGAGGTCGCCGTGCCGAAGGCGCTGCTCCCTGCCGAATATCAGGCCGCTCTTGACGAGCCAGCACCATGCTCCCCGCATGGGATCCGATGGGCGCTCTGGCTGACTGATACGTAAACCGACAAACCGATTGACGAATGCCGACTGCATGGGACTTCGCAAAAAGTCCAGCATGCAGTCGGCATTCGTGTTATTCCACTTTTATCCGTTAAGGTAACTTCGGTGATTATCATCCATGCACAGTATGCATGAAGCAGGTATGCAGGTATAAGGAGGAGCAGAAGAGATGTCAGGTCTTCGCGGTCCAGATAGTTCGAAGGATGTGCAGTTGTTGGATAACGCCGTGTTTCCGGAGACCGTGGATGTCAATATTCGACAGTTGGACCCGATTCCGGCTCCCCGATATTTTCTGAAGGAAATTCCACTCACCGACGAGATGAGCGATCTGGTGTTGAAGTCCCGTCAGGAAATCCGCGATGTGCTCAACGGCAAAGACGATCGTCTGCTTGCCATCGTCGGCCCATGCTCGATTCATGATCCGAAAGCGGCGCACGAATACGCGGCAAAACTCGCCGCGGTCAAAAAAGAACTGGAAGACCAACTGGTCATTGTGATGCGCGTGTATTTCGAAAAGCCACGCACCACCATCGGTTGGAAGGGTCTGATCAACGATCCCGATCTCGACGGCCAGTTCAATATTCGCAAGGGCATGTGGCTCGCACGCAAGGTGCTGGCCGATGTGCTGAGCCTTGGACTCCCGGCAGCCACGGAATGGCTGGATCCGATCACCCCGCAGTACATCTGCGACCTGATTAGCTGGGGTGCGATCGGCGCTCGCAACACCGAAAGCCAGGTGCATCGCGAGCTCGCGTCGGGCATGTCGATGCCAATCGGCTTCAAGAACGCCACCGACGGTTCGATCAAGCCGGCAGCGGATTCCTGCTTCGCGGCCGCCTTCGAGCATCATTTCCTGTCCATCAATCTTGACGGACGTGTGATTTCCGCCGAAACCAAGGGCAATCCCGATTGCCATCTGGTGTTGCGCGGCTCCTCGCACGGCCCGAACTACGATACCGATTCCGTGGCGAAGGCGTTGGCCGATCTGAAGGTTTCCAAGGCGTCCGGCCCGAGCGAACACGGTCTTGTCATCGACGCGGCGCACGGCAACTGCGGCAAGGACGAAGTGCGCGAAGCCGAAGTGATCGAAAACATCGCCTCCCGCATCGCAACGGGAGAGTCGGGCATCAGCGGCATCATGATGGAAAGCTTCCTGAAAGCCGGCAATCAGAAGCCCGCTCCGCTCGACCAGCTCGAGTACGGCAAGTCCATCACCGACGCTGCGTGCCGTGGGAACGTACCGAACAGTTGCTGCGAACGCTTGCCGAAGCGGTCGAAAGCCGTCGCGCACTCGCCAAATAAGCGCAAATAATCGCAAATAACTAACCGTGCGGAATACGCGTAACTGCGTAATCGCACGGTTTTTGCATAGCGACTGCCATTTGATTGATATTCTTGGGGAGATAGGTGATTGTCAAGGAGAGCAGTGAAATGCAGCAGCAGCTGAACACGCCTGAAGAGCTTCGCGCCATCCGCGAGGCCATGGATGAGGGAAAGAATCCGCTGGTGGCTACGGATGTGCCACGCTGGGAAGATCAGGTCGGCATCAGCCGCATCGTGAACCGCAGGTGCTTGAATTCGAGGTGCTTCCCACGCCGGCGCAGGTGTTGGGGGACCTGCCGCTCAGCGATCAGGCGCAAGAGATCGTCGCCTATTCACGCGATGAGATTCGTGCCTGCCTGTACGGCCAGGACGATCGATTGCTGGTGATCGTCGGTCCGTGTTCCGTGCATGATCCGGCTGCCGCACTCGATTACGCCCGTCGCTTGGCCGCGTTGAAAGACGAGCTGGGCGGAGAATTGCTGATTGTGATGCGCGTGTATTTCGAAAAACCGCGTACGACGGTCGGTTGGAAAGGCTTGATCAACGATCCCGACATCGACGGTAGCTGCAATATCAAAAAAGGCCTGCTTTTGGCCCGTCGTACGCTGCTTGGCGTATTGGACGCAGGTTTGGCCACCGCCACGGAATTCCTGGAACCAACCAGCCCGCAATACATTTCCGACGCGGTCAGCTGGGGTGCGATCGGCGCTCGCAATACGGAAAGCCAGGTGCACCGCCAGCTCGCTTCGGGCATGTCGATGCCGATCGGCTTCAAAAACGCTACCGACGGTTCCATCAAAGCGCCGACCGACTCGTGTTTTGCGTCGGCACAGCAGCATACGTTCTTCGGCATCGATCATATGGGTCGTGCGGCCGTAGTCAAAACGCTTGGCAATCCCGACTGCCATGTGGTATTGCGTGGTTCGAGCAGCGGCCCGAACTATGACGCCGAATCCGTGGCGAATGCCATGAAGCTCATCCGTGAGGAAATGCCGGTCGAATCCGCGGCGGCACACGGTCTGATCGTGGACTGCTCGCACGGCAATTCCGGCAAAGACGAACATCGCCAAGTCGAAGTGGTACGTAATATCGCAAGCCGTATCGCCGAAGGTGAGGAAGGCATCACCGGCATCATGATGGAAAGCTTCATCGAAGGTGGCAGTCAAAAACCGGCACCGCTCGCCGAACTCACGTACGGTCAATCCATCACCGACAAATGCTTGAGCTGGCAGATTACGGAAGCGTTGCTGCGCGAACTTGCGCAAGCTGTGGGCAAGCGCCGCTGGAAGTGAGCGAAGCGAAAATAAGCGAAACCGAGCGAAAAGCGTGAAGCAATCGAAAGGAACGAACGCATGAGCACAATCGCCATCATCGGCGCCATGGACGAGGAAGTCGCCAATATCGCATCCGCATTGAGCGACATCACCGTAACGGAGGAAGCCGGCGTCAGCGTGACGCGCGGCACCATCGAAACCAACAAGGGCACTCGCGTCAACGTTGCGGCAACGGTCGGCGGCATGGGCACCGTCAATATCGCCGCCACCACGCAGCATCTCATCGACGCGGACCAGCCTGACGCCGTGATCTTCTCCGGCATCGCAGGCAATCTCAACACGCATCTGCACATCAACGACGTGGTGCTTGGCGGCACGTTGCGCTACCTCGACACCGACATGCGTCTCGTCGGCCAGTGGAAGCCAGGCACTGCGGACCAGCCGGTGGAGGAATTCCACTCCGACGACCGTCTGATCGAAGTCGCCGATAAGGTGCTGACCGATCTGAGCGTGCATCACATCACCGGCATCATCGCCACGGGCAACTATTTCGTGGACGATCCGAAGAAAGTGGAGCAGGTGATTCGCGAAACCGGCGCGGACGCGGTCGAAATGGAAGGCGCCGCGGTGGCGCATGTCGCGGCGCGCAACGGCCTGCCCGTGCTGGTCATCCGCGCGTTGAGCGACAATGCCGACACGGATTACGTGGAATTCAAGGAATTCGACATTTCCGAATATGCCGACACCGCGGCGAAAATCGCGGTGAACATCGTCAAGCGCATGTAAGCGCATGAAAGACGGCCCGTCCAACGCATCGGTTGCTGGACGGGCCGTCTCATATTTCGGTATGGCGAATCTCACGAAAGTGAACTGCGGGGAAACTTCCGATGGCGTGAGGGAATCGCGCACGGAAATCGCTTTCCGGAACCGCTACTGTTGAAGAAGAATGACGGATTATCGGAAGGTTAACGTATGACGCTGGAGCACGTGGTGATGGCGATTGTGGTTGTTGCCGTCGCTGTGGTCGCCTTTTTGCTGGGGCGTGCCCGTGGCGTGCAATTGGGGGAGGATGAGATCGACCCGAACGATCCAAGCCTGTTCGGCGCGCAGAAGAACATGTCGCTGTTCGGGCCGCGCGTGCCCGTGCAGTCCACGGAACGCCAGCTGATCGCCGTCATGCCGGAGGCGTTGATCGTCGTCGATTCACTGGCGTCGGTCACATACGTTTCCCCGGGCGCGCAACGTTTCGGCATTGTTGAGGACAGTGCGATGACGCTTGCCGAAATCCGCGATATTCTGCGATTGGTGTCGACCGACAGCGTGGTGCGCGAACGCGAATTGTCGATTCCGCTGGATCGAGCCGCCCGTGCGGCCGCGAAAAACACCGACGGCAAAGGCATTGAGGCAGGTAAGTTCCGTCCTTCCGACACGCTGTATCTGCATGTGCGGGTCGGCCAGATCTCCGATGATCTTTTTGCGATTTTCATTTCGGATATGAGCGAGCAGCGTCGTTTTGAGATTATGCGACGCGATTTTGTGACGAACGTTTCGCACGAATTGAAGACTCCTGCCGGTGCGATTTCCCTGCTTGCCGAAACGATCGGCGACGCTGCGGACGATCCCGGCATGGTGAAGTATTTTGCGGGCCGCATTTCCAAGGAATCCGAACGATTGACGGAATTGGTGCATCGCTTGATCGACTTGCAGAAGGCGCAAAGCGCGGCGGCGATGCTCAATGCCGAGCGTCTTTCCGTGCTTGCGTTGGTACGCGAGGCGATCGTCGAAAACCAAGTGAAGGCCGAATCGAAGCATATCAATCTGGTGCTTTCGCTGAACGGACAGTCGAAGCTGGTGCATGCCGAGGGCGCGGAAAACGGCGTTGACCATGATGACGTGTTCATTGAAGCCGACCACGAAACCATCAAAACGGCGGTGAAGAATCTGGTGGAGAACGCCGTCAACTATTCTCCGGAACACACCACCGTCGCAGTCGGCGTCGGCAGTGGCGATGGCAAGGTTTCGATTCGTGTCGTCGATCAGGGCATTGGCATTCCGGAATCCTCGCTGGATCGTATTTTCGAGCGATTCTACCGTGTCGATCCCGCACGTTCCCGCGAAACAGGGGGTACGGGATTGGGTTTGTCCATCACCAAACATTGCGTGCAGGATTGCGGAGGCACTATCGCCGTGTGGTCGCGTGAGGGGGAGGGGTCGACCTTCACCATCACCCTGCCTCAGGCACAAGCGGTGGAAACGGCGGAAACTGCAGAGACTGCGGGAAACGTACAAACTGCGGAAGCGGATCGCATGGAAGTGACGGGCGAAACCGAACGCATCGAAACTACGCAATCCGAGCAATCCGAATAATCTGAGCTAAACCGAATACAGCAAATAACAAGCAACGTTCCCATCAACAGAGCAATAGAGGAGAAGCACTGATGACACGTATTCTGATCGTCGAGGACGAGGAATCGTATCGAGAGCCGCTGGTCTACCAGCTCACCCGCGAAGGCTACGACGTGTCCGCCGCGGCCACCGGCGAGGAAGGGCTGGAACTGTTCACCAAAGGCGGCATCGATTTGGTGTTGCTCGATCTTATGCTGCCAGGGCTTGACGGCACCGCGCTATGTCGCAGAATTCGTGAGCAAAGCCGTGTACCGATCATCATGCTCACCGCGAAAAGCGCGGAAATCGACAAGGTGGTCGGTTTGGAAATCGGCGCGGACGACTACATCACCAAGCCGTACTCGTTCCGCGAGCTGCTGGCGCGGGTGCGTGCGGTGCTGCGACGCAACCAGATGGTGGCCGACGCGACGGAATCCTCCGATGACGATATTCCGCTGATCTGCGGCGACATTTCCATGAAGATCGGCCAGCATGAGGTGATGGTGCGCGGAGAGAACGTGTTCTTCCCGCTGAAGGAATTCGAGCTTCTCGAATATCTCATGCAGAACAAGGGACGTGTGATGACCCGCCACCAGCTGATCGACCGCATTTGGGGGTCCGATTACGTTGGCGACACCAAAACGTTGGATGTGCACGTCAAGCGCGTCCGCTCCAAAATCGAGGAGGATCCGGCGCATCCGAAATATCTGACCACCGTGCGCGGTTTGGGCTACAAAATTGACGTTCCTGCGGAATAAAGCGGAAATATCGCGATAGATGGAAATATATAAGATAAAACACTGCGATTCCAGTAATCATCGTAAGTTGCCGAATAATTGATTATTGATTGATAACTGAATGTAAGACCGTGGTGTCACGGTAGTCGCCGAAGATCGGTGAATGGAAATGACGAAAACGTCCGAAGTGTCGTAGAGTGTTCATCTTCCGTTCACCGATTTTGGTTTTGCGGGACCTAAACCACCAATAGGCTTGACAGTGTCATGAAGAACGATGGCGACAACAGCATATGAAATGTCAGAAACATACGCCATCAGAATGTTGACAGAGGGAAAAGAATAATGCGTAATTCCATTCTCGTACGCTCCATTGCAGCTGTGTCCGGCATTGTGATGCTGGCTTCTGTCGCAGCTTGCGGCGACAACACTGCTTCCAACACTGATTCTTCGGCTAGCACCGACACCAAGACCACCGAAGCCGTGTCCGGCAACTTCTCCGGCGCTGGCGCTTCCTCCCAGCAGGCTGCTGTGGAAGCCTGGATCGCCGGCTTCCAGGGCACCAACGATGCCAAGGTCGCCTACAACCCGTCTGGTTCCGGCGCTGGCGTTTCCACCTTTCTGACCGGCGCCACCGCATGGGCCGGCTCCGATGCCGCCCTGTCCAATGACGAGGTCGAGCAGTCCAAGAGCGTGTGCGCTTCCGGCAACGCCTTCGACATCCCGGTCTACGTCTCCCCGATCGCCGTGGTCTTCAACCTCAACGGCATCTCCGGCAAGGGCAAGACCCTGAACATGGACGCCGACACCATCGCCAAGATCTTCGACGGCAAGATCACCAAGTGGAACGATGACGCCATCAAGCAGCAGAACCCGAAGGTCGACCTGCCTGATCTCGACATCACCGTGGTGCACCGCTCCGACAAGTCCGGCACCACCAAGAACTTCCTGAGCTACGTCAAGGATGCTGCTGGCGACGCTTGGAGCTACGAGCTCGGCGAGAACTGGCCGAACGAGGTTGGCCAGGGCGCTAAGGTACCTCCGGCGTGATCTCCACCGTTCAGCAGGCTGACGGCACCATCGGCTACGCCGATGCTTCTCAGGCTGGCGAGCTCGGCACCGTTGCGGTGAAGGTCGGCGACGATTACGTGCCGTTCTCCGCTGAAGCCGCTGCCAAGGTTGTGGACGCTTCCCCGCTCGACGAATCCGCCACCGGCGACAACCGCGTGGTCGTCAAGCTCGACCACAACACCACCGAGCCTGGCGCCTACCCGATCGTGCTTGTCTCCTACGACATCGCCTGCCCGGCATACAAGGATGCCGACACCGCCAAGTTCGTCAAGTCCTGGCTCACCTACGTGGTCAGCGACGAAGGTCAGCAGACCGCTGCCTCCGCAGCAGGCTCCGCTCCGCTGTCCGACACCATGCGCCAGAAGGTCCTCAAGTCCATCGACGCCATCGAAACCAAGTGAGCTTTGATACAGTAAGCGATAGGCTCTCGGTGAACGGCAACTGACCGTCTGTTTCAGGCCGCAGCCGCAACATGAAAGCGGGTGCGGCCTGAAACGGTACCTGCAGGTAAAACAAAAAACGCAGTCATCGCAAGTAATCGCAGATCTGTTTCAAACAATCGCAAGTTAAGGAGAACCCGTGAGTTCGCAAAGCAAAACGGCACAGCAGCCGGTGAGCGGCAAAAACGCGGACAAGGTGTTCAAGGGCGTGGCCTACGCCTGCGGCATCCTGATCCTCGTAGTGCTCGCCGCCGTCGCGCTGTTCCTGCTGTTCCGCGCATGGCCGTTGATCGGCGGCGATCAGCAGGCCAACAGCGACACCATCAGCAACTTCACCGGCGGCAAGGCCTCCAGCTTCTGGGGCTATGTCGGACCGCTGCTGTTCGGTACTGTGTTGATCTCCGCGCTGGCACTGTTGATTTCCTTCTTCGTGTCGGTCGGCATCGCATTGTTCATCTCGCACTATGCGCCGAAGAAGCTCGCCACCGCCTTGAGCTATGTGGTCGATCTGCTCGCCGCAATCCCGTCCGTTATCTACGGTCTGTGGGGTGGTCTGGTGCTGGTGCCCGCCATCTACCCGTTCTGGAATTGGGTGGCCAAGTATCTTGGCTGGATTCCGCTGTTCGCAGGTCCGGCCGCCAATCCTTCCCGTACCGTCGCCACCGTGGCCGTGGTGCTGGCAGTCATGATCCTGCCGATCATCACCTCCATGTCTCGCGATATCTTCCTGCAGACTCCGCGCCTTCAGGAAGAGGCCGCGCTTGCTCTTGGCGCCACCAAGTGGGAAATGGTCAAGCTTGCGGTGCTGCCGTTCGGCAAGTCCGGTGTGGTGTCCGCTTCCATGCTTGGCTTGGGTCGTGCGCTTGGCGAAACCATGGCCGTGCTCATGATCCTGTCTCCAGGTCTCAACTACTCCATCAAGCTGCTGCAGGTTCGCAGAACCAGACGATCGCAGCCAACATCGCCGCGCAGTATCCGGAAGCCAACAATCTCGGCGTGTCCGTGCTGATCGGCACCGGCCTGGTGCTGTTCCTCATTACTTTCGTGGTGAATTTCATCGCCCGTAAGCTTACCGAGAAAGCGAGTGCGTGATGACCGCAGTGAATAACAACGCTTCTCCGATGGACGGTGCCCCCGTCATCGATTTCGACAAGTTCAAGCCGACTCGTTCCTTTACCGCTGCACGTAAGCGCAAGGATCTTGCGATGCGCGTGCTGATCGCTCTTGCGTTCATTGTGGCGCTGATTCCGCTGTTCTCGGTGCTGCTCACCACCATCGTCAACGGTGTCAAGAGGCTGAACCTCAACTTCCTGAGCTATAACATGACCGGTGTGGTCGGCGGCAATCCTACGCCGTCCGGTGGTTACGGCGGCATTCAGCACGCCATCATCGGTACGCTGGAAATCACGTTCGGCGCCATGATCATCTCCATTCCGATCGGTCTGATGTGCGCCGTGTACTTGGTGGAATATTCCAACCGTGGCAAGCTGGCTCGCGTCATCACCCTGCTGGTCGACGTGATGAGCGGTATTCCGTCCATCGTCGCAGGTTTGTTCGCATTCTCGATGTTCACGATTCTGATTGGACCTGGCACCATCAACGGTTTCGAAGGTTCCGTGGCACTGTCGCTGCTGATGCTGCGACCGTGGTCAAGTCCTCTGAAGAAATGTTGAAGATCGTGCCTCACGATTTGCGTGAAGCGTCGTATGCTTTGGGTGTTACCAAGCAGCGCACGATTACGAAGATTGTGTTGCGTACCGCTTTGCCGGGCATTGTTTCGGGTGCGATTCTCGCCGTCGCCCGTGTGATTGGTGAGACCGCTCCGTTGCTGATGACCGCAGGCTACATCGCCTCCACGAACGTCAACCTCTTCTCCGGCCAGATGACCACCCTTCCGGTGTACGTCTACCAGGAGTACTCCAAGCTCAACGCGAATTGCCCGGCTTCCGCCGACGCTTCCTGCGTGACCACCATCCGATGGAACGCGCATGGGCCGCGGCTCTCGTGCTGATCCTCATCGTGCTTATCCTCAACCTTATCGGTCGACTCGTGGCGAAGGTCTTCGCCGTCAAGTCGGAACGATGAGCGGTAGTCTTACATACAGAAACAACATATAAGGAACCAAAATGGGACAACGTATTGATGTCAATCATCTGAACATCTACTACGGCGACTTCCTGGCCGTTGAAGATGTGAACATCAACATCGAAGCCAACAAGGTCACCGCTTTCATCGGACCTTCCGGCTGTGGCAAGTCCACGGTGCTGCGCACGCTCGACCGCATGCACGAGATCATTCCGGGCGCCCACTGCGAAGGCGAGGTGTTGCTGGAAGGCAAGAACCTGTACGACAAGGACATCGACGGTTGCCGTGCGTCGCGATGTCGGCATGGTGTTCCAGCGTGCGAACCCGTTCCCGACCATGTCCATCCGCGAGAACCGTGCTCGCTGGCGTGAGGCTCAACAACCGCAAGATCTCGAAATCCGATGCGGACGATCTGGTCGAATGGGCTCTGCGTGGCGCCAACTGTGGAACGAGGTCAAGGATCGTCTGACAATCCTGCATCGGCCTTTCCGGCGGTCAGCAGCAGCGTCTGTGCATCGCCCG
>ENA-OQEB01000019-OQEB01000019.1-human-gut-metagenome-genome-assembly--contig:-NODE-19-length-60905-cov-6.415594_pt1 | contig 60905 bp, 60 predicted proteins | sample MGYA00242787_ERZ504619 | MGnify/ENA primary metagenome ERZ504619 (study PRJEB26092, sample SAMD00036317) | human gut metagenome | host: Homo sapiens | study: EMG produced TPA metagenomics assembly of... | reverse complement strand
TTTTTGATATTAGTAACTGTTACTGATATTACTTTAACATAAGCTTCCCTTTTTGTCAATGCCTATTTTAATTTTTTCTTTCTTCCTGGGGATGCTATACGTTCCCCGGGTGATTTTTGCAGTTCTCGCAGATGCCGTAAAAATTCACAGAGTAATCTTCGATCGTACCTCTGAAATTTTCCGCTGCTACGTTCTTGATTTCGCTGATGTCACGCATTGTAAGGTCTGTCACGCAGTGACATTTTCTGCAAATGAAATGGTGATGCGTGGAAGTATCTCCATCGAACCGGTCCGGGCCATCTCCTGTTGTAAGACGCTTGATCTCTCCTAATTCAGAAAGAAGAGACAGGTTCCGGTATACTGTGCCAAGACTGATATTGGGAAATTCTTTCCGTACATCGGTATAGAGCATATCTGCGGTCGGGTGATCCTTTCGTCCCTGAAGGCAGACTTTGATGCTTTCTCTTTGTCTGCTATACTTGAGTGTTGACATAGTTCTTTTCCTTTCGTGTCTTTCGATAACAGTAATTGTTATTATATTTATACTATAAGGCTGCTTCTCGCAAAAGTCAAGAAAAAGATCACTACCCTGTCTACACAGATTTCCGTCTGTCCCAAGATCAAAAATTTCCCAAAAACGAGGAGTGCCCAGGAACCTCTCGGCGCCTGGGCTATTATTATGAAAAAATCTTAATTGTGTAGTGATTGCATACACGCTGTTCCTTTGGAACTGAGATAACTATACCAATTAATTATGAACAGATTATGAACACGCAGTGAATCTTCTGTGAATCTGTACATTTTTTAGAATTATTTTATACTTTATTTGTGTATTTATCACATATTTTATTTCTAATTCTGTCCCTTACTCTCTACTCTGTCTAGAAATCGTTTTTCTCCGTTAATTTTTCTATTCGTATTGCCCATCCCCGATTTTCCCTGTCATTTCTCTCTCATTTATGTTAAGATTGATGTACAGCCAATGCGGCAGAATGGAGGATTTTTTATGAGTACCGGAAATCAGGAATATATACGAGACATGAACCGCGCCTGGTTCTCGAGGCAATCGCCAACCATCCGCCGCTTTCCCGCGCAGATCTGGCGAAAATGCTGCATCTGACAAAAGCAACCGTATCCACCATCGTCCAGGAACTGCTCGACCGCCAGCTCGTCATAGAACTCGGCAGCGCCGAAAAAACTTCCATGGGTCGAAAACCGATTCTGCTTACTTTTAATAATCGCTGCGGTTCCATCATCGCCGTCGATCTCGGCGTAAAAAAGATCACCATTCTCACCGGAGATCTGAAGGGAAAATCATGTACTGTAAAAGAATACCCGATTGATCCATCCCTCTCCCTGGAGGAATACCTGATTTCCCTCCTCCACACAACCAAATCCGACCTCCCCAAGACCCCGTGCGGCCTCGTCGGAATCTCCATCGGAATCTACGGCGTCGTCTGCGACGACCTCGTTTTATTCACACCCTACTACGATCTGAAACACTCCAACCTGAAAAACTACCTCGAAGAAGAATTTCAGGTCCCTGTCATCGTAGAAAACGAAGCCAACCTCTCCGTCATCGGCGAAGCCGCCTGCGCAGAGCACTTTAAAAATATGATCTTCCTGAACATCCACGAAGCGTCGGCATGGGAATCCTCATTGACGGCGAACTCTACACCGGCCAGAACGCTACGCCGGCGAATTCGGCCACACCATCCTCTTCCCCGATGGCCGGCCCTGCCCCTGCGGCAACCACGGCTGCCTCGAACAGTACATCTCCGAAGCCGCCGTCCTGAACGATTTTGCCGCCGCCGAAGGCTTAGAAAACGTCTCCGTCGAACGCTTCATCCAGTATTACCAGGAAGGCAACCCCAACGCCCGCAAAGTAATGCAGGATTTCACCCACTACATCGGAATCAGCCTGAACACGGTTCTCCACACCTTCAACCCGGACGTCATCGTCATCAACAGCTCCTTCACCAACTACATCCCAGGTCTGATCGACGAAATCACCTCCGGAATCCAGAACCGCCTCCGCTGGTACCTCCACGTCCTCCCGGCTCACCTGCAGGATGTCTCCGTCCTCATGGGCGGAATCAGCCTCTGCTCCCGGAACTTCCTCGGAATTTCCACCTTTAAGCTGCTGGACCTGTAACTCAGAAATAAGTCCCTGTTCAGAGCCCCATCTCGATTCCGCTGCGCTGCATCTTGATGTGGCTTCTCGCCATATGAAATTTCAGAAAAAAAGTGCTCATTCATGCAAACATGATTCGCAATTTGTTCTGAATTCGCATGGCTCTGAATAGTCACAATTTGTTCATGATTTTTTTACAACATGAACACGCTTTCAACATAATTTACCCGTATACTAAAAGCATAAATAATGAATGCCAACATTATTTACACAATTTTCTTTTTCATATTGCCGATTAGAAAATCGGCTCTCCTTCCTTTAAAAATAAAAATGAAAGAAAGCACTGTTTCGCCAACGGTGCTTTTTTTCATGCCTTTTTCTCATTTTCTCCCATCTTCCTCACAACAATCTCACGCCGATCCGCCCATCCGGGCGGATCCAGACCTCCCCTCCCGCCCCCACTACCAGCCTCGCCGCCGCCCGTCCGTCCTTGCGTGATGCGGCATGGCAGCATTGGAAAAGCGGGCAGGAAAAACCAGAAAAAATGGAGGCCTTTCGAGAGACTGAAATCTGGTGCTCAACACCAGATTTCAAGGCATTCTGAGCTGGGAAAGCATCAGGCTTTCCTGGCGAATAATGCCGGTGTCTGTCGAAAGACCTCCATTTTTTCTACGTTTTTCCCCCGCTTTTCCACCGCTGCCATGCGCATCACGCAAGGGCGGACGGGCGGCGGCGAGGCGTCCCCTCTATTTACACAATTCATCCGTCAACCGCGCAAACTCCTGTAAATTCAATGCCTCCCCACGAATCGTAAGCGGCCAGCCGCAGGCTGTGATTGCAGCCTCGATCTCCTCTTTCGAAAAATGCAGCAGCTCCGAATTTTTCAGTCCGTTCGCCAGCGTCTTCCGTCTCTGATTAAACGACGCCCGAATAATGGAGAACATCAACTTCTCATCCTTCGTCTCCACCGGCATCACCTCATGACGCGTCAGCCGGATCACCGCACTTCCAACCTTCGGCCGCGGCATAAAACAGTTCGGCGGCACATTCGCCACAATATACGGCTCCGCATAATACTGCACCGCCAGCGACAGCGCCCCGTAATCCTTCGATCCCGGCCCCGTCTGCATCCGGTCCGCAACCTCCTTCTGAACCATAACCGTAATCGAATCCACCGGCACATGATTCTCAAATAATCCCATAATAATCGGCGTCGTAATATAATACGGAAGATTCGCCACAACCTTGATCGGCCGTCCGTTGTTCTTCTCCTTCGCCAGCGCCGCCAGATCCACCTTCAAAACATCATTGTTGATAACCTCAACATTATCATAATCCGACAGCGTATCCTCCAGAATCGGGATCAGATTCTTGTCAATTTCCACCGCACACACACTCCGCGCAGCATACGCAAGATACTGCGTCAGCGTACCGATACCAGGTCCGATTTCCACAACAAAATCATCCGGTCCGATACCTGCAGCGGCTACAATCTTATCCAGCACATGTGGATCGATCAGAAAATTCTGACCATATTTTTTCTGAAATACAAAGCCGTACTTCTGCAGTACGGCTATTGTATTCTGCGGCTCCCCGAGCCACGGTTTTACTTTCTCCATAAATTCTCCATGTATTTAGAACTCAAAGTCTTTCTCGTAAAGAATCACGCGGTCGTCCGCATCGGTATGCTTTCTGGACATGCGTCTTCCGAATTTACGGGTTCCCTTTTCTGCATGGGCGATGGCACGATCCACCATATCTTTGACCTGTGAAATCGTCATCGGCTCGCCCTCCTTCTGATTGTTGCCAATCTGTGTATACAGAGCAAGCACACCCATCTCGTCCATCTTGTATCCATTCTCACGCGCATACGTGCGGGCAAACGTAACCAGCTCGTCGTTCGTGAAAACAGGAATCGAAATGACCGTCTCAAACTTCTTCGCAAAATCAGGGTAATTCCGCAGAAGACCTCTCATGCTGACCTTCTCATCCTCGATGATCAGAACCAGACTGTCGGTACGGAAATCCATTGCCTGCGACAGCTTCTCGATCGTCTCCGGGTACATCAGACCGGCACGCTCGATCAGGAGGAAACCTCCCGCCAGCTTTGAAACAATCTGCGCACAGTCCTTTTTGTTCAGAACAGATGCATCCAGACGGGCCATCTTCGTTGCCGGAAGTTTTAAGTCAGCACAGATTGCACGGACGAGATCCTCCGACAGCTTCGTTTTTCCAGTACCGTATCCGCCCATAATGGCAATGTTTCCATGACGGGAAGTACGGTCGCCTGCGTAATGATAAACACCATGCATTGCATCCAGAATCTGGATATCCATGCCTGGAACTTTCGCAAAGTAAGTAAACAGCGCTTTCTGCTCATCACTCAGCTTATCCGGCTGGGTGTCGTTCAGGATGCGGAGTCTTGCCTCCTCCGGCGTCTCCTCGCGGAGCACCTCTTCAATCGATTTCGCAACAGTTCCTTCCGGAATGTTGTCGCGGATCAGCTGAACGGTGGCATCCGTTGTTTTTTCGATGCTCATGTTGATCGTCGCATCGGATACGCGCTCACGCTTTGGCTCGGTCGGAACTTCGATTTCGATTTCCTCCGGGGTAATCTCGATCGGCTGGGTTCCTGCCGGCTCAAACGGATCGGCTGGCTCAGTCTCGGCCGGGGTTTCCGGCTCTGTTTCGCTTTCCGGCTCATCAGCAGGTTCTGCTTCCGCAGTTTCCGGCTCGTCCGGCAGTTCGATTTCCGATGCTTTTTCAGCTTCCTGCACTTCTGCGTTCAGCGCTGCCTGAAGCTCACTAAAATCGATGGTCGGCCGTGTCTCCTCTGCCGGTTTCAGATCCGGGATGACAACCGTTGCATCCATGGACGGCGTCTCCGCCGGTTCTACGGTTTCCTCAATTTCGGCTTCCGCCTGAGCCTTCTCGGCTGCTTCTGTTTCAGCTTCCACTGCTGGTTCTGTAACTTCTGCTTCTTCGATTTCAGCCTCGGCTGCCGGTTCTATAATCTCTTCGATCTCAGCTTCATCCATCGGCTCTGCAGCTTCTTCGGTTTCAGCCTCATCCGCCGGTTCTGTGATCTCTTCGGTTTCCGCTTCATCTGCCGGTTCTGCTGCTTCTTCCAGCTCAGCTTCCGCCTGCGGCTCCTCTGCCGCTTCCCGTGCCTCTGCCTCGGACTCCGGATCCATCGGCTGCTCTGCGGTTTCGGCTTCTGCTGCCTGCTCAGCCGGCTCTTCTGCTTCTTCCTCCGCAACTTCCTCCGACAGGTTTGCTGCGGTCTCCTGGAACAGTGCTTCGAGGTCCGGCTCTTCGTATTTCTTCTCCGGCTTCGGTGCTTTCGGCATTACCGGCTCGGCTTTTTCCTTCGGTTTTGGCTGCGGTCTTGTCTTGATCGTCGTGTTGGCATCCGGGGATACCTCTACGTTTACATCAAGCTGCTCCGGCTCCAGATCTTTTACTTCGTACTGTACCGGCTCTTCGCTTGTCTCTTCCTCGACTGCCGTCTCTTCCTGTTTCTTTCCGCGGAAGGAGAAGACATCGCGGATGCTCTTTGCAAGCTCTGTGTGAAGATCGATCGTATTTCCAAGGTACGTCGGCGTGCTGTCTGCATACGCCTGCTCTTCCGGAATCTCCTCGATCGGCTCCTCTGTCTGCTGCAGTGCTTCGTACTCCTGCACCTGCTCTGCATCTGCCTCGGCCTGCTGTGTTTTCTCATATGCTTCGTACGGCGAACCGGCTTCTTTTTCTTCTTCACCGGCCACATACTGGCTCATCACACCGCCGTTTACCGGTTTTACTTCCGGCGTCTCTGCCGGCTCTTTCGTCGCAGCCATTTCACCGGCTCCGCTCTCTCCGGCTAACCGCACTTCAAGTGCTTCCGGATCCTCGGACGGCTCTTCATTCTTTTTGTAGTCAAAACGATGCTCGTATTTGATCTGCTGGGACGGTGACAGCGCTCGTACTTCATTTTCAGATCCATTGTCTTTGTCACATATTTGCCCTCGCTGAACCACAGGATCAGCTCATCACAGGCATCGATGCATTTCTGCGTCTCTCCGGCTTTGCTGTAAAGGTTTGCCAGTTCATACGCCCATCTCTCGGTAAATTCCCGCTCTTTGTATTCCTCCAGAAGGGAAATCTGCTCCTCAAGCGGCGCTTTCTGTCCTCTTAAAATCTTGTATTTCAGCAGATACCGGGAATTATCGTGACGTGCGACTGCTTCAAACTCGTTGTAAAAGTCAATCGCCTCATCAAAGTCTTTCATTTTTACGGAGACCTCTACCAGGCGGTACAGAATGCCCTTTCCGATGGAGGAACGGTCATACGCCATCAGCAGAATCTTCTTCGCCTCCGGATATCGTTTGTTCGCCTCATAGACATCCGCTACCATGCCGAGCGTGCGCAGACTCTTGACACGCTGCCAATCAACGGCTTCTACAACTGCAAGTGCCCCCTCATAGTCCTCTTTTTTTACCAGACTGTTCAGCTCTTCCAGCCGGCTTGATATTCAGCTTTATCCAATCTTTTCACCTCAATACATTTCAGATTGTTTTAGTTCATAGACACGAACAGTGTACCACACTCCCCGTAGAATGTCAAAAGAATGCCTGTTTTGCAGGCATTTTTCGGGATGCAGATCCTTCCAGCGGTCATCAAAAAAAGAACACCCGCCCCTCCGGTTTTTCCCGGAAAAGCAGGTGTCCCCTAACTACTTATATTTGATTCTGATTACTTTCTGACAGTAATCTTGTCCAGATGCCAGATATCATCTACATACTGCTGGATGGTACGGTCGGATGTGAATTTGCCGCTGTGTGCGGTATTCAGGATCGCGCTTCTTGCCCATGCAGAAGTATTTCTGTATTTATCCTCAACACGCTCCTGTGCTGCCGCATAGGACTTGAAGTCTGCCAGGGTAAAGTACATATCCGGGCGCGGAGCATTCTTCGGTGTGAGCAGAGAGTCATACAGATCACGGAACATCATGGTGTCGCCGTTTGAGTATCTTCCGCTGATCAGATCCATCACTACGTTGTGGATGTCCTGATCGTGGATGAAGTAGCTCATCGGATCGTAGGTGTAGTTGTTCTCATATTCGATAACCTGATCTGCGGAAAGTCCGAAGATGAAGCGTTCTCTTTTCCAACTTCCTCAACGATCTCTACGTTTGCACCGTCCATGGTTCCAAGAGTCAGGGCACCGTTCAGCATGAACTTCATGTTACCGGTACCGGAAGCCTCTTTACTTGCGGTGGAAATCTGCTCGGAAACATCGGCAGCGGCAAAGATCAGCTCTGCGTTGCTGACACGATAATCCTCGATAAATACAACTTTGATCTTTCCTTTGATGGTCGGATCGTTATTTACGACATCCCCAACGGAATTGATCAGTTTGATGATTGCTTTTGCACGCTCATAGCCTGCGGAAGCTTTCGCTCCAAAGATGAAGGTTCTTGGGTAGAACGGCATATCCGGGTTCTTTTTCAGACGGTCATACAGGTACATAATATGAAGAATGTTCATAAACTGGCGTTTGTACTCATGCAGACGCTTTACCTGAACGTCAAAAATAGAGTTCGGATCTACATCAATGCCGTTATGCTCTTTGATGTATTTTGCCAGGCGAACTTTATTTTTATATTTGATTTCCATAAATTCCTTCTGTGCCTGGGTGTCATCTGCCAGCTTAGCGATCTTTTCGATCTTCGGCAGATCGGTGATCCAGCCGTCTCCGGCGTACTCAGTTACCCAGTCGGCCAGGAGCGGATTTCCGTGAAGCAGGAAACGACGCTGTGTGATACCGTTCGTCTTATTGTTGAACTTCTCCGGAGTCATTTCGTAGAAGTCTTTTAAAGTCTGTTTTTTCAGGATCTCGGTATGAAGCTTTGCAACACCGTTGACAGAATATCCGCCTACGATAGCCAGACGGGCCATATGAACCTGTCCGTCGTAGATCACTGCCATCTGGCGGACTTTCTCTTCATCACCCGGGTACTGCTCTCTTACCTGGATCAGGAAGCGGCGGTTGATCTCTTCTACGATCTGATAGATACGCGGAAGAAGTCTGGAGAACAGGTCAACCGGCCATTTTTCAAGTGCCTCTGCCATAATCGTATGGTTCGTGTATGCACAGGTCTTTGTCGTAATCTCCCATGCCTCATCCAGCCAAGGCCTTCCACATCCATAAGAATTCGCATCAGCTCCGGAACGGCTACGGTCGGGTGAGTATCGTTCAGCTGGAAGGTAACCTTCTCATACAGCTTTGTGATATCATCGTGATGTTTTTTATATTTTGCAACTGCTCTCTGTACGCTTGCAGAAATAAAGAAATACTGCTGTTTCAGACGCAGCTCTTTTCCTTCGTAATGGTTGTCGTTCGGATACAGAACCTCTACGATGGTTTTTGCAAGGTTTTCCTGCTCAACCGCTTTGTGGTAATCACCTTTGTCGAAGGAATCCAGGGAGAAGTCCTGAATAGCCTCTGCATCCCAGATGGTCAGCGTGTTTACAACATCGTTGTCGTATCCTACGATTGGCATATCGTAAGGAATTGCGTTTACAGACTGGTAATCTTTCTGTACGAAGTTTACGCGTCCGGTAGCCTCATCATACTCCTGTGCTACGTATCCGCCAAATTTTACTTCTTTTGCGTATTCCGGGCGTTTCAGCTCGAATGGATAGCCGTGTTTCAGCCAGTTGTCCGGTACTTCTATCTGATAACCGTCGCGGATCTGCTGTTTGAACATACCGTATTTATAACGGATACCGCAGCCGTATGCCGGATATCCCAGTGTAGCCAGGGAATCCAGGAAGCATGCTGCCAGACGGCCAAGACCGCCGTTTCCAAGCGCAGGATCTCTCTCCTGGTCCTCCAGAAGGTTCAGGTTCAGTCCCATCTCATCAAGAGCTTCCTGTACCTGTTTGTATGCAGTCAGGTTAATCAGGTTATTTCCCAGCGCACGTCCCATCAGGAACTCCATGGACATATAGTACAGAATCTTCGGATCCTGCTCATCCATTGCTTTCTGGGTTTTCAGCCAGTTGTCAATAATAACGTCTTTTACTGCGTAGCAGACTGCCTGGTAAATTTCCTGCTGGGAAGCCTCTTCCAGATTTTTTCTGTACAGCATTTTTACGTTTTCTTTGACACTGTTCTTAAAAGTTTCTTTGTTGAACTCGGCGTTTAACATCTGCGTCCTCCTCAATAGCAGTCTGCGAGCGGAGAGCTTGTCTGCATCCCCGCTCGCAGGCTGATTTTTATATTAACGATCGTCGTGGAAACGCATCCAGAAGTATTCTTAGATACGCTCTACTGCCATGGTAACCTTTTCGGAGTTGATATTCCACTCCTTCTCATAGCCCTTTGTCTCTCCAGTCACGATTTCTTCTGCCAGAACTTCAGATTTAATTTCATCACCATGGTTTTTCATGATGCTTACAATCTTGTCGTTGTCTTTTGCATATACTCTGATCTTGTCCATAACCTCAAAGCCGGCCTCTTTACGCATGGTCTGGATTTTACTTACCAGCTCACGAACAAAACCTTCCTCGATCAGTTCCGGAGTCAGATTGGTATCCAGAACAACGGTGATTGTATGGTCGGATTCGGATACATAGCCTTCCATCTGTGCCATGTCAATTAACAAATCCTCCTCTAATAATACAATTTCCTGTCCATCGATGTCAAGTTTAAGTTCGCCGGTGCTCTTGAGCTCTGCCATAGCCTTGTTTCCATCCAGCTCAGACAGGGTTGCTTTGATCTTGTTCAGCAGTTTTCCGTATTTTGGTCCTACGGTACGCATCTGCGGTTTGAAGCTGTAGCTGATGAAATCTGCGATGTCATCTTTAAATACAACTTCTTTGACATTCAGCTCGTCCTCGATGATCTCTTTGTAGAATTCGGAAAGCTGGAACTCGCTCTTCACGTACATGGTTCCGATCGGCTGACGGTTTTTGATATTGGCAGTATTTCTTGCGGCACGTCCCATAACGACGATCTCCAGCAGGTCTGCCATATCCTCTTCCATCTTCGGATCGATCCAGTTCTCATGTACCTCCGGGAAGTCGCACAGATGGATACTTTCCGGTGCACTTGCATCGATGCTCTTTACGAGGTTCTGATAAATATCCTCTGTCATGAACGGAATCATCGGAGCTGCTGCTTTTGCAACGGTCACCAGTGCGGTGTACAGAGTCATGTAAGCATTGATCTTATCCTGCTCCATGCCTTTTGCCCAGAAACGCTCACGGGAGCGGCGTACATACCAGTTACTCATATCATCCACGAAGGACTGCAGTGCTTTTGCGGCCTCCGGGATACGGTAATTTGCCAGGTTGTCGTCTACAGCTTTTACAGTGGATTCCAGACGGGACAGCAGCCATTTATCCATAACAGCCAGCTTGTCATACTCCAGACTGTATTTTGTTGCATCGAAGTTGTCGATGTTTGCATACAGTACAAAGAATGCGTAGGTGTTCCACAGGGTTCCCATGAATTTTCTCTGTCCTTCGACTACGGTCTTTCCTGCGAAACGGCTCGGCAGCCACGGAGCACTGCTGGTGTAGAAGTACCAGCGGATTGCATCGGCACCGTAGGTCTGCAGTGCGTCGAACGGATCTACGGCATTTCCTTTGGATTTACTCATCTTCTGTCCGTTCTCATCCTGTACCAGACCAAGAACGATAACGTTTTCGTATGGTGCTTTGTTGAACAGCAGAGTGGAAATTGCAAGCAGGGAGTAGAACCATCCACGTGTCTGGTCTACAGCCTCGGAAATAAACTGTGCCGGGAACTGTTTCTCGAAGATTTCTTTGTTCTCGAATGGATAGTGATGCTGTGCGAACGGCATGGATCCGGAATCGAACCAGCAGTCGATAACCTCCGGTACACGGTGCATCTCTTTACCGCATTTCGGGCACTTAATGGTCACTGCGTCGATGTATGGGCGGTGAAGCTCGATGTCATCCGGGCAGTTGTCGGCTTTTTCTTTCAGTTCTTCGATACTGCCGATGCAGTCCTGATGGCCACATTCACACTGCCATACCGGAAGCGGAGTTCCCCAGTAACGGTTTCTGGAAAGTCCCCAGTCCTGAACATTCTCCAGCCAGTCGCCGAAGCGTCCTTTTCCGATGCTCTCCGGAATCCAGTTGATGGTGTTGTTGTTGCGGATCAGATCCTCTTTTACTGCAGTCATGCGGATGAACCAGGTCTCACGTGCATAGTAGATCAGCGGAGTATCGCATCTCCAGCAGTGCGGGTAGCTGTGCTCGAACAGCGGCGCATCAAACAGAAGATCCTTGTCCTCGAGTGCCTGCAGAACGGCCATATCTGCTTTCTTGCAGAAAGTGCCTGCCCACGGAGTTTCCTCGGTCATCTCACCTTTTTCGTTTACTAACTGTACGAATGGAAGATCGTATCTGTGACCGACCTTGGAGTCGTCCTCACCAAATGCAGGGGCGATATGAACAACACCGGTACCATCGGTCAGTGTTACGTAGGTATCGCAGACTACATAGTATGCTTTTTTGTTTCCGATTCTCTTCTCAGCGTACGGGAACAGCGGCTCGTACTCTTTGAACTCGAGATCTTTACCCTGATAATGCTCCAGGATTTCAGCGCCCTCACCGAGAACGGTGTCTACCAGAGCAGCTGCCATATAATAGGTATATCCTTTGCTTGTTACTTTTACATAATCCTCATCCGGGTTGACGCAGAGTGCAACGTTGGACGGAAGGGTCCACGGTGTGGTGGTCCATGCCAGGATGTAAGCGTCCTCGCCTTTTACTTTAAAGCGGACAACGGCTGAACGTTCTTTGACATCTTTGTATCCCTGCGCTACTTCGTGGGAAGAAAGCGGGGTACCGCAGCGCGGGCAGTAAGGAACGATTTTGTGTCCTTCGTACAGAAGACCTTTCTTCCAGATCTCTTTTAATGCCCACCACTCGGACTCGATGTAATCGTTATGATACGTAACGTATGGGTTTTTCATATCAGCCCAGAAGCCAACGGTATGGGAGAAGTCTTCCCACATTCCCTCGTATTTCCATACGCTCTCTTTACACTGCTCGATGAATGCTCTACGCCGTATTTTTCGATCTGATCTTTTCCGTCCAGACCGAGTTTTTTCTCAACTTCCAGCTCTACCGGCAGTCCGTGGGTATCCCAGCCTGCTTTTCTCGGCACCTGATAACCTTTCATAGTACGGTATCTCGGGATCATATCCTTGATAACACGGGTCTCTACGTGGCCGATGTGCGGTTTTCCGTTTGCGGTCGGCGGTCCGTCATAGAACACGTAGGACGGATTTCCTTCACGCACTTTCATACTTTTTTCGAAGATCTGATTGTCTTCCCAGAACTTCTCAACCTGTTTTTCTCTCTCGACAAAGTTCATGTCGGTTGAAACTTTCTTGTACATGCTTGTACCTCCTGAAACTTAAGTTTCTCGTTTGATTTGTTCGCGTAAAATAAGAAAAAGCTCCCGCCCTGTAATAGGACGAAAGCTGTACTTATCGTAACCACCTGTTACATACTATCATATGCATTTCCTGTAACGGGGAACGGCCGGCAACTTCTTACCACTGCTCTCCGGTTTTCTATATTTTATGCGCCGGGTACGCAGATTCAGAACTGCAACTTGGAAGTGATGTTCACCTGCCGCTACTTGTACCGGACTCCCACCATCCCCGGCTCGCTTTCCACAGACCGTTCACGCGCAGACTACTGTCTTCGTCATCGTTTTTCATGCCTTATTATAACTAGGGGCTGTAAGCGTTGTCAAGAGTGGAAAGCATATTTTATCGGTTCTTTTCCGCGATTTTACGGGATTTTCGGGGGTGTGCGTTGCTATTTGGATGGGGGAATGGTAAAATCGGGGTATAATCAAAAAACGGAAGGGAAGTGAAATCATGGGAAGATTTGTGAATCCGGACAACAGTGCATTTCAGGTTGCTCTCAATTCCGAAATCTATGTGGACAAAACAGGACTTTTATCGTATACCAACAAAGTTCTGGACACCATGCAGGGCTATATCTGCAACAGCCGCCCGCGGCGGTTTGGAAAATCATTTGCTGCAAATATGCTGGCGGCCTATTACAGCAAGGGCTGTGATTCCAGAAAGATGTTTTCTGGCCTTGCGATCAGCCAGACGGCAGACTTTGAGAAGCATCTGAACCAGTACGATGTGATTCATCTGGACATCCAGTGGTTTCTTTCGAATGTCAGCGATCCGGAACAGATTGTGGCCTACATTACAGAATGTACACTGGCCGAGCTGCGTACCATCTATGCAGATCAGCTTCCGCCGGAAGTTTCCACCGTTCCCGACGCTCTGTCCCGGATCAAAGAGGCGACCGGACAGAAATTTGTGATTATTATTGATGAATGGGATGTCCTGATTCGTGATGAGGCCTCCAACCAGAAAATTCAGGATGATTACATTAATTTTCTTCGTGGAATGTTCAAAGGGACGGAACCGACGAAATATATCCAGCTTGCGTTTCTCACGGGTATTCTTCCGATCAAAAAATTGAAAACGCAGTCTGCCTTAAATAATTTTCATCAGTATTCCATGCTGAATCCAGGCCCGCTGGCTTCCTATATTGGATTCACAGAAGATGAAGTTTCCGCTCTCTGTCAGAAATACGGACAAAATTTTGAGGAAGTCAGACGATGGTACGACGGCTATCTGCTTGGAAATTACCATGTATACAATCCAAACGCGGTAACAAGTCTGCTTCTGGATGGGACATTCCAAAGCTATTGGTCGGAGACGAGCACATACGACTCGATGGTTCCTTTTATCAATATGGATTTTGACGGATTGAAAACAGCAATTCTGGAGATGCTTTCCGGCGCCGCAGTTCCTGTCATGGTTACCTCTTTTAAAAATGACATGGTCAGCTTTGTAAATAAAGATGATGTTCTGACGCTGCTGATTCATTTGGGCTATCTTGCCTACAATCAGCAGACACAGATGGCATATATTCCCAACGAAGAAATCCGCCGGGAGTTTCTGACTGCGGTGACTTCCAATCATTGGAATGAACTTTTCGCTTTCCAGCAGGAATCTGCGGATCTTTTAGATGCTACGCTCGATATGGATGAAAATGCTGTCGCTGCCGGAATTGAAAAGGTCCATGAGGAATATACTTCCGTGATTCAGTATCATAATGAAAATTCGCTCAGTTGTGTCCTCACGATTGCTTATTTAAGTACGATGCAATATTACTTCAAACCCATTCGTGAACTTCCGACCGGGCGCGGTTTTTCCGATTTTGTCTTTCTGCCAAAGCCGGAATACCGATACGATTTTCCGGCGCTTGTAGTGGAACTGAAATGGAACAAGAATGCGAAAACGGCACTGGATCAGATTAAAAGACAGCATTACCCGGCTTCCATTGCATCTTATACAGGGGATATTCTGCTGGTTGGTGTTAATTATGATAAGAAGACGAAGGTGCATGAGTGTCGGATTGAAAAATATTTGAAATCAGGAGAAAAATGATGAAAGTTGTGATTGCAATTGATTCTTTTAAAGGAAGCCTTTCCTCTCTGCAGGCAGGAACAGCGGCCGCCACCGGGATTTATCGTGTCGATCCGAAGGTGGAGACGGTTGTGCGCCCGCTTGCCGATGGCGGTGAAGGTACCGTTCAGGCACTGACCGAAGGTCTTGGCGGACGGCTTGTCTCCGTTTCGGTGACCGGTCCTGCCGGAAAGCAGGTTATCTGCCCGTATGGCATCATCGACCGGACGCAGACCGCCATTATCGAGATGTCGGGGGCTGCCGGTATTACGCAGGTACACGGCGATGAGAAAAATCCGCTGTACACCACAACGTACGGTGTCGGTGAGGTTATCTGCGATGCCATCCGCAATGGCTGCCACCGCTTTATCATTGGAATCGGCGGAAGTGCCACAAATGACGGCGGTATTGGTATGCTACAGGCACTCGGTTTCGGACTGCTCGATGCAGAAGGAAAACAGGTTCCTTTTGGTGCTGTCGGACTGGAATCTCTTACCGCGATTACGGCAGATCACGTTCTGCCGGAACTTTCGGAATGCACCTTCCGTATTGCCTGCGATGTAACGAATCCGCTCTGCGGTTCCAACGGCTGCAGCGCCGTTTTCGGACCGCAGAAGGGCGCGGATGCTGTCATGATCAAACGTATGGACACATCGCTTGCCTCCTACGCCGCACTCTGCCGGAAAACATTCCCGAACGTCGACGCGGAATTTCCCGGAACGGGTGCTGCAGGCGGACTTGGATTTGCTTTTCAGACGTTTCTTTCTGCTTCACTGGAACCCGGCATTCAGATCGTACTGGATGAAACCCGACTTCGTGATGATGTAAAAGATGCTGATCTTGTTATCACCGGCGAAGGACGGCTCGACGGACAAACCGTGATGGGAAAAGCGCCGATCGGAGTTGCAAAACTTTCAAAAGAATACTGCAAACCTGTCCTTGCGTTCTCCGGCTGTGTCACAAAGGATGCATCTGCATGCAACGCCGCCGGAATTGATGCCTTTTTCCCGATTCTGCGGAGCGTCGTTTCACTCGAAGAAGCTATGGATGTGAAAAATGCGGCAGAAAATATGACCGATACGGTAGAACAGGCTTTTCGGCTATTTTTGCTTCAGTAAAGCGGATATTCGCAATCCGCTTCGCTACTTACTTGATTCGATTAAAATACAAGACCGTTTTCTCCTGCTTTAATTTTTACAGGAAGAACAGAAAACACGCCGCGCTCTCATCGTCTTAATTCCATCAGATATTCTGTCGTTCCTGCTTCCAGCTGTTTCGTTCCTGTCCACTGAAATCCGTGGCGGTTGTAAAACGCAATGGCACGCGTGTTTTTCTCCAATGCCCATAGATGGTCTGCGTCAAACTTTTCAATTGCAAAGGTAATCAGCCCGTGGCCGACTCCGTTGTTCTGCAGACATGGATCTACGTATAGTTTACAGATTTCGGTTCCGTTGATTTCTGTAAAACCTCTTATAATTCCATCATCGTAGACATAGATGCGGTTTAAGATTTCTTCTTTCTTAAAGTACTGGTCGATCATCGGAACTACCTGCATTTCACCGAAGGAATAGGCCTCCTCGTGAAAAATCGGGAAATAATTGATTCGGTTGTTGAACACGAAAATTTCCGCAATTCTGGACAGGTCTTTCAGTTCTGCTTTTCTGATTTTCATATTTTCTCTCATTTTAATTTCCAATCAACACTTTCTTCCCCCGAAACGCAAATCCATAATACCTGATCCGCTCCTTTGCGATTCCTCTGGCAAGCAATTCTGTGTCATACTGTTTTTCCTGAATCTGACGAAGTGCATGCTCCACCGTCTCTTCCAGCGACTTTTCTTTTGATGTGTTCTGAACCTTAAATTCCATTACGATCGCATCCAGGTTTTCTTTCAATGGCTCCATTACTACGTCATACCTTCCGAATCCACTTTCTCTGTTGGAAGTGATTCTGTATTTTCCGGCCAGATCAACAATCAGCCCAAGGACAAATCCATGGTAAAATCTTTCTGGTTCGAGTTCCTCTGATGGTTTTCCGCCCGTGTCGAAACTGCTGAATGTCTGAAGTGCTACCTGATTCATAAACTGGTTCATATAATCCAGATCTCCGGCAAGCAGAGCATCTTTAAAATTGCCATATGCAGAATCTTCTTCTGTAAACCAGTCCTCTATCATTTGTTCAAACATCAGCATTGTCTCATGATTTGTCACTTTCAAATCATACTGGCGCTTTCCTGTTCGGTTATCCATTTCGTACCGATCCACTTTCAGATATCCGCTCGCAAGCATAAGACTCCAGATGGCTCCCCGCTTTCTGCCAAGCTGTTCAAAAATAACCTGCTCATCCAATTCTGTGCAGATCACTCTGCCGTTTAATAAATCTTCCATTTCCGTCTTGATCTTTGCAGGACTTCGACGGATCAGATTGGAGATCAGCATATTTCCGCTGGTGTCTGCCCAGTACGTTCCATATTCTCCCGTGTCCAGATATTTTGTAATGGACCACGGATTGTAAATATCCTTCCGTTTTCCAAAGGAAAATCCATCATACCAATAGCGGACGGTTCCTTTTTCATCGGACAGCCCATTTTCCTCCAGCGCATGAAAGACTTCTTCTTCTGTAAAGCCAAACGAGCCGCTGTACTTTTCCGATGTTGTTGTTACAACTTCAAGATTATTCAGATCGGAAAAGATAGATTCTTTACTGACTCTTGTTATTCCTGTCAGCAGTCCCCGTTCCATATAGGGATTCGTTTTGAATGTGGAATTGAACAGGCTTCTGATAAACGCAGTAAGATTCTCCCAATACCCATGAATATACGATTCCTGCAAAGGAGTATCATACTCATCCAGAAGAATAATCACCTTTTTTCCGTAATAGCGGCTCAGATAATCGGACAGATAATTGACAGCTACTGCTGCCGCATCATCCGACATATTTTCTTCAACGGAATCAAAATAGGCGCGGTCTTTTTCATTTAATACTTTGCTGGATTTGACAAATTCAAAAGTACTATATAATTTTACCAGCTTACGAATTACCGCTCTTCTTGCAGTCTCATATGTGGTTGCCTTGATATCTGCAAAGCTGAGGGAAATCACCGGATACGTTCCCTGCAGCTTACGAAATCTTTCCTCTTTCCAGATGACAAGGTCTTCAAAATATTTGCTGCATTCGGAATGATTTACGGAAAAGAAATATTCGACCATACTCATATTCAGGGTCTTGCCGAATCTTCTTGGGCGTGTGATCAGAGTAACACTGTCCTGATTGTCCCACCATTCCCTGATAAAATCCGTCTTATCGATATAAAAACAGTTATTCTTTCTGATGGATATAAAATCCTGATTTCCAATGGAAATTACTGATTTCATGGGTCTGCTCCTTCCTAAATCCTTTACCACCGACAGGCTTGCAAAAATTTATTTCTGTTTCTATTTTATCATATTTCTCTGGCAGAACAAAGATCATTCCCTGTCCGAAGCAATTATTTTCCATTGGATATTATGTTTTGACAGATGTCACGAACTATGCTTTCTCTGTCCTGATCCGCCGTTATTCTGGTTTCATACAGAACGGATGTATAATCTTTTTCGTTCCACCATCTCTGCATATCTTCTGCACTGAAATCATTGCAGTTCGGCTTTGTTTTGTGGCGCTTCACGGTCTCCTCGAAGGGGATGTCGAAGTAATATGCGTATATATTTTTTCCATATAAAGCTACTGCCAGCTCAAATAATGCACGATACCATTCCGCATTCAGTATTCCTTCCAGAATAACAATCTCGCTGTGTTTTCTTCCATATCGCAGAAGTTCTTCCAGAAGAGGCAGCGCCTTTGTATTTTCTCCGTCTTTGACTTTGAGCATATCTCTTCGGATAACATCCTGCGAGATCAGCATTGTATTATTTCCGAACACTTGCTGTAATTCCTTTGCAATAGTTGTTTTTCCACTGCCGGAATTTCCTCTTAAAATGATTAATTTATTCGTCCGTAAGCAATCGCCCATTGTCATTCCATTCTCCATACATAATTCCCGCTTTCGTATTATCTAAAAGTTTCTGCAAACGGCTCTGAAATATTTCTTTTTCCTCAAACATTGTAATTTTATACACTTTTCGCTATCTGCAGCGCCAGAAACAGCTTGTCCAGATCGTGGTTAGCGGCAGATAATCCATCCGTTTCATAGTTTCCTTCGATCAGCACATCTCCCGCAACAAGAAAATCATACAGTTCAAATCCATAAAAATCACAGATCGCCTGAACACCTGCAAGCTCCATTTCCACGGCAATGCATCCTTCTTCTTTTCGTTTGTTTACAAGATTTACCGTCTCCCGAAGCATACTGTCTGTCGTCCATACTCTTCCCTGCACATAAGGCAGATTTCTCTCTTTGAAAAATTCCGCCAGTTTGTCTGTGTTTTTTATTTTTATGTAGTCCTGCGGTTCTGCAAAATAATAGGACAGTCCTTCTCCCCGGTATGCCTCCGTTGGGAGAATAAACTTTCCTTCGGTTGCTCCTTTATCCAAACTGCCGCAGGAACCGAACATGATAAAGACGGATGCTCCTGTTAAATGATTGACTTCGGCAATCATTCCGGCTGCAAGAGCGGAACCAATTGGTGTCAGGTAGAAAGCAATCGTTTCTTCCTCATATGGCAGAGTCCAAACCGGTATATTTCCATTGCATGCTCTTACTTCTGCAATCTGTCGGCATGGGAATTTTTCAAGCATGTATTCATATATTACTTTTGAAAAAATTACCATACATTTTTTACCAGATGCTGCTTCTCCCCATAAAAATTCTCCAGCTTTACAATCGGCTCGCTGTTGATATCATAAGAATCAATAATCATTCTTTCTCCTCCATAAATTTTAATTGTCTTTATCAAAAAGTCCTATATCCATCACCCTTACTGCGCAGACATGAGACTTCCGTTTTTATTTTTGCATTACTTCAATAACACATTCATGTTTCTTCGTTTTTTTATTATAATTGATACCGGCAAGCATTGGAACCACAGAATCTTTCAGGCCATCCATATCCATTTGAATATAAATTTTTAAGGCCTCATACGTTTCCGTCTGGTTCCAATAGGTTCCGAATTTGTGGCGCAGCATGGCTTCTACCACAGATTTCGGGCTATACATGGAATAAATTTCGTCTCCAGTCTGCCGATGCGTAATCAACTGATAACCATCGTACCACGTTTTTGCTTCTTCAAAACTCATCTCATATTTTTCACAGAGGGCAGATATCTCCTGCTCTGTGAAGCCAAAATATTCCGCCAGATCACCGGGATCTGTCATGGAATACTCGGTAAACATATTTAGTGCAGAATGAGAACCATTTTTGTTTGTGAACTTTTCTTTTTTCAGACTTTTCAGCAATACCTTTCGATTATATACATGCGTATTCCACAGTATTTCCATGCTTCTGAATTATTTTCATTAAATCATCAGCCTGTATCCAAACGGTTGCTGTATTATCATTTGGATGAACACCAATTTTATTTCCGACAAATTCCACGTCCATGAAGACTTGAACTCTGTGTTCGGCATCGTTTAGAATACCAAGCGGCGTAACGGCACCGGGTATCAGTTTCATAATATCAAATAATTCCTCCGCAGATGCAAAAGAAAGTGCACGCAGACCACGTTGCCTGCGAAACGCTTTCAAATCTACTCGCTTGTTCCCTTTCATCGTTATCAAATAATAATTACGTTTTTTATCGTCGCGAACAAATAAATTTTTAGCACCCCACTCTGGATACGGCAAATCAACAGCATCTGCTTCTTCCATATTGAAAACTGCCTTATGTTCCGTAATTTCATACGCTATATTTTGCCTTTTTAAATAATGATATATCTCTATCTTATCCATACTCTTTTATCTCTGTAAACTGAAATTGAAATATGCCCTTATTTTTCATACTTTTCAATCCGGCATTCATGTTCTTTTGTTTTTTCATTGTAGTTAATTCCCACCAGCAAAAGCTCCCCTGCATAGCATGCAACAGACTCCGGATATTTTCCGTCTCTGATCTGATCTAATGCTGCTCTGACGCTTTTGTCCCATTTCAGTTCCACAACAAGCGCCGGGTAATAATTCTGAAACTCCGGCTTTGGAATAAACACAAAGTCTGCAAATCCACGACCCGCGGGAAATTCGCGGATTGGTTTGAAATAGTATTGCATGGAACTCAAATAGGCAATGGACAGAACACTGCTGAGTGAGTTTTCATTGTTATACTGAATCACAGAAGTATATTCCCTGTGAATTTTTTCAATTTCTTTTGCTACTGCGTTTCCATTCATCTGAATTGTATCTTTCAGAAGCTGCTCTGATTCTTTTTGAAATACAATCAACTCATTCCATTTTTTCCTTTTCGTTGCCAGAATCAATTCCTGACGGATTTCCTCATTCGGAATAAAAGCAGTTCTAAATGTCCGGTCATAGGCCAGATATCCAAGGTGAATCAGATACGTCAGCACATCGTCTTTATTGGCGAAGCTAACGGTATCGTTCTGAAAAGAGGTAACATCAACCGGAACATGATCTCCTGAAAGCATTTCGATTACGGCACTTTTCAGGCCATCAAAATCCATATTGATCAGCGGAACAATCGCCTCATAGGATGCGGTTCCGGACCAGTAGCTCTGGAATTCGCCTTCGAGCATCAGGTTCACAACGGCATTTGGATTGTATACATGATATTTCCCAATCTGATAACCGTCGTACCATCGTTTGACTTCTTCAAACTTCTGACCATATACTTCACATAGTTTTTGAACTTCTGTTTCTGTAAAACCTACATATGGTGCAATCGGCCCGGCATACAGCATCGAATAATCTTTGAAATTGTTCAGCGCCGACTGTGTCTTTTCTTTTTTTACAGGCAAAATACCTGTCAGATATGCCAGTTGAATATATTTTGTCGGCTCCGTCCCTTTGAACATCGCCCGCAGAAAATTGATATATTCTTCCTGTGTTTTGAGATCCGCCGCCTCGTCACGAATCAGAACATCCCATTCGTCTATAATCACAATAAATTTTGTCCCGGATGCCGCGTTGATCCGCGACAGCGCCTCCGGCAGTGACCGGATTTCTTCTGGAAGTATATGGGGATAATATTCTTTTAACTCCGAAATCGTTTTTTCTGAGATATAAGAAACAATCCGCTCCGGTCCGCCTGCCGGTTCCATACACCATTGGATATCCCAGTGGAGCACATCATACTGATTCAGATGTTTTTCAAAATCCTTTGCCCTGCTGATTTCCAGCCCGGAAAACATTTCTTTCGAACTGCAGCCCTTGCTGTAATACGCGGTGAGCATGTTTGCCGTAATTGATTTTCCAAACCGCCGCGGGCGGCTGTTGCAGATATATCCCTGCAGAGTGTTCATGACTTTATTCGTATAAGTCAGCAGTCCTGTTTTATCAACATAAATCTCAGAATTTAATGCAACCGCAAATGCTTCATTTCCCGGATTCAGATAACTTCCCATGCAAATCCCTCCCGTCAACATTTTATATGACTCATTATACTTGATCCCTCTGACTATCACAAGGATCAGGATTTTCCCACGCACTTCCGGTTTTCACTTTCGTCCTCCTGTGAGAATCCCATACAATTCCGGTCTTCTGTTTTTCAGTCCGCATTTTTCCCGCTTTCTGCATTTCCTGCATTTCATTGATACTAAAATCAGACATGTTATTATCCTTCATCCTCGTAAATAATGATTTGAAAATATTGTAACTATTCAGAGCCATGCGAAATGGAAGAAAAATCGCGAATCATGTTTACATGAATGAGCTATTTTTCTGGAATTTCATATGGCGAGATGGGGCTCTGAATAGTTACAAAATATTATACCCTATAAATGCTTCAATGGTAAACTTTCATTTTGCCGCATAAAAAATACGCGCCGCATTTCTCATCAAAATCATGAGTATGCGGTGCGCAGTTTTTATTTTGCTTTTTTCTTCTCTCTTTTCACAAAAAGACAGACACATATAACAACAAAAACAGCCGTTGCAGCGATCAGTACCGGCCATACCGGCAGTGGACAGACGCCTGCGCTGATCAGTTTCAGTCCCTGGTAAAGTGTGTATACACCGAAAATTGAAAAGATGACAAACGCCAGTGTATTCAGCAGCCCATCCGGTGTCTTGCTCTTTAAGAGATAGCCGACCAGCATTCCGAGAATATCCGCAGCAAAAAGTCCGAGGGAGCATCCGATCCATACAGCAAATGCGGATCCCATCCCTTCATTTGCACCAAAGGTGATTGCGGTAAGCTGTGTTTTGTCTCCGAGCTCTGCTACGAAGAACGTACAGAAAACGGCGAGCGGTGCGAACTGAATTTTTGATTTCCCGTTTCCTTCCTCTTCTTCGTCATCATCACCGGCAAGAGTTGATGCGGCAAAATAAAGGAATGCAAGCGCTGCAATTGTCTTAATCAGCCAGGCCGGAATAAATTCGCTGACAAGTCCGCCTGCGAGAACAGCCATTCCATTCAGTACCAGAATCGCGGCTGCGGTTCCCAGGATAATGTCTTTCAGCTTGTACTTCGAAGTGAGCGCAATCAGCATGAGCTGCGTCTTATCACCCATCTCTGCAATAAACTCGGTAAGAAACACCTTTAGAAATAACACCATTTTCTATTCCCCTTATCTTACAATGATATAAATGGCATATGCGGCATAAAATGCGACCATACAGAAACCTTCGACTCTTCCGATTTTCTTTTTGGTTCCTGCAAAAATCCATACACATACCGTGAATACGATCAATACACACAAATCAATTATATTTTCCGTAATGATGGCCATCGGGCTGATTGCGGATGCAATGCCAAGTACCATAAGAATGTTGAAGATATTAGAACCGATCGCGTTGCCAAGTGCCATATCAACTTCATTCTTTCTCGCAGCAACGATAGAAGTTACGAGTTCCGGAAGGGAAGTTCCGATGGAAACAATGGTCAGTCCGATCAGAGTCTGGCTCATTCCGAGATCGCCTGCGATTCTCGCTGCGGCATCTACGGTCACATCTCCGCCGACTGCAATGGCGACTGCTCCGCCGACGATGAACACGATACTCTTCGGAACAGAAAGCAGCTTGATGTCCTCGTCGGAACCACCTTCAATTTCGACTTTTTTTCCTTCGCGGTTTGCCTTTAAGGCAATCTGAACCATGTAGACAATATAGCCTGCGAAAAAACCAATTAAGATCACACCGTCCAGGTGACCGAGCATCATACCGGATTTATCGCCGAGTCCGCTGATTCCTAAAACCATTAAAAGTCCGGCGCAGACCAGGGACAGCGGGATGTCTCTTTTGATGGTTTCCTTTGCGACTTCTACGGTAGTCAGTACGGCACAGACACCGATGACAACCATCAGGTTAAAGATATTGGAACCAATGACATTACTGACGGCAAGCTCGTTGTTGCCGGTAAGTGAAGCTGATACACTGACCGCGGTCTCCGGAAGTGATGTTCCCATGGCAACAATGGTCAGTCCGATGATGATCGACGGAACATGCAGTCTCTTTGCCGCGCTTGAGCTTCCTTCTACGAAAAAGTCCGCACCTTTGATCAGCAGGACAAAACCGATGACGAGACAGACAAGCACAAGAGCAAACGGGGCGTTGTTGATGAAATTTTCCATGTTTTCCTCCTTTGTTTTCCACAATAGTATCGTTAGCAGAAGCGGATTTTACTCGTTACCCGCGAAAAAAAAGACTCATGTATATCAATAAACAGCCAGCCTTTTTTCATGCTGTTCACTGATATACATGAGTCTCATTATTTAAGATTTGCCAGATTATACTCTTTTTTTATAATCAGAATGTTGACAAATCACACATTCGTGCTAACTACTCCCTCATGGAATATTACATTACTTGATAAATACTATCAAATGTCTTCAGGGTTGTCAATAAAATTTGACTTTTTTATCCGAAAGATTTCAGCCCCGCTTACGAATGCATACCAGTCATGGGTGCAGAATACTTTACAAAATATAACAAACCGAATATCCTAAAACGAGAAAAACTTCATTTTCATGATAGTCCATTTTTAGACTGATCTATCTTTTCTATGGTACTCACCTCTCTATTCGTCCTGTGTTTCCATCTCTTCGAGTTCCAGTTCCGTTTCCATCATGCGCTCCAACAGGGATTCCTGTGCCTGATTTTCTTCGTCTATTTTCGTCTGAAGCTCCATCAGCTGTTCGTAATTTGCGGAAAGTTCCGGGTCCATCATTTCCAGTTGAAGTTCTGACATTCTGCTCTCACTCTCCGCAAGCTGCTCCTCGTATTTTTCGAGCTGCCGTTTTAAGCGGGACAGAATTTTTCCCGGGTTATAATATTTCTTTTTGTCAAACACATCATCCAGTGTCGGAACGTCGGCTGATTTCCGTACAGCTCCTCCCGCATTTCCCGTTTCTCTGCCCGGCGTCTGCCGTTTGATTTCTTCGAGATACTGTGCATAATTCATTCCGTAAAATTGTACGTCGCTCTCGCCGAACTCCAGAATGCCGGTTGCCACCTGGTTGATGAAATAACGGTCGTGCGATACGAACAGAACGGTTCCCTCGTAGCTGGTCAGCATTTTTTCCAGCGCTTCTTTTCCCGCCAGATCCATGTGATTCGTCGGCTCGTCCAGAATCAGGAAATTCGGTTTTGTATAGAAAATCCGGCAGAGCTCCAGCCGCACTTTTTCACCGCCGGAGAGCTGTCCCATTTTCTTTTCAACATCCTCACCAGAGAACAGAAAGGCTCCCAGTGCACTTCTGACGTCGTTGCGGAGCAGATTCGGATAGATGCTCCAGAAATAATCGAGAACCGTCTGCTCCGGGTAGAATTTCTGGTTGACGGCTTTGTGCTGGTCAAAGTATGCAAAGTCCACGCGGTTTCCAAACTGATAGCTTCCGCCTAATGCCTTGATTTCGCCCACAACGGTTTTCAGAAGCGTCGATTTTCCTTTTCCGTTTTCTCCGATGATCGCAATCCGTTCTGCTTTTTTGATGACGGCCGAAACCTCGCTCAGGACGGTATCGTATCCGATTTTCAGTTTCTTCATCGTGAGCACGTCCGTATAGCTTTCGCGTGCCGGATGGAATAAGGCGTGGAACGTCTTCGTGTCAAACCGCCGCGGTTTCTCGATTTTTACCATGTGCTCGATCGCCATTCGTTTCGAACGGGTTGCCGCAACTTTTGTCGGTGTGTTTTTCCATTTCTCAATCCACGCCGTCAGACGCTCAATTTCCTTCTGCTGTGCCTCATAGTCTTTTTCCTGCTTGATCTGCGCTTCTTCTTTTAATTTCACAAACGCCGAATAATTTCCCGGATACCGTTTGATGTCGCCGTATTCGATTTCATACGTTACATCGATCACGCGGTCCAGAAACATGCGGTCATGCGATACAATGACAACGGCATTTTCGTAGCTTTTCAGATAATTTTCTAGCCACTCCACCGCCGCGATGTCGAGGTGGTTGGTCGGCTCGTCCAGAAGCAGGATGTCCGGGCGCTGTAAGAGAAGCTGAATCAGCGCAATTTTTGTCTGCTGTCCGCCCGAAAATTCACCGATCGGTTTTTCCAGATCTTCGAGCGCAAAGCCAAATTTCTGAAACATCGTTTCCATATCCCGTTTCCAGCTGTATCCGTGGAGACTCTCCATTCTCCGCTCCAAATAGTCGTATTCTCCCAGCAGTTTTTTGTGATCTTCTGCCTCGGCGAGCAGCTTTTCGATTTCCTTTTTTCGCGCTTCACACGCAAAGACTTCCGCGAAAGCCTTCTCCAACTCCACTCTTACCGGCACATCTCCATCGGTAAAATTAATCTGGCGCAAAAAACCGATGTTCTGTTTTCCGCTCATCGTAATTCCGCAGCTCTCGTCGCTGTCCAGATTACTCATCTCAATATCCCCGGCAATCAGCCGCAGAAGCGTCGTTTTTCCGCATCCGTTTCTGCCGACAATTGCAATTTTTTCTGTGTCGTGAATTTCGAAATTCACACTGTTTAAAATCGTGTCTGCGCCAAACTGGACTCTGGCATTTCTGATCTGATATCTCATGTTTTATACCTTTTCTGTTGTTTCAACTCACAGTCGGTATTTTCACGGAGTCTGACATGTCGAAAATAGTTCGACTGTGACTTACCTCATGTCAATGGAGGATACCGATTTCTCTCCGCCCGCCACTGCTGTTATGTTTCTTTTAACAATTCATCCCACCGCTTTAGAAGCGGGGGGCTTCTTGTCTACTGATGTTAAAATTCTGCTTCCATTATACCGTCTCCGTCCTTCGTTCTCAATGCCAAAAATTTTTCGAATCAAATTTGGTACGCCTGCGGCATAAAAATATCTCTGTTTTACTGATTTGTTCCAGTAAACAGAGATATTTAACTTCCTATCACAAATACAAATCTTCCACTGTCAACAGAACCGCATTTTCTCTTTCCGCCCGTTCTTTTACGGGTTCTGTAAATCCTGACTTACTGAAAAACATAATGTTAAAAATTCAAACTTGGAACTGTTGTAAAATTTTTCTAACTGCTTTAATTCTTCCAGTCTTCCAATCATAAGCATCCTTCCTCCCACTTACTCTGAAAACCTTTTGTTGAAAAATACTACTCACGAGTAGTATACTCGTGAGTAGTATATAATATTCTTCTCCTATTTTCAATACTGCTACTGGCTTTGTAAGTGCATTGAAAAATTCATTCTTTCCTGCTAACGAAAAATATGATATGTCTGCGAATGGAGTGTCTTTCCCGTCTTCGTTGTAATTTCTTCGCACGCAACCTTTTCAAAGCAAAATTTCTCAACCAAATGTGTGCTTGGCGCATTCCTGATATCCACTTCGTAAATATAATACTGATATTTCCCTGTAGAATTTAAATCATCAATTAATCCCCGCAAAGCCTCATAGCCATATCCTTTTCCATGGGCGGACTCTTTCAGCCAAATTCCAACTTCCGGCGTTTTTCTTTTATATCGAACACTTCCATGCTTCCAACAAATTCGCCGTCCCGTGTAAGAATCACCAGCTCCAGCATGTCTCCCTGTTCCATCGCTTTCACAAAGCCAGAAAGGATTTCATCTGCCGCATTGATATCAGAAAAACTGTCTGGATATTGATATTTTGTGATTTCATCTGTAAATTCTGTATAGTATGCTTCTAAAAAACTGTCACGATATGGCTGAATGATAAGCCTTTCTGTTGTCAGCATAAAATCACGACAGTCTGTTGTCATTTCAGGCACCTCTGATAAAAGATTAGAATCTTGGATTTTAGCCATGCTTTCTTTCTGCTTGTCCTGCATTTCTTTCACAGCCTTTCTTTCAGATTGCAAAATGCATCCGCTGTCAATTCATAGTCAACGGATGATTCCAACTCACCTATCTGGTTTTTCCACGAATCGTGATGAACTGCCTTTTTGCGGAATCCAAGTTTTTCATAGACGTGCTGTGCTCTTGTGTTTTTGAGGTTGGTATCGAGAAAAATGGCATTTGCTCCCATGCGGAACAGTTCTTCGATGAGCATGCTCAATACAACTCTTCCAATGCCTTTTTCCTGATAATCGGATTCACAGATTTTAATTCCAATCTCGTATCGATGATTTTCGAATACATAGAAACTCATTTCCCCGATTCGCACATCATTATATTCTATGATCAGTCTTCGTCTGGTTTCATCGCTGTCGTCGGCAATCTGTTTTTCTATTTCCGCTGCGCTTGTACCAAGTCCATTGGGGAATCCGGCATGAGCCATGACGGTTCCATCGTTCCACCAGGCGGCTAACTGTTCACAGTCTTTCTTTTCGGCATTTCTGATGCATAGATGATTGTATTTTATGTTCATTTCTTTTTTCTCCATAACACGAATATCCGAAAAAATATCGTTTTCAAAAAGGATTTCAAATCCATCTGCCGGCTGAAATCTGCCATTCAGGATTTCTTTTCCATGGAAGGATATTTTTCTTACTTTGTTTTCCGCATCTTTCACTTCAATTTCACAGTAAGAAAGCAAATATGCACAGATCGCCGTCGCATGAGAAACCACGAGTGCTGTTTCTCCTTCTTCCATCTGTCCGACGATAGAATCGATCGCGGTTTTCATCCGCACCTTCACTTGATTTAACGATTCCCCGCCCGGATTGCGAAAATCGTGATCTTCATACTGTTTCAGCCAGAAATCCTCCCTGGCATCCCCGATCGTTCTTTCATGCAGCTCCTTCACAATGACCGGGTGATCTGCGATGAATTCAGCCGTTTCCATTGCTCTCCGATAAGGTGAAGAAAAGCATCTGTCCACATTTGAAAATATATTTCTTTTTGATACAGCAAGCGCTTTTCCCTCTTCCGATAGAGGAATCTGCTCATTCGGCATATCCCTTTTTCCGGGATGGAATGCCTCATTAAAAATATTTTTTTCATTTCACTCTCCCTGCTGTTATTCCTAAAGTTTTTTAATCAAAAACATCTCCATCGGCTTTTTTCCATATCCTTTTTCTGATGTTCCCCAGCGATAAAAAGCATGGTGCAAAACGGAGTATTATCCCAGAAAAGATTATATTGCAGCAATCAAATGTTTCCAGCGGACCTGCTCTTGTGGATATTCTTGATAACTGATACGAATGGATGTTGTTGCAAAAGAAGCTCCTATTAACGATGAAAATGATGTGTCACACGGACGGAAGCTTCCCACAGTTCCACCAGCGTTTCCATCCGCGGCATTCTCTCCTGTACTTCATATATTGTTATCTTACTCATCTTCCTTCCACAGCTTTCCTTCTTTATAATGTTTCCTGCAAAGCGCCACATAACTCTCGTTCGATCCAAGGAAAATCTGCGCGCCTTCCCGAACGATTTTTCCGTCTGCGTATCTCGTATTGCACTGCGCCCGTCTTCCGCACCAGCAGACCGTTGGGACTTCCTCGATGATGTCAGCGATTTCCATCAATCTTCTCGAACCCGGAAACAGATGTGTCTGGAAGTCCGCACGCAGACCGTAGCAGAGAACCGGAATCCCATAAAAATCCACGATGTCCGAAAGCGTATCAACTTCCTCCGGAGAAAGAAACTGCGCCTCGTCGATAAGAACCGCATCCACTTTCTTTCCGTGATACCGGTATTCCCCGCTGTCTGCACTCCAGGTCTCTGAAATTTCTTTTAAAAATTCATCCACATATTCCGCCGGTGCCTCCAGCCCGATGCGGGACTTGATTTCATGTTCTCCGTCGCGGTTGTCCGTCCGCGGCTTCAACAGGACAGCATACTGCCCGCGCTCCTCATAATTATAGCGAACCATCAAAATATTAGCAGATTTCGAACTGCCCATCGCGCCGTAGCGGAAATATAATTTTGCCATTGTTTTTCGTCCTTTTGTCTTTTCTTATTCTTTCAGTTCTTTCCGTAAAAACGGCTCCTCATCAAGCTCTGCGTTTTCAAAGCTGTGATAAAATTTATCTGCATTTGGATTTGTCGCCCGAATCAGATAATATTGGTTAATCCCATGTTTCCTGCAGTCTTTTTCCATCTCCTGAAACAGCCCCTGCGCAACGCCTTTATGTCTGGCTTCCGGCAGCACATAAACCCAGTCCACATATGCCATCCGGTAACCGTCCTGCATACATCCGTAAAAATGATACTCAATTCGCCCAAGAACCTGATCATTCTCCATAGCAAGAATGGATATTGTATTCTGATAGAAGGGATCTTTTACTCTTCTTCGCAGCCCTTCCCGATCCACCGCTTCCACATGCATCATCTCCGGCTCTGCCCCCATTTCTTTTCTATAACAGAAAACTACCGACAAACCTGCTTTTATCGATAGTTTCTTCAATTTTTATTATAACCGATCCCGCTCTGTTTTCCAATTAAAAAGGCAGAAGAAATGAAACCTTTTATCCCGTTTCCATTTCCTCTGCCTTTCTTACATTTCTTTCCTCTTCTGATTCCTCTTCTTCCGCAGGTTCTCTTTCTTCTGCCGGATTTCCCCCGCCTCCTGTTCGCTGCTGATGCGGATGGTTTTCACGACGAAGAGTTTTCCTTCATCCGAATGTTTCATGCGGCTTTGCCTTTCAAATATCCGTGCTCCGGGCACCAGGCTACACAGTAGTAGTTTTTCCCGCCGGCCGAAAACCAGCGTAAGCGTTTTCTTGCCGTTTTCCCGCAGATGCAGCAGTGCGTGCTGCAGACCTCGCGGTCGTGCATGGCTTCTTCTTTTGTGTCGAATTCGCGGGAGATGAATTTCGTGTAGCCATTATAGACGGCGTGGATCTCCTCTTTTTTCGATTTCGGGTTCTGATATACGTCGATCGAGTCGTACGCCAGCACAACATCCATATCGATGCGTGCAAAAATGTCGGCCGTATATTTTGCATCCGAAAGCGCCTGATGAAAATGCTCGTCCTCGGGAGATGGAGGAAGTCGGCGGCGTACTCGAGCGCCCGGCGGCTCTTCATCGTTTCGTACTGGATCGCGAACAGTTTCTGTACATCGTAAAAATGAATCGGCCCGCGGATCAGCGACAGGAGGTTATAAAATTTCATGTTCCGCTGGAGCTCCGTCAGGTCTCCCGTCCCCAGGTGCCGAACATGCACGCACCGCCGGAGAATGCAAAAAATTCCTGCACGGCCTGCGCAAATGGGATTCCGTTCTGCAGATCCTCTTCTGTCAGTCCGACGACCTCGCGCGTCCGGTGATGGAGATGCTGGTAGACCACCGGTTTTACAATCCGGTGAAACGTTCCCACCACATTCCGCTCACCATCCATCTTCACCGCGCCGATCTCAATAATCTCAAACGGCAGCTTCGGGTTCTCTTTTCCTTTTCCATAGGGACACTGGTTCCATTCCAGGTCAAAAATCACATAGTCCATTGTATTGTCAATCCTTCATTCTGTGTCGTCTGTCCCTATTATAAATGATTTTGATATAATGAGCAACTATCTGGCAATTCCATTCTCCGCCCATTCTGGCAATTTTCTTCCTATGCATTACATTTCCCATTCATTTCATCCCGTTCTCTTTCAAACTTAACGCTTCTTTTATTGAAATCCCAGGGTAAATCCGATATAATATTTTTAACTCCGGCCTTCGTTTTTACTCAAAAAAATCACCTGAAAAAGCCGGAAATATTACGAATTTAGATGAGCATCCGATATGAAAACAAAATTAACGCAAAAACAGATTCGATTCCAGGCGCTTCTGCTGTTTTTTATTACATTTTTTCTTGTCGAGCTCTGCGCCGTTTTTCTATATCAGAATCAGTTAAAGGAAGCAAAGCTGAAAGCTGACTATACCGCACAGACGACCATCGGCCGCGTGAAATCGCAGTTAAACCATTATCTTGCCGAATCCAATCTGATGAAACACATGATTGAAGCCGGTTATACCGTCAATGACGAAGAGTTTTCCGTCCTCTCCTCGCTGATGCAGGACGACCAGAATGTCATCAAAGCACATGAGCTTGCAAAGGACGGCATTGTCACACTGATTTATCCGATGAGCGGAAACGAAGCCGCACTCGGACTTAACATGCTCGAGCATCCTGCCCGGAAACAGGAGGCACGCCTTGCCAAAGAGAGCGGCGAATACACGATTGCAGGACCGTTTGAGCTGCAGCAGGGCGACATCGGAGCACTGCTCTTTGACCCGATTTATACCACCGATGCCAACGGTGACCAGACCTTCTGGGGCTTTTCGATTCTCGTTCTCGACTGGGAATCGTTTCTGAACGAAATTGAACTGGATACACTGGAAGAAGCCGGCTACACCTACGAACTCTGGAAAATTTCTCCGGCCACCGGCGAACACGTTTCCATCGCACACTCCGGCAATTCCCGGCGTTCCGATGCCATCGAAGTTCTCTGCACCGTGCCGAACGACACCTGGCATTTTGAAATTGTACCGAAAAACGGCTGGCTCAGTCCGCTGCAGGTTTTTGTTTCCTTTGCACTCGGACTCATCCTTTCCCTGCTTGCCTCTATTGGTTTTCTGCAGTTCCAGATGCGCCGCTATAAAGACGAGATTCACGCAGCAGAACTGGAAAAAGCCGTACAGGAAGCACAGTCTGCCAACGAAGCAAAAACACGTTTTCTGTTCAACATGAGCCACGACATCCGAACCCCGATGAATGCCATCATCGGTTTCTCGGATCTGCTGGAAAAGCACATCGACGAGAAGGACCGCGCGGTCGACTACATTGCAAAAATCAAGTCCTCCAGCAGTTTTCTGCTCTCCCTGATCAACTACGTGCTTGAGATGGCGCGCATTGAGAGCGGTAAGGCCTCGCTGAAAATCGAGCTCGGCAGCTACAGCGAGCTGATCAATTCCCTGAATGCAGTGTTTGAGCCTTCGTTAAAAAGCAAAAATCTTTCCTATCTCTGTTACAACACGGTGGAACACGATGCCATCCTCTGCGACCGGACAAAAATACGGGAGATTCTGCTGAATATCATCAGCAACTCCATCAAGTATACGCCGGAGGGCGGAAAAATTTCCGTAAAAATCGAAGAGACACCGGCACCAAGGAAGGGCTTTGCCTCCTACCGCATCACCGTGAAGGACAACGGCATCGGCATGAGCAAAGAGTATCTGCCGCATATTTTTGAAGAATTTACAAGAGAACATTCCTCCACCGAAAGCCACATCACCGGAACCGGCCTCGGCCTTCCGATCGTCAAATCCCTCGTGAATCTGATGGGCGGAACGATCGATGTGGAAAGCGAACTCGGTGCCGGAACAATAACTACGGTCTGCCTCACGTTTGGACTTCCGACCGAAGAACAGCTTGCGGCTCACCAGCATAAAGACGAGATTCTCGAGCAGTCCCTGCAGACGCTTTCCGAAAAACGCGTGCTGCTTGCCGAGGATAATGACCTGAATGCAGAAATTGTACTCACCGTTCTGGAAGAAAACGGCATTCACGCCGAGCACGTAAAAGACGGCGCCCTCTGCTTAAAAGCAGTCCAGAACGCACCAGAAGATTATTACAATGTTATTCTGATGGATATTCAGATGCCGAACATGAACGGCTATCAGGCCGCAGAAGCGATCCGTGCACTCCCGGGAAAACGCGGGGAAATCCCGATTGTCGCCATGACGGCAAACGCGTTTGAAGAGGACCGCCGAAAAGCACTGGAATCCGGCATGAACGCCCATATCGCGAAACCCGTTGACGTTTCGGTTCTTCTCGAAACACTTTCCAGGTTTTCATGACCTTTACAGATCCCGATGCGCCGTAGCGGACGCTTTTATTTCTCGTTTTTCAGCAGCTCCAGGTTTTTGGAGATCAGCTCGCATCTCTGTTTTACGCAGTCCGGGGATCTGTGCGGATCCTGCGGTGTGTTGAACAGATAGTCCTCGAGTTTGTCGATTGTGGTGGTTGCTACATGCATTCTTGTATCGCAGGATGCATAGTAGATGTAAACCTCTCCGTTCTCACGCGCAATCGCGCCGTTTGTAAATACAACGTTGGAAACGTCTCCGACTCTCTCTTTTCCAAGCGGAACCAGGAATACACCGGACGGCTCTGCAATGACTTTGGACGGATCGTTCAGATCGGTACCGAAGACATACAGAACGTAGCGAAGGCCTGCTGCTGTATTTCTTACACCGTGTGCAATGTTGATCCAGCATTTCTTACCGCGGATCGGCACTGCTCCGGCACCGTTTTTGGACTCGGTCAGGGTATGATAAATACGTTTGCTGATGATCTTCTCCTCATCGATGACAGCGTGTGTGATATCATCGCAGAGTCCGAAGCCGATTCCTCCGCCGCTTCCGGTCTCAATGAAACCATCCATCGGACGGGTGTAGAAGGCATATTTTCCGTCTACGAACTCCGGATGCAGAACAACGTTTCTCTGCTGCGGAGAACGTAAGGTTTTCAGGTTGTCCAGACGCTCCCAGTTCTTCAGGTCTTTCGTTCTTACGATACCAGCCTCAGCAACAGCCGCGGACAGATCCGGATCGTTTTTGTCCTTGCTCTCAGAGCAGAACACTCCGTAAATCCAGCCGTCCTCGTGCTGGGTCAGACGCATGTCATAAACGTTGGTTTCCTCTGCGCAGGTATCCGGCAGCACAACCGGGTAATCCCAGAAATGGAAGCCGTCGATACCAGTATCACTCTCTGCAACAGCAAAGAAAGATTTTCTGTCATTACCCTCCACGCGGACAACGAGATAATACTTTCCATTCAGATAAATCGCGCCGGAGTTCATCACAGCGTTGATGCCGAGACGCTCCATAAAGTACGGATTCGTCTCCTCATCCAGATCATATCTCCAGTGAACCGGAGCGAACTCTCTTGTCAGCACCGGATACTCATAGCGGTCATAAATACCGTTGTAAAAATCTGCTTTTGTGTTCTTTCTTGCCACAAGGCGGTCTACCTTGGCTTTTTCCACATAATACTGTTTATTCAGCATCTTTTAACCTCCCAATTACTTCCATACACATACGTCCATTGTGATACGGGCATTTCCACGGTTCTACAATCGGCTCATGGATCGGGCTTCCGTCTGCATTCACGCACCAGAACCACTCAGACCCCTCTCGTTTGTCGATCACATATTCCTTGATGTAGCCCCAGATGTCTTTTGCCGCATCGAGATACTTTGTTTCCTCCGGTTTTTTCTGCCATGCATTTAAAAATCCAACGACTGCTTCTGCCTGTACCCACCAGACTCTTGTGGTATCATCCACACCGCGCTCGCACTCATTCATCAGCGAATGATTTTTGTATGCCGTGTTGTAGATATTTTCCGCAATCTCTCCGGTGATCGGCAGCAGTTTTTCCCGGTAAGCCGGATCGCCGAGCACTTCTGTACCCCGGTCGATCAGCCAGGAAGTCTCGATATCATGGCCATAAGAATACAGATCAATCAGCGTATTCCATGTCCGGTCGAAGAATACTTCCTGACGGCCTTTTTCTTTGTTATATACTTTATCCGCGAAGAGATCCATCATAAAGCGGAGACGGTCACCGGTAAACGGATCCTTTGTCACGCGGTACAGCTCGGTATATGCTTCGAAAACATGCAGCAGCGTATTCATGGTCTTCTCTGCCATGACGCCGTTCTCCGAGAGCTTTTCATTGCTCTCCGGCTTGAAATCGCGGGTAAATGCCTCGAGATAACCGTACTCGTCGGTGCAGTGTGTCTCGATGATCTGCTGCAGCGATTTTGCCAGCTCCAGCGCCTCGGTGTCGCCCGTCGCATCAAAATACGTAGACAGCGCATAAATTGCAAATGCCTGATTGTACGTATGCTTTGTCGTATCGAGCGGTTTTCCGTCGTAGGTGACAGACCAGAACACGCCACCGTACTCGCGGTCCACACACGCCTGTTTCATAAAGCGGTACGCATGCTCCGCATCGGCGCGCAGCTTCTCGTCCTTTAAGGTCAGGTACGCATTCGAGAAAAACCAGAGAATTCTGCTGTTTAAGATGCAGCCCTTCTCATACGTTTTCTGCACGTTCAGATCAAAGTCCTGATAGCCGTAAAATCCGCCGTATTCCTCATCTCTTAAGCCCTCCCAGAACGGAACGATCCGTCCAGTAGCTCCTGCTTACTTCCTTTGCCAAAGACTGCATCTTTTCTTTCCTTCTTCTTATCTTCTTCCAATTTCGGTGTCAGACTCGCGTACGACACTGTTTTTCTTGATATAATCTACAATCAGATCTACGGTTGTGAATGCCAGTCCTACATACGTATCGGCTGCGCCGTAGTAGATCGCGATCTTTCCGGTCTCTGCATCGTGAATGGTTGCGCACGGGAAGGTTACGTTCGGAACGAAGCCTCTCTCCTCATACCACTCTTCCGGTGTCAGAAGGAAGTTCTGGCAGCGGTATTTTACGATGGACGGATTCTCTTTGTCGAGGATTGCGCCGCCGATGCTGTATACATAGCCATTGCAGGTGCCGCTTACACCGTGGTAGAACAGCAGCCATCCTTCGTTGGTCTCAATCGGAGCTGCGCCGCCGCCGATCTTTAAGGACTCCCACCACTCCGGCTCTTGCCCATGACGTGGCGGTGTTTGCCCCAGTACAGCATATCCGGGCTCTCGGACAGGAAGATGTCACCGAACGGTGTGTGGCCGCTGTCGCTTGGACGGGACAGCATCACGAAGTTGCCGTTGATTTTTCTCGGGAAGAGAACGGCATTTCTGTTGAATGGAAGGAATGGATTCTCCACACGTACGAAGGTTTCAAAATTTTTTGTTTTTGCCATTCCGATGGCTGCACCGTAGAAGTCCTGGCACCAGATGATGTAGTAGGTATCTTCTACTTTTACAAGACGCGGGTCATATGCGTAAACCGGCATGAACGGTTTGCCTTCTTCGTCAACGAACTGGATTTTGTTCTCATCGAAATTCCAGTGGATCGCATCTTTGCTTCTTCCAAGGTAGATGTACGGGATTCCGTTTGTCTGCTCACCACGGAATACTCCGATGAACTCGTCGCCGTACGGCATAACGGCGCTGTTGAAGATTCTTGCTACTTCCTTCACCGGATTTCTTCCGATGATCGGATTCTCGCTGTATCTCCATACCGGTGCACCGGAAAACTCAGCCGGGCCTTCCTGCATGGCATATTTTTGACAGCATCTCCAATAATTTTAACTTCGCTCATTTTTTGAAACCTCCATGAAAAATATTGTTTATGAGTTGTACTTTGTTTTTTTAAGTTTCTGTTAGTGGACAGAATCTTGTTTTTTAATTCTTTTTTCTCCGAACCGCCGTGTTTTATCACCCTCACGCCCAGTCCTTTAGCTTAATTTTAACATAGATGATTAATTTTTCAACTGGAAATTACTTAAAAAATAAGTTCCGTTAGATACTGTCAATTTTTAAGTGACTTTGTTGTGTAATATGTACAAAAACGGGGCATTTCAAAATGCCCCGTTTCTTAATTTATAATTCAGTTATAAAAATCAAAGCTTTACGCTCTCTTTCGGCACCAGCTGTCCGGAGACAATTTCCATATTTTTGCCGGATGCCGCGCCGCGGATCTGCTTCAGCGCTTTTTCGAGCGCTACTTTTACCATCGCCTTCGTATTGATCTCATACGAAGTGATCTTGAGATCCGGGAAACCCGGATACAGGTAATTGTCGAAGCCGACAATGGAAACATCCTCCGGCACGGAGATGCCGCGTTTTTCCAGCTCGAGCATCAGAAGGCCGGCGGTCAGGTCGCAGTTGCAGACGAACGCTTCCGGCATCTGTTCCGGGAGATGAATTTCGATCTGGCCCTGCTCATCACGGTCCTCCAGAATCCATTCCGCCGGTGTCACATCGCGGTGTTCCAGAACAGCCTTGGAAAAACCGCAGTACCGATCCATGATACTGCTGGAAAAATGAATCGAACCGACAAAAGCCAGCTTGGTCAGGCCATGCTCATACAGGTATTCCGTCATCAGATACATTCCGTGAAAGTTATCTGCGATCACGGCATCTTTTGCCAGCTCATTGTCGTAGAAATCCAGAAATACGATCGGAAGATCCACGTTTTTCTTCAGATAGTGGATGTAATCGCGGCTCGTGTCTCCCATAAGGATCAGTGCATCGACGGTCTGCTCCTTGGCGATGCACGGCACGATCATCTCATCTTCCATCTCCTGTTTCAGGATCTCCACGGTCACCATACAGCTCTTTTCCGTCGCCGCCAGTGCCATCTCCTGATACATTTTCCAGTAAAATGTCGTATACTCTGCCAGATACCGTTCCGGAATCACCACTCCGATGCAGCGCAGGCTTTTTCCCTGTGTATTTCTCGCTCCGCTTCCCGGCTGGCGGTACCCCATTTCCTTTGCAATTTCCAGAATCCGGGCACGCATCTCATCGCTGACCCCTTTCTGTCCTGTAATCGCGTTATGCACGGTGACGGCGCTGACGCCCGCCACCTTTGCAATATCTGCCAATCTTACTTTTGCCATATCCGTTGCTCCTTAGTCTACTGCAACAAAGTGATACAGTCTGCTGACGAAATCACCCCAGAAATCTTTCATCCGGAAACCGGCATTCATCAGCATCTCGCCGCTGTAAACCTCATCGGTTCCCTCCAGACGATATTTTTTCGCCGGATCAAAGCCGCGCAGGCGAACCTTGCGGGACGGCATATTTGCCTGTGCCAGCACCTGTACGTAGGTCACAAGCACTTCGCTTTTATCCTCCGATGCTACTGCCCAGCAGTCGGATCTGTGGTTTTCACGGCTGGAAAGAATACGGTAATACTCTCCCTCGCGGATCAGTTCATGATATTTGTGATACATTGCGGTCTGCTCCGGAATCAGCTTTCTCTCTTCTTCCGGCAGTTTTGTGATATCAAGCTCATAGCCGAACGTTCCGGCCAGTGCCACATGGCCTCTCGTTGTAAACGGAGTTACACGGCCAACCGTATGGTTCGGGCATACGCTGACGTGTGCACCCATTGAGCAGAGCGGGTAAATGAGGGCTGTTCCCTCCTGGATTTCCAGACGCTCAATCGCATCGGTGTCGTCGGAGCACCAGATCTGCGGGCTGTAGTAAAGCATTCCAGGATCGAAACGTGCACCGCCGCCGGAGCAGTTCTCCAGAAGCAGATCCGGGAACTCCTGTACCAGACGCTCCTGCATCGCATACATACCGAGCACGTAGCGGTGGAACAGCTCCTGCTGGGAATCTTTGTCCAGGTAGGTGCTTCCCAGGTCGCTTAACTGACGGTTCATATCCCATTTCACGTATTTGATGTTTGCACTGCGCAGGATTTTTGCCACACATTCATACGCATAATCCTGCACTTCCGGGCGGGAGAGATCCAGCACGTACTGGCAGCGGATCTCAGTCGCTTCTCTTCCCGGAATCTGAATCGCCCATTCCGGGTGCTCTCTGTAGAGATCAGAGTCCGGGGAGATCATCTCCGGCTCGAACCAGATACCGAATTCAAGACCGATTTCATTCACTTTGTCAACCAGATTTTTCAGGCCGCCTTTGATCTTCTCTTCGTTGACAACCCAGTCACCGAGGAAGAATCGTCTTTATTTCGTTTTCCGAACCAGCCGTCATCCATAACAAGCATCTCGATGCCGTCTTTTTTTGCCTCTCTTGCGATATCGAGGAGTTTATCGGTATCAAAATCAAAGTAAGTTGCTTCCCAGTTGTTAATCAGAATCGGGCGTTTTTTGTGGTTGTACGGGCTGCGGATCATATGTCTGCGATAAAATGCATGGTAGGAACGCGTCATTTTGCCAAGTCCCTCGGCAGAGTAGACCATAACAACCTCCGGCGCCTGGAATTCATCGCCGGCTTTTAAATTCCAGCAGAACTCCTCCTGGTTGATACCCATGACCATACGAACGGTATCAAACTGGCATCTTTCCACCTGTCCGATAAAGTTGCCGGAATATACGAAGTGCATTGCGTAAACCTCGCCGCGCTCCTGATCCGTTCCCGGTGTCACCAGGGCCACAAACGGGTGCTCCTGATGGCTGGACTCTCCTTTTCCGGAGGAAACGAGCTGTTTTCCGTAACGGAGCGCACCCTGCTGGATGTGGCGTTCTCTTCCCCAGGATCCATGAAGAGAAAGCATCTCAAAGTCTTCGTTGTCCATATCGAGGCAGGCACTGTAGATTTTCTCTACCTTCAGTGCTTCACTGCCTTCATTTTTCACGCGGACACTTCGGGTGATAACGTTTTCTTTTGTAAAAACAGAGTAGGAAAGGACAACAACAAGATCAAGAACAGGATCTTTGCAGGTGATTTCCAGAGTTTCTACTTCGTCCTCGGTTCCAAAAGAAGCCGGAAGACCGGTCAGCGGGCGTTTTCCTTTGAAAATTTCATAGGAATCAAAGAAAATCTCACATCCCATACGGCCCTGTGCATTTCTTATATTCAGACAGCTCTCACGGTAATCGCCGACTCCTCCGGTCGGGTATTCCATTGGAAAACGGTCGAGGAACGAAGATTTCTCTCTCTTATTGACGGACGGGGTGAACGGCGGCTCATCCATGCGGAGCGGATACAGATCCGGCTCTCCGTGCAGAAGGGGTCCGTAGTAAACATGTCCGACGTAGCCTTCCGGCTCAGGCCGATCACATACGTCGTATTCTCTGTATTTAACTGAAAAAGCTTTTTCTCATCATAATATAAAATCGCCATTTTCTTCTCCTTATTTCAGGTAAGCTTGATCCGCCGGGCCGATTTTTGTACAAAAAGACCTCACCCGCCGGGCTGAGGCCTTTTTTTGTTTCTATATCACACAGCGTTTAAGCAGTTACCATTGCATTTTTTAATTTTTCCAGTTTCTCGGCTGCATCTTCAAGGGATGTGCCTTTTACGCCGAAATAGAATTTGATCTTCGGCTCAGTACCGGATGGGCGCACACAGCACCATGCGTTGTTTTCCAGCTCATAGTAAAGAACGTTGGAGGACGGAAGTCCGGTCGCGCTCTTCTCGCCACTTACGAGATCCACTCGTACGTCTGCTTTGTAATCGCGTACGGCAAGAACCTGGAAACCGCCCAGCTCTTTTGGCGGGTTCTCACGGAAGTTGGTCATCATGGTCTGGATCTCTTTTGCACCGTCGATACCTTTTAAGGTCATCGTTGCAAGACCCTCTTTGTAATAGCCGTACTCTTCGTACATATCCACCATGGCATCCCACAGTGTCTTGCCCTGCTGTTTGTAGTATGCAGCAACCTCGCACAGCATCATAACTGCCACGCAGGCATCTTTGTCTCTTGCATATGTTCCAGCCAGGCAGCCGTAGCTCTCCTCCAGGCCGAAGACATAGTTGTGTGCACCGCTCTGCTCAAAGAACTTGATCTGCTCGCCGATGTATTTGAAGCCGGTCAGAACTTCGATCAGTGCCACGTTGTAGGCTTTTGCGATTGCTTTTGCCATATCTGTGGTAACGATCGTCTCAACGAGAGCCGGGTTCTCCGGCATGGTTCCGTTCTTGGTGCGCTCGCGCAGGATGTACTCTGCGATCAGCATACCGGACATGTTTCCGGTGAAGCTTACGTACTCGCCGGTCTTGCTGTCTTTTGCATAAACGCCGAGACGATCTGCATCAGGGTCGGTTGCAAGGATGATGTCAGCGTCTACTTCTTTTGCCAGTTTCAGCGCCAGTGTCCATGCTTTCTCGTCTTCCGGGTTCGGGTAAGCCACCGTCGGGAAGTTTCCGTCCGGCATTTTCTGCTCTTTTACAACGTAAACCTGATTAAAGCCAAGCTCGCGCAGAACGCGGCGTACCGGCACATTTCCGGTTCCGTGAAGCGGTGTGTAGACGATCTTCATATCTTTTGCCGCATCTTTGATGATTTCCGGATGAATGCTCTGCTCTTTTAATTTTGCGACGTAACGGTCATCAAAATCGGTTCCGATGACCTGGAACAGGCCTTCTGCTCTTGCATCATCTTCTTCCATCGTTTTAACGGCAGAAAACTCGGTTACTTTTGCTACCTCTGCGAGAATGTTTTTGTCGTGCGGCGGTGTAATCTGTGCGCCGTCCTCCCAGTATACTTTGTATCCGTTGTACTCTCTCGGGTTGTGGCTTGCGGTAATGACGATACCGGAAATACAGCCGAATTCACGGACAGCAAAAGAAAGCTCCGGTGTCGGACGCAGGGACTCGAACAGATACGTTTTGATTCCGTTTGCATTCAGGCAGAGTGCTGCTTCGCGTGCGAATTCCGGAGACATTCTTCTGGAATCGTGTGCGATGGCTACGCCTTTTTCCTGTCCGTTCTGGGAAATGATGTAGTTGGCAAGGCCCTGGGTTGCCTGGCGTACGGTGTAGATGTTCATGCGGTTGGTACCCGCTCCGATGACACCGCGGAGTCCGCCGGTACCGAACTCAAGCTGACGGTAGAAACGGTCTTCGATTTCTGCCTCATTTCCTTCGAGTGCTTTCAGCTCTTCTCTGGATGCCTCATCAAAATATGGATCATTGCACCATTTTTCATATACTTCTCTGTAACTCATGTTTGTTATCCTCCCTGTCTGTTGTACTTTATTTAACTTAAGACAGCAGACTTTTTCTGGATTTAAGCTCGTTTCATCACAGCTTAAAGTTACCATTTGTTTAGTCTGCTGTCAACTTAAAAATTAATTTATTTTTTCTAATTCTCTTGGTTCCTGATAAAGCTCTTTTAGATCACTGAGAACCTGTACTTTTCCTTTGCGGTCTGCGGTGCTCCAGGCTTTTCGTCAGTTCCATGACAGCCTTCATATAGCAGGCATGATCCTCTCTCAACCGGCCATACCTTCCGCAGCGTTCCGCGCAGACGGTACATCATATTTTTCAGTGCTCCGTACGGATTTTCACTCTCCTCATCCGTCCAGGGTGCTTCGGTTAACTGTTCCAGTGTTACGATATGGTTTTTGTTGCAGATCATATAAACCAGCAGCTTTGTGATCATCGGGGAATGAATCGCTTCCTCGTTGAGGCAGCGTGTTTCATCGTACATGCGGAATCTTCCAAGCAGCTGTACGCGAATCATAAAACATCGTCTCCTTCTAAGAACTCAAGCTCTTTTTCGGTCTGAATTGCCGGCAGTGCACTGTATTTCAGATTCTTTGCCCAGCCTTTTTTCTCCTCGGAGAAGCGCTCGCTGATTCTCTTGTAGACGAGTTCGCATCCTCTCTGGCTGCCGCCCTGCAGCAGAATCACATACTGGGACGGGCTGTATTTTGCAAAGAAATCGGAATGACGCAGGCTGCGTTTCATTACCTCAAGCAGCTTTTCGGACATACGGTCAAGGCGCGGACCGCCTTTTGCCGGGTAACCTTTTCCGTCTGTAATGGTGCACAGCATCAGCCACGGCATCTGTCCGTTCAGCTCGGACATACGGTAAACAAGTCGGTAGCAGTCACGGAATCCGGCGAGGGAACAGAAGAATGCTCCGCCCTTTTCTCCCGGGCTCTCCTGAAGATCTGCCTGTACCTCTTCGATCACGCGGTGTCTGCTGCCCATGCGGCTTCCCAGATAGCGGTACTGCTCCACCAGTTTCTCGCTCGGTGTAACGCCAAGCTCTTCAAAGTAATGTTTCGAGGTCTGCTCGTACAGTTTCATGGCCTCTTTGTATCTCTCCAGGCCGATCAGCGCCTGCATCTGGACTGCCTGCCACTCGTCGAACGGATACAGTTCGGAAGCAACAGAAGTCAGTTTCTGCAGCTCATCGAACTCCTCGTTTTTCAGAAGATACTCACTTACTTCTTTCAGTGCATCGGAATATACTTTTTTCAGCTGCGCGCGCTCCGCCTGTACCCACTCTTCCTCGCCGAAATCTGCAAGGAACTCTCCGGTGTACAGCTCCAGTGCTTCGATCATCTGATCCATGCGCGCTTTCTCGTCTGTCTCTTTTCCTGCTTCCAGGATCTTATTTTTGATATCAATCGCATCTACCTCGACCGGCATCGGGCTGGTCCAGTGGTAAACGCCTTTCTGTGTATAAATGTACTCAAACTGCGGAAGTCCTGCCTCGACAAGGCTTCTTTTCAGGCGATGTACGCCGACACGCAGGCTGTTTGCCGCGTCCGCCACATCTTCTCTTCCGTATGTGCTCTCCAACAGTCTTCCTCTGGAAATTCCATTGTCCTTGTTATAGAGGAAAATCTGCAGAAGTCTCATCGATTTTGTTGCCATTGTTTTCCGGAAGGAAATCGGCTGGTCGCCGTACTCCAGGAAAAAACTTCCCATCATGTGTACTTTTAAAAGCGGTAACTGTTCTGTTTGGTTTTTCATTTCTTCGTTCATACTAACTCCTGTATTGCCTGTTGTGCTCTAATCTCTGTTGTCGGTTGCGCTGCGCTCCGCAATCGGCTGCGGTAACGGGCCGGCGGTTCCCTGTTCGTTCATTTCAAAAACAATTACGGACGCCGGATTTCTGTTTTCTATTTTACATCATTTTAATCAAAAATCCTACTATAAAATGTATAAAATATTAACTTTAACACCGAAAAATTCCTGCTTTTTCTTCCTTTGTCTTGTTATCTTTTTGTCAATCCCATCTCATCCGTAAATTGCCCGCATGATTTTAGCCATCAGCCGCCCTGCAGGCGCCGAGATCACCAGTATTACAGCAAGAGATACCATGCCGCACCCGAGCAGTGCGCGGTTCACAAGTCCCCGTGCTGAGCAGAGTCCGAGGCAGAATCCCTTCTTCCAGGGCCAGAACAGCTTTTCCGGTTTCCGGTTGAAAAAATCGAGCACCAGATGGGACAGAAAGCCCACGGCAAAATAAGCGGACACATCCGGGTAGATGATGTCCACGCACGCCGTCAGCAATGCCAGCGCCGCAAATGAATGCATGAAGGAGCGGTGCGGCTGCTGTTTCCCATAGGCGCAGATCAGCAAAAATGCTGCCGTTCCGGCGAGGAGACGCAGCACGCTGCTGTCGCTTGTGAGGCGGCGGTAAATTCCAAGATTCAGTTTATACTCCGCAAGAATTGTGAGCACCGCAACTGCAACTGTTGCCGTAGTGATCTTATCGGCATCGCGGTGCGCCTGTGAAGTGCCGACATCAATGTCACTGATCAAACCGCCGATCGCGGCAGCCCCGGCACCGGCCACAAGCGCGGGAACCGTCTGCGGCTGTAAAACAGCAAGTGCCGCTGCTGTTCCAATAAAAAAATGTGTTCTTCCAAGCATTTGTCTGTTTTTTCCTTTTGTAAAATTTCCTTTATCATAGCACATTCCCTCCCTTTTATGCAACCATTTGTTCGATTCTTTTACGACCGTATGGTCCTATCAGGATCAAAAAAGAACCTCCTGCGACCATTCATCGCCGCAGGAGGTTCTCCTCTGTTTCTGTCTTTATTCCATACTATTTTCAGGTTATCTTATTTTACGTTTTTCCCTTCATTGTATGAATTTTCATTTGACATTTATTACTCATTTGAGTTATGTTCTTATGCTTCATATACCAGTTCACCGGCAAGATACGTCCGGCACACCGGAATGTCTTTGATCGTGCTCTCATCCACCTCAAACGGATTCTGACCCAGTACGACGAAGTCTGCCATCATGCCTTCTGCGATCTGGCCTTTCACGTTCTCCTCGAAACTTGCCTCGGCGCTGCGGATCGTGTAACTGTCGAGTGCTTCCTGTACGGTGAATTTCTGATCCGGCAGGTACGGGCCGACATGGTCGCGCAGCGTTGTTCTTGTGACAGCGCACTGCATGCAGGCGAGGGCATCCGGCAGCTCTACCGGGCAGTCAGTTCCGTTGCTGACGGAGACGCCGTTGTTCATCAGCGCCTTCCAGCTGTAGCTTGTGCTCGCAAGCTCTTTGCCGACGCGCTCCTCTACGATATGGTTATCGTAATCGAGGAAGATGCTCTGTGCGTAAACGTGAAGATGCATTTTCGCGATTTTTTCAAGCTGATCGGCTCTTGTGATCTGGCAGTGCACGATGCCGTGGCGGTGATCTTCTCTCGGGTTTTCAGCAAGGGCTTTTTCATAGGCACTTAACACGCGGTCGAGGCACGCATCACCGATCGTGTGAACTGCAGCCTGCATGCCGTGTGCATTGGCGTAGCCGATCATCTCATCCATGGTTTCCTGGGTGAATACCGGGATTCCGCAGGTGGACGGGTCGTCTGCGTATGGGCGACTGAGGAATGCTGTTCTCGCACCGAGTGCGCCGTCGCCGAGCATTTTCAGCGGTCCGATTTTAAAGCGGTCTGTGCCGATGCCGGTCACATTTCCAGCCTCAACGAAACCTTTTAAGGATTCCAGATCGGTAAAGTTGCTCTGCTCGTAAACGCGGACGGTCAGCTCGCCGGACTCCTCGAGTTCTTTGTATGCTTCGTTGACGGTCTGCCACGGAACGGCGCGGTAAACGCAGTAATCATCACTCTGGCTGCTGGTGACGCCGTAGCTGTTCAGGGCTTTGCAGGCGCTGCGGATCATATCTTTGATTTCCTCTTTGCTCGGCACCGGAATGCTGTCGTAAACCGGTTCCATTGCATTGTCGAAGAATCTTCCGTCCGGCTCACCGTTTTCCATACCGATCTCTCCGCCCTCCGGCTGCGGGGTATCTGCGGTGACGCCGAGGAGTTCCAGCGCTTTGCTGTTGACTACGAGGCAGTGGCCGCACGCTCTCGTCGCGCAGATCGGAACTTCGGTTGATACGCGGTCAAGATCGTAGCGGTTCGGCATGCGGTCCACGTCCGTGAAGTAATCCTGATTCCAGCCGCGGCCCATCAGCCATGCGCCGTCTTTTCGCGGATGCTCTTTCTGGAAGGTGTCGAGGCAGGCGAGCATATCTTCCAGGCTTTCGGTATGTGCGGCAAGCTGCGCTTTCAGCAGGGAGCTTCCGTAATTTAAAAGGTGCATATGGCTGTCGTTAAAACCGCTGCAGACGAATTTTCCGCCGAGGTCTACAACTTTGTCGCCGGCTGCTGCAAGGGCATCTGCCTCTGCGCTGCTTCCGGCGAAAACAAATTTGCCGTCTTCTACTGCAAACGCTTCGACAAGCGGCAGTTTTCCGGTGTAGACAGCTCCGTTTTTGTAAATTGTTTTCATATCATTATCCTCCTACTGTCATCTAAATTTGATTCTATTCTTTTCTGCCCATTTGCGCAATATACAAATTCAGACACGCTATTCTCTTGCGTGTCTGGATTCGCTTTTGAATATTTTTTATTTCGTTTTCTCTTCGTAGAACAGGCAGGCGTTCTTGTCTACCGTGCCCTGGCCGAAGTTTCTTGCTTTGTAGTCTTTCAGCAGTTTGAAATACTGGTTCGAGAGAATCAGGATCACTGCTACGTTGACGAAGGTCGGGATCGCAGATGTGATATCAACGACAGTCCAGATAAAGCCCTGGTTGTTTGTCTTTACCAGATAGATCGTCCACAGTACGCCCGGCAGAGCGCGGACTGCGTAGAAGATTTTCATGACGATATCTTTCATCTTGCCTTCTTTTTTATACAGATGCTCCAGAATTGCCAGATAGTAGGTGAACCATCCGCCGGAAGTCGTTACAGTAAAAATGACCATGATGACTGCCAGAAGGATGCTTCCAAATTTGCCGAATCCGCTTGCAAATGCACTTAAAGCAAGTGTTCCGCCGTTCGTTCCGTCGGTCCAGTTTCCGCTTAAGATAACGGAAAGTGCGGTGATCGTACAGATAACCATGGTATCAAAGAATACCTCGAAAGATCCCCACAGACCCTGCTCTACCGGATGCGGTGTTTTTGCGGAAGCATGGATCATTGGAGAAGTACCCCATCCAGCCTCATTGGAGTATACGGAACGCGCCATACCCACACGGATAATCTCGCTGACTGCGCAGCCGGCAAAACCGCCGATCGCTGCTGTTCCGGTAAATGCGTTTGTTACGATGGCTGCAAATACGCCAGGAACGCGGTTGATGTTGATGATGATCATGCCAATTCCCATCAAGATATAAAGAACGCTCATAAATGGAACGAGCTTGCTGAACAGACTTGCGATTTTCTTCGTACCGCCGCTTGTAACGACATAGGTCAGAATGCAGAGCAGAACGCCCATCACGATAACGCCTTCTACTTTGAAGCTTCCAAGATTGATATTCTCAATACCGAACGCACCGGCTACGACCTGAGATGCGGTCAGGTTGGAAGAGGTTACGAAGAAGGTGGAGAAAATACCGATGCCGAAGATGAGCGCCGGGATCAGCCACAGCTTGCCCCAGTGGCGCTCCTCGCCAAGTCCGCACTCCATGTAGTAAGTCGGACCGCCGTAGTACTCACCTTTTTCGTTGGTGTGACGGTAGTAGCAGCCGAGGGTAACCTCAACCTGTTTTAATATCATACCAAGCAGAGACGAAAGCCACATCCACATAATGGCTCCCGGGCCGCCTGCTGCAACTGCAGTTGCAACACCGGCGATATTACCGAATCCTACGGTACCGCCGATAGCGGTCGAAATCGCCTCAAACGAGGAAAGCATACCCTTTCCTTCACTTGCTTTGTCTTCTTTCTGGAACAGTTTTCCGCCGGTTCTCTTCATAATCCAGCCAAAGTGACGGAACTGGAAAAATCCAGAACGAACGGTAAAGTACAGACCGGTCAGAATCATCAGCGCGATCAGCGGCACGCCCCAAAGGACACCGTCCAGCCAGTTAAGAAATGCTATCATGTCAAAATCCTCCCTTTTTTCTTTTCCGGCAACAGTTTTCTTCAGACGTATCCTGTAACACCCGTTTCGTCTTTCGTTCTCCAACCAAACAGATTTCCACCCCCGGAACCTTTTGTCACGGTTCCAACTGCAGTACAATAAAAAGAGCAGCGGTCTTCACCACTGCTCCATTAAATCTACGTTCATGAAGCAATAGCTCCTCCACCAGTACGGTGAGAGTGCACAGCCTGTTCGACTGTACCCCAACGCAGACAGTTTTTCGGGAACTGCCCCGTTTCGGCGAATGCTCCTTTCCCTGCCCGTCCCAGACCCCGTTGTCTCAGGACAGCTACTCTTAGCCTTCGCGCCTCTATTGCCGAATATGTATATTGACAGGTATTATCATATGTTTCTTTTCGCTACTTGTCAATCGTTTTTTCGACATTATTTTACAAAAATTTTATATTTTCGAAATTTGTCCTGATTTATTTGACTTTCTTGTCTCCCTCTGACGGCTTCAGCTGGTTGAACTTCCACAGACGCTCCATATAGCCGGACTGCTCTTTGGCCAGCTCTTCCACATTCGGGTTGTAAATGATTCCTTTTACCATTCATTCTCTGTCTGTCATACTGTCCTCCTGTCTGCTGTAGGATCTAAATAAGTATCCCTTCCAGATGATCCATCTCATGCTGGCAGATCTGGGCCGGCCAGCCGGTGAATTTCTGGCGTTGTTTTTTCCAGTTCCAGTCGTAGTATTCGATTTCGATGTTCTGGTACCGCTTTGTTTTCCGCACGCCTGGCAGGGAAAGGCAGCCTTCTTCTGTTTCGTAGGGGCCGCTTTTGCGGACGATCACCGGGTTGAACATGATGATGTTGCGGAATCCGGAGTTTACGATGATGATGCGTTTTTTCACGCCGATCATATTTGCCGCCATGCCGACGCATGCCTCGCGGTTTGCTGCCAGTGTGTCCTGCAGATCTCTTCCCACCTGCAGATCTTCCTCTGTCGCCGGGATGGATTTCTGTCCGAGGAAGAGAACGTCTCTCATAATTGGTTTTACCATTTGTGTTTCCTTTCTCTTTCGGCCTTAAAGGCCGAAATCGTTTAATTTTCTATTTGAATCCGCATATCGCACGATGTGCATCCGATCACGGTTTTTCCGCCTTCCTGCTCCAGTCGTTCTACTGTTCCGCCGCAGAACGGGCAGATCCAGTCGATCTGTTTTCCGGCTTTGACAACCTGCATCATGTTGACGAATTTTGTCGTATCTACATTTTTCGAATTGCAATTCTGCGTCCAATCACCGGAGAGTACTTTTCGCAATTCGCCGTTTTCATTCAGAATAACGGTGTCGCCCTCCTCGATGTTCCAGTCATACAGCATCTGATCCTCCTGGCGGATGCGCGATTCGTTCCCGTTTTCATCCTGTAACACAACAACTGCCATGACAGGCTCATCGGCGCTGCGTTCCTCGCAGCCGAAATCGATGTCTTCGTCGATCCGCACTACCTGATATTTCATTTAAAAATCCCCCTTACTCTGCTATCGTAAAAATCACAACCCGCTCCCGGCTGTCCCCGCCCGGAAACAGATCCATACAGTCGATCTCATCGAGAAATTCCAGTTCCGGCACCGTCATCAGATACGAGATATAAGCATCCGACGGGTAATAGAAAAACAGCTGGATCTCCCGCGGATTTTCGTAGTACGATTCCAGCAGTCTTGTCATCGCTTTTCTTAAGATTTCAAGCGAAAACGGGTTAAAAAAATACACCCGGTCCACTTCCACAGGAACGGGAAAATTTTCGGCGCTCTCCAGCACAAACTCCGTCCGAGCACCAGAGGCCGCCGCCTTTTTGTTTTCCATTGCCTTCGCATAAATCCGGTCATCATACTCCACACCGATGGACTGGCACCGGGTCTGCGCCGATAAGAAGAAATCTACGCGGCCCTTTCCGCATCCGTAATCGAGCAGCGTATTTCCCTTTCGGATCATCCCCGTGTTTGCCATCCGCTCCAGCACGCAGTACGGGGTCGGCTCATACGGATACCGGTACAGATCCGACCGGCTGTCATCCCGCCCCATTGTGTGGATCTGAAGCAGCTTGTCCCAGCGGTTTTCGTTTTTATCCTCTCTCATCGCCCGTCTCCCAATACTGTTCGAATAATTCCAGATACTCCTGTTCCACCGCAGCAAACGGCCGCACCGTGTAGTCCAGCGTGATGTGAAGTTTCGGCGCATCCCCCGCCTGCGGTTCCTCCAGCAGATTTGTCAGATCGTACCACAGCAGATCATTGTCGATCTGTTTCATCATCCGCTGCTCCTCCGCCGTCAGATCACTGCCAAGATATTTCTCATAAATCACCGAAAGCAAATGATCCTCAATCTCGCGGTACCGCGGCATCTCCTGCTTTAATGGCCGCGGTACGTCCGACATGTAGCACTCGCTTGCGTCATGCAGAAGACACGCCAGCACCAGCCGCCGGGAATAGCCGCGCGCGGCAGCCTCTTTCGCACAGCAGATGCAGTGCTCTCCCACTGACCAAAATGTCGTCACATGGCCGTTTCCGCGGCAGATCATCGGCAGCGCATGCGCAAAATCTTCCACACAGAGCAGCCCCGGATCAGGATGTACGGGATCGAAGTGTTTTCTTGTATACGTCGTTATCGTACTCATTCTTTAACCTCGCTGTACGACTTTACTGCCGGCTGTCCCGCGTGCGGCTCGCCGATGATTTTTTCCATCCAGACCATATCGTACCAGCGGTCGAATTTGTAGCCGCAGTTGTGGAAGGTTCCCACGAGTTCAAATCCGAGATGCGCATGGAACTCGGCGCTGTTTTTCGTCAGATATTCATCCTCGACCTGCGGATAGCCGATGCAGGCGTAGAGGTTCAGAATGCCCATTTTTTTCAGGCGATCCGCCAGCTCTTCATACAGTCTCCGGCCAAGGCCTCCTTTTCTTGCATTGGGATCGAGATAAATGGTCAGCTCGCTCGACCAGTCGTATGCGGCGCGGCCGACAAAGGCATGTGCGTATGCATAACCTTCAATTTTTCCATCCTGCTCGATGACGAGGTATGGATATTTTTTCATGATATCACGCATGCGGTTCTCAAATTCTTCCAGAGACGGCACGTCCCACTCGAAAGAAATGACGGTGTATTCTACATAATAAGCATAAATCTCCAGAATGCGTGCGGCATCCTCTATTTTTGCATCTCTGACAGTAATTGTACTCATAATAAATTCCTCCTCTGACCGTACTGCTTGCGTTTTCTGAACTTTATCTTATCACTCCGCTGAAAAATGGACAACATGATTTCCAGATTTCCTTTTTTTCTAAATTTTTCTGTGCTCTTTGCTTTCTTTCCTGTATAATAAAAGAAACAAGACGGATCACTATTTTTCTTCTTAATGAAAGAAAGGAACGTGCCTATGAAAATTTTAAATCTCGAAAACGAAAACCGGAAATTCACCAAATCCATCGAAAATTTCCACGTCATGGAATATCTCCAGGATTCCAGCGTCTCGCCGATGACTGCCATGGAGGAGTATTACATGAGCAAAATGAATGTGCGCCGCCGCCAGGTTGTCATTGAACTGGACAAGGAGCACTCCGCGATTATCCAGTCCGGTGCGATGCAGTGGATGGGCGGCCATGTACAGGCGACCGCCGGAATCAAAGGGATCGGCGACCTGTTCGGAAAGGCCATCAAAGGCGCCATGACAAAGGAATCTGCCGTAAAACCGGAGTACGTTGGCGACGGATATCTCGTGCTGGAACCGACCTACAAATACATCATTCTTGTGGATGTCGAGAAATGGGGCTCCTCCGGAATGACGATTGAGGACGGCATATTCCTCGCCTGCGACGGCAGAGTCAAAAACAAACTGACCGCCCGCAAGAGTATTTCCTCCGCTGTCCTCGGCGGTGAAGGCTTCTTCAATCTGAGCCTCGTCGGCAGAGGCGCCGTTGCCCTCGAAAGCAACGTACCTGAGGACGAGCTGATCGAAGTCGAACTCGAAAACGACGAACTGAAAATCGATGGAAACCTCGCCGTCTGCTGGTCCTCCAACCTTGATTTCACCGTAGAGCGCTCCACCAAAACCCTCGTCGGCTCCGCCGTCAGCGGCGAAGGCCTCGTCAACGTCTACCGCGGAACCGGCCGCGTCCTCATGAGCCCGGTCGCCCCGACAGATTCCCTGCTGACTGCAACCAACACGACCCAGGCGAACCCCGCTGTGAAGAACAACCTTCCGCCGGAAAATTAAATTCGAATTCTCTCCGCCCCTATGCCTAATACGCATAGAAAAAAGTCAAATTAAACCTCGTTTTTGATTGACACTTTCTTCAAAACATGTTAGCGTAAAATACGCATTTATCTTTACATTCTTAAGAAAAACCATACGATAAAATACATGTTCTGGAGAAAATGATGAATAGAATAAACTGGACTGAACTGAAACCGCAGATTCAGCAGGTCGGGCGATTAAGTCTGCCTGCGATTCTTACACAGATTACTACGATTGCGATGCAATACATTGATTCCGCGATGGTCGGCGCGCTTGGGGCGAATGCTTCGGCGGCGATCGGACTGGTTTCGTCGACGACGTGGCTCCTCAGCGGTACGATTTATGCGGTTTCAGCCGGTTTTTCTGTTCAGGTAGCGCATCAGATCGGGGGAAATCATGACAAGAAGGCAAGGGATGTTGTGCGGCATGGCATCGCGTCCGCGCTTGTTGTGTCGGCTGTTTTGTGCCTGATCGGGCTTCTGATCAGTCATCCGCTGCCGGGGTGGCTCGGCGGTGCGCAGAAGATCCGGCGGAATGCCACGCTCTATTTTATGATGTTTGCCATCATGCTTCCGTTTTCCCAGCTCAACTCGCTGATGTCGTCCTTCCTGCAGTGCAGCGGTGATATGGTGACACCCAGTATTTTAAATGCCGTCATGTGCGTGCTCGATGTCATTTTCAATGCTCTTTTGATTCCGGTTTTCGGTGTCATGGGTGCCGGTATGGGAACGATGCTGGCCTGCGCCGTCATCAGCCTCACGGGTGCCTGGTTCTGTTGTGTCCGCAATCCGCGGCTGCGTCTCCGCCGGAAGGAAAAAACGGTTTTCGATGCGAAAATTCTGAAAACTGCATTCAAAATCGGTGTGCCGGTTGCCGTACAGGAAATCGCGATGAACAGCGCCATGGTTGCTGCCACCATGCTGATTGCCCCGCTCGGCTCCATTGCGATTGCGGCCAATTCGTTCGCCGTCACCGCCGAAGGCTCTGCTACATGCCAGGCTACGGCATCGGTTCCGCCGCGACAACGCTCGTCGGCAGAAGCTACGGCGCCGGAAATTACAAGCTGGCGAAACGCTACGGAAATATCTGCATTGCCATGGGCGCAGTCCTGATGGCCATCACCGGAGGTCTGATGATGATCTTCTGTCCGTTCGTCTTTAGCATTCTGACTCCTGACCCGCAGGTTCGCTCGTTTGCCGCCGAGGTACTCCGCATCGAACTGCTCGCCGAGCCGTTTTTCGGCGCTTCCATCGTTGCCGCCGGAGCCCTCCGCGGAACAGGCGATACGTTTGTGCCAAGCCTTCTGAACCTTGGCAGCATCTGGGTCATCCGCCTCGGTCTCGCGGTGCTTCTCATCACCCCGCTCGGCCTGCGCGGCATGTGGATCGCCATGGCTATCGAGCTCTGCATCCGCGGATTGCTGCTGCTCTACCGCCAGCATACATCGAAATATTATAAACTGCCCGCAGCCTGACTTGGCGGCAGCGTATAGAAAAAGCGCTTATTTGAGATTTCATTCCCGCCTCAAATAAGCGCTTTCTATTTTACCTTATCCCTTGTTTCAATTCACAGTCGGTATTTTCACGGAGTCTGACATGTCGAAAATAGTTCGACTGTGACTTGCCTCATGTCTGTGGAGGATACCGATTTCTCTCCGCCCGCCACTGCCGTTATGTTTCTTTTAACAATTCATCCCACCACTTTAGAAGCGGGGGACTTCTTGTCTACTGGTATTAAAACTGGATCACTTCCGGCTCGTCCGTAAAGGAGCTGATCGTTACTGTTGCATTCTGGAAATTTTAAACGTCTCAACCTCCACAACCCGCTCTTTCCCTCTCGTTCCCCAGATCATCAGATGGACCTTATATTCCACCGAATCCCGTGCATAAAAGAATGGCTCCTCGCGCAGCAATGATGCGCGTTTTCCTTCGGCTTCCAGTATCTTTTTCCGTTTCATTGCCTGCTCCTGGATTTTTCGGATCTGGGTTCCTTCTTCGCCAGTGAAGCGTCTTATCGGGTAATTCTGTGCTTCGCGGGCCAGTTTTTTTTCCAGTAAATCCACGACTTTCGCGTGGCGGCTCGTATGCAGCAGTTTTGCGATCTGTTTTGCGAGGAGTTTTCCCTGCCATTTTTCATAAAGTGCAAGATACCGCAGCAGCACTTTATCGCCTGCCTCCGATGCCAGTTTTTTCATCTCCGTAATTGCCTCTTCCGTCGCTTCCCACCATGGGCATGACGGTACGAGATACTGATCCGGCACGGCCGGGTAGCAACAGAAATTGAGCGGCGGGAAATTGGCCAGCGATGCCAGACGCATTTCTTCCTCGGTGCAGAACGCCTCGCCGAGGTATTCCAGCTTGTCCCGCAGGATCGCAATACGGAACTCAATCTGCCGCAGATACTCGTATCCGTCCACCCAGAAATGACCCGTTTTTCCGTAATCAAACAGATGCACTTCCAGTGAAAGGCGGCTGAAAAACAGCGTGCACACCGTCTCTTTCTGCCGCACGATCAGAACGTACTGCTCCCCGTCTTTTTCCAGTGCGGCATCTATTTCTCCCTCGTATTCCTTCTGATACGTTCCCGTCAGCTCCGCGTCATGAAAAACGAGAAAGCTCTCTGCCGCATCGTTCATCAGATAGACAAGCCAGATCTCCTTTTCTCCTCCCCCGTACCGCTCACCCGGAAGCAGCAGCTCGAACTGCCCCTGCGAAAGAAGCACATCCAGCCTTTCCAGTTCCTCGGTCCATGTGATATTTTCTGCAATTTCCATTCCGTGATTCTCCCCTGTTTTCTTTTACTTCCTATGATACACCATAAAAAGGCTCCACTGCAATCCAAAGCAGTAGAGCCCCTTCTCCAAATTTTTCTGTTATTAATCCGTCCCGTTATCCGGCGCATGCCGTCCGCACTTTCTCGTCCAGCGTCGTCTGAATCTCTTTTAAATTCACCGGTTTCGGAATATGCCCGCGTCCGCGCACCGCTTGCGGTCCGTTGCAAAAGTATTTGCTGTCATCGCAAAAATCGGAACATCATTGTCCTCACGCACACTGTTTCGAATTTTTTTCGTCGCCTCGATGCCATCCATCACCGGCATCTGCATATCCATGAAGATCGCAAAATAGCTTCCCGGATCCGACGCTTCAAACTGATCCACGGCCTTGGAACCATTCTCCGCCCAGTCCACGACAAGGCCGAGGCTTCCGAGCAGCTCCGTCGCAACCTCTGCATTCAGTGCATTATCCTCCGCAAGCAGAACAGCAGCACACCTGCAATCAGTGCCACCAGATACAGCGGGTGGTCAAACAGATACGCCATGATGGTCGGTGTCTCCACATCTTCCACATAGCTCTGCACAATTTCCGCTCTGCTCTTTCGTGATACGTTGTAAAGCGTTTTTTCCCACAGACCGTAGAAACTCCGGTCAACCTCTGAGAGTACGCCCATCCGCAGGGACATCGATGCACCTGGCACAACTTCCACGCGGAGGCGGTTCTGCGTATCATCTCTTGCCAGCTTCTGCGCTGTGTAGGTCATCAGCAGTGCACCGTCCACATTCTCATTGACCAGTCTCTGCACACATTCGTCCGTATCTTTCACCGACACAATTTCTGCATTCGGCCATTCATTGTTCAGGATTTCTTTGACCGTCACACCATCGTCGATTACCGCTATTCTCTGCAGTTTTCCCGACGCACCGCGCCGCCGCAATTCCTTTTGCCTCCCCGTTTTCATACCACGAGTATTGATTTCCGTCCGGATTCATCACGCCGCGGATCACGGCGCCGCTCTCTTTCAGCTGGGAAAGAAGCGCTTTTTCCTCTGCCGTGTAATCGGTATTCACTTCCACGGAACCGTAATATTTATTGTACAGATCAGACCGCCAGTTCGGTGTCTCCACGTTCATGCTCGTAAATGCGGTGATCGCCGGATGGCGGGAAAATGCAAACTCCTCCTCGCGCTCCGGTATCTTTTTGGCAGCCGTATAAATGTCTGCTTCTCCATTTTGCAGCATCTCCTCACATTCCTTCGCCGTCTTATCGTATCCGACGTAGGAAAACGTACACTGCATATATTTGGCAATGCCCTGCATCATCTCATATCCATATCCGCTCCACAGTCCGTTTTCGTCCTGCATGTGATAGCTGTCGAAGGCTGCTGCTGGACCTATGAAAAAGCCTATAAGAGAATTTATCAGGTACTCACAATGGAAAATTCCTGAAGTAAACTGCGGAATCGCAAGTATGTGTTTCGTCTTGAAAAAGCAGCAAAAATATAGTATAATATTTTTGTTGCTGACCCGGCTGAAACATTTATAATTCTTGTTTCTGTAGCTCAGTAGGATATAGCGTCCGCCTCCTAAGAGAAAGCCGAGGCATTCCCCAAATTGGGGAACGTTCTAATGTTACCAAATCAAAAAAATCTGTAGATTGACAACTCGAAAAAGAGTTGATAATCTTATATATGGCCGAAGGGAAAAATCCTAGAAACCCAGTAAAATCAAGGGTTTGCGGCATGTGTCGTCATAGCTCAGCTGGATAGAGCACTCGCTCCTAAGCGAGGGGTCGGAGGTTCAAATCCTCTTGGCGACGGGCTTCAAAGCGTTCGAAAATGTTAGCTGGATTAGCTGACAACGAACGCTTTTGTTATTTTCAAATCACGTTCGTGACACAAAATTCCATTCAAAATGATCAATTTCCAGCTAACGCAATCCGATTTTTGTTAGCTGACAGCTAATCAAAATTACCGGTTTGCAAACATGGGTTTTAAGAAGTCCAGCTAACATTTGGGTTCCGCTCCGTTGTCACCCCTTATTCGGGGATGTAAATCAGAGAAAAGGCGGGAAAAGAAACAATCTCTCCCAAACTTGCAAACATGAATTAGCTGAAACAGTATTCAATTCTATTAGCTACAGCTAATGGTCAAACAGCAATGTCTGTTTGGAACTTTACTATCTATAAAAGTTCCAGGCAGGCATTTTTTATTTCCTGAATCCTGGAGGAAAGGAGTCGAGATGACTGAGCCAAACAGACAATCAGGAGAAAACGAAGAAAGAATCATAGAAATTGAGATTGAGCGTCTTCGTCCGTTCAAAGAGCACCCGTTTCAGGTAAAAGATGATAAGGAAATGTTTCTTTTGCAGGAAAGCATTGAGAAGTATGGAATTTTAAATCCGCTGATCGTCAGACCAGTACCGGATGGATACTATGAGATCATATCCGGTCACAGAAGAAAACATGCTGCGGAGAAACTGGGATACCGTAAAGTACCGGTAATCATCCGGGTATTAAGTGAAGATGATTCCATCTTGAGCATGGTAGATTCCAATCTTCACAGAGAACGGATCAGCTACAGTGAAAAAGCTTTTGCTTACAAACTGAAGAATGACGTATTAAAAAGAAAAAGTGGTCGAAAAAAGAGCCAAGTTGACCACAAAACACCAAGAAAGCGGGCAATAGAAATCATCAGTGAAGATTGTGGTGATAGCCCAAAACAAGTGCAGCGTTATATCTCACTGACAAAACTGATACCGGAAATGTTGCAGAAACTGGATGATGAGATTATTTCTTTTTGTCCGGCTGTAGAGATAGCTGCATTAAGTGAAAAAGAACAAAGAGAACTGCTTGTAGCAATGGAGTATGCACAGGCAATCCCATCACTCTCACAGGCCCAGAGGATCCGGCAACTGAGTAAAGAAAAACAGTTGTCACTGGAAAAGATGGAAGAGATCATGTGTGAAGTGAAAAAGGGTGAGATCACAAGAGTGGCATTCACAAACGAGCAGTTGCACAAGTATTTTCCAAATTCTTATACACCGGCAATGATGAAACGGGAAATACTGGCACTGTTGAAATTATGGAAAAAAGAATCATGGGAAAGTTAAAGGAGGAAGAAATCATGTGTAAAGTTATATCCGTAGTAAACCAGAAAGGTGGCGTCGGAAAGACCACCACAACCGTAAATGTAGGCATTGGACTGGCAAGAGAAGGTAAGAAAGTGTTGCTGATCGACGCGGATCCACAGGGAAGTTTAACCGCAAGTCTTGGATATGAGGAACCGGATGATCTTCGCATCACATTGGCAACGATCATGATGGATGTCATCAACGAAGAAGAAATCTCTCTGGAAGATGGGATTTTACATCACCAGGAAAATGTAGATCTTCTCCCGGCAAATATTGAGCTTTCCGCACTGGAAGTAACGATGGGAAATGTTATGAGCAGAGAAATGATCATGAAAGAATATATCGATGCGATACGATGCCGATACGATTATATCCTGATCGACTGTATGCCGAGCCTTGGTATGATGACAATCAATGCACTGGTCTCTTCCGATTCTGTGCTGATACCTGTGCAAGCCGCATATCTGCCGGTGAAAGGACTTCAGCAGCTGATCAAGACCATTCTTACAGTAAAGAAAAGACTGAACCGGAAACTGGCGATTGAGGGCATTCTCCTGACCATGGTAGATTTCAGAACCAATTACGCAAGGGATATTGCATCGAGAGTACATACAACCTACGGAAGTCAGATCGAGGTATTTGAAAATGTGATCCCGATGTCTGTAAAAGCTGCTGAGACCAGTGCAGAGGGAAAAAGCATCTACATGCACTGCCCGAAAGGAAAAGTTGCCGAAGCATATAAGAACTTAACACAGGAGGTTTTGAAAAATGAAAAATAGAAGTGGCGAAAAGATTAAACTGGCAAGCATTGATGAACTGCTGGGTGTGGTAAATGAAGAATCTGCAATGGAGATAGAAATCAGTAAGATCCATCCGTTTAAAAATCATCCGTTCAAGGTGCTGGATGATGAAAAGATGCAGGATCTGGTTGAAAGTGTAAGGATCAATGGAGTACTGACACCGGTACTGCTTCGAATGGATGATAATGAAGAATATGAAATGGTATCCGGTCATAGAAGAATGCATGCAGCACAGCTTGCAGGACTTACGACTATTCCGGCAATCGTAAGAGAATTATCGGATGATGATGCCGTGATTGCGATGGTGGACGCTAACATTCAGCGAGAGGAACTGTTGCCCAGTGAGAAAGCCTTTGCTTATAAGATGAAACTTGATGCAATGAAAAGACAGGGGAGTCGGACAGATTTAACTTTGTGCCAAAGTGGCACGAAGTCGAGAACAGATCAGTTATTAGGAGAACAGGTTGGAGAAAGTGCACGAAGTGTTCAGCGGTATATCCGACTGACAGAATTAATTCCGGAACTTCTTGATCTGGTAGATAACAAAAAGCTTCAATTCACGGTTGCTGTCGATATCTCCTATATCGACAAGGAAGTACAGGAATGGATTTACGAATATATCAGCGACACCGGATTTATCAAGCCAAAACAGATTGCAGCACTCAGAAATCAGCTGAATGATGGACCAATCAATCAGATCCAGATGTTATCAATTTTCAATAACTGTGTGATGGCAAAGAAAGTATCCCGGTCTCTTACTTTCTCAGAAAAGAAACTGACAAAGTACTTTCCGGATGATTATACAGCCAAAGATATGGAGCAGGTGATTGAATCATTATTAGAAAAATGGATGCAGGAACAGTCCTGTTAAGGATAGAAAAAGCTAAGAAAACAAAGTCAAAGAAGTTTAAAAAGAGGACTTCTTAGCAGAAAATGAAAGGAGGAAATTATGGAGAAAAAAATGACATTTAATTATTTTTACGGTACCGAAGCTGATCAGTTCAGCTTCTACCGCATACCAAAAGCATTATTTACAGACAGTTACTTTAAAGATTTATCAAGCGATGCTAAAATTTTATATGGACTGATGTTGAATCGAATGTCTCTTTCCATCAAGAATCAGTGGTTTGACGACAA
>ENA-OQEB01000018-OQEB01000018.1-human-gut-metagenome-genome-assembly--contig:-NODE-18-length-61172-cov-4.807191_pt1 | contig 61172 bp, 65 predicted proteins | sample MGYA00242787_ERZ504619 | MGnify/ENA primary metagenome ERZ504619 (study PRJEB26092, sample SAMD00036317) | human gut metagenome | host: Homo sapiens | study: EMG produced TPA metagenomics assembly of... | reverse complement strand
TGCAATCGCAAGGCGCGTCTCGGATAGCCGAGCCTGCCCCAAGCCGTGATCACATCGCTTTCGCGGCATCGGCAAGCGCGACCGCATCAGCCAGCGTTCCATCCAATCGTTCCAATACGGTACCACACGGCTCATCTGCGTCTGCTGGCTCATCACTTCGGAGACAAGCACGCCCCACGCAGTAGTGCGGCCGAAACGCATGGCAGGTCACGCGCGAAGCATGCCACCATTCGGCAAGCGCGTCCGCCACAGCTTCGGCGTTTTCAATTTCGGTATTAGGCTCGTTCGTGTCGTTCATCGTACCTATTCTTGCATTCATGACGAACGAAGAGCATACCAATGACGCGCAAGGCGCAACCGCAGAGGAAGCCAAAGTCGAGAAAATGTTCGAATACGGCTACCGCAAGTCGAATTATGGGCCGGACGAACTCGTGACCGACGCGCACGGCAATCCGATTTCCGTGGTCGACGCGATGCTGTCAGCCGAAGACGCGGCCAAAGCCGAAACCTCCACGCCCCACTTGTGCTACTACTCCCCCCGCATTCCGGGCAATACCGGTTCGGCAATCCGCCTGTGCGCGGTGACCGGCACGATCCTGCATTTGGTGGAGCCGCTTGGATTCAATCTGCGCGATACGAAGCTGCGCCGCGCCGGACTGGACTACCACGACATGGCGCACGTGGTATTGCACCCGAATTTTGAGAATCTGGTGGAATCCATGCCGAATTCGCGCATCATCGCGTTCACCGCGCACGCTACCAAACTGTATACCGACATCGAATACAAGCCGACTGACATTCTGCTGTTCGGCCCGGAGCCGGGCAATATTCCCGATCCGATGGATATTATGGCCGGTCCGCACGTGGCCGAACAGGTGCGTCTGCCAATGCGTCCAAGCCTGCGTTCCCTGAACCTCACCAACTGCGCATCCATCGCCATCTACGAAGCCTGGCGCCAACTAGGCTTCGCCGGCGGCCAGTGATCCCTCCCCCGCCTGCCAACTTTCGTTTCAATTCATTACCTTATGGATATTGGGGACGCAGTAGGGCGGGATATTCCATTCGTGACACACTCAAGGCCGTTCGGCCAAGCCTACGGTCCCGAACGGAATATCCCGCCCTACTGCTTGCTATGGCACACAAACCAACGTGTTGCAAACAAAAAGCAAGCGTCAACCTAATCTGATGTGAAGCGCAACATAAGCGGGGAGCCGGCATGTTCTGTTTCAGACCGTAAAGACTTGGCCTGAGCGGCCCGGAGCGTGTCGGGAATAGAATATGCCGGCTCCCCGCGACCTTCCGCAACCAACGCAACCACTGCGAAAGATGCGTAGGGAAGGGAGAAGCTAGTTTTTGAAGCTGTGGATTGGGGCGGGGATGCGACCGCCTCGGGTCACGAAAGCTTCGCAGCTGGTCTGGTTGACTGGAATGATCGGCGCATAGCCATCAGGCCGCCGAAGTTGGCCATCTCCCCTACGCCTTTGCCCTCGACCGGAATCACGCGCACGGCCGTGGTCTTCTGATTGACCATGCCGATCGCAGCCTCGTCGGCGATGATGCCGGAAATGGTGGATGCGGTGGTGTCTCCCGGAATGGCGATCATGTCAAGGCCGACGGAGCACACGCAGGTCATGGCTTCGAGCTTTTCGATCTTCAGGCAGCCGTTGGTTGCCGCGTCGATCATGTTCTTGTCTTCGGAGACGGGGATGAACGCGCCGGAAAGTCCGCCGACGTAGGAGGACGCCATGATGCCGCCCTTCTTCACCTGATCGTTGAGCATGGCGAGCGCTGCGGTGGTGCCCGGTGCGCCAACCTGTTCGAGGCCGATCTTCTCAAGCACTTCGCCGACGGAGTCGCCTACGGCCGGGTTGCGCGAGGAAAGGTCGATGATGCCGAATGGAATGCCGAGGCGACGGGATGCCTCCTGTGCCACCAGCTGGCCGACACGCGTGATCTTGAACGCGGTGCGTTTGATGGTTTCACATAGGAATTCGAAGTTTTCGCCCTTGGCTTCGTCGAGCGCGCGGGAAACCACGCCGGGGCCGGAAACGCCGACGTTGATGACCGCATCGCCTTCGGTTACGCCATGGAAGCCGCCTGCCATGAACGGGTTGTCGTCGGGGGCATTGCAGAATGCCACGAATTTCACGCATCCGTATGAATCGTTATCTGCGGTGGCGTGCGCGATGTCTTTGATGATGTGGCCGAGCAGTTCGACGGAGTTCATGTCGATACCGGTTTTGGTGGATCCCACGTTGACGGACGAGCAGACGATGTCGGTTTCGCTCAGCGCTTTCGGCAGGGAGCGGATGAGCAGCTCTTCGGCGGGGGTCATGGACTTGGATACGAGCGCGGAGTAGCCGCCGATCAGGTCGACGCGACCTTCTTCGCCGCATGGTCAAGTGCATGCGCGATTTTCACGAAATCGTCCGACGTTTTACACGAGCTTGCGCCGACCAGGGAAATCGGGGTGACGGTGATGCGCTTATTGACGATCGGAATGCCGTAGTCGCGTTCGATGGCTTTGCCGGTGGATACGAGATCCTTGGCGTACGTGGTGATTTTGTTGTAGATGTTGTCGCAGATTCGTCGACGCTGTCGGCCGCGCAGTCCAGCAGGCTGATGCCCATGGTGATAGTGCGCACGTCGAGCTTCTCCTGCTCGATCATCTGGTTGGTCTCGTGGACCTCCATGATATTCAGCATGGTTTTTCCTTACGATTAGTACGATTCGTGCTTCGATTACTTGCGTGACTCACGTATGCCGCGGATCAGACGCGGTGCATCTTGGTAAAGATCTCCTCGCGCTGGCAGCGGATGCGCACGCCAATCTCCTCGCCGAGTTTGTCGAGATCGTCCACGACCTCGCCGAATTCCTTGTCGGCGTTGGAATAATCCACGATCATCATCATGTTGAAGAAACCGTCGATGATGGTCTGGGAAATGTCAAGCACGTTGACCTGATGTTCGGAAAGGTATGTGCAGACGCGTGCGATGATGCCGACAGTATCCTGACCGACGACGGTGATGATTGCCTTGTTCATGGAACTCCCTAAACGTTAGGTGCGAATATCCAGTTGCCGTCTCGGCGAATTGCCGGACGTGCCCTCAAGTATAGGGAAGGCACGTGCCAAAACACGTGCCTTCCACCTATTTGCCTTACATACTGAGATGACTGCCGGTTACCACCTGCCGCTGTAGCAGCTGTATGTCACCGCCAGATGCCGTCGAGCACACGCACATCCACGCAATCGACCTTGCCGTCGGCAACAAAACGGAACTCGCCATCGCCGTCCGCGCCTTGGAACAGCATGCTGCCGGCCGCTTCGCCGTTGTTAAGGAAGACTTCCACCACATTGCGGTCGAAGAAGATTTCGACGCGACGCACGTCGGTGATGCCGCTATCGAAATCAACGTTGTCCACGACTGTTCCCTTCGTGACCAGTCGGGTCACGCCGTTGCGACGCTGCAGCTGCAATTCCATCGAATTACCATTGGCGGGATTGGTACCGGTCGCGATGAGCATTGTGAAATCGTTATCGTCGGCCAGATGCATGTCCGTGTAATACGCGTTGTTCGGCACAATGAAGAAGGTCCCGTTTTCGTCTGCATGAGCTTCCAAACGATCGCCTAGCAGCTGCTCGTACGCTTCCTTGACAGGACGGCTGGTCAGGCGGCCGTCGCGCACGTGCAGTTCACGTGGTAGCGACATCATACCGTTGGCAATGCACGGCTTTTCCACGCGCATCGCGGGAAAGTCGGTATACCAGCCGAACACGATACGACGGCCGTCGTCGTCGGCAAAGCTTTGCGTGGCGTAGTAGCCGGTACCGAAATCGCACCAATCGCTGTTCCCTACCTGCAAACGTGGACCTTCGGCGGTGTCCTTGAGATCACCAACATACCAACGCACCTGCTGGAAACGACCTTGCTTGTCACGGTAGTGCATCAACGCGCCGATGGCGACCGTCTTGCCGTCGAGCTGGAACAGGTCAGGACATTCGTAGGTACGCGATAGCTGGTGGCCGAAATCGGCGAGCACCGGTCCTTCATACTGCCACGTCACGTTGCGCTTGAGCGGTTTCTTCGCGGAGAAGAGCGCCATGGCAGGCACCGTATCCATATTGGGCTTGTCGGCGCCGGGCCTGCCTTGCGGACCGCACGTGAACCAGCCGTCTGTACCCTGTACGCTGATGCCAGGCGCCGCGGAGAACACAGCATCAGTATCGAATTCGGAGACCGGCAGATTCGTGGCGGTCACCATGTAAGCGCGTTCCGGATTGATCGCCTCGCCGGACATGCCGGTTTCCACCTTCGGATCACGGAAATCGAAGCCAAAACCATCGTTAACGCGCAACGCGACCGGAGATTCGACACTCACATGCACGCCATCCTCACACAAGCAGGTGGTCTGGTATTCAGTAACAGACGATTCGTCTCCGCGAGTCTCCAGGTGCCGGGTCAGGTACAGGCGAATGGCGGCCGCATCATCACCCTTGCAAGGATTGTCACACGCATCCACCGTCACCGCGGATCCGGAGAACGCGCCACCAACGATGCGTTCGTCGATATGCAGCTCCGGCTGCGGTTCGAGGAAGATTGGCAGATGCGTCCAATGCACCAGATCGCGGCTCACCGCATGGCCCCAGTGCATATTGTCCCAGCCAAAACCATACGGATTGATTGGTAGAACAGATGGTAGCGTCCTTGGAAACGACACAGGCCGTTAGGATCATTCATCCAGCGAGCGAATGGCTCGAAATGCGCCGCAGGACGAGCGAAACGATCATAGATCTGCTCCAGCGTCGGCTGCGTATCCCATTCATTGTCGTACGGATTCATGCTGATGAAACGCACGCCTTCATCAAGGAGATTCTCACACTCGGACAAGTAGGCGAACCGTACGGTCAGTCGGAGCGCACTCACCGTAATACGCACGTTCGTCGGCACCGGAATCAAGAAATGGTGGCGACGCTCGGCCACCGGCATGGCATGGCTGGCGATTTGATGGCCGTCCCCGTCGGTAATGGTGACGGCAGCGTCATCGCCGCATCTTTCGGCGAACAATTCCAGCAAACGGTAGCCGCCGGTTTCGATGGCAACGGAATAGTTGTCAGGCATAATAATCTCCTCCACAACGCCACATGATCGGATATCACGTGACTACGCATTGAAAAACAGATAATCGGAAAACCAAATATGAAAAAAAGGGAACGTCCGTCACAACACGATGGAATCGCGTTCGATGATGCGACAGCGCAATGCCGTTTTGCTGCCATCACGTTGCCTCTGCACCGCCATGCCACGATCGGACTCAAGATCAGCTACGGCCTTATCGCCGTCAAGCATGGCAACCAGTTGCCGAACCGCTTCAAAACCCATCTCATAATGGGGCAATTCCAGCGTAGTCAGTGATGGTTTAATCACATTAGTGATGAACGGCTGGTTATCGATGCTAATCACCGACACGTCAGCGCCGATGCGCACTCCGCGTTCTCGCGCGGCTTCGTAGATGAAAGTGGCGCGCACATCGTTGAAACAAAAGATGCCGTCCGGCTTGATTTCGTCGACACCCGCGCCGCCTCAGCAGCAGCGTTGGTCGTCTCCAATACATTGACGACCAAAGCGTCATCGAATGGAATGCCCGCTTCCGCAAGCGCACGTCGGTAACCAGTCAGACGTTGACCTTGCGCGACGATGGGGGTTGCGGAACCGTAGTAGACAATGCGTCTGCATCCAGCTTTGATCAGACGGTCGGTGGCATCATACCCCGCCAGTTCATCATCGGGGTAGACCGAGGGAACTCGCCCCGCTGCATCCTCACTGTCCACCACCACGGTCGGGCTGCCTTCCAAGACTTCGGGAATGTCCACTTTGCGGTGGAACATCATGGCGTATAGGAAGCCATCCACGTTGTATCGGAGCAGGGCGGATATTTCTTGGTTCTCGAGTTCAGCGTCATTATTGGTGTTCGTGGTAAGCAGTATGTATCCGAGCTTGCTCGCAGCATCCTGCGCACCTTCGAGTACCTTGCTCGCGTACGGGGTCGTGGCGATCTCATCGGTCACAAATCCCAAGGCGTTGGATTTGTTGGTACGTAGGGTACGCGCCACGGAATTAGGCTTGTACCCCATGTTCTCGGCAGTCGCACGGATTTTCTGCGCAACCGCCTTGCTGACGCGATTGTGATCCTTGTTGTTCATAACCAAAGACACAGTGCATACGGAAACACCCGCTTCCTTAGCTATGTCTTTGATGGATACCAATCGTTTGGACCTGTTCACTCGTTGACTTACTGACGACTGCACCATCTTATCACCCCCTTTTTTACGAACATGTCACGATGTCTGGTTTCGGGCGCAGCCCGTGCTCTGTTCCATGCGATCATGAATGTCCATTCCAGGCAGACGTCCGAACGAATAAATAATCCATGACGTGCAGAACATCGGCAGCGACAAACCGAACACCATGAGAATTCCAGGCCATTGCACCCATACAAGCACGGTAAGAATCAGCAGTCCAACCTGCAGAAGGCTGCACAACGGGCGTGCCACAATCATCGCCAGTGTTGTACGAACAATCCAGACGGAATTCTCTTCATAGTTCGCGCGCACCACCCAAACCAAGGACGAGAACACTGCCAAAACTACGATGATGAGCAGCAGCACGCCGGAAACCATGATGTCGAAATCGCCGCGAGCATGCCAGTTCATTACGCAGTAGTCGACGATGACCACGGCCCAGAGAATAATCAAAGGCCAACCGAAAAGATTCGCGCGCTTGACTTCGCTTTTCCAGAAGCCGTGAAACGTCGTCCAAACTTCCTTGGCCCGCATTGAACGGTCCTCAGAAAGCACCCACGCACGGAACGTAGCCTGCGCAGCCGCGAACGAGGGGAGAAATCCCAGCACGACGGCTCCCATCAGAGTGTGCGCGAGTATGGCCACGTTGACCACGAAAATCGCGACTAGCAGACGGCAGAACCGCTCGTAGGCCACAGAGAAGCGGGCAAGCATAGCGAATCCTTTCTATCGGCTGGCTTTTAGATTGGTTGTCTCTTGTCGGATTGCGTTTGACTCAACCCTTGACCGCGCCGAGCATCACGCCCTTGTTGAAGTACTTCTGCAAGAACGGATAGAGCACAAGCAGAGGCAGTAGAGACGATGATGATGCCGAACTTGATCTGATCGGCGGCCTGCTGCTGCGCAGCCGCGTTGACATTGGTTCCAGTACCCTGCGCCACCAGCAGCAACTGCTGCAACACCACCTGCAATGGCTGCTTCTTGTCGTCGGTGATGTAGATAAGGCCCGTCATGAAGTCGTTCCAGTGGCCGACAAAGTAGTACAGACCAATTACAGCCAGAATCGCGGAGCTTAACGGCAGCACAATCTTGAAGAAGTAGCCAAAATAGCTCAGCCCGTCGATCTGGGCCGCGTCGAAGAGCTCTTCGGGGATAGAGGTTTCGAAGAAGGAGCGGGCCACGATCACGTTGTACACGGAAACCGCGCCAGGCAGAATGAACACCCACATGCTGTTGTTGATGCCGAGGCTCTTGTACAGCAGGTAGTTCGGAATCAGGCCGCCGGCGATGAACATGGTCACGGTGAACAGGAACATGATCACGCGTCGCGGCTTGAACTCGCGACGGGATAGCGCGAAGGCGCAGGGAATGGTCACTGCCATGTTGACCGCGGTGCCGACCACCGAATAGATGATGGTGTTGAGATAGCCTGCCAGATGCGCTGGTTGGCGAACACCTTAGCATAGCCAACGAAGGTCACACCCTTGGGTAGCAGCAGCACTTCACCGCCGGCCACGGCGTTCGGATTTGAAAATGATGCGATGACCACGAACCACAGCGGGTAGAGCACCGCCACAATGGTCAGGAGCAGCAGCACATTGATGACGCCCGACACCGCCAGGTCACCCGGCTTCTGCTTCTGGCGCACGTGCTTGTTCCAGGGAATGTCGTTCTTGTTCTGGGTAACAGCCTCAATTGTTGCAGACATGATAAAACCCTTCTAGAAAATGCTCGTATCGGAAACGCGCTTGGCGATTGCATTCGCGGTGATCAGGAAGATGAAGTTGACCAATGTGTTGAACAGGCCGATTGCCGTCGAATACGAGTATTGGCCGTTGATAATACCGATTTTGTAGGTGTATGTGGCGATGACTTCGGTGGCCGGCATGTTCAGCGAGTTCTGCATCAGATAGATCTTGTCGAAGCCCACGTTGAGCACGGAGCCCATGTTCATGATGAGCAGGATCGCACATGTCGGCATGATCGCAGGAATATCGACGTAGCGAATCAACTGCAGACGGCCTGCACCGTCGATCTTCGCCGCCTCGTACAGCGATGTGTTCACACCGGCGAGCGCAGCCAGGTAGATGATGGAGTTCCAACCAACATGCTGCCAGACTTCGGAGATCCAATAGACCGCGGTGATGGCGCTGGTGGAGCCCATCAGTGATTCATCACCGAAGAAGCGACCGAGAATGCCGGTACCAGGAGTCAGGAAGATGTTGAGCATGGAGACGATGACCACCACGGAGATGAAGTGGGGCATGTAGGTGATCGTTTGTACGAAACCCTTGATTTTCTTAGAACCGATCTGATTGATCAGCAGGGCCAGAATAATCGGAAAGATGAAGCCCATGACCAGTGTCCAAAGGGAAATGCGGATGGTGTTGGTCATGATCTCGCCAAACAGCGGGTTGTGGAAGAATTCCAGGAAGTATTTGAAACCGACGAATTTGCCGCCGGTCAGGCCTTTGGTCGGATCGAACTCGCGGAAGGCGAGCTGGATGCCCCACATCGGCACGTAGGAGAACAGTCCCACGAAGAACAATGCCGGAGCGGAAAGAATCCACAACTGCCAGTAGCGACGTAAATGGTCGGCGATGCGATCGAGCAGACCTGGTTTCTTGCGGTCGGGAGCCGCTTCCATCGCCACGGTCCGTGCAGCAACGCCTTGCGATGTTTGTGCACTCATGTTGGTCTCCAATTTAGGATGATTGCTAGGGAACAAAAATGCGGGGTCCGGCGGCAGTCACGGGAGAGAAACGAACCCGTGCGATGGACCCGCGGTATTACTTGGCTACTTGGTGTACTTGTCGTACCACTTCTGCCAAATCTTGATGTTGGCGTCGAGGCCGAGGGTCGGTTCGGACACCTTTTTCACGTAGGCATCCCATTCCTTGTCGATGCCGCCCTTCTGGACCCACTTCGCGATCTGGTTGTTCGCGTAGTTGGAGATGGCGGTGTTGTTGTTTTGCAGGGTGTTGGAGTCCTCGGTATCCGGGCGCACGTAAATCGGTACGACATCCTTGACGCCGTCGACGCGGTTGCGCGCCTCACGAATGGCCAAATCGGACGCAGTGACCTGGTCGGCGTTGGTGTCGTTGACCATCTTCACGTCGTCGCGAATCCAGCCACCGAAGCGGTCCTGCAGGGCGACGGCGCGGGTATCAGGATATTCGGCGTAGGCTTTAGCCTTGTCGATGGTGTACTGGTGGTCGCCGTCATCGGAGACGATATCCGGAATAGAGCCGAAGAATCCAGCCACGGAAAGCTTCTCGCCATACATGGCGTCGATCACCTTGTAGATGGCGTCCTGGTTGGCTGCGTTCGGGTTGACGGTCAGGCCGGAACCGGAGTAGGCCCAGCGGCAGGCGTCCTGGGAATAATCCCACTTGACCTGGGAGTCGGGCGTGGAGGCGTCCTTCTTCAGCGGCGGCAGGGTGACGTACTGGCCGCCAAGCGCGTTGCCGTATTCGGCGTAGTTGGACCAACCGAAGGAGACGCCGGTCAGCGCGGTCTTGCCGTCACTGACGGTCTGCGAAGTGTATTGCGAGGCGTCGCGGGTGAGCACATCCTTCGGGATAAGGCCCTTGGCCATGAGTCCGTGCAGGTAGGAGACGACGTCCTTGAGCGCGTCGGAGGTGTAATAGCTCTTAACCTTGCCGTTGTCCACGTAGTAGCCCTGTTCGGAAGCGCCGCCGCCCATGAAGGAGGTGACCACGCTTCGGAGTTCATCAGCGCCAGAGGCTCCACAGGCCGAAGCCGAGGCTGCGGATATTCATCGGCACCTCATCAGCCTTGCCGTTGCCGTTCGGATCCTGGGTCTTGAATGCATCGAGCACGTTCTCGAGCTCGTCCCAAGTGGTCGGCATCTGGAGTCCCAGCTTGTCCAGCCAGGTCTTGTTGATGAACATGTGAGTGCCGGAAACCTCGTAACCCTTGCCGCGGTCGGAGGGCAGCATGGCGATCTTGGTGCCATCGGTAACGTACTTCGCGCGCCCGGCTGGGCCTTGAGGAACTTCTTGACGTTCGGCATCTTGTCCAGATGCGGCTTGAGATCCTCGAAATAGGTGCTGTACTTAGCCGCATCCACCATGCTGAACAAGCTCAAGCCGATGTCCGGGAATTCACCGGCGGCCATCTTGGCGCTCTTCTGCTGGCCCCACGCGTTGTCGGAGACTTCCTGCCATTTGATGGTGCAGTCGCAGGCGGCTTCCAGATCCTTGGTGTACTGGGTGTCCTGCATCGGATGATCAGTCACGTTGCGACGAACCAGAATGTTGACGATTGGCTTGCCGTTCTCGTCTGTGGTGGCCTGCTTGTTGCCGCAGGCGGCAAACGTCGTGACCATAGTCGCGACTGCAGCTATTGATGCCAACAGGCGAACACTTCTTCGTGCCATGATTAGGCTCCTTCTTCCTTGATGTTTCCTCCTCGTACCGATGTAAGACGCACCGGTACGACCCCGTCAGCCACTTGCTTTGTGGTTGTTTCTTTGCGGTGGTTAACACTATAAATCGTTAATCGTTTAATGTCAAACGTTAATCGTTTATTTCAATAGTTAACGTTCTCATCGATCAGACCAACCAGCGCCGCAAACGTAAACTTCGGCTCCATACTGCCGTCCTTGCAGAACACCGGAATCACCCACATCGCGACACGCCGTTAATCGTATAACGTATCGTTTTTCATCAAATACGCGTACAACCCGTCCGTTGTACGCGCAAAAGCGTAGCCGAACAGGACGGCCGCCGAGGCGACAGTCGCTACTTACGAAAGCCGCATTCCTCCTTCAGGAAGAAGGAGAGCACGAGTACGCTCACAGACAGCACCAAACCAAATACGTAGCTGCACCCGGGAGCCGGAGATGAAGCATTCGGCATCGTGCCTGCTGGCCATCGTCGTGAGATAGCTGTGCACCCATCTGGTCCACAGTAAATCATGAAAAACGCGCGTTGCGCACGTCCTTTTCATGGACGTGCGCCAACCGCGCGTTTTGCATTCAGCTTCTGCGATCAGCCTCGCGGCTCGCGGAAGCCGCAGCGAACGCCGGCAAGGCGCGAGGTGCGTTGAAACCTTCCTTTTCGAAGCGGTCAGCAATCTTCTGTGCGATCTCGTGCCCCTGGCCCTTATCCACCAGGCGATGATGGAGCCACCAAAGCCGCCGCCGGTCATACGCGCACCATACGCACCGTTGGCACGGGCCACGTCCACGGCAATATCCAACTCGGGCACAGTCACTTCATAATCCGCAGCGAGCGAATCATGAGACGCGTTGAACAGTCGGCCGGCCTCGTCGATCTTGCCGTTGGCGAAGGCACGCACGAAGGAGTTGACACGGGCGATTTCGGTGATGACGTGGCGCACGCGCTTCTTCATCGTGTCGTCTTCCAGCTTGTCGAGCGTTTCCTTGAGCGCCTGGAACGGATCGTCGGACTTGGCGATGCTGTCGGCGACCACACGCAGGTTGGCCACGCCGAGGATTTCGGCGGCCTTCTCGCAAGTGGCGCGACGCTGGGCATACTGTCCGTCGTTGAGCTGGTGCGGAGCCTGAGTGTCAAGCACCAGCAGTTCCAGACCGTACTTGTCGAGATCGAATTCCTGCTGGGAGACGTTCTCCAGCGGGCTCAGCTCTGGACGGCAATCAAGACGCAACGCATGGCCGAAAGTGCAGCGCATGGATGCGTTCTGATCGAGCCCACCGGTGGACGCGCCCGCCATGTCGTTTTCCGACTTGATGGCGGCGTTGATCAGCGTCACACGACCGGCATCGGATGCGCCATAACCCAAACCGTACACGTCATCCAACGCCAAGGCGGTGGAGCAGGTCATGGCTGCGGAGGAGCTCAGACCGGATCCGAGCGGCACGCAGGAGGAGAATGCCGCATCGAAGCCCTGCACCGCATCGAAGCCGGCTTCGCGCAATGCCCAGGCAACGCCTACCGGGTAGCGGCCCAGCCTTCCACGCCACCGGCCTGCAGGCCGTCGAGGTCGGCTTCGGTGACGTTTTCGGAGTCAACGTCGGAAACCACGCGCACCTTGGTGTCTTCACGCGGCTTGAGCGCGATGAACGTGCGGTGCGGCAGTGCGATCGGCAGGCACAGGCCCGCGTTGTAGTCGGTGTGTTCGCCGATCAGGTTCACACGGCCCGGTGCGGCCCATACGCCAGCCGGCTCCTCACCGTAGGTGGCACGGAACAGATCGGTCGCGTTCTTCACACCCTCGTCGTGCGAGAGCGGCTCAATGAATTCAACAGCAGTCATTGGTGTTTTGTCCTTTGGGTTTTATTGGCTTTCAGCCTTCGATATCGATTGGTCCGAGCTCGTGGAAGCGCTTGGCGATGAGTTCCGGCGTGGTGTCGGAAACCCATGCGGCCATGCCGGATTCGGATCCGGCCAGATACTTGATCTTGTTGGCTGCGCGGCGGAACGAGAAGAACTGCAGGTTCAGGCGGTAGTTTTCACGGCGTACGTCGTGGATCGGAGCCTGATGCCATGCTGCGATGTACGGCAGGTCCATACCCTTGCCGTCACCCTTGTCGAAGAACGCGTTGCCGCGCTTGAGCAGGGTGGAGTACATGACGGCCAGATCCCAACGTTCCTGGTCGTTGAGCTCGTCGAGGGTGAGCACGTCGCGCACCGGGGCCACATGCACCTCGAGGGGCCAGCGGGCTGCTGCTGGCACGTAGGCCACCCAGCTGTGGTTGCGCATGACGATGCGCTCCCCGGCCTCGATTTCGGAGTTCATGAGATCCTTGAGCAGGTTGCCGCCGGTCTTCTCATGGTAGGCTTCGGTCTGCTTGAGTTCGGCTTCCATCTTCGGCGCGATGAACGGGTAGCAGTAGACCTGTCCGTGAGGGTGCGCCAGGGAGACGCCGATTTCCTGTCCGTGGTTTTCGAACGGGAAGATCTGTTCGATGCCTTCCATCTTGGAGATTTCGGCGGTACGGAACGCCCATGCTTCCACGACGGTGCGCAGACGGGAGACCGGTAGGTCTGCCGGCAGACCATTTTCGTCCGGGTCGAAGCAGATCACTTCGCAGCGGCCTGCGGCGAGCTTCTTCTCCCACAGCGGGTTGCCGTTGACGTATTCCACGGCTTCGGAACGGCCCGGCACGCGAACCATGGACGGGAAGCGGTTTTCGAACACGACCACGTTGTAGTCGGTGTCCGGCACTTCGCCGTCTTGGTACGGGTCGCCCGGCTTGCGTGCGGCCAGCGGGTTGCCTTTGGCGGTGGCGCCAGGGCCCGCGGTGATCGGACGGTTCATGCGTGCGGTCGCCATAGGAATCCAGTCGCCGGTCAGTGGATCGCGACGCATTTCCGGAGCAGCGTACGGCACTTCCTCACCGGCCGCGTTGAGCTGGTTGGAGAAACGGTATGCCAGCTGACGAGGATCGTTCAGTTCGCGCGTCTTCGCGCCGGAAACGTATTCCGGATCATCGTCGAGGTAGAAGAAAGCGCGGCCATCGGCGAGCGTGGTCGGCGTGATGCGAATGTGCTCCTTCGCGTACTCTCCGGGAGTGTAGTTTGCGAATTCACTCATTATGGTTATTCACCTTCCTGAATAGGCTCGCTCTGGTGTGCCAGCACGAGCTCTTTAACCAAATCCCTTGTTTTCCCAACCGAATCGGGGTCTAGTCCATCATCGGTAATGACCGTGTCCACCTGGTCGAAGCGTGCGAAAAGCGACAATGATGTGCAGCTCCACTTGGTGTGATCGGTCAAAATTATGGTGCGATCGGCAATGTCCATCATTGCCATATCGGTTGCGGCCTCAAGCGAGTTCGGCATGAGGAAGCCGCGCGGAATGGACACGGAATGCGTGCCCAGGAAGACTGTGTTGACGCGCAGGGAGGCCACCACTTTGTCTGCGATCGGGCCTACGAGCGAGTTGGATCGGGTGGTCACGCCGCCGGTCACGATGACTTCCACGTCTTTCGATTCCAGCGCCTGCACCAGTTCCGCCACCGGAATGGAGTTGGTGAGGATGGTGATCCCCGACGACTGCTGTGATTCCAACAGATGTTGCGCGAATACGTATGCGGTGGTGCCGCCGCCGATGGCGATCACGTCGCCGGGTGCCACATATTTGATGGCTTCCTGTGCGATGGCGTCCTTCAATCCGATGTCCATCTGCGACTTTACGGAGAACAGCGGCTCACTCAGCAGCGTGCTGGTGGTGACGGCGCCGCCGTGCACACGCTTCAGCAGACCCTTGTCGGCCAGATCGGCGATATCGCGTCGGATGGTCATGGCGGAAACGCCCAATTCCTTGGACAATGCGGTGATACGCACCGCACCGCGGGTACGCAACCTGCTCAAAATCAAATGCTGACGTTGTGACGATATCATTCGAACATTATCGCACATGTTCACTCAAAATAAAAACTGAGATGAGCGTTTCGCGCGTTTTCCTCACGAAAAAATATACTTGGCACTCCTGTAATCGTTCAAATCGAACAAAAACGAACGTCGACATCCCGTCAGCGAAATCAATCGACGTGTTGCTTTCCTGCGACAAACGGTGCGAGAATAGTGAACCATGACGTATGTTTCTGAGAATTTCTGGCACGATGCGGTGAACAAAGCCACCACAGATCTCTTCACCTTCGGCTACAAGCACATCATCAAGCCGCATTTCGTGTTCAATCAGACGCCCGATGTGGCGCACGACCAGATGATTCAGTTCTGCAAGATCACCAAGAACATTCCGCCGCTGATGTGGGCGTGCCGTGAAATGCTCAACTATTCCGACCCCGTGCTGGAAACCAGCGTGATGGGCGTCGACTTCGTCAATCCGTTCGGCCTTTCCGCCGGCCTCGACAAGAACTGCGAGATGCCGGTGCTGCTCGACAACGCCGGCTTCGGCTTCGAAACGGTCGGATCCACCACGTCTCGTCCGTGCCCCGGCAATCCGAAGCGTGGTTCCACCGTCTGCCCGAATATGATTCGATGATGGTGCATGTCGGTCTTGCCAATGAGGGTTCGGAAATCGTTGTTCCGCGCGCGGAACAGGCTTGGACGAAGGCGCGCGACATGCAGATTTCCGTGTCGATCGCGCGTACGAATGACGATAAGACCGGCGATTTGGACGAAGGCATCGAGGATTACTGCATTTCGATGCGCCGCACGGCCGGTCGCACCTCCATGGTCGAAGTGAACATCTCCTGCCCGAACACGATGGCCGGCGAACCGTTCAATCAGAGCCCTGAAGCGCTCGACAAGCTGTTCACCGAACTCGACAAGATCGAACGTCCACAGCCCACGCTGGTGAAGATGCCGTTGAATAAGTCCTGGGAAGAGTTCAAGGATCTGCTTGACGTGCTTGCCGAACACAATGTGCAGGCTTGTCGATTGCGAATCTGCAGAAGGACCGCGCCGGCATGGAGATTCCTCGCGATTGGGAGGGCGGACTGTCAGGTTCGCCATGCTATGAGGCCAGCAACGAACGCATCAAGCAGGTGTACCGCGAGTATGGCGACCGTTTTGCGATTGCCGGCATCGGCGGCGTGTTCACTCCGCAGCAGGCGTATGCGAAGATTCGTTCCGGCTCGTCGTTGGTCATGTTCATCAGCTCGCTGATGTATCGCGGACCGCAGCAGATCACCGTGTTGAAGCGCGGCCTTGCCGAACTGCTCAAGCGCGACGGATTCGACCATGTGAGCCAGGCTGTCGGCATCGACGCCTGATACCGATTATTTCAATCGGCAGCGAGCACCAAATAATAATGCGCCCTGCGACCGCCAACGCGGTGCAGCGCATTATTGTTGTTCGATTGTTGTTCGATATTACCTTGGTTATTGGTTGCGTTTAGTATGCGCCACGCACATACTGCGGCTGGTAGGGCGCATCTTCGGTCGGAATACCGAGCTTGTGGGCGGCGCGAAGAGGCCAATTCGGATCACGAAGCGCCGCACGTCCGATTTCGATGGCGTCGGCGGCACCGGATTTCAAAATCTTCTTGGCCTGCTTCGCTTGGTGATCAATCCGACGGCCGTGGTTGGAATTTCGGCACGCGAGCGCACCTGTTCGGCGAATGGAACCTGATAATCGGGTTTGACGGGAATGGTCACGCCCGGAATCATGCCTCCGGTGGAGACGTCCATCAGATCGACACCGTGCTTCTTCAGGACTTTGGCAAGGTCGACGGTCTGATCGAGATCCCAGCCTCCGGCGGCCCAATCGGTCGCGGAAACGCGCACCAGCACCGGCATGGTGTCGGGGATGACGGAACGCACGGCGTCCACGACTTCGACCAGTATGCGGATACGGTTGTCGAACGATCCGCCGTATTCATCCTCGCGCTCGTTGATCAGCGGATCGAGGAATTGCGACAGCAGATAGCCGTGGGCCGCATGAATTTCCACCGCGTCGAAGCCGATATCATAAGCACGCCAAGCGGCGTCGCGGAACTGGTCGACGATGGCATGGATTTCGTCAACGGTGAGTTCGCGAGGCTTGTCCAACGGCCCGAACGCGTTGACGCTTGGCCCCACGGTCTGCCATCCGCCCTGCTCTTCCGGCACGCTCTCATGCTCGTATCCGATGGAGAAGCAGCCGGTGGAAGCCTTGCGTCCGGCATGGTTGAGCTGCACCGCCATCGTCGCGCCGGCGGCCTTCGCATCGGCAACGATCCAACGCCATGCGTCCATCTGCTCGTCGGCCCACAATCCCAAGTCGCACGGCGAAATACGACCCTCCGGCGTCACTGCGGTGGCTTCCACGATAACCATGCCGAAACCGCCCATGGCACGTGACACATAATGCTGGTAGTGGAATGGCGTGGGCAGGCCATCCTGGGCCAACGCGGAATACGTATCCATTGGCGGCAGCCAGATGCGGTTGCGCACGGTCATGCCACGCAAAGTCATAGGATCGAACAGGCCAACCGTGCCATTGGTTGTAGCCTTCTTCGACCGCTTCGCCTTCTTTTCGTCTTCGCTCATCGTAGTAGCTCCCCTCCGGTCGCACCTACTGGCTCCTTGCCGATCGGCTGAACCTTCTTCTTGTATTCCCCTTGAGCTTCTCTGGAGATTTCGTGCCATAAAACCGGCACTATCTGCATTCTACGCAGAACGCGCCGAGCGTGGCGGGCGTTCATTGATTGTTCACTTCCATTCGCTGAATTGCGGAAGCGTCACTCATCTTCGGTCTGCTGCTGATCCTGATCATCCTGCTGGTCGTTCTGCTGGCTTTGCTGCTGAAGCGACTGGTTCTGCTGCTGAATGATTGTGCTTTGCTGCTGGGTGGCATTCTGCTTTCCACCGCCGATCTTGGTGACCGTGCTGGATGTTGCGGAATACTTGGCCGCAGGCTGCCCATAATCGTTGTCAATCGGCAGCTGTTTGCGTTCCGCATAAGCATTCATAAAGTCACGCCATGCCGGGGCCGCGATGGTGGAACCATCCCAGTAGCTGTGGTACTGGCCGTTGATAGCGATATTCGCAATCGGGTGGCCAACCGGGTTCTGCACGTCACCGACGAGCACGAATGTAGCGATCTGGTTCGGAATGAAACCACCCGTCGTAACTAGCTGATCCTCGTGGGTACCGGTCTTGGCGAAGGTCTTACGTCCATTGGCCAGCTGTGCCACACCGCCTGCGCCGTCAGGACGGACAACGCCTTGATTCATGGCCCAAGCAAGCGTTTGGATGATTTCCGGATCGACCGCCTGATGGCAGTTCGCGGAAGGCACCTTAATATCATTGCCGTCCACATCAGTCACCTGCTTCAGCGCGATCGGATCGCACTGCACGCCATTGGACGCATATACAGCGAAGATGCTTGCCATCGTCAGCGGGGACACGTTGACGTTGCCGACCATCATGGCAGGCACGAATGATGAGGTCTTGTCGAGCGTCTCACCGGTATTCGCATCATGATAGCCAAGTTCAGTTGCGGTATCGGCAATCTTGCACAAGCCGATGATGGATCCCATGGAAGCCTGCGTGGTGTTATGAGACCTTGCCAAAGCCAATGCCGGCGTTTCCGGGTTCACCGTTCCATTGGTTATTGCGTTGGTGACGTTCCACGTATCAGTGCCGCCGGTATAACGATCGCATGCGAACAACGAGGTCGAATACCTCGTGGACGTCTGCAGGTTTTCGTTGACGGAATGTCCCGCTTCCATCCATGCCACCAGATTGACAGGCTTCCACGACGAGCCGATGGAGAAGCCCATGCCGCCGCCGTCTTCTCGATCCACGGCATAGTTCATGGAATCCCTGGTCTGGTCGTTCTGCGCCGCTTCGGTGGCATCATACGTTCGATTCAGACCGAAGCCCAACACTTCTCCGGTACCCGGTTTGACGGACGCCATCACGATTTCCATGCCGGAGGAATCTTCCGGTGGGATGGTGTTGCGCGCGGTTTCATTCAACAAGGTGTTGGCATCGATATCCAACGTGGTGACGATCTTCAGACCGCCTTCTTTCAGCAGCTTTTCTCGATCCTCACTGGTCTTGCCGAATTCCTTGGAATTCAAGATCTTGTGCACCACGTAATCGCAGAAATAGCCCGCATCATAGTCCGCGGCCATGCAACCGGTGGAAATAGGCTGGACATCAAGCGTATCTGCGAGCGGAGTATTGACCGCCTCCTGATATTCCGCATCCGAAATATAGCCCTGCTCGTTCATCAGCTGCAGCACGATATTGCGTTGCTTCTCGGATTCCGGCTGGTTCGATTCGACGGAAGGATCGTAAGCGTTCGGATTCTTGGTGATTGCCGCGATGGTGGCGGACTGCACGATGTTCAGCTGATCTGCGGTGGTGTTGAAATACCGCTTCGCAGCCGCCTGCACGCCATAGAGCTATTGCCGCCAAACTGTGCGATATTGAGATATCCCTGCAAAATTTCAGGCTTGGAATACTGCTTTTCCATTTGCACGGAAATCAGCATTTCCCTCATTTTTCGTGCGATGGTATCTTCCGACGCATGGTATTGTGCAATCGGATCGTCATCCTGCTGCGCCTGCAGGATCAGCACGTTTTTGACATACTGCTGGGTAAGGGAGGAACCGCCCTGATGGTCGCCCTTCATATATGTTTGGACGAACGCGCGGAACACACCCTGCACATCAACGCCGCCGTGAGTGAAGAATCGTCTGTCTTCACGCGCTACCACGGCCTGCTGCATGTATTTGGAAATCTTCTTCAACGGCACGACTTCACGATTCTGATCCCAGAATTCGGTGATTTTCGTGGTGCCATCGGAAGCGTACATGGTCGACTTCTGCGGCAGGCTGGTCACATCAAAATCAATACCTTCGACCGACAGCGACGGAATAACCGCCTTGGCGACGCTGTTCGCGCCGAAAACCGCCGGTAGGAGGAACAAACTGGCGGCCACGCCGCCACCCACACTCAGCGTGATGTAGGCAATCACGAGTGCGAGCACACGTTGAACGGTCAAAGTCTTCTTTTCGGGCATGGTGCCCATTCTAAAGTGGTGGGTCTACTAATCAACCGGCCGATCGCAGCCATCACGGGTTTCTCACAAACAACCGTAAAACTTGAAAAACACTGGAAAACAGTCGAAAATTATCGTCTCGATCGTCGAATAAGCATGCCAGGCTGGTAGATGATGATGGAACGGCCCTCACGCGCAATCCATCCACGGTTGGCGAAATCCATCAGCGCCTTGTTCACCGTCTCGCGCGACGAACCGACCAGCTGCGCCATTTCCTCCTGCGTCAGATCGTGCGGCACCTTCAACCCCGCCTCGACCGGCTCGCCGAAGCGTGACGCCAGATTCAGCAGCGTTTTCGCCAAACGTCCCGGCACGTCCATGAACACAAGCTCCGAAATGCGCTCGTTGTTGTCACGCATGCGATGCGCGAGCACCTGAAGCATGTCGACGGCCACGCGCGGATGCTCGTCAAGCCATGCGAACAGGGCGTCATGCTCAAGCCATACGACTTTCGTGTCACTGGTCATGGCCACGGCGGACGCGGTGCGCGGTCCACCATGCGGATCGAACACCGGAATCTCACCCAGCACTTCGCCGTACGCATGAATGCTCAACAACTGCACACGTCTGTCGGACGATTGCCGGATCAGTTTGACGCGCCCGCGTTCCAGCAGATACATGCGGTGATCGGTGTCGCCTTCGCGGAAAATATAGTCGCCCTTGCTGTATTCGGCATGCTGCAGATGCGGCAGCAGTTCCTCCGCCTCTTCGGAAGAAACCTGCTTGAACAACGCGGTGTGCAGCAACGTCGCGCTTTCGCCACTGGGTCCACTATTGGTCTCGTTTGGCGTAGCATTTGTCACACCTCCGTTCATAGGCACATCCTCTGGGCACGCCGCCAGGCGTGTTGCCGGGCGCGCTGCCGCGGCTTCGAAAGCTTGTTGCGATTCCACATGCCCTCACGGAACACCAAGCTTTCGTAACGTTCTCATTGCCCTTGATATCAGGGGCGGCTTCGACCATCGGGCTACATTGTAACTCGCCTGGCGGCGTCGAGCAGCCGTTCAACCACGTCTTCACGACTCATGCCCGTCTGCGAGCGCATTGGATCGACTCGTTTTACCGCTGATTTCACCGCTTTGTCCGACATTTTCTCACGTGAGGTGTTCAATACCCGCCCCATTTTTTCCGCGTCGATATCGTAGGCGAGGGTCACGTGGTGCAGTATGGCGCCAGGCCCTCCCTCTACTGGTGTGAATCGGCGTTGTGCGGCTCCGCCGAGTTTGCCGTATTGCGTGGCGATGTCGTTGAGTCCGGAGAATCGTACGTCGAGCCCGAGTTCCTTAAGCGCGCGCACCAGCCAGAAATCGCAGAGCCGGTATGATTCCTCGATGCTTATGCCTTGGGTGAAATCGAACGGCGCGTACAACGAGTAGGTGATGGTATTGCCCGGTTCGATGAACATCGCCCCGCCGCCGGTGCAACGTCGGACCACGGTGAATCCTTCCTTCTGCGCGACCGCCGTATTGACTTCGTCTTCGAGCGACTGGAATTTGCCGATGACCACGGCCGGAGCGGCCCATTCCCAGATACGCAGCGTGGGTTCGCGTTTGCCTGCCGCCACTTCGCGCGCCCATGCGATGTCAGTTTCCATTTGTTCGTTCGGGTCGCGCGGCTTGTCGTGGATGACGGTCGGTTTCAGGTCCCGCCAGCGTTCCAGATATTCCTCTTGTGTCAGCGCATTATGCATTCCCGGTTGTTCCCCGGAATATTGTTTCGTGGACCGCGCAATATTTCCGTTGCCCATTGCATCTTCCGCATTACGCGATCACTGCCTGCGATTGCGCGGAGAAAAGCGATGGCAATGCCTTCTGCCGTCATACCCACCAATCGCACGTTCGGATAGTTCGCGGTAATCGCTTGCAATCGTCGCGTAATGTCGCGTGTGGGCGCGCCTCGCTGGCTTTGCAGCAAGTTTTCCCAATCCTGCAATAGTCGGCGGGAATCCTTGTCATCGCCGTCAAGAAAGAAATCGCCGTCGATCCGACATTGTTCCACGGATTGGATGGAACTTGCACATTCGCGGAAATATGCTGGAATGTCATCAGAAAGCCGGACGGAAACCCCTACGAGTTTGCCGCCCGGCTGCTTATACAGCCCTCTGCCCATCAATCTTGGAGTTCTTGGCCGTGCCCATCGCGGTGCCAGTTGGACCCGTAGCTGGAGCACAGGATGAGGACGGCTTCGATCAGAGCCCAGATTCCGGAAATGATCGGTCCGATGAGGATGATCCATCCGATCAGGGTCAGCAACAGCTGGGCCACGGCCTTGCCGGTATATCCCAGATAGAAGTTGTGCACGCCGAGGGTGCCGAGGAACAGGCCGAGCAGGCCGGCGACGATCTTCGACTTCTGCGCGTAGCCATAGCCGGGCTGCTGTTGGTCGCCTGATAGTAGGTCTGCTGCGCGTAGGTTGGTGGCTGATTGTATGCGGACTGCGTGTATTGGGCTGAGTCGGCTCCTGATAATAGGGGGTCTGCGCCGATTGTGCGTAATCCGTAGGTCCGTACGTCGGCTGGCCGTAGATGGGCTGTGCAGGTTGCGCAGCTGAGTCGGCTGCCCGTAAGCGGGAGCGGCCGAGCCATATGCGGGGACGGACGAACCGTAGCAGCGACTGACCATATGGCTGACCATTGCCGTACGTACCGCCGGGGATGTTGTTGCCCTGCGTACCCGGGGCATATCCCTGCACGGGCTGCTGCGATGCGTACGGGTTGGGATTGTGCGGCTGTGATGCAGGCTGATTGTAGCCATCCTGCGACTGCCTGTAATCGGCTTGATTGAATCGTTCGTCGCGAAATACTCGTCTTGGCCGGAACCGTTGTAATCGGCATTGTTGTCACTCATGGTTTCAACAATATCCCATAATTTGCCTTGTTGCTTTCATCCACCCTGAAAGCAATCCCTGAAATCCCCCTGAATATGCGAGACGCCTGTCGAATTCAAGCATGAACTCGATTTCGACAGGCGTCTCAACAGGCGAACATATCCGGCGCAATCATGCGTTCCGGATCATATGTCACATGCGTGCCAGAATGTCGCGTCCGACCTCGTCGGTGGAGCGTGTAGCGGATCCCAGCTCTTCGATGTCCGCTTCGACGGCCGCATCGATCTCGGCCGCGGCGTCGTCGAAACCGAGGTGGCGCAGCAGCATGGCCGCAGAAAGGATCGCGGCGGTCGGATTGGCCTTGTTCTGGCCTGCGATATCCGGTGCGGAACCGTGAATCGGCTCGAACATGGACGGGTATTCGTTGGAAGCGTTGATGCATCCGGAAGCGGAGTATCCGACACCGCCGACCACGGCACCTGCCTCGTCGGTGATGATGTCGCCGAACAGGTTGTCAGTGAGAATCACGTCGAAGCGGGACGGATTCGACACCATGAAAATGGTGGTCGCGTCGATATGCAGATAGTCGTGGGAAACTTCCGGATATTCCTCGGCGACCTTATCGACGATGCGCTGCCACATGTCTCCGGCGTTGACGAGCACGTTCTTCTTGTGCACGAGGGTCACATGCTTCCTGCGCTTCATGGCCAGCTGGAAGGCGTAACGCACCACACGTTCCACGCCGTAGGCGGTGTTGATGGAAACTTCGGTGGCCACCTCGTTCGGGGTGCCGCGGCGAACCGCTCCGCCGGCGCCGCAGTACAGGCCTTCGGTGCCTTCACGCACCACGACGAAGTCGATATCACCCGGGTTGGCGAGCGGGGAGGTCACGCCCTTGTACAGCTTGGACGGACGCAGGTTGACGTACTGGTCGAGATCGAAACGGAGCTTGAGCAGCAGGCCACGTTCGAGAATGCCGGCCTTGATACGCGGATCGCCGACTGCGCCCAACAGGATCGCGTCGGTCTTCTTGATGCGTTCCTCTTCCTCTTCCGGAAGAATCGCACCGTCACGCAGGTAACGTTCGGCGCCAAGATCGAAATTCTCGTAATCGAATTCGGCAACGCCCTCGGCCGCCTTCTCCAGAGCCTTCTGAGCCCACGGAGTCACTTCCTTGCCAATGCCATCGCCCGGAATGACGGCGATGGTGTACTTCTTTGCAGAATCACTCATAGCACGCGACTCTAGTCAACGAATCAGCACGTGGACTTAAAACGCTCAACTAATGGACACTCCATGCCGCTTTCCTGTACGAAACACACGAAAAGCATGAATCATACGAATCTCACAAATCGCACAGCCTAATCAGCTGGTAATACCCATCACGCCAAGACACCAAGCATTCTCATAGGAGATCTCCTCCCACTGCTTGTACCTTCCAGACGTACCCCCATGACCAGCCTCAACCTCAATCTTCGCCACGGCATCCACGCCCGCACGCTGCAGTCGGGCCAACCATTTCATCGGCTCCACATACAGCACACGAGTGTCATTCATCGACGTGGTAATGAAAATCTTGGGAAAAACCGCAACCCGCGCATCATTTGCATCAGACGGCGCATTCTCATACGGCGTATATTCCTTCATATACCGATACACGTCCGCATTATGCAGCGGATCGCCCCACTCATCCCACTCCGTAACCGTCAACGGCAACGACGGATCAAGAATCGACGTCAACGCATCCACAAAAGGCACATCCGCCTCAACGCCCGCGAAACATTCGGGAGCCATATTCGCCACGGCACCCATCAACAGGCCACCGGCGGAACCGCCATCGGCCACCGTGCGAGCGGGCGACGCCAAACCGGCACACTGCAACGCACGCACGGCATCAACGAAATCCTCAAACGAATGCTTCTTATTGAGCAAATGCCCCTGCTCATACCAAGCACGACCCATCTCACCGCCGCCGCGAATGTGCGGCACCGCATAAAGCACACCACGATCAAGCATGCTGATGCGAGACACCGAGAATCCCGGATCCGAACTGATCTCATACGCGCCATACCCGGTAACGAACATCGCCGAATCACACGCAGGCACATCCCTGCGCCACACCAAGGAAACAGGAATGCGCTCGCCATCGCGGGCGGTGACCCACACCCTGCGCTCCATGTATTCGCGCGGTTCAAATCCACCAAGCACCGTGGCACGCCTCAACAGGCGATCCTCGCCGGTCGCCGGATCGATATCATGCAGTTCGCCGGGACGCGTGTAACTGGAGAACGAGTAGCGCATGCGGGGCGCATCATACGAAGGATTGCCTCCCACACCAATCGAATACAAGCGCCGGGTCTCCCCCGGCATCGCATCGGCGGTCGCGCCATCCGATGAGGTCATCGCCTTGCGGGAAACCCCATGCACGGCCGACCCCTCGCCTTGCGCGGCGGCCAATTGGTCGAGCGCGCCCCACACTTCGGCACGTTCCTCGTTGATCTCGTCCACCGACTCGTCGACATCCCAATCGTCTTCCAACGCGTGGGGAACCAGCTCGGTGAACTTCCATGGACGCCCCGCAAGAAAATCCTCCGCAGCGGCATCCTTCGTCATCACCGCAATATGCGTCAGGCTTTCCGCCCGGTACTGCAGCGCCACATAATGCCGGTGAATCGAGATCCCCTCAATGCCAAGACCATGCGCGCCCTGCAAAATGGCTGGATTGCAGGGATTGGAATACGGTGTGCCGATCGGCATCTCAGAAGCGCCCGGTTCGACCTCGTCGCCGTGCTCGCATCCGTACGGCGAACCGACGGCCACACGCACGCCCTCACCCAAACGGTACGGGGGCTCATGGGAGCGCATGTCGATCACATCGATTTCGAAATTCGGGTTCAACGCATTGTGATAGACCACGGCGAGCGGAATATCCTCACCGCATTCGCCGGCACCTTCGAAACGGCTGAAACTCACGTCGTATTCCACGTCCTGCTCGCGCGGAATGAACGCGCGGAATTCGCCTTCCGGATCGTCGGTGGAAAGCAGCAGCACTTCGGTGGTAGTCTTCGACCCGGTGCCGATCACCAGATTGCGTTCGTCGAACGACAGGCCGATGCCAACCCAGAATCGTTCGTCTCGTTCGCGGTACACCTCCACATCGTCGACGATGGGAGTGCCGACGCGGTGCCTCATCACCGCGTATGGACGCCACGCGTCGTCGAGCTTCACATAGAACACCCATTGCGCGTCCGGTGTGAAGCAGGCGCCACCGATGCCTCGAACACTTCCGGCAGTTCCTTGCCGGTTTCCAAGCTGCGGATGCGGAAATCGTAACGTTCGTCGCCGCTGGTGTCGGTGCCGTACAGCATCCAACGTCCGTCTTTGGAAATATCCATGCCGCCGATACGGAAGAAATCATGGCCTTGCGCTTCGGCATTGGTGTCGAACACCACTTGTTCGCCGTCGATGGGCACGCCGATTTCAATGGTTGGCGGATCCCAATCGTCTGCGCCTCGAATAGGCACACGGCATTGCACCGCATACTGCTGGCCCTCCTGGGTGCGTACGAAATACCAGTAGCCATCCATGCGTGTCGGCACGGACATGTCGTTTTCCTGAACGTGCGACTTGAGCTCGTCGAACAGTGTGGAGCGTAGGGTTTTCAACGGTTCCATGCGCTGCTCGCAATACCGGTTCTGCGCGGCGACGTAATCCTGCACGTCATGCGATTCCTTGTCGCGCAGCCATTCGTACTCGTCGATGAAGGTGTCGCCGTGGAATACGCGCTCCTTCGGCACACGCTTCGCGATCGGCATCCCGCATTTGTCTTGCACGCTTTCGTCGCTTTCTCGCGCGCCCGTTGCGCCCTGTTCACCCCGAAAATCAGTCATGCACGCGATTATACCGGCATTGCATTCCCAATCCCACGCGGCACGCACCCCCTGCTCCGGGCGTACGAAAAAGTCAGACGCCCATCTGTTGTTTCAGGAACGGCAGCATGGTTTTCATCAGATTCGAGCCGGTCGTTCCCGTGAATACCGGGACATCGGTGACCGGGATCGGCTGCGTGACCGCACGCCCCGCAACGGTGCCGAGATTGCCGGCGACTTCGCGTGGAGACAACTGCCGGATGCCGATCGCCAGCACACGCCCTGGGTATCGGCGTGCGATCGTGGCGTACGTGGTCGGATCCCTCTGCCCGTCATCGCCGATCAGAATGAACTTCATATCAGGAAAATCAGCCATCAATTGTTCGGCATACTCGAGTTTGTGCTGCACTCCGGAAGGAATGAACGTTTTCGGGCGAGGATCGAGGTCGCGCAATAGCAGCGGACCTTCCGGAAAACCATGGTTGGCGATGAAATGCCGGATCGAGCTTTCCACATTCCATGGCGATGTCGACAGGTAGAAGAACGGCGCGTCCGGGAACATGTCCGCAATGCGGTTGAACAGCAGGTTCATGCCCGCAACCGGCATTTTCTTCTTTGGATCGAGCAGCAGCAGATTGTAGGCGGCTTTCATCAGGCTTGGCGCCTGCGTGACCATGATGGTGTCGTCCACGTCGGAGATCACGCCGACTTTCGTACCGCTGGGAATGGTGAACAGGTTGGCTGTGACTGGTTTGCGGCTGCGTACCTTGTATGACACGTCGTGCACGCCCGGTTCGAGCGAATGTTCGGCCACGAGATCGAGATATCCTGCGGAATCGGAGGCTGCGAATTCACTGGAGACATTGCGCTGCGCGTCCACTTCGTCGTGCACTTCGGACGCGCCCACCTGCACGGTTTCGAGGGGCACGCCGTCGATGGCGATGCGCACCTTCGTATGCGGCGAGGGGATGGTGAGCATGGCACGGATGCCACGGGTCAGACGACCCGCCTGACGTTTGAAGGGCCCGTACACGGTTCGGCAGATCAGTCGAGAGTAATGTTCGGTGCCGTAGCCGACATATGGTTCCACGCGCGGATACCAGTTGAGATTGAGCACCATGCTTGTTGAGAACGTCACCCACTTGTTGAACGCTCTGGTAATGGTGCGGCGGAACAGTCGTGTCAGCGGAGGCTTGACTTCGATGCGTTCGTGTTTCGAAGCCGCGTCGAAGGTGGTGACCACCTTGCGTGCGGGAATGGGCACGGTCGGCATGTCATCTTCGGATATGGAATCCGGTTCACGCTGGGGCAACGGCTGCGGTTCGGTCATAACCCCACTATAAAGGCGATTATTGAATTACCTGGTACCCCAGCGTGAAAATCAGGGATTTTTCAGGGAATACCGATGATTTCCCATCCAATTTCCCGAATCGTGCCGTTCACTGAGCCACGATGTTGGCGTATTCCTCGGAGGAAAGCAGTCCCGGCTCGTCATCCTCAAGTTCGATTTTGAAAATCCAGCCTTCGCCATACGGGTCACCCGTTACGATGCTTGGATCGTCGGCGGCCTCGTTGTTCACATAGCGAATCACGCCGGCCACCGGAGCGACCAGCGGCGTGACCGCCTTGGAGGATTCCAGTTCCGCCACCTCGTCGCCCGCCTGCACTTCGGTGCCGACTTCCGGCAGATCGATGTACACGAGTTCGCCAAGCTGGTCGGCCGCATATTCGGTGATACCCACCATGGCCGGCTCGGTGGAAGCATCCACCACACATGCTCGTCGGAATATTCAAGATGCTCGGGCACATCCAGATTCGGCTTGTTATCGTTTTCTTCGCTCATGAAAGCTCATTCTACGTCAATCGTATGTATTTCCCTAGAGCAGTGCCGAAACTTGTTACGGGAGGTCGTGGCCGAGCCATTCTTCGATCATGTAGCGGGCGATGGTGGCCTTTCCGGGAGCTTCCATACGCCCTGCCACCAACTCGTTCATGTATTCGTCGCGGGTCACCCAACGCGCCTGCAGGGTCTCGTCGCCGTCCACGCGCACGTCGGTGGTGTTGGCCACGCCTTTGAACGCCATCATGAGCGATGCGGGGAACGGCCATGGCTGCGATCCCAAGTATTTGAGTTCGCCGATGTCTATGCCGACTTCCTCTTTGGCTTCGCGCCGGCAGGCATGCTCCAGGTTTTCTCCGGCTTCCACGAAGCCGGCCGATACGGAGTACAGTCCGGTGTTGCGCCATGCGCTGTTGTGTTGCAGCAGCAGACGGTCCTCATGGTCCACGATCGCCGTGATGACGGCCGGTTCCACTCTGGGGAACAGCAGTCGCTTGCCGTCCGCTTCGCTGGTGCAGCGTTGCGCCCATCCTCCAACGCCGGTTCGGTCGGAGCGCCGCATGTGGGGCAATGACGTTGGCGCGCATGCCATACGCCCAGCGAGATCGCCGTCGTGGCCTGGCCTGCTTCGCGCGCGCTGGCATGCGGTGCGAATCCGCGCAGATCGACCCAGTCGAATCGTTCCGCAGCGCTTTCCAGCAACGATTTCGACGTTTTCGCTTCCGGTTCGTGCTGTTCGCCGAACGCATCGTCCGCGCCATATGCTCGCTGCTCGCAGCCACCGGTTCTACAGCCTTCACACGAGACACGTCAACGGCCACCACATGCTCGTCACGCTTGCCGCCATACGATCCAAGGAATATGGCGAGCGCCGTCGGATGCGTGTGCAGCTCCGCCGCCACGTAGGCGCCGGGCAATTGCGCGAGACGCATATGCACGTTGGCGTAGTCCGCGATGGCTCCCTGTCCGCGCGGCACCGCCACCATGCCGTCTTTGACGAGAATGACCTTCGTGTCCGGCTCCAGCAGCGCCGTGTCGAACAGGTCGGGTTCGTCGCGTCTCGAAACCTCATAGTCGATGTCGCCTTGCGCAAGTGGCAGGAACGGCAGTGCCTGAGTCAGCGCCAATGGTGAGAACACGCTCATCGCTTGCTTCTTTCCTTGAATACGATTGATAGAGCGGATATTTTTTCTCTATTCCGTATTTTCTTTTCTATTTTTTTATATCTTTTTTGTATTTCTGATTACGATATTGACGGCAGCGGCGGAAAATACCGGCTACTGCACCCTGCGCACCAGCGCGAGCAGCGCGTCGGCAACCGCCTGCGGATGCTCGTATGCGCTGAAATGCCCGCAATCGAATACCACCGTCATATCCGCGCTCGTGCCTGTCATCGCATCGGCGATCGGCGTCATCACGCTCGGCGGGCTCGACGGATCCTTGTCGCCGCAGATCACCGCAACCGGTGCCGTAATCGCAGGCAACACATCGTTCAGATCCGGCGCCCAGCGCCATGCGCTCACGCCATGCGATGCCTTCGGCAGGCTGTTCGTTGATCCACGTCGTGAACTGTTCACGGTAGGCGGCCGACTGTTTGATGGTGGAATCCTCAGGTGTGGATGCCGCAAATCCCATCACCGGCTCATGCGTGCCCGTCGATTCGCATGCTTCGGCGATCGCGATGCGCTTCGCGCGCATCTGCGCGGAATCCGCCGCGGCCTTCGTGTCGCACAATGCCAACGCGGCAACAGCTTCGGGGTGCAGACGCTGAATGTCGAGAACCAGATAGCCGCCCATCGAAAGGCCCGCCCAAATCGCCTTGTCGTAACCGGCCGCATGCAACATCGCGACATAGGCGTCGGCCATATGGTCCAAACCGTTCGGGAAAGCGCCGTCCGCGTCTTTGCCGCCACTGGTCTCATCGGAAGGAATCGGCCCTTCTCCCGCACCGGGCATGTCGGGACCCCAGATCGGGAACCGTTTCACACCATGTTCCACAGCGGCCGCCTCCAACGCCTCCGCACATTCGTCCCACATGCGGTGGTCCACGGGGAACCCGTGCACCAGCACCACGGGAAGCCCCTCGCCCTCGCAATACACGTTATTATGTAATTCGATCGTCATCGTCTCACTCCGTTCCTCTCCCCTATATTGCCTATGTATCTATCGCTTACGCTGCCTGCATTCGCAAGCTGCCACGCGCTTTCCTGGCGCCCACGGCCGACCGGTTTCGACGTCAACCATAAGCCTGTCGGCTACCTGCCGGCCCAAGCGATCGCCTGACGCACAATCGTGCCATATCCGTTGCTCATCTGGTTTATGAAAGTGTCGAGGATCTCGCTGTTCGTGTTGACCCATTCCACGTCAAGCGTCTCATCCTGCGGCTTGCAGTCGCCCGCGATCGGCACCACGTAGCACAATGCGATCGCATGCTGGCGGGAATCGAAATAATCGGATAGTCCCGGCGTCGGAAAAACTCGGCCACGGTGAACGGCTGCAGACTCACCGGCAGCTGCGGCAACGCGATATCGCCCAAATCCTTGGCGATATTACGCGCCACGGCCTCACGCAACGATTCGTGATAGAGCACGCGCCCGGCAATCAGCGTTCGCTCGATACTGCCGTCGTCAGACACGCGAAGCACGATCCGACCTGTGAAACACGCCCAGATCATCGGTGCGCACCGGCACCACAAGCACATATGGAATCGGCATTTCGCCGCGCATACGGTTGATTTCGCCGGAAGCAAGCCATCCTGGAGGATTACCTATTCCGCGAATGAAATCCTCCGGCGTAATGTCGTCGAATTCTCCGCGACGACGGCCTGCATCGAAATCGCCCTCGTCGGGCACTTCATCATTCATCACTGGCATAGTCCCATTATCACGCATCTTGTGTGAATTGGCTGGAAAAGAATGCGCCGAAAGACGATTCTTCTGACAGCGGATATTGCATATGCCGGGAATGCGGCGGGTTGGGGCGCGGTTATATACTCCAAAGCAATCGCATACGAGGGGCGTAGCCCGTCACGCGCGTCGATGGAACGAACAGCAAGGAGCAATCATGGCAACGCATGCGGTCACTTCGCAGGATTTCAATCAGGTCGTCGAATCCAACGATCTGGTATTCGTGGATTTCTGGGCAACCTGGTGCGGTCCGTGCCGTGCGTTCGGCCCGACGTTCGAAAAGGCAAGCGAAGCGAATCCTGACATTTATTTCGCGAAGGTCGATATCGACCAGAATCCGGATCTCGCCTCCGCCGCCAAAGTGCAGGCCGTGCCGACCTTGATGGTGATCAAGAACCAGCAGATCGTATTCCAGCAGGCTGGCGCGTTGCGCGCGTCGGATCTGGACGATCTGATCGCCCAGGCCAAGGAGCTGGACGTCAATGCTGCCGCTGCCGAAGAGGCTGCGGAACAGGCGCAATAAGGCGAATATCAAAGGATTGCAAAGGTGCCGTTCGATGGCGAAACATCAACGGCACCTTTTGCTTTGCACGCTTGCTTTGCATGCCCGCTTTGCCCGCCTGTTACATATGCGCTCGCCCGGATTCCATGGCATGGAGTAGAATGTCGCGTTGGATATGCGCTTTCCGGCGAAGCTGAAGTGGCGGCGCACCGCATGCCGTGCATGTGTGAATTCGTCGAGGATCTGAACGCGCGTTTAGGAGCAGAATGGCTAACCACAGCAAGCACGCCCGATCGTCTACCTTCGCCATGCCGAGCAAGTCCTCGCTGGTGAAGATCGCCGCAACGGTCGCGGCGGTGGGCCTGTTGGCTACCGGCGGCATTGTGTCGCGCAATCTTTACACGTCCGCGAAGCAGAGTACAACCAATCAGGCCACAGCTTTCTCCGTCACAGATTCCGCGGAGGCGTCCCGTGGTAATGCCCGCGAGCTGCTCAATGGAGACACCTCGTACGTTACCGTGAAAGTCAACGGCAAGTCGCGCGTGGTGCCCGGTACCAATTTCACCGACGTGAAGTCCGTGCTCGACGCGGGAGACATCACACTCGAACCGGAAGACACGGTCTCCCCCTCGCTCACCACCAAGGTCGATGAGAAAACCGTGATCACCATTCAGCGCGCCGGCGCGAGCGTCGAGGTCTCCGACACCGCCATCGGTTTCAATGTCGTCAAGAAGGAAACCTCAAGCCTGCCGGAAGGCCAGGAGAAGGTTGAGACGGAAGGAGAAGAGGGCGTGATGGAAACCACGAACCTCGTAACCAAGTCCGGCGACACCGTGGTCTCCTCCAATATGATCAGCTCGTATGTGAAGAAGGCTCCGGTCGACAAGGTCATTCTCGTCGGCACCGGCTCCACTTCGTCGTCGTCCTCCAGCGCTTCCGCGTCGATCGGCACCACTGTGCGGCGGGCGAAATGCAGCAGTGGGCTCACGATTATCTGCTGTCGAACGGCTACACCGAAGCCGATTTCACCGCCACCGTATACATCATCACCCACGAGTCCGGCTGGAGCGTCACCGCAACGAATCCGAGTTCGGGCGCCTATGGTCTGCCCCAGGCGTTGCCTGGCAGCAAGATGGTGAGCGCGGGCGCCGATTGGGCCACCAATTATCAGACTCAGCTCAAGTGGTTCTGGGGTTATTGCGCGCAGCGTTATGGTTCCATTCAGGGAGCCTACACGTACTGGCTAGCCAATCACTGCTATTAAATCGCGATTGATCATCATTGATTGATTCGATGATGATATAGTTTGAGCTCCGTAATATTCGAAGATATTACGGAGCTCAAACTATATTACGATCTTAAATATCACTGGAATATCGCCGATTTCACAGGGCATTGTTGGAACCGATCACCGTGGCTTCCTTGACGTCATCGATCTTCCTGCGCCTGCGGCCGCCGTGACCGGCCTTCGGACCACGCTTGCCGACGGTGCCGCTGCGGACCCCGTTCTTGGCATCGAAGATGATCACGCGCTCATCGCTGTGATATTCGCCGTCCAGAGCGAAGAAGGCGATCTTGTCTGCAGGCACTTCCGGGAAGGTGAAGAACTTCTGCGTCGCAACGAGCAGGTCAAGGTTGCGGGTGGTGACGGAAGACGGCGTATCGGCGTTCGGAGCATTGAACTGAAGAGCGAAATCGTCATTCTCATCGCATACCTGGATTGCGAACTTGCCGCGCTCGTAATTCACCAGCAGCTTGACGTATTCAGGACGTCCGAGAACTTCGGAAACACCCTTGGAAAAACGAACGGATTCAAGCATGACCGTCATGGTCAACTTGCCACCAGTTCTTTCGCCAACTTCTTTGAAACCATCAAGAACGGACATGTAAATCCTTCCTTTATTGTAAATAACTACGTGAAATACTGTACCTCATTGTTAAGAATAAAACGAATCGAATCTTAGAGAATATATATGTATTTTCAAGAACACAACATAATACGACAAACACAATGAGGCCATCTCACGCAACCACTTTTGTAATCATTTTCATTTTCTAAATGTTTTCCCAGCAACAGTTTCATTGGAATTTCACCATTTCTTGGTACTTTCTACACTCCAATTGAAAAGGAACATACACTACACGGTTACAGCATCGCAAACGCAATCAAAGAAGATGGAACCCCGCCGCAAAGCAGGATTCCGACATTGCTAACAGCGTAGCGGAATCCTTGAGTAATGTGGTGAAAAAGTCGCTGCACGCTTCCAACAAAGAGTCGCCGGTGAAGCTTTCCATGGTGCAGCGCACCGCGGAGTCCGTAGCTCCCAGCTCCCTTAAGGAGGCATTGCACCTGGCTGTGACGTGACCATGAAGCGCGATCTGAAGGAAATCTCCGTTCAGCTCGACAACCTCAACGTTCCGGCGATGGGCTTCGTGCTCAACTTCGCGAAGGAACGCAAGGTCTCCTCGAACGGCAACTACTATTACTCTTACGACGAGGGCGGCAAGAAGAGCCAAAGGAGCCGAAAGAAGAGCAAGCACAAAACTGACTCAATCTCAACAAAATAATCGCCTCCCTTTTACTAGAAAGGGAAGCGATTTTTCGAGTTTATGCAACGCAATACGCAGCTTAGTAGGAACCGGTACCGCGGAAAACTACGAGCACGGTCTTCGCAAGAATCGCAAGATCTCCAGCGATGGACCAATTCTCGATGTACGAAACGTCCAAATACTCGCTCTGCTCCTGCGAAAGATCCGAACGACCGGAAACCTGCCACGGACCAGTAATACCGGGCTTCACCAGCAAACGCGTGGAATACAGGGAGCCATAGCGGGCAACCTCGTCAGGCAACGCCGGACGAGGCCCAACCAAAGACATATCGCCCTTCAACACGTTAAAGAACTGAGGGAACTCATCCAACGAAGTCTTACGAATAAAATGGCCAATCTTCGTAATACGTGGATCATCCTTCATTTTGAAGATAAAACGATCGCTCTGGCCATTCTCTTCCGCAAGCTTCTTCTTCAACTCTTCTGCATTGGTAACCATGGAACGGAACTTGTACATGGTGAACGGCTTACCATGTAACCCGACACGCTGCTGAGAGAAAAACACCGGACCACCATCATCGAGTTTGATGGCAATAGCTACGCCAAGCATAATCGGCGAAGAAATCAATAACGCGCAAGCCGAACCTATGATGTCGACGACACGCTTCACCACAGCAGTAGCAGTAGTGTATTGCGGCAGACTCGCCAACAACACCGGCTGCTCAGCAGTATTACGCAAATACAAGCGATGTCCGCTCACATCAGCCAAAGACACAGCCAAGGCAAGTTCCATGCCCAAAGATTCCACCGCAAGAGAGATACCATGCAACATTTCGGAATCACGAGATAGCACGTCGGCAACATACACTTCTTGAGCGCAAAGACTTTCGCACGTGCGGGGGAACGCGGAATTAAGCGGAATCACCTTCAGCATGTCGGCACCCTCAATGGAAGGATCCGGCTCGAACGAAGTGACCACATACGCATCTTTCTTTCTGCCGTCAGCTTCAATCGGGCATACTGCGACCGGCGAATACCCCCAATTGGAATAATCCTGCATGGTACGCAACGCACGGTTAATGCCGTCGGAAGAACCAATCACCACGGTCCTATACTTGCAAGAACCTTTTTTGCGGCTGCGATGCAACCACTGACGCATCTGCCAACGGGCAATCACTTCCAGAAGGAACGCGATGATCGGGGCAACGATAAGTGCCGTTCGTGGAAGCGCAAGTTTGAAAATAAACGCAATCGAGCAATACGTAATAATAGTGAGCAGCGAAGCATTGATGATCTTCGCGTACAGCTCATAGCCTTCCGCCATCACATGCCTATGGTATGCACCGACGATCGTAAGGCTCAATACCCAAATGGCACTGAAGCAAACAAGAAATAGCCCAAATGGCATGACGCTACCGATGGCTTCATATGCAGAATTGTTTGCCCACAGGCTGAACGCGAGAGAAACCAGCATGACGGCAAGGTCGACCATTACCAGACAGGCAACGAACGAATATCTCCACCCCGGAACGACCTGCTTCTTGACCCTCTTACAGCTATGACCGTCCCCATCAACGGGAAACGGCGTGTTCGAGAATGTCATCGGTTCAAACTGCGAAACGTTTTGAGCTTGATCCTGAACATGCGCCCGCTGCTTATGCCATGCGTTGGAGGAAACAATATGTATTTCCTCCGTCTTTGGCGTTGAATCCGAATCGCAGGAGTTCCCTCGCATGTCCAATCCCTTCAGTCTGGCTCTTACACTCCATCCTTCTAGGGCAGATTACACCCACCCCCCCCCCGAGTAACATCCACCACCCTAGAATGGCATAGAAGGGTGATGGATGTCGGTACTCCCAGAATCAGCTTCGAAGGAGGATTTCCTCCAGGGCGCCGATCACCGCATCGGGCATGCCGGAGGTGACAAACAGCTCGTTGCTGAAACGGGGCGCGGTATCGAAGGTGCGCAGAGCCCCGAGCGCACGCACTCCTTGCTCACGAATCGCCTGCATCGCATGCTCTTTGGAAATGTACGGCATTTGCGCATGCAAGAGCACGTCAAGCACGTCCTGTTCGACTGAATTCTCAGCAATCTGCAGTCCGTCTGCAATCGTAACGTTCAAGCATGCAGTAGACGGCACGTCGCGCACAACGACCGACAGACTCAACGTCTGCTGATCGTATGTAATTTCTGCAGTATTGCAAGCTTTACCGCCAATTTCGATACGAACGTTCTGCGTGTCTGGCTGTGCAACTCCACGGAACACAATCTCCCAGTTACGCTGTGCCGGAATGGCTTCAGCACAGCCTTCCACCGGACTGATGGTGAACTGCGTGGCATTGTCCGTATTCTTCCAGTCAAGGCTCATGCGCGTATCGGCAACATGAGTTTGGCCATCGCAAGACTCGGCAGATGCAGAACCGGAAGCAGCAGAGGCCACAGAACCATCGTCTTCCTTGAGTGTGAACGAACCGTTCGCACCGGGGAACACCAGCACCTGCAGGGACTCCGGATTGCCCAGATCATTCACCTTATTGCCCTCGCCAAGCTGCTGCAACGGCACGATACCGCCAGCCTTGGCAAACACCGGCATACGGTCGATCGCACGCCACACTTCCAAACGACGCCCGGACTCTCCTGCCGAAACGTAACGGCGACCATCGAAGAAGTCATACCATTCACCTTGCGGCAGCCATGCTTCCGTGCTACCCAGCTGCGCGGAATCGTCATTGTCAGAAACAATTGGTGCAACCAGCAGCTCAGTGCCGAAACGGAATTCATCCGGCACCTCGTACGCCTGCGGATTGTTCGGATCCGCCCAATACATCGGCTCCACCAATGGCATGCCCTCGAACGCGGCGCGATAGTTCATGGTGTACAGGTACGGCAGCATCATATGGCGCAGTCGCAGCGAACCCACCATGGAATCGCGCACTTCCGCGGAGAAGTTCCACGGCTCCTTGCCCATGAACTGCGAATTGCTGGAATGCAGGCGATTGATCGGGCTGAACGTGCCAAGCTGGTACCAACGGGCTTCCAAATGCTCGTTACGATAGCCACACATATGACCGCCAATATCGTGACTCCACCATCCGTAGCCGATATTCGACGCGGTAGCAGTGAAATACGGCTGGAACTGCAAGGATTCCCACGTAACAATGGTGTCTCCCGAGAAGCCGACCGGATAGCGGTGCGAACCCGGGCCAGCATACCGCGAGAAGGTGAGCGGCCAACGGTTGTTGCGTTCCGTGCAACTCACGTTGCGTTCGGATTGCTCGACATGCATTTCATGCTCATCGCGAGCGCCCGGCTCGGCGCACTTTTCGCATTCGCAGTTCTCATTTACATTGCGTTCGGAAGAAGTCTCGTAGCGCCCGGAATCCAGGTAGTGCAAGTGGTTGAGCACCCACAGCGGGTCAAGTCCGGGCTGGCGGGTCACGCCGCCCTGCTGCCAGTCGAGCCACCAGAAGTCAACGCCTTCGGCTTCCATACGATGATGCATGTCGAAGTAGGCGCTTACGAAATCCGGATTCGTGAGGTCGAATTCCACTGCCTCTTCGGTTGCGGGATCAATGCCGACGCGCTTGGCCACCGCCTCATAGTCGTCTTCGAACGCGCGCACGCCGTCTCGCGGATGCACGTTCAACGTGGCTTTCAGGCCGCGCTCGTGCAAGTCGCGCAAGAACGCCTCATGATCGGGAAACAGCTGCTTATCCCACGAATAGCCGGTCCAACCGGAACCGTATTTCGGATCGACATCGTCCACGCGGTGCCAGTCCATGTCGATCACGGATGTGGTGAATGGAATGCCTTCGCGCTTGAACCGGTCCATGAGCTGCAGGTATTCGTCTTGCGTGTAGCGGTAGTAGCGGCTCCACCAGTTGCCGAGTGCGAAGCGCGGCAGCAGAGGCGTTGGTCCGGCCAGCTTGTAGAAGTCTTGCACCGCTTCGGTGTAGCGGCGGCCATAGCCGAAGAAGTAGAAGTCGGTTTCCGCGTGATCGCGTGGCATAACCCAAGCCCCCAGCGGATTCGGTTTGCCGTTCACTTCGTATGCTTCCACGATCACGTTCGCGGCGGAATCGTCGAGCACCGCCCATCCGTCTCGCGAAATCACACCATCGTCCAGAGGAATTTCGCCGTTCGCCTCGTCGAGCGTGCGCGCGGTGCCTTTAAGATTATGCTTCGGTTCGTCGCCGTAATGCCACGTATTGAACTGGGTGTCGGCCACGCCCTTGACGACTACGCTCAAGCCTTCTTTGCTGAATGGCTTGCCATCGTACGTCACATACAGCGCGGGGGTGTCAACAATGAGCAGTCCGTCGCGATGCGTCACCGTGAATTGCGGGTCGGCGCCAAAATCGCGGTTGACCACCATTTGCGTGAGATTGTCCTCAAATTCGCCGGAATCAGACCATTCGAAACGGATCAGCGATTCCGTTAGAATGCCAATCCTCCAATGATCCCCTTGTAAAACCGACGATTCTCGCATTTTCGGACGTGCCTTGCGCACATAGTCGACGAATACCGTGCCGGTTTCGTTATCTAATGCGTTGTTTGCCATACTACTCCTGCCTTACTTGCCACTGCCCGTCGCAATACCTGCAATGAACTGCTTCTGGAAAATCATATACACAATGATCACTGGAACAATTGCCAACGAAGTCGCTGCGAACAATCCGCCGTAATCGGTGCCGTATTGTCCGTTGAAGGCCTTCAGACCGACAGCGAGCAGCTGCTTGTGTTCGTCAGTGATCATCAAGAATGGCCACAGGTAGTCTTCCCAATTCCACAGGAAGGTGAAGATGGCGAGCGCCGCGATGGTGTTATGGCTCATTGGCAGAATGATGCTATGGAAGATTCTGGTTTCGGATGCGCCATCGAGTTTTGCCGCTTCAATGAGTTCGTCAGAAATTCCCGAGATGGATTGGCGGAACAGGAAGATACCGAATGCGCTGATCATGCCAGGAAGCACGAGCGACGTGTAGGTGTCTTGCAGACCCCAGTTGGTGAACATTTCGTATTGCGGAATGATGGTCACTGCCCAAGGAATCATCATGGTGCTCATAACGATGCCGAAAAGCAGGTTGCGACCACGGAATCGCATTTTAGAGAACACGTAACCAAGCACCGCACTTGTGTAGATTGCAATACCGGTTTTCAGTACTGCTACGATCAGCGAGTTTGCGAACAATCGCAAGAAATTGAACTTTTCTTGGATGCTCACATAATTGTCAATCGTGGATGGCTTAGGGAATAATCCTCCGGTCACTTTGACGATTTCGCTATTTGGCGCGAATGATGAAATGAACATCCAAACAAATGGAACAATGGTGATGATGGCGGCGATGAAGAGCAGAATCGTAAGAATGATGCCGCCAATTTTACGTGATTTCATGCCAGTTCCTCCGAATCTCCAGAAACCTTGAACATGATGAGGGTGAGCACACCAGTGAACAGGAAGAGCACAACTGCCTGAGCTGACGCGACGCCGAAGTTGTATTTCTGGAATGCCTGATCAAAGATGAGATAGCTGATGGTGTAGGTTGACGTGCCCGGACCGCCTTCGGTCATGACGAGAATCTGCACGTATGCCTGCAGGTAGCTGATCAGTGACGTGATGACAATGAACAAGGTGTTGATTTAAGCAACGGCAGGGTGATTTTGAAGAAAATCTGCACTGAGTTGGCACCGTCGATGGCGGCCGCCTCGTACACGTCTCGAGGAAGATTCATGAGACCGGCCAAATATAGAACGGTCGCGTAGCCGAAATCCTTCCAAATGGTCATGATGATGACTGCCGGCATGGCCCATTTGGTGTCGTGCAGCCAGTTGATGTCGAGTCCTGTGATTTTGTTTACCATGCCGAACTGCGGTCGAACATCCACATCCACACGAAAGAGACTGCCACGAGCGGAGTGATGGTCGGCATGTAGAACAGACCTCGGAGGGTGTCTTTGCATTTGACGAGTTTGGCGCTGAGCAGCAGGGCCAAGCCGAGACCAAGCACAATGCGGAAGAGTGTGGAAACACCTGCGAATACCGCCGTGTTCCCCATGGAAGTCCAGAAAAGTTTGTCTGTGAGGATCTGTTTGAAGTTGTCGAGTCCGACCCAATCATAAGTGCCAATCAGAGGATTCCAGTTATGCAAACTGCCCGCGAAGGCTTTAAAAATTGGGTAGGCCAGGAAAATGGCGAAATAGACCACCAAGAAGACAACAGCCATGTTGCGTAGGGTGAAAATTCTCGATACCAGAGATTCACCATTTTTGTTTTTCATTGAATCTCGCCTCTCTGTGAGCCGATTCGACCGTTTTGTTACGCAATACAGAATGTCAGATCGAATCGAATAAGAAGATTGAACGTATCTCGTAGATAAAAAGGCAGTCGCGGCGCGGAAGAAGAATCGTACCGCGACTGCCCGGATTGGAAAAGGGATTGGAAAGGATATATCGGTATTACTTATGTTCGTCGAAGTAAGCGTACTTGCTTTCCATTGACGTGAAGTCAGAGCTCTTCATGTCGGTATCCATCTGACCCTGGGCCTCCTTGAGAGCCTTATCGATGGACATGCCGTTCTGGAAGACGTTCTGGAAAGCAGTGGTGCCGCTGGATTCAACGGTGGATGGTGCCGGTCCCGGCAGATCAGTCGGTCTACGCGTGGCTGGATGGCGGCCATGACCGGCTTGGAGAGAATGTCCTTGTCGTTCTGCAGCGAGGTCTTGGCTGGGAAGGAGTTCAGTTCGGATACCGCTTCACGAATGTAATCATCGTTGGCGAGCAGGTACTTGATGAAGTCCTGGGCAACGGCCTGCTGCTCCTTGCTCTGGTTCTTGTTGACGCCCGGAGTGGATTCGCCGTTGTAACGGTCGTATGCAAACGGAGTGTCTTCGGAGAAGGTTGGGGTGGCGAACACGCCGTAGTCAATATCTGGATACTTTTCTTTCAGCGTGCCTTCCATGTGGCCCCAAGCGTAGATCATCGCAGACTGGCCGTTACCGAAGCTTTGGGTGTAATCGTTGCCGAAGTCAACGGATCCGACCTTGTACTTGTCATACAAATCCTTGAGGAACTGCATGTTTTCTTTGGTCACATCGTTGTTGTAGTTGGCTTTCTTGCCATCTTCGCTGAAGAGCAGTTCACCCTTCTGATAATTCAGACCTTGATAGATGGCGCTGTAGGCGTCGCCGTTGAAGTTGAAGCCGGCCTGCGTCATCTTGCTGCCGTCGGTTTTGGTGAGCTTTTGGGCGACCTGGATGAATTCGTCCCATGTGGTCGGAATGTCGCGTCGGTGAGGCCCGCTTCGCTCCACAATGTCTTGTTGTAGTAGATGTTGCCGGTGTTGATCACGGAGTCGATGTACTTGACTTTGCCGTTCTCATCTTCATGTACGGATGCGGTGGAGTAGTCGGATTCCAGAGACTTGGTGTCGATATCGTAATCCGCTGCGTATGGACGAATCAACGCATCGTGAGAGTTGTGGATGTTGAAAACAGCCGGACCGTTTTTGCCTTTCAGAGCCAACGGCAGCTTGGTCCAATAATCATCCCATGAAACATTCACCGTTTTGATGGTGACGTTCGGATACGTCTTCGTGTAGGACTCAATCATCTTGTAGACAGGATCCGTGCCCTTGCTGCCCCAGCTCCAGTACTCGAGCTGGATTGGCTTGCCGTCGTTCACGAGATGATTGGGGTCGTAGGTGATGGTGTTGCCGATAACATCAAGCCCTTTGTCGGCTTTCGTATCGGTTGTGCCGGAGGTGGCATTGCTGTTCCCGCACGCAGCCAAGCCGACGATGCTCAGGGCCGCCACTGCCACTGCGATACCTTTGTTGATTTTCATATCTCTCCTTACGTCCTCGTAAGCCTTCATCCGCCCCTTGCGGACAAGCAATAGCATACGACAAGGGTTTCATATTGGCAATTCAAGGTTTTTTAAAATGTAAACGGTTTCATTTGAAACCCGTTTCATCTCACCGCTGTGAGCGTGCACACATTGTTTTTCATACGGCGTGTCGTATCGCAACCCTTTTCATTCATCTTTCAACTCTGTAGCCATGAGGACGGTAATGATGGTAGGCTGAAACAAACAGTGAAAAACTTTCGGAGGCACCATGAAAGCGAGCATCGGCGATGTGGCACTGAAGGCAGGCGTATCGAACGCTACAGTCTCACGCACTTTCGCACACCCTGAACAGGTGTCAGAGGCAACACGGTTGAAAGTGCAGGCCGTAGCCGATGCGTTGAATTTCAGCGTTTCCAGATCGGCAGGAATTCTTAAATCCGGTAGAACCTATCGCATAGCATTATTGGTCGGCAGCGGCGTCATCGAATGGTTCACCGCCGAAATCATTGCCGGACTTAACGATGTTTTGCGTGACGCCGGGTACGATCTGGTCATCTACCCCATCGAGGGGTCGGAGGCGCGTGACGCATTCTTCGAGGAACTTCCCGTACGCAGCAACGCCGATGCCGTATTCGTTTCCTCATTTGGCATCAGCCCCGACGAGGTCAAACGTCTCGGAACCGCAAAAATTCCGATTATCGGTATCAATACCACCAGCGAAGGATTCGATGCAACTGTCGGTATCAACGACAAAGAAGGCATCAAACTCATCGTTCGACATCTCGCCAAGCTGGGACATCGTAACCTGCTGTATTTATATGAAAGCTTTTCCTCCACATTGGGATTCAGCTCATTTAACCGTATTTCCGGATTCCAGGAAGCCTGCGATGCAATTGACGGACTGACCGCCCGCACACTGGCAGTGCAAAAAGGCGACAGCATTCTAGATGCGGCAATTTCCGAGATCATGGCGCAAGACAACCCACCCACCGCATTGTGTTTCCATCAGGACTCACAGGCAATTCCATTGTTCTTCCGCCTTCAACGCAGCGGCCTTTCCGTGCCTGGAGATATTTCCGTAACCGGATTTGACGACAGCACCTTCGCCAAGGAGGCTGAGCTAACCACCGTTCGACAGCGCCCATACGACATGGCCGTCGATGCGGCACAAAAGGCTCTGGCGCTCATCGAAGGACAACCCATCGAGGAACCATTCGAGACATTCCCCGTGCAGTTGCAAGTACGAAACTCAACCGCAAAACCACGCACCGCTCCCCTGCTGTAGGCCGCAGCGTGTACTCGCGTGAAATCACTTCGCGTAATACCCCACGCCAACCGGTCTATCTGCGCTATGTATGGCAGGTTTTGCTTCTTGTCCGGAGACATCTCGCTTATATATGGCACGTCGCCTGCGAAAACAGCCACTTCGGGGGTACGTTTTTGAGGTTTTCGCCGCATGTGTCTGCCATATGTAAGTGAGATGTCTCCGGTCAGGCCCCCGAATCTGCCATACATAAGCGAAATATGAGCAAAATGCAGGCGAGGCACGCTCCATAACAAAACAACGCATGCAAAGACGAACGAGGCTCAATTATTAATTGCTGATTGGTTTTGCAGTAAATCAATCTTTTCATTAAGTTTTTCTACAGAAGAAAAGGCCACGGTATATTTGGTAAATCCATCTTTTTCCTGAGGATTTCTCCATATGTCTTCTGGGGTAATACCACTTCGTTTAGCGTATTGATTCAGTTTTGCAATCAACGAGACAAAGTTTTCATCGTCAGTATTCAAGGTACGATTTTTATCATTGAATAACTGTCTATAGGCACATCGAGATGCTGGATGATCTCTCGAGCCACGCCAATATTGGCATCGTCAATACCTTGTTCGTCAAACGCTCGATTAATCATTCTTACGCATAGATTCGATTCGAGTCCGAGTTCCCACAATTCCTTTACTCCATGTAGTCGTTCATCCTTGGTGGCCAGCTCGTCGAACAATTCGGTTCTATCCTTGTCTACAGTTTTGCCGGAATGACTCATCCACGCCTTTGCCGCTTCCAAAAGATAATCGAAATCTGCATCTTGAATATAAACAGACATATCCTCGACTATCTTCTGCAGCACAGGTTCAAGACGAGTATCTTCATCGGCGATGATCCTACATGCCTCATTCGGTCCAAGAAGATTCGGCGATAAGTAAGTAATAAATTTTGCAGATCGCAGCAGCCACGTTCGACGTGCTTCCCAACAAATATTAGGAATCATTCCAAAGGCGGTTTCAGTGTCGCCAATAATCGATTTATCATCCAACAATCGCGCATAGACATCGGGCTCACGTTTAAGATCGAATACTCTGGAATCACCCACTTTAATATTGGAAACCTGCTCATCCGAAAGTGGTGATTCGAGCTGCAACGAGCGAACCAGCGATTCCTTTTTCTTCGCATTGCAAACATCAAGAGGCAGGTTCAACAGTTTGACCGCAAGATTTCCCCTGTCAAATTCTGGGTCTTCCTTGGTTGATTCAAAGGAAGAATGCAGCTTTAGCCACTCACCACACGCATCCGCCTCCTCGACATCCCCAACAGACTCCAACACGGTCTGCAGATTCATCGGAGTAAACCAAATCGCATCATTCCGCAGTAACTCATTGACATAAGAAACGCTGATTCGTTTCCGTGTTTCATCGTCAATTCCCGAAGAAAGTCTGTTCTTTAATTCGTCCGACTCAAAATGAAGCATTCGAGCAGTATGTGAATGCTTCTTGATTATTCCGCTAACAACTTGCTCAAGCTCCACCCATTTATCTTCTGATTTGCGAGTGTCAAATATCGAGTGGACGGAGTCGCCCAACACTGCAACAATATCTGAATCGACATCCGAGGCAACAGTCCCATCAACGAAGTCGAGCGCATATTCAGATTCCTTCAGGAAGTCAAGATACTTGTCGACATTCTTAATGACGTATTGGTAGACGGGGGTGGAAATGCTTCTGATCTGGTTCAGAGCGAGCATTTCATGCTTTGCAAACGTGCCTTGCAAATCGTTAATCGCACAAAGAAGATTGCTTCTGGTGAAATCATACCCATCATGTTCAACGAGGAGTCTGCGCAATGGTTCACTCAAACAAGACAGATCTGGAGCGGAGTAGTGAGAGTCAAGCAGCACCTTGTCGAGTTGCTTTGCCACTTCTTCATCTAAAGAATCATCGCTGAATACGGGAATGAATTCCCAATGTTGTTGAATGAAATTATTGAAGGCATCGGAAACTTCGTATTGAACATTTTTATTCAAATGACGCAGTACAACGTCTAGGAAATCACACAAAGTTGTAGTGTCAGCTAACGTAGCAACATCGTCCGCCAAGAACTCCAGTATCTCCGAGCATGTGTCCGCCGCAAGCAGTTCAAGAACTTCAGCTGTTTTGTTTTCCTCATCGCTGAGAAACGCAAGCAAGAAATCCTTTGCCACACCCTTCAAGTTGGATAGATACGAGATAACCATGCGTAGCGTCTTTTTATCTTCATCTGCTTTTGACTTCACCAGGTAGTTGAGAATACTGATATTTAGCATCCACGCTTGTCCGAAGAGAGAATTATCTCGATGTCGCACGCGTTTCAGCACATTCTGTACATCCGCATCGTTGAGATGGAAAGAGAAATCAGATTTGTTCTCGTTAATATTGTGTATTACAAAATTTAGGGCATTCCTCGACATGCCTTCATCTGAATAAATCGTGGAATACAGCTTGTAATCTTGAGCGATCCAACCACCGGCAATCAAACTTGATAGCAACGTACCCTGTTCATGCAGATCGTCTTGGATAAACTGAGACAATGTCTGGCGGTCTGAATCATCGAACATGTCGGGACCCTCGAAATCTATCTCGCAGGCTTTATCATTCAGAAGATATTTCCAATCACCTGTCCTCAGATTTTCAATGCGGTTTTCAATTTTACAGATCCTCTGATTGACAGCATTCAATGTCAGCTGACTAATATCAATTGTCGTGTCAAGGTATTTTTCAAAAGTTTGTTTTGAAGGTGTGATTTCAATCGGACGCCAACCAGATTCGCCATAGAAAGAAGCGGTAATCTTAATTGTAGAATCCTTTCGCTTTGCTGAAAGCTCTTCCCAGGTGTGTGCTTCGCTCAATTTAGAGCCGCTATATCCAGAGATATTAATGTCATCATCATCGACTTTTCCGCCGCTGAGTTCCGCAATCCACGCTTTCGTCCGCTGCGCCAACTGGGAGGCAATTCTATCCGCCTCCATAGAGTCTAAAGCCATTTCCAAATCTTCTTGCGCGCTTTTGCGCCGTTGGGATAGCCTATAAATGCTATCTGTGGAAATGCTCCGTGCAGTCGAATATATTTTGTCGATCTTGCTGTTGCCTTCTCTCATCTTTTCCGCATCCGCAAGGTAACAGTTTTTATAAATCAAAAATGCGAGAAGATGCGCGGCGGATAGTCCAAGAGTATTCTCCTCATCTTTCTTATCATCTAGGTTAACATGCAGTCTTCTGCTGTACATGATGAAATCGTTGCGGATCGTTATCCAAGTACGCTGGTCTGGAATAAAACCGGCGACGTCTTCAAGTAGATCTCCGACTTTGTCTATTCGAGTGATTTCATCGCCTAGAGCGTTTCGTGCCGTTTGATGGGAATTATTTGAACTGACAAACGGAACTACTGAAATAATAAGATCGAAGAATTTCGCACGAGAGAAAGCTCCTATTCGCCTTTCTTCACTTAATGTTTCTTCCGAGCCTTGATACATTGATCATCAAACACGGCGTCACTTATTGCATAAATAAAACGGATAGTTCTTCCATCTCGACGAGATCTTTCCCCAGTAATAACTGGATCGTCATTCAGAATCTGATTTAATTCACGTAATGAATCGAAGATTTCAGGGCTTTCAAATCGGTCGAGATCTTCGAAAATCACGGTTTCGATCTTTGATTTTTCGAATAGGTATACAATTTCGTCAAGATACTGGTCAAAGTATGAGTCAACTCCCTGATCCAATTTCAACGAGGCACCACTCACATTAACTTGCCCGATTTTCAGATTGCTTTTTAGAAGATAAGAACAGATCATCCATGACGCCGCGAAAAGAAGCACTAGCAAGACTACATAGCCTAACAAAAACTTCCCTGATGGACTTATCGCCCATTTATCGATAAACGGCAAAGAAGACAACAATGATTGCCCGAATTTACCTAAATCATCACCGAAAAATGCCCCCAACAACATCGTCAGGAATACACTCGTCATCAAGGAAAACCCTATCTTCTCCCATTTGCCCTTCTCATGAATCCGATGAAATCTAGAGAGCGGGACATCTTTCGGATCGACACCGTACAACAGTTGCTTCACAATCTCCCGCTGAATCCGATTCGTCGGAGTGTCTGTCGAAAAATCATCTGTAGGCCCTTAGAGCCATGCCTATTTTCATTATTATCAGATCGCCGTTCAGCATTACCGCAACAGGATGCCAGCGGAGCAAGCGAAATGTTCTTTGTGCTACACGGTTTTACCCCTTCAAAGTCTTCGACCACTTTCTCGAGGATGCTGCTCTTTCCCGAACCATACGTTCCAGATATCGCTATATTTCTTAGCTTGCCCTTCTTATCACTTCCTATGGCACTTTTGAGAGCATCGACATATTCACTATGATGTTCCGCCTGATATTCCGGATACAGCGGATTCAGTTCAAGAGCGTCCTGCTGTTCTGAGACATTCTTCACTTCTTGAGAATCCGTCATATCAGTGACACCTCTAACTTCGCACTCCTCCATGACCGACCCCTCTTTCTCCAAACCAGCCTCATTGCTCCGCTCGACATTCCGCGACAAATCATACACCCTGGATTGGCAACGGTGTGTTGGACGGGTCCTTAGAGGACGAGTCCCTGTTCGGTGAATTCCTTCGGACTCCGGTATCCGAGGGCGGAGTGGAGCCGCTGGTCGTCGGACCACCACACGCAGTCGTCGGGGTCATGCCTCGGCTGCTCGATCGTGGTGTAGTGGTTCCGGTACACGAGCTCCTTCTTCAGCAGCCTGTCCGTCGACTCGGACATAGGTAAGATCGCTCGACAGCTGCGCGTGCGGGGCGTAGCCGTCGAACTCGCGGTCCAGCAGGTTCGCGAGCTTCGCCTCGTTGACCCGCGTCCCGTGCGGTTTGAATCGTCTGCGCGTGTACGCGCTCGTCATGCCCTGTTCGTACATGATGCCGCCGATGCGCCTCCTGGACGCGGTGACGCCCTTCCTTTCCAAGGCGGCCTTGATCTTCCTGGCGCCGTAGCGTCCGCGGCTGTCGCGCCGGACCGCGCGCACGTCGCCGGCGATCGGATCCACACGCTCCGTCCCGAGATGCCCGGTCATCCAGTAACAGGTGGATCGGGGACGCCCAGCATCCCGCATCGCGACGATATCGGGCGGCGTTGGCCCGTATCACGTCTGCCTTCGTGTGAATACCGGCGCCGCTTGTTCTGAAACGTCCGCCTCCATCTCCAACCGCCGGTCGCGGATGTCTTGGACCCAGCGCCGCAGGTCGATCGCGCGATGTCGTACTCGGCCCCGATCTCCGGGATGGCTTGCCGCTCTCGCACGACTGCACGATCTGCCGTTTGAACGCCCCGTCGTAGTGGCGGGGATGTTTCGGGCCGGCCATCATCGGCTCCAATCCCACGTCATTCGTCCCTCATTGGACTGTCTAACACATTGTAGCCAATCCACGCACGACGTGATGCACCTCGACGGCATCCACCTGCACCGCGACACGGTTGTGCTCATCGCGGTCTCCGGCGGCCACGTAGTCGGATGGCACGTGGCGAGGAGTGAGACGTGCTCGGCTGGTCGTCGCTGCTGTCTAGGATCGCGCCACCACATCGTCGCGCGTCTCGGACGTCAGAACAGCCGCCGAGTGGATGGCGTCGTACAACCAGTGAGAGCGGAACTTCGCCGGATTCCTCGACCAGAAGAGCCGTTGGGAGGACGACATCATCGCGGACCAGCACATGCGCCTGGCCAAGACCCGCCGGATGGTGCACGGACGGATCAGGGATGGGCAACCATTCACGTTCCTCGGCCCGCCGGACGGGTGCGCGGAGCCGATCCCGTCCTCGAGCAAACTCATCGAGTCGTGGAGCGCGCGCATCCGAGACATGCTGCGCCACCACCGCGGCCTGTCCCTAGCGGCGGATCAAGGCGATCTGCTAGTGGTGCCACCAGCGCATTGAGGATCCGGAGACGGACATGCAAGCAAGATTCCTTCACTACGTCCGATCAGAACTAAATATCGAGATCGCCAGCGTCTCCCCGCTTCATTTGTTCTTGAGCTATGTTATCATTTTTCTGACTTAGTCGACAGTATTGTCCCAGCAGCTCGAAAGGACGTCGCATTCTCCAATGTCTCACATGTCGCCACACCCAGTTATCCTTAACTAAGTAAGGAGGAACCATGGAAACCAAGCCTGAAGCTCCCATCGACAAATCTGAGATGTCTTCGACGGAAGCCGCTGAATTTTTGCATGTGACTCGTCGCAGTGTCGCACGTTTTGCCACGGAAGGGAAACTCGCATCACACAGAAAAGGTAATAAGCTTTTCTTCAAAAGGAGTGATGTGGAGGATTTTGCTCTCAAGCGCGGAATAATTCAACCGCTTGAGACTGAGCCACAGTCTCGCATACTTACAGTTGCTCAGTTGATCTCGACAGTCAAAGAAGAAGTCGACGCTTTAAAAGAGGAAATCAACGACAAGCAACAGCTTCTGGCAGAGAAAGAAAAATTCCTGTCAGACCTTCAGTGCGCAGAACGACGCTAACGGACTGACAAAATAAAACAAGATGCCAACGTCAACGTTCTAAATCATCGCTGGCATCTTCTTTATCGAAAGGAGGAGCAATAATGAAGGATCTGATCGTTATCATGATTCTCACAATTGTGATTATCTCCACCCTTTAATAGGTAGTATAACACCTATTATTTTCCTTATTTGTAAAAGATAGGTAACAGCATGTGATTCGCATATCCTGATTTTAAGCTTAGTTTCGGATATGCGAATCACATGCTATGCATAACACAACCAAGGAAAAGTATGCCCATTACAGAGTTAAGCAAGTTCGGAACAAGTCAGTCTTAACCACCAGCACATTTTCTCGTTATACTACTGGTAGTCGCTATTGATGCGCAAGGAATATCGCAGCACCATTCGACGGAAAAACATAGTCCCACTAGAACACAGGCAGACGGGCACACTGATCTCAGCTGGGTAGTGCCCAAAAGCGTGCAAGTCCGTGGTGATCGGACATATGCAAACTCAGACGTGAACCATAAAATTAACAAAACAATCGGTAGTGTTTGTGGTTATAGGTCAGAGTCCTCCAGAAAAATTTGTCCTTTCCACTTCCGTTTAATGCATCAAATCGGTAGGATGATACAATCTTTCTTCTTACGCAGCTATTTCGACCACAGCACCGCTTTTCCGGACTTGTGCAGACAGCAAAACTGAATGTACTTTTTTATGCGGTTACATGTACTTTTTATTCACGATAAAGTTGGGCAGTGTCCAGTTTGCGGAGGTCGTTCTTCTTTACAGAAAGACGACCTTCGTGCTTTATTGAAACCCTCACGAGTAACGAGTAAACAGACACAACACGATGGACTTCTATCACATTCGAAAAACAAATCACGCTTCTCAACTCACGCTTTTACGAGCATCCTCAAGAAATGGAAGGTAAACCTCAGTAAATTGAGAAACAGTCATTATTTTAACCCAACTATAACGAGACTCGGAGGCGCTGATTCCTTTATGCAATTTAAATTCACGAACTGAATCTTGTATATGCATAAGCAAAGGATTCGGTCCAACAGAAACCATACAATCCTTCTGGCGTTGCACCCTTTCATCCCGGACAACGACGATCACGCCAAAATGTCGACCAAGAACTTCGGCACTTATCACCCCATCGCACTCCAGCATATAAGCAGAATCATTCAGTTTTCTTTCTATTTCCCGAGCCGGCTTCTGTTTAATTGTATAAACGCCAGTTTTTTGATCATAAGCAACGATATTACCGTTTTATATTCAACAAAACAGAAAAAAATTATCACTGATATTTGATTTGCTTAGACCGTCACATGATGAGGGCCGTAGTATTTCATGCTGTTCACCGTCAACTGATTCGTTCTGTCCATCACACGATGGAGAAGACGACACAGTATGGTTTTCACGGAATGTCTCCGCATATAAGTCGAAGTTGATTTGCCGTACATCTTTCTCTACAAGCGATTCTCCCCTGCTCACGTCGAAGGACAACCGAGCAATCGTTTCAACGGGATCGCCAAATTCATCTTGCTTATCTGGATCAGTCTCCAAGAACTATCCATCTGCATCTTCAGGAAAGAAAGACATTCATCTGGCGTCAGCATTTTGCTTCACCCTTTCATATCCTTCTCAGCGACCGCTTTCTGAAGCGTCAAGAATGGACGAGCCATTCTATCGAAAGTATCAGCAATACCTGCATCGTCAAGTTGAACAAATGTCGAAGAGCCATCATCCTGCGACTCAGCAGTGTAAACCGACGTCTGATCCAAATAGTCGAGAATGTACGCATAGTCCACCAAGGCTTGCAAGAAGTACGGGCTGTGCGTAGTAATGAGCATTTTCACATTCAGTGTTTTGGCCGTAAGCACCAATGCGTGCGCGTACGTGACTGCCATTCAGGATGCAAGTGGATTTCCGGTTCATCCAGAACGAGTATGTCATCATCTGAAACGATCCATTCTCGATAAGGAAACGGATAATAGCAAATGCTTTCACCCCCATAGAAGCATTGCCGGCTGAATCGGATTTTTTACTTTCTCGTCAGTATTGATTACCAAGCCAGACGGAGATGGCGCGAGAACAGCGTGAAACGCATTATCGAACACCGACAATACTTCCTGCATTTTTTCTTGCGCGACTACCGACCAGCCAAATCGTCATATATATCCGACCGAAGATCTTCCATTCGATTAAGCATCGCCTCGATAAGTTCATCTCTGTATTTAGGCCCCCATGACGAGGATAGTCTTCTTCTGTGCGCAACTGAGATGTTATCGATCAGAGAAGGATCATCAAGGATGTAGATATTTCGTCTTTCGTTCGTTGCAGGGAGACTTGAAACGCATCTATTGTCAATGAACTTGACTTCTCTTCTGTTCTGATCATCTGAAAATACGATCTCGGACTCATCACCTGAAGAAGGAAACAGTCCCTTAATCTGTTCCCCAAATTGGGTTTCAAATGTTCTTTGCGTAATTATTTGAGCATTCTGTTCATCCGAAACGCTGAGCAATTCTGCAATACGCTGACGAATGACAATATATTTCTCATCCTCGCCAAAATGCTTAGCGGCAGAGCTAATTGTCTCTAAATCATCCATCTAGCATCTCTCTTGCGAAAGTGATTCTTTTTTGCACTCGCCATCATCTTGTGTAGCAATGTTTAAGAAACCCGCAGAAACGTCCTCTTCGCTCCTTTCCGAACCATATTGAACCTCTTGAACTATTTTTTCGGCAAGCACCCTCATAGTTCGGCTACTCACCGTTTCCTCCAAAAACACACCGGTAGAGGAACGTGAATCTTTTATCGCAATAGGAGCCATCTGAGACATCGCCCGAAAAACGGACCGCACTAGCCTATCGCGCACATTGGAATCATAATTATGGAACGGTGACAGCAGGGAATATAACGCTTTCCCCAAAGTGCTCTTGCCGGTATTATTGGCAGCTGCAATCACTGTTATTCCATCAATGGCAATGTCGCATGCCGAACCTTACCTATGTTCCGGATTTCAAGTCGCATATTGCCTCCACTTATAATTACACTTTTCTACTCATGATAGTGCACACTTCTGCTACACAAAGACTTCATTTTTACGCCACTCACGACGAATCTAAATCTAATTTCTCCAGTTCTAACTCGTCTACCTCAGAACTACGATTGCCAGAATGTGATAATGTCCAGATTTTTACGCACTTTGAGGATAACGTCCGAATTCTTGCGCACTTTGGGTTTTCAGGCTTGACGTGAAAGGCATGGCCCCGCGTCCTGCGTACGGTTTCTTCATTCGCCAAAACGAAAGAACCGCAATTGGAAACCAGGAGACGGAACCATGCCCGAGAACACCATGCGGATCGACCGGCACATGCCCGGGACCAGGCTTGATCGGCTCGTCACGCAGGAGGATCCGCACGAACAACATGATCGAACGGCTTAACAGGGAGATCCACCGCCGCACGCGCTGTCGTCGGCAGCTTCCCGGACGGCGACAGCGCGCTGATGCTCGTATGCGCGCGCATACGGTACGTGACCGCGAACGAGTGGAGCTCGCGCCGCTACCTCGACATGTCCCCGGCTTGGCGGCACGCTGGAGGAAGCGAACTGATCATCGTGCCATGGACGGCCATGACCCAAAGTGCGCAATCTTTCGGGCACTACCACGCGGTCCTCAGGGGTCCGGGAAGCGTCATCTAGAATGTGAAAACCCGCGCAAGGGGCTTCAGGGACATGGGCTATTCCAGCACGATGATCTATCTGACCTGCGGCAAACACGACCTACGAACCATCATACCTGACAGAATTCACCCACACCAAACAGCGAAAGGCTAGATTATTTTGTACAAAAAGTTGTGCCTCCGACTGCTGTGACAGCCGGAGGCACAACCCAAGGAATTGCATATCTAGCCGACTAGACTCTACATAGGATGCCCGTCACCCATCAGTTTTTCTTCGGCAAATGGCTCGTAGGTTTGTCGGGAGATAAAACTGAAATAGTGTATTTTGTCCCACTCACGCGGATTTCCGAATTCCAGCATGCGTACGTTGCGGTTATCGTAGGTAGCGCATAAAGGACACGGTTCCTGATGTCGTATGCTGCAGTGTATTGGGTCCATGGGACTAGCACCTGTCCGTTTCCCACAGGGCGCAGAACTCCCTTTGGATTATTGACAGCAGTCAGCAGCTGGAACACCTCGTTGATGGCGGAATCATCATCGACAGGAAGGGACATGAGCTTGGTATATGCCGCCCGCAGAAAGCGTGTGTCCGGCTTATAGTCAGAAGGTATTCCATCAATCCGCTCGTCCATTCGTCGAGCTCGATAGACTCGATTGGCTCATTAATGTCGTATGAATAGTGACGATGAGTTGAACGCTCCAGATGCATCTTAAGATTGGTGACATGCCAATCAAAGGTGGGAGCATTGGCGAAGACGCCGACCTTGTTCTCGTAAATTGCGAAACCGTTGGTGGAGGACGGTTCGACTACGATGGAGCGTCCCGATTCGTCTTGGAATACGCTGTGCTGTGGAACGGATCGCCCCATCATCGGGCCTGGCGCATCCACGATTCCAACTTCGCTATTCAGACGCTGCTTGACCTCGTCCAGTGAACAATAATGCGTAAGAATCCAAGTAACAAGCTCTTCTCCTCGCAATGGCACCTTGCCCTGGGCTTGTATCTCCTCATCGGAAGCGTAGCGGTACCAATGGTCGAAGTAGAATGATCCCCCACATATGCCTTGTTCGTTAATGCCGTCAAGAATCACCGGATGGGCATGGACGTCTGTTGCCCGGGCGATTCCCATAGTGGCGATTTCTGCCATAAAGGGGGTGTACGTGGATTCAATCTTTGTTCCTGCCGGGATTTTCATTCCAGCATATTCAAAATGCTGCTCGAAGTCCTGGGTGCGACCCCAATAAGGTTTTCCTTGATTGCTTATTATCTCTATTCCCGTGCACATGATAAACCTTTCGATTGAGGTGAAATGCATCCTGCAGCCGCGATGGAGATACATTCCAGTGTCGCGGACCATTGGGCGTTCCTACGCAATGGACTGTGACGCCGCCGCATCGGATTCGTTTTTAGCCGATGGGATCGCAGCAATGACCGCACCCGCCAATGCGACGAATGCGCCAAGCACCGTTACCAGATAGACTTGCGTGCCAAGAGCCGGAACCAGCCAATCGATAAGCATAGAACCAATTAGCTGACCTGCTGTTGAGGCCAGTCCTAGAAGCAATAGTCCAAGTCCACGCACCAGTAGGCCCATCAGGGCGATGGACAGCAAACCAAGCGGGCCGCCGAACGGCTCGGCGCAGGCGTCGGAGCGGTCCACAACTGGGTCATGGCGTACCGGGAAGGCGGCATGGCCGCGCTGCGACCCAGGAACAGGAACGCCAGCCAGACCAACAAACCCACGCCGCGGCGAAGCCGGAATGCCGGGGACGGCAACGATGACGCGGAGGCGTTGCGCCGGCGCATCGAGGAACTGGAGCCGAGGAACGCGTTGATGCGGGAGGTGGTGGAGGCACGCAGAAAAAGACCCGGGTGCCAACCCGCGGCGCCTGTCGAACAGAGAGAAGACACTGCCGGCCGACCGTTTGCGTCCGACGTATTCACTCAACTCGATGCGAATCGGCATCCTCAGGAAGACAACGCGGGCAAGCATTCCCGCAACCCAAACCTCCTTCCGTGTTTTTGACAAAACGCCTGCATTAGCGAGTGCGCGTTGGAATCACAAGAGGGTCAATATCAATGGCTGCTCCACCGTGGTCCGAATTCATCAAGAATATTTTTGACAGGCAACAGCACATTTCACTAAGAAAAATACCAATCAGAGGGTGGCCTTTCCGCGCAGGATATCATCCGACGCATGCGCTCCAACAATTTCAATCAAACAGATGTTGAGCAGTTTTACATGGCACTTATCAAAGATTCTGTTTTCTGCCGCTCCGCACTCAAAGAATTCAGCCAGAAAATACCGATCGCTTTTGCAGCCGCATCAATTAAGTGACTGCAAAAATCCATTCAATACGCTGCTGCCAGCAACACCTCGGAAAGCAAAATAAAAGTTTGACCAATATATTCGTAGGCATCGCCAAGCAATGCAACCGTATTAAAACTTGGTTCGATTAAGGTTCGATAAATCTGCCTCGCCATTTTTGCTTATGGCGAAGCAAAATACATCCTTCCCACATGGCTTTGCTGCTTTTTGTATCTTTTGTTGTTATCCGTTGCCACTTATCGGCATCGGCACGGCATGTCAGTATCATGTGCGTATGCGACTTATTGGCAATATTCTGTGGCTAATTCTGGGTGGACTGTTGCTCGCCGCCAGCTGGGCCATTATCGGTTTGGTGTTGTGCATCACCATTGTGGGCATTCCACTGGGCATTCAGGCGTTCAAGATGGCGGGGCTCACGTTGACCCCGTTCGGTAAGACCGTGGAGTATGGCGGCGGCGTGGGATCCGTGCTGATCAACATCATCTGGTTCGTACTGGCCGGTTTGTGGATGGCGATTGGCTACATACTTGCCGGCCTGCTGAACTGCGTCACCATCATCGGTATTCCGTTCGGTATCCAGTCGTTCAAGATGGCCAAATTAGCGCTATGGCCGTTCGGCTCGCAAATCCGCAGCTTGTAAATCACTTCAGATCACTTCACCCAGCATAGACGGCCATCGACTGCGTCTTGCATATAAGTATCGAGGAGCTGCGGTCCGAACAGGCCGTGACCACTGCACCCTAAGCAACGAAACACGTCTCATTTCGCTTATGGCAGCTCCAGAGCGGCAAGGCTCAAAAAACTGAACAGTCGAACATACCTACCCAAATGATTGCTAATGTCAGCCGCCTTGTGAACAGGTTAAAGAATACTTGCGATAGCGGCTTCTCCAACTGTACGTTATCGAGAAGAAGACATCCTCCCCCCGTCAAATACGGTTACTCACGCAGCTTGCTTGCCGCGAAGATAAACAATGGCAGCGCGGCGAACGCGTAGTTCTCGCACTGGATATACAGGTACACGATCAGGACAAGCCAGCAGATAACAGTCTTGCTCCAAACACCATGCTCGGCAGCTGCAGTATCGAAGACACGCGTCATGGAAACTATGGAAGCGATGACCAGCAGAACCAGGCCGATCAATCCGTATTCGGCGACGACGCTGGTATACGCACACATCGTCCATACGGTGTCCGCATTCATGCCGGCCGCAAATCCTGTGGCTGCGCCGCCGTTCATGCCAAGACCATTTAGTAGCTGCTCGGCCTTGGATGCGCCAGCCCACACCGCATTGATGATGTTGCCCGCACCATAACCGGTGAACATGGTCCATGGGTGGGTGAGCAGGCCGCAGAGCGGATCGAGACTTTGGTAGATTCTTGCAAAGAACGAACCATCCCCCTGCGCGCCGTTTTCGGCAATGGAAGTCAGCCTGGAGTCGGCAAGCACGCCCATCAGTCCAAGCAGGCATGCTCCGGCAAACTGCGCCATGCCACGCAGCCGTTGCTTCCGATCATGCCACGTGTTGTGCACGATGATGGCAACCAGCAGCGCCACAACGGAGTCGATGACGATTCTGGTGCCGGCCTGCATCAGCATCGCGCCGATCGCGTAGACGACGATGAGGTCACGCAGCCGTTTGGCATAGATGCTGTCGCGACCTCGCATCAGCCACATGAGGGGCAGCAGTATGCCGAACAGGTGCATGCCGATATAGCTGGGTTCCGCGAACAGGAATTGCGACCGACCGCGCCCCACACCGAACTATCGGTGATGTACTGGCGGTACATGAGATGCGAGAAATAGTTGACGAGCGGCTCGAACCGCAGATGGATGGAGAACCATTGCACGACGCCCACGGCGAAGGAGCACCAGTAGGCCGCGATAAGCAGCCGGATCGCATGTTCCAGGGGATGCGTTTGATATGGAAGGCGATGACAAGCGCACCCAACGTGGCAAGCATGCCGAACAGCCCGGTGAGGCTCATGAATGCGGCGTTGAAATGAATGCCGAAACGCAGCCACCCGGGAATGGACAGGATGATGCAGACGACCGGCAGCAGGAACAAGGGCAGATACTTCACGGCTACGATATGCAGCTGCCGCCAGTTGCACAGGCAGTAGACGGCGAATAGCACGGGACTGATCGGTGACCAGAACGGCGCGTACAGGCCGAGCGTGGTGCCGTCCACCGGGAGAAGCGCGATGCCCGGCAACAGCCAGATGACGTTTCGATCCTGCGTCGCCAGGAATCGCAGCATTGGGCGATAGGAAACGGCGCGCCCCGCCGATTGTCTGCCACTCGCTTGCGCCTGTGCAGCGGCATCATCAATTGCGACGCCAGCCTTGGCCTTGGCGGCCACTTCGCATTCACTATTGTTCGGTCGAATCACACGCGCCCCTTTCCGCAACCACCTTACTCGACATTGCACTATATGCACCCATTGATTTCACCGCGCAACGGATGATATTGCCACAACGATTCACGGCTTCAAATGTTCATTCGAACATGAACAGAACACGGAATACCATAAAAAGACAACACGCTTAATGTTATCTTTTTTAAAACCGCATGACACTTGCCGTAAACCCAGCTATGACAACGATTCACAAAACCACAATACACAAAAAGTTCATTTTTCAACCATTTCACCTTCTATATGCGTGATAGCATCAATAGCGAACACAGCAAGCGTTCACCCCACACAACACAAACCAGTCATACATAATGTTCATTTGCGATTACAAACGAACATGCATAATGCACATTATGCGTGGCTTATAGAAAGGCATTACCCATGGCAAACGAGAAAACCGTCATCACCGTGAATCTCGACATGTTCGACAAGGACGCCGACGCCAAAACAGCCGAAGCCAACAAGGTGGCGAAAAACCTGGCATCAGCGATGAAGCACTCGCCAAGGTAGAGGATTTCAAGCAGGAGCTCACCGATCATGACGCTTGGGATCTGCCGTTCATGGGCTATGTGAACGAGGACGGCTACGGATACGCCTACGTGCCGGACGCGGCCATCACCATGCATCCGTATTGGGACGCCCACAAGGAGTTCATGAATCTGCCGGATGACGTGCAGACCGCATTCGCCATCCGCATGCTGTTCACCCACCGCCCCGTCGACCGCTACGGCGCCGACATGTTCCTGCATTACCACCGCGGATTCACCGTCAACTTCATTGGAGAAGGCGCCAACAAATACTGATCGCCTCAAGCACCGGTTGCTTCAGCTCAAGCCGACAACGACACCCTTGTCCCGCTGCCGGCTTTCCGAACTCCCTGAAAGCCCAAGCAACCCCGTAGCGCATTTGATTGGCGACACCTCGGATCCGCACCATTTTGAATACTCAGCTGTGCTGACCACACGCGTCCCCTTGTTGCCGGAGAGACATGGTTATATGGCTCAATTCTCGTTTGCGCCAGTCGCCGATTCTGGCGACGGTGCTGGGCTATTGGCAATGAGCAAATGCAAATTCGATCCCCTGTGCAGGGAGGCAGTTCCGCTGCCTATGCGTTGCCAGGTTTCCCGGTAGTCCCCGTCGATTGCCACGTTTGCGCTTGCAATGAATTTCTTGAATTCGTCGATGTGCGTCGCATATCGGCGACGGAATTGTTGAGCCAGTTGCACCTTCTTATTATCCGAGAGTTCTTCAGATACGTTGTGTAGCGCATGTTCCATGTTTCGAGAGAAGAAATACATGGAGTACGGTATGCCGGTTCCTTGATATGTGATTGTGGAGATACCAGCGAGTTCCCTCATCGCACGTTTTTTTCGAGCGTTACGTTCACGCACACATCGACATTCCCAGCGCACGATCCCGTCTTCGCCATAATGGATTTCACCGTCGTCTGATTCCCTCACGCATTCATCCGGGATGAAGCACCGTCGGTGTCGCTGATCTGAACAATCCGAGCGATATCCTTCCAACGGTATCCGTTGAGTTTCAGGGATTGGAGTACGAGGCCACGAACACGTTCTCTAGGGTTTAATCTGCGTTCGGTCGTGATATCGCCATGCACGATCTCGAATTTGATCTGGCCGGTTGAGAAGATACGGCTGAGAATCTGAGCGAGGGCTGTTTCCTCGGTGGGGCCTTCCACGATGAATATCATCACCTGTTTGGCAATCGCCATAGCTCAGTCCTCCTCGGGGAACCCGACATCGTAGAAGGCGCCGTCGATGTCGAAGGAATTCGTCGGCTCATATACGGTTTCCGGTTGCCCACCAAGATTGATTGCGCGTAGATACTGATTACGGAGATTATTTTTTTCTCTGCTTCCGCGGAATTTGATGTATCGATTATCTGGATTCGTCGTCGTGAAATAAAGCGAACCTTTGTCCAGAATTTCCAATGGACGAAGATTATGCGCGGTAAAAATCAGCTGACCGCGCCCATGCTCTTTCAGCACCTGCAGAAGTTCTCCTAGCAGGAACTCGAAAATACCTGAATCAAGCTCATCCACGGCAACGCAAGCACTTGGCTTCGCATAGACGTCAATCAGCAGCATCAAAATAGATACAAGTTTTTTGATTCCCTCGGATTCGCATCGCAGCGGCAATGCGATTCCGTCGCGCACGCATGTGATTTGCACACGTTCGACAGGCTTGCCGTCATCCCCCAGGCTCTGACCGAACCTATACAGCTTAAGGAGAGTCCCGGGACCAGCGCCGTCAGAACAGGGTTCATCTTCTTCAGCGTGCTGTTCAGTGCATCGAGTTGCCTTGGATTCAGATCATTGGGCTCCAGCAGGTTCACATCGAACGAAGCATCGGCAAAAACCCCGTATTCGCCTTCATGAGTTGACATCTTCAGATGATTCATTATCGAAATCGCGTATCGGGTGGTGTCAACGATTGCGAAGTCGGATATTGCAAATATCTTTATGGATGCAATCAATTCGTAAAGTTGACCGATGTTGTCTGTCTTTCCCCGCGTCGCATCGCCACCGGACGCATCGTCTTGTTGGCAAACTTTCCAAAGCAACGTAAAGAAATCATTGGAAAAGATCAGCGAACTATGGTTCTTAAGGGCGAGACGTTGCTCCACGACCAGTTCGGTTCGGATTTTCTCATTCGCTGCGAATATGTTTTTCCAAGCTGTTTTGGGCCTGATCTCGTAATCCCACGAATCATCTCCTCCGTTATATGCCATCAAGGTGCGCTTTGACTCCTTGCCACTGAATTTCTTTGATGGTAATTTCCTCAGCTG